>Ga0187894_10002592_pt1 | contig 21428 bp, 16 predicted proteins | sample GBC1701081metaG_FD_136650 | JGI IMG/M metagenome (GOLD analysis project Ga0187894, IMG submission 136650) | White microbial mat communities from a lava cave in the Kipuka Kanohina Cave System on the Island of Hawaii, USA - GBC170108-1 metaG ...
CGTGGGTGATGGGATGGTGACGTATCAGGTGCAAGCGAACCCGAACCGCACGACGAGGACGACGACGGTGAATGTCAACGGGCAGCTTTTCACCATCACTCAAGCCGCTCGCCCCTAACCGCGACTTATGCTTTACAAGGTCAACGTCAAGGGATGGCTAGACTGACATGATTCTGCTGATTACCGCCGTTGACTATGGATGCATTCAGTATTCATAGTCAACGGCAGTAATCACATCGGTTATTTCCTGAATCTGTAAGACGACCTCAACATGGTCAGGGTGACGTTGATAAGTCTCCAACGCGCCCAAATCATCGAAACTGGAAATCAGCGCCGCATCGAAAGACCGCTTCGATTGCAGTATATCTTCGCCTACTTCAAATTCCCGAATCACCTCAATTGTTTGCGGCAAGCCACGCAATTTATCTATCACTTGTTGACGTTTACCCTTATCGGCTTCCGGTTTGAATTTGAACATAACAACGTGCTTTATCATTCGCTTACTTTCCTCTTTTGTCAGTTTGTCCGGCGCTATTTGGCGCAACAAAAGATACCACCAATCCATATCCCGATACAGCAGCAAATCACTAATGTAGACTGATACGCCAGCCTGCAACGAAGCGCGTCATGTTTTCGCAACCGCAGTTATGTGATAGTCTCAAATAAAGCAAAGAAGAAATTTGAAGGGAAACGCTGAATGTCGAAAATTAGAGTGCTGCCTGATTCACTGGCAAATAAGATAGCCGCGGGCGAAGTCGTCGAGCGTCCCGCATCGGTGGTCAAGGAACTGCTCGAAAATGCGCTTGATGCCGGAGCAAAAAAGATCAATATCGAAATTGAAACGGGCGGCAAACGCTTGATTCGCATCATTGACGATGGCGAAGGCATGGCGCGGGATGATGCCATCGTCGCCTTTGAACGCCATGCCACCTCGAAACTTAGAACCGCGCAAGACCTCGAATCCATCACCACGCTCGGCTTTCGCGGCGAGGCGTTGCCCTCGATTGCGGCGGTCACTAAATTATTATTGCGAACCCGCACGGCTGCTGATGTCGAAGGCACAGAAGTTGAATTTCACGGCGGCAAATTGCTTGCCGTGCGTGATGTGGCGCATCCCGGCGGCACGGAAATCGAAGTCAAAGACCTCTTTTTCAATATGCCCGCACGGCGCAAATTTCTTAAAAGCGACACCACGGAAAGTTATCACATTACCAATCTTGTACAGCATTACTCTCTAGCCAAACCGGAAATCTCTTTCCTGCTGGTCAACAACGGGCGCGATTCCATCCGCGTTGCCGCCGTGCAATCGCTGAAAGATCGCGCTTATCAAATTCTCGGACGGGCGATGCTCGATAAATTGATGGAAGTTAATCATGAAGCCGATGGCTTAAAGATTACCGGCTTTGTTTCCAATCCGCAGGAGCAACGCTCGTCACGCGATTCGCAATTCCTCTTCGTCAATCATCGTTTTGTACGCGACCAGTTAATCGCTCGCGCCTTGACCGAAGCCTATCGCTCGATGATGCCATCGGGAACCTACCCGGCGGCAGTATTATTTATTGAAGCGCCGCCGACAGAAGTGGATGTCAATGTGCATCCGGCAAAAACCGAAGTCCGTTTTCTGCACGAAGCGGCAATCCTCGCCTTTGTCCGCGATGGCGTCGCTCAGGCGTTGCGCTCCACCGAACCTACCACGCAATTCCCGCATCGTTACCCGGAAGCGCGTCCTACCGAAGAGAGGCTCAGAACCGATGTACCACGCTGGCAAAATCCGGTTCCGACATGGCGGCAACGCGCTTTGGAAACCGATCAAGCAAGCCGTACCTCTGTGCCAGTTGAAGCGTCAACTTCAGGTCCCATGAAAAGTACGCACCGGGAAGCGGCATCATCTCCTATTCAAGAACTCGCTCCGCCATCGCTAGAATCTCCGCCGCCGCTTCAGGAAAATCCAAGTGAGCGATATAGAGAAACTGAGACCGCGACAAACGAAGTTCATTCCGTCGCCAATGCTGATTCATTTACTGCTGAAACCATCCCTGCGATAAGCACAAATGTAGAAGCGGTTTCTTTTGCAATTGAACAAGTCAATCAGGAAACATCCAACCCGTTATCGGCAATGCCAGCGCCATTGTCTGCCGCTTCATCAATAGTTGACAGCGAAGCAAAAAGCGAAATGCCGGTTGTTGCCAATATGGGACATGGCATCAGTCCGCTCGGACAGATACGCGACAGTTATATTGTGGCGACCGATGACGAAGGCTTGCTTTTGATTGACCAGCACGTTGCCCATGAGCGCGTCTTATTTGAGCAAATCCGCGACGGCAAGTTATCGCAGATTGCTGAGGTGCAGCCGTTGTTGATTCCTGAGACGATGGATTTAACCCCTGCCGAAGCGGAAGCCTTTAAGGTTGTGCGTGACGAATTGGAGACGATGGGCATTGAAGCGATGGAACTGTCGGGGCGTACCATCGCTATCAAGAGCGCCCCTTCCGGCATTGCGGCAAAAGATATTGTGGCGCTGATTCACCAGCTGCTTTCCGCCGTCGAACGCGAACGCCGCAGCTTTACGGTGGAAACGGTGCGCGATGAAATTGCCGCTTCGCTTGCCTGTAAAGCGGCAATCAAAATCAATATGCCGCTGACTCATGAAAAGATGCAGTGGTTGATTGATCGCCTGATGGAAACGCAGAATCCTATGACCTGTCCGCACGGCAGACCAATCATCATGCGCTTCGGCTTACGTGATATTGAACGCGGTTTCAAACGTCCGGTTTAGTTAGTGAATAGCGGTTTAGTTAGTGAATAGTCGGTTTGAGGTAGTGAATTGCTACTGGCATTAGCTGAATTGCCACTAGCCTTTAGCTAGTGGAGAACAGGATGCAATTCATCATACCTTCATTGTAAAGCTCATCGGCGTTGACGGGTCTTTTGATTAAACTGCGGAACTTTCGTTCCCGCGCCTAGTTGGTTAATTTCATTTCGCAAATCTGCCAGTAACAATTGTTTGACGCGGTTGCAAAATCTCGGCGTGCGTTCTACAGAAAAATGTTCCGCCAGCAGGTTCATACGATGCCAGCTTGATTCTAGCTCATCTGCCAGACGCGATATTTGCGTGATGTCATACGGTACGGCAATGGTGTCACAACCCAGCCGCGCAAAGACCGCCAGATACCGCGCCGTCGCCAAATCGGGGCAGAGAAGGCGGCGTTTGCCCATCTTTACTTCAATGCCAAGCAGCGTGTGCAAGACTTCAACTATCTGTGTTTTGCCTTCGGCGCGTAATTCATATTGGCGGGTGCGGAGCGCGAGAATCTGCCGTTGATAAATCGCCGGAATGGACGACTCGCTCATCTCACTCTTAACTTTGGCGACAACCGCTTCCGCTTTCATCGGCTTTGGGTTTTCTCTACGAATACTCATAACGAAAAAAAGAAAAACGGCAAGCGTCATCAGTTCCTTTCAACCGATACGTGCCGTTATTCTATAACACAGGGAGCGCGGACATCCTTGTCCGCCGTGTCAAAGATGCGGACAAGGATGTCCGCGCTCCCTGTACTTTGCCCTGCTTTATCGTCGCAAAGCGATTGCATCCTGTGCTTTTTCGAGAACACGGAGAAGCGAATTGGGTAACACACCCAGATAGATTGTGCCGAAGGCGGTCAACAACAAAGCGGTTGCCAGCGAAGTGGCGATAATCGGCTTTTTGTACTCCGATTGCAATTCAGAGAAGTACATCACAACGATTACTTTCAAATAGTAGTACCACGAAATGGCGCTGTTAATAACGCCGATGACGACAACATAGTAAAAGAGATTGTTGTCTGCTCCTGCCGTCCATGCCGATTTGAAGACCAGAAACTTCGACATAAACCCGGCCGTCAACGGAATGCCCGCCAGACTCAACAAAAAGAGCGACAGTAGGGTTGAAAGCCCCAGTGATTTGAAACCGATACCGGCATAGTCGCTAATTTCGGTGCGCTTGTCGCCTTTGCGTGCCAACAATTCAATAATGCCGAATGCGCCGATGTTGATGAGAATATAACTCATCATGTAGAACGCCACCGCTTTCCAATCGTTTGCCGCAAAGCCGACAAGCGCATAACCGGCATGGGCAATCGAGGAATAGGCAAGCATTCGCTTGATATTGGTCTGCACCAACGCGACGATATTGCCAATCGTCATGGTCAACATCGCCATGATAATCAACACATTGGTTATCGTAGTGTGAAATTCGCCGAGCGATTTTGAGGCGCTGACGGCAATCGGAGCCGCCGCAAAGGTCAGAATAAAGACTCGCGCAAAGGCGGCAAATGCCGAAGCCTTCGAGCCGGTTGACAGCAATGCCGTGACCGGCGTGGGCGCTCCTTCGTAAACATCCGGCGACCAGATATGAAAGGGCGCAGTTGCCACTTTGAAGCCGAAGCCGACAATCATCATTCCGGCGGCAGCAAATAAGAAGTACATCCCTTCCGGTGAAATCAGTCCCAAGGCGATACGCTCGCGCAATAGCGTCAGATTGGTCGTCGCCACCGGGTTGAGCGTCTTGTTGTAACTCGCGGCATAGAGCATGGCGATGCCGTAGAGCAGAAATGCTGTCGAGAACGAGCCAAGGATGAAATACTTGAGCGCCGATTCATTGGAGCGCAAATCATTGCGCCGATACCCGCACAGCACATAAGTTGCAATCGAAGTGATTTCCAGACCCAAAAAGATCATCACTAAATCGTTAGCCGATGCCATAAAGAGCATACCCGTCGTGGCGAATAAGAGCATGGCAAAGTATTCGCCTTTGGGCAGGTCTTCGTCTTCCACCCAGCGCAACGAAATCAGCACAATCAAGAGCGCCACAGCAATCGAAATCAACGAGAAGAAGATGCGAAACGGGTCGTTGATGAGCATTCCTGAATAAGATGTTTCGTTTTTATCCCACAAGCTGATGAGGGCGGCTCCGGCTCCAAGGATGCCGATTAGCGAGATCGCTCCGACAAGACGACGCTCCAGACGACGCGAAAAAGCGTCCACAATCATTATCAGGATTGCCACGACTGATAAAATGGTTTCGGGCAAGATGGCGTGAAAATCTATTCCAATTTTGTTCACGATGTTTCTACCGTTTGCTGTAGTCCAGTTAGAGAACTTCTACAGCCTTCAACATACTTATTCACTATACGCAGCAAGCAACCGAACTGCTTGGCGACAGGTGTTAGAGTTCAAACTTTAGTTTGGTCGTAGCTTCAGGAGCATACCTTTTGCTCTCTCCCGAACTTCGCCCACCGCCGCCAACAGCCTTCTCGTATTCGCTAGGGGATTACCTTTCAGCCTACTACCAAGCTAAAGCTTGTACTCTAACACCCGATCCTGAAATGGCGGCTTACCTCTGTGCTGCGTAACTTGAGCATCTATTTTCTTACTGTTTGCTTCTCAACTTCAGTTGCATCTTTAGAAATACTGCCGGTTGCCGACTTGCTGTAAACATTCTTAATGGTTGTAATCGCCTCAGCGCTACGAGTCAAAAACAGGCTCGGATAAACGCCCATCAGGAAAATCAACAGAATGATAGGCGCAAGCGCCAGTCGCTCTCTACCGTTTATGTCGGCAAGCGTCTCATTCGCTTTGTTGGTGATGTCACCGTAAATGACGCGCTGATACAGCCATAGCATATAGACCGCCGACAAAATCATGCCCAGCGCCGCAAATGATGCAAACGTAATGGCATATGGCAACGTCTTTGAGGTGAACGCGCCAACCAAAATCAGGAATTCGCCGACAAAGCCATTCATCAACGGCAAGGCGATAGACGACAGCGTGACAATTAAAAAGAATGTCGAATAGACCGGCATCACCTTCACCAAGCCGCCATATTCGGCAATCATGCGCGTATGTCTGCGGTCATAGACCATACCGACCAGAATAAACAGAGCGCCGGTTGAAACGCCGTGATTGAGCATCTGATAGAGCGCCCCCTGTAGTCCCTGTTCCGTAAACGAGAAGATGCCCAGCACAACAAACCCCATGTGGCTTACCGAAGAATAGGCGACCAACTTCTTCATATCCGGCTGCACCATCGCTACCAGCGCCCCGTAAATAATGCCGATGACTGCCAGCGTGCAGATGAATGGCGCGTACATCTTCGCGGCTTCGGGAAACATCGGCAGATTGAAGCGTAGTAAGCCATAGGTTCCCATCTTCAGTAAAACGCTTGCCAGAACGACGGAACCGGCGGTCGGCGCTTCGACGTGAGCATCCGGCAACCACGTATGGAAAGGGAAGAGCGGCACTTTGATTAAAAAGGCAAGCGCAAATCCCCAGAATAACCAGATTTGTTGCTGCAAGGTCAGCGTCACCGCGCCGCTGTTCAGATTTTTTGTGATAGTCGTAATGTCAAAGGTGTAATTGCCGGAGGCTTTGCCGTGCAGGTAATAGAGCGCGATGATGCCGGCAAGCATGAGCAGGGAACCGATTACGGTGTAAATAACGAACTTTATTGCCGCGTAGATGCGTCGTTCGCCGCCCCAGACCCCAATCAGAAAGTACATCGGCACAAGCATGACTTCCCAGAAGAGGTAAAAGAGAAACATATCCATTGACAGAAAAACGCCAATCATGCCGGTTTCCAATGCCAGCATACAGATTAAAAACTCTCGCAGCCGTGAATGGATGGAATGCCACGAAGCAATTAACGCAACCGGAACAATGAAGGTGGTCAGGACGACGAGCCAGAGGCTCAAGCCATCAACTGCCATGTGATAGCGAATGCCAAGATTGAAAGCAGAAATCCATTCGGCATTCTGTTCAAATTGCATTCCGCCGCCCGCCTTGAAACCAATCGGCAGCAACAGCGAAATGGCAAAGGTGGCAAGCGAAAAGATGAGCGCCGTCCAGCGCAGAGCATTTTCGTCGTGCTTGTCGCCTCGCCCAACCAGTAGCAAGGCAATCGCCCCAAGTAAGGGCAATAAGGTGATGATTGTCAGTAGATATGGTTCCATCGCTATTTTTGCTTTTCCACTCGTTTCCGAGTATCGAAAACCGTTTACCGCAGCCGACTGATGAAGTAGCCAATAATCAACAACGCGCCAATCACTACGAAGGCGACATAGCTACGCGCAAAACCGGATTGCAGATGGCGCAAGGTATCGCCAAGACCGGCGGCTAATTTACCTGCGCCATTGACTGCGCCATCAATAATCCGCACATCAACAAATTTCCATAACACACTGGTTGAGCCTTGCTTGATGGGCTGAATGATTGCCGCATCGTAGGCTTCGTCAACCCGGTACTTATCTTCAAGAAGTTTCGGCGGCTGCCAAAGCGGATTGCGGTTGAACCAACCCCAGCCGATAAAGATGCCCAAAGCGGCAATACCAACGGATGCTGCCATCAACAGCCATTCAGTTGTGTGGCTTACGTGCGCTGTTGTTGTCTCTTTGCTGGCGGCTGGCGGCGTTGCCGATGCTTCGGGATTTCTTGCTGCTTCTTGCGCTGTCATATGTGGAGCCGCGCCAGTAGTTTCGCCGTGCTTGGTTGTGTGAGCAATTGCCGGTTCAAGAAAATGCTCAAAGTAATTCTTCACGCCAAAAGCGGCGGGCATTCCCAAAAATCCCGCCAGAGCCGCGCCAATTGCCAGAACGATTAGCGGCGTTGTCATCACTCGTGACGTTTCATGCGGTGTGCCGCCGTGATGCTCGCCGTGACCGCTATGAGCGTCGTCAGTTCCATGTGCGTCAGGACCATGACCGGGATTGTCGTGGGCGTGAAGCGTTTTGTCATGGAATCGTTCATTGCTCCAAAACGTCAGCACCATCAAGCGCGTCATATAAACAGCCGTGAGCAAAGCAGTTACCGCGCCAACAAACCACAGCGGTTTGGGAAGGAAAGAATTAGCTCCGAATGTCTCTGTAGTAAATGTCCGAAAAAGAATCTCGTCTTTACTGAAAAAGCCTGAAAAGGGTGGGATTCCGGCGATTGCCACCCATCCGACTACCATTGTCGCAAACGTAATCGGCATATACTTCCTCAAGCCGCCCATGCGCCGCATATCCTGCTCGTGGTGCATTCCGATAATCACCGAACCAGCGCCGAGGAAGAGTAGCGCCTTAAAGAAAGCGTGAGTAAAGACGTGGAAGATACCGCCGGCGAATGCCCCGACGCCGCAGGCAAGGAACATATAGCCGAGTTGTGAAACTGTCGAATAAGCCAGAACTTTCTTAATATCCGATTGGGCAATGCCGATGGTTGCCGCGAAGAGAGCCGTCGCCGCGCCGATAATGGCAATGACCATCATGGCTGACGGCGCGTGAACATAGATGGAACTGGCTCGCGCCACCATGTAAACGCCAGCCGTGACCATCGTAGCGGCGTGAATCAGCGCCGAAACCGGCGTCGGACCTGCCATTGCATCCGGCAGCCACACATAAAGCGGAATCTGTGCGCTTTTACCCATCGCCCCGACAAAGAGCAAAACGCCGATGGTCGTCATTCCTCCGGCAGTAATGGCTCCCCAGGTCAGCAGATCAGGTGGTTGATTCATTGCCCATTCAAAGGCGCTGGGAATGCCACGCGGGTCATTGAAATAGAAGATGGAGCCGCACTTCAAAAAGAGCAGTAACAGTCCAAGCGCAAAGCCGAAGTCGCCAATCCGGTTTGTAACAAAGGCTTTTTTCGCGGCATCATTGGCGAATTTCTTTTCGTAGTAAAAGCCAATCAGCAGATACGAGCAAAGCCCGACGCCTTCCCAACCGACGAACATCAACAGGAAGTTGTCACCCAGTATCAGCGTCAACATCGAAAACATGAAGAGATTGAGATAGGCGAAAAAGCGCCAGTAGCCGAACTCGCCCTTCATATAGCCAACGGCAAAGACGTGAATCCAGAAAGCAACGAAAGTAATAAAGGCAATATAGATTGCTGACAATGAATCAAGCAGAAAGCCGAAATCGGCGCGAAAATTGCCGACATTAATCCATGTGAAAAGGGTCTGATGCCCTCTGCCGCCTTCTTCGAGATGATGGAAATGATGAAAGAGGACGTAGAGCGAAATAATCGCCGAAACCGCAACTGTCGAGCAGGCGATTATGCCGACCAGCTTATCGCTCATCCGTTTGCCGAAGATGCCTAAGACGGCTGCGCCAAGAAGCGGGGCGAGGACAATGTAGACTAAAAGTGGTTCGTTAAAGTTCATCGCTTTACAGTTTCAGGGTGTCGGCTTCATCCACATTCAGCGAAGCGCGATTGCGAAAGATTGAAATAATGATTGCCAGACCGACAGCGGCTTCGGCGGCGGCGACGGTCATGACGATAAAGACGAATAGCTGCCCGTTTATGTCCTTAAAAAAACTCGACAGCGCCACAAAACTGAGATTGACGGCGTTCAACATCAATTCAATACAGAGAAAGATGGTGATGGTATTGCGTTTGATGATGACCCCGACTGCGCCAATCGTAAACAGCAAAGCAGAAAGCATCAGATACCACGATAGCTCCACCATATCACTTATCTCCATCCCGACGCGCTAAGACCATTGCGCCGACAACTGCCATTAACAGCAGAATGGAAGTTACTTCAAAAGGTAGCAGATAATCGCTAAACATCCCGACGCCAATAGCAAAGGTTGAGCCAAAGGCTTTCTCGGAATTTTCAATCACCGGCTGGGCGATTTTCGGCGCTTTGGAGGCAATCAATATGCCTTCGGTCAACAGCAACCCGGCAATCGGTATCGCCAGAAAGCGCAAACCGCGTTGTTTATCAATGTGCGGCACGTCTTTGGGTTCATTGAGCAACATAATCACAAAGACGAACAGCACCATGATCGCCCCGGCATAGACAATAATCTGCAACGCCCCGATAAATGGCGCGTTCAACATCACGAAGAGCGCCGAAACCGATGCCAGCGTGCCAATCAGTGACACAGCACTGTAAAGCGGGTTGCGTTGCAGGATAATATTCAACGCGAATAAAACCGCCAAAGTCGCAAAGATGAAGAATAAGATTTTTTCCATATTCTTTTACTGGTTGAGGCTATTTCAGAGTACAAGTTCAGAGTACAGCCTTTAGGCTGAATCTCCATCCCGGGAAAGATTCAGCCTAAAGGCTGTACTCTGAACTGTACGTTACAATTCTTTCCTCAATTAACCTCTACCCTTTTACTGGTTGATGAACAGCAAAGCCGTGCCAATAATCACGATGTTCAGAAGCGCCAGAGGCAACAACACCTTCCAGCCCAACTTCATCAACTGGTCATAGCGAAAACGCGGCACCGTGAAACGTATCCACATCACCACAAAAATAATAATCAGAGCTTTGATCGCAAAGTATACCGGTCCAAGAAGCGGGATGCTTTCGACTCCGGGACCGCGCCAGCCGCCGAAGTAGAGCGTCACCATCAACGATACTGAGGTGATGAGATTCATATACTCTGCCATCTGGAAGAGCGCGAATTTCATTGATGAATACTCGATATGATAACCCGCTACGAGTTCCGAATCGGCTTCCGGTAAATCGAAGGGCGTGCGGTTGGCTTCCGCCAGAGCCGCGATGAAGAAGATTGGCAAGGTCAGGTATTTGAGCAGAAAGACCGCCCAGCTTTCATTAGGCTGTTGTTCAACGATTCTTGCCAGATTAAGCGTTCCGGTGCAGAGCAACACACCGACAATGGACAACCCCAATGCCAGTTCATAGCTGACCATCTGGGCGCTTGCCCGCAAACCGCCCATCAATGAGTATTTATTATTTGATGCCCAGCCCGCCAAGGCAATGCCATAAACGCCTAGCGAAGTCAGGGCGAATAAATAAACAATCGCAATGTTGATCTCCGTAACGTGCAGGGTAATAGGTCGCCCCAACGGATTCAAGGCGCTATCCGCCGGAATGACGCTGCCATAAGGGATAACGATAAACGACATCAATGCCGGAATCACGGCGATTGCCGGAGCCGCAATGTAGAGCCATTTGGTTACGTCGGTCGGAATGATGTCTTCTTTCAGAATCATCTTCAGACCATCGGCTGCCGGTTGCAACAACCCCCACGGTCCGGCGCGATTCGGTCCGACGCGCAGTTGAATCCAACTCATCACTTTGCGCTCAAGAAAAGTCAGATAAGCAAAGCCGGTGAGCAGGATGCCGAGCAACACGGCGCTCTTGATAACCCATTCTATAAGCAGTTCTGTCATAAGCGAATCAGGCGAAGCAAGAAATTATTTCGTCCAGTCGAGAATGCCTTTGCGATACACATAAATCAGCCCTGCCAGCAGCAGCGCCATAAAGACCATCATTTCACCGTAAAAAATCCATTTGAGATGGTCATACGCCGGGTCTTTGAGAATATTCGGAAAGGTGACTGCCCACGGAATCAGAAAGACGGTTTCAATATCGAACAACAGAAAGACCATCGCCACCAGATAAAACTTCACGGAGACGCGCTCGCGGGCATTGCCGATTGGTTCAACGCCGCACTCATACGGTTCCAGTTTCACCTTCGTCGGGCGATTGCGTCCGGCTAGTCTCGAAATGATAATGATGGAAACCGCCATCCCGGCTGCAATGATGAAGATAAGCAGAATGGGAATATAATTGATGGTTGAAGGTTGTTCCATATTTCGTAAACCCTAACGGCGAAAAAGTGATGCTTCAACTCAGTGAAAACGGATAACGAGTGTGACACCTTGAAAACAGGAGTAGGCATCTTAGAGCAAGGCGAATTTGAGTGTCAAGTAAGGCAGGTTCTCTACTTGCTCTCGGTTCGGGAAAAAGAAAAAGCAGCCAATTGATTCTCCTCATCAATCCGGCTGCCTTTTCAAGTAGCGGTAGTAAGTTGCCTACTTTGGTTGCGCGATATAATTCATCGGGTTGACCGGCTGATCGTTTTCGCGCACTTCATAATGACAATGCGGTCCGGTTGAGCGTCCGGTGCTGCCGAGAGCGCCGACCATCGCGCCGCGTTTGACTTTCTGCCCGACTTCAACCGACACTTTCGACATATGCCCGTAACGGGTGACAATGCCGTTGCTGTGATAAATCGCTACCATATTGCCATAGCCGCCCATTGAACCGGCGTGGATGACGATGCCATCGGCGGTGGCGGAAATTGGTGTGCCGTATTCGGCGACAATATCCAACCCGGGATGAAGCTCATGCCCGCCGCCCATGGGATTGCGCCGCGAGCCGAAACCGTCCGTCATATAGCCACTGACCGGAAAGCCGGACGGGATGGTGGCGAGTTTCAATTGCTCGGTTTGCATGGTGTCGCTGATATTGCGAAGGCGGCTTTCCAATTGCGTTGAGGCTTTATCGAGAGCCGTGACGGTTTCGGGTCCGCCGATTCCAAGTTGCGTATCAAGGTCAGCGCCGGGTTCGAGATTCGCCTGTTTAGCAAGCTCTTTCGACATATCGTTGACATAGGCGATTTGCCCTTTCAACTTGGAATAGGAGTTTTTATAGACTTCATTCTCCTGTTTGAGCTTGTCATTTTCGGCTTGCAATGATGCGTGTTTGGCAAAGCCAGCGCCGGACAGGATGACATTAACGATGCCGACGGCGCTGCCGAGTAGCAGAGCCAGCACCGAACCACCGGCAATATAGATGAGATTTTTATGAAAACTGAACTGTTTAACTTGCGATGAACCGGGAACGATGAGGATGGTATTAATCCTTTTGTCGTCTGACATTCAGCGACTCCTTGCTTATGTTATTGCCAGAGCAATGAGGATATAGCTAAGGTCCCGCCACTATATGTGACACAATAAAAATGCTTATGGGAGGGGATAGCCTGCTCTAACGGAAGGTGCAGACTATCACACCGCATCCCTTGTGGCAACACCCGCTCCTGAATCACAAGAATTTCGCAACAATTTGCCAGTCTTTATCATCTCCACGCGCAACCGCTAGACGCAGAGCCGTTTCTGCTTTATTTTCTATATTCTCAGTGGAGTCACATCGCATTCGTCAATCATCAAACAATCCGAATACCGAATAAGGAGCTTATCGTGAAATCTGCTATTCCTCCGATTTTTCATTGGCAAAAAATAATTGTTATCTGTTGTGTGTTGGCGCTCGTGCTACCCGTTTCCGCCATCGCGCAACAAAAACGCCCGATTGCCATGAGCGATTTCGATAGCTGGCGTAGCATTCAAGCGCCGCAGTTATCGCGCAACGGCAAATATGTCGCTTATGCCTTAGTTCCACAGGAAGGCGACGGCGACATTGTGCTACGTGATCTGACCACCGGCAAAGAATGGCGACATACGCGAGGCTTTCAACCGCCGGCAATTCCCCAACCCGGCGCAGAAACCTTTGTGCCGCCGTCGCCGCGACTCAACTTCACCGCCGACGCTCGTTTCCTGATTTTCCAGATTCACCCCCTGAAAGCGGAAACCGATAAGGCAAAACGCGAGAAACGCAAGCCCGAAGATATGCCGAAAGCTGGCTTGGGAATTATGGACGTGACCACAGGCGAAGTCTCGCGCATCAATGACGTAAAGAGTTTTCAGGTTCCCGAAGACGGCAATGGCTTTATCGCGTATCTGCTCGAAGCCAAAAAAGAAGAGAAGAAAGCCGAAGCCCCAAGCCCGGATAAGAAACCGGAAAGCCCGACTACCGGCGCAAATAAAAAGAAGAAAGAGTATGGCGCTGACCTGATTCTCCGAAATTTGCATGATAAGAGCGAACGCACCTTTGCAGAGGTCTTGGAATATCAACTCAGCAAAGACGCTAAAAATCTGGTCTACGCCGTCTCAGCCAAAAAAGAAGAGGGTAACGGCGTCTATGCTCTTGCCACCGATAAAGCTATTGCGCCAATGCCGATGCTTTCCGGTAAAGGCAAATACGCGAAATTAACCTGGGATGATAAGCAGACGCAACTGGCGTTCATCAGTGACCGCGACGATGCCGCCGCGCCCCAACCGGCGTACAAACTCTATAGTTGGTCACGCAACGCCGCCACCGCTACTGAATTGATTTCCTCAACCGCTTTCAAAGCGGGCTGGGGCATCAACGAAAAAGCTGCTCTCGCGTTTTCACTCGACGGCGCAAAACTCTTTTTCGGTACGGCTCCGCTACCCGAACCGGAACGCGAAGACGATACGCCCGCCGATGACAGGGTAGTTGCCGATTTGTGGCATTACAAAGAAGACTACATTCAACCGATGCAGAAAGTCCGTGCCGAACAGGAGCGCAGCCGTTCCTATCGCGCCGTCGTCCATCTCAACTCTAAGCGTTTTGTTCAGCTTGGCGACGAAACCATGCGCGATGTCACACCCTCAAACGATGGTCGCTATGCGCTTGGCTTGGATGACCGCGCCTACCGCACGATGATTGGTTATGAAGATGCTTCATCATCGTCAGATGTCTACTTGCTCAATACGGAAGACGGCTCGCGTAAACCATTGTTAAAGAAACATCGTTTCGGCGTCACCTTTTCGCCGTCCGGCAAATATGCCGCTTTTTTCGATGGCAAGGACTGGCAATCGGTTTCTATTCCCAATGGCAAGCTGACCAATCTGACGGCAAACCTCAGCGCCAAATTCTTCAATGAAGAGCACGACAGCCCAAGTGTGCCGCCCGCTTACGGCAGCGTCGGATGGACGGCGGACGAGAAATATATCCTGCTGAATGACCGTTACGACATCTGGCAAATTGCTCCAAATGGCAGCGACGCCAAAAACCTCACCGATGGCATCGGGCGCAAAGAGAAGATCGAATTTCGCTATGTCAAACTCGACGCGCAGGAGAAAGCCATTGACCAGAACAAGTTGCTTCTTTTACGCGCTGAAAATGAACAGAGCCGCGATTCCGGCTTTTATCGAGAGCGCATCAACGGCGGGATGCCCGAAAAAGTTGTCATGGCAGCGAAGAATTTCACCGCGCCGCAAAAAGCCAAAGATGCCGATGTGATGTTGCTTACCGCCTCGACCTTTACCGAATTTCCCGATTTGCTCATCAGCAACAGCAATTTGAATGAGATGAAAAAGATCACCGACGCCAACCCGCAAAAATCACAGATGCTTTGGGGCAGCGCCGAACTCGTCAGCTTCAAAAATGCCGACGGTGTGCCATTAAGCGGCATCCTCTACAAGCCGGAGAACTTCGACCCGAACAAGAAATATCCGCTGGTGGTCTACATCTACGAACGCTTGTCGGAAGGCTTGCATCGCTTTGTGCCGCCGCAACCGGGGCAAAACGTCAACCCGTTGTTTTATGCCAGCAACGGCTATCTGGTGCTGATGCCCGATATTGTCTACACCATCGGCTATCCGGGGCAAAGCGCCTTGAAATGTGTCTTACCGGCAATTCAATCCGTCGTAGATAAAGGCTTTGTGAATGAAAATGCCATCGGCATTCAGGGGCATAGCTGGGGCGGCTACCAAATCGCTTATATGGTAACGCAGACTTCCCGATTCAAAGCCGCCGCCGCCGGAGCGCCGGTTGCCAATATGACCAGCGCCTACAGCGGCATTCGCTGGGGAACGGGACTGCCCCGCCAATTCCAGTATGAGCATTCGCAGAGCCGCATCGGCGGCACTCTGTGGGAAAAGCCCATGCTCTATCTCGAAAATTCGCCGGTCTTCAATGCCAACCGTGTGCAGACTCCGATGCTGCTTTTGCACAATGACAACGATGATGCTGTGCCGTGGTATCAGGGCATCGAATACTTTTTAGCATTGCGACGGCTCGGCAAAGAGGCCTATCTCTTCAATTACAACGGCGAACCGCACGGCATCCGCAAACGCCAGAATCAGAAGGATTACTTCCGTCGCACTTGGGAGTTTTTCAATTATCATTTGCGCGGCGCAGCGAAACCCGAATGGATGGAGCGCGGCATCCCGTATACGCAGCGCGAAAAAGAGAAGGAGCAATACCGACCCGCTCCACCGGAACGAGCGAAAGCTCAGAATTGAAAAGATGCGGCAGAAATCAGACTTCCACCACAGAGACGCCGAGACACAGAGGTTGCACAGAGAAGAAAACAAACTCTGCGCTGTCTCAGCGTTCTCTGCGTCTCTGCGGTGAATCTGTTGTCTCCATCAACCGTAGCATTATGTGAATCATGGATTTAATTCAGTCAGAACACCCGGATGCAGTCTGCTTGTCGGATTTTGAAGCGGCAGCCCGTGAGCGCATTTCTCATATTGCTTATGAGTACATCACCGGCGGCGCGAGCGATGAAGTTACCGTTCGCTGGAATCGGGAGGCGTTTGAGAAAATCCGCCTGCGCCCGCGCATCCTCGTTGATGTCTCAGCTATTGATACAACTATCAACCTTTTCGGTACAGAGTTACCGTTTCCGATTCTGCTTGCGCCAACGGCTTATCATCGTCTGGTTCACCCGGACGGTGAACTCGCTACGGCAAGAGGCGCAAGTCAGGCGGGCGCAACCTTCGTTGTCAGCACCATGGCAACCACCAGCATTGAAGATGTTGCCGCAGAGACATCACAGCCGTTGTGGTTTCAAGTTTATGTGCAGCCTGACAGAAGTTTCACGCGGGATTTGGTGCAACGAGTCGAAGCGGCAGGCATTAAAGCCTTGTGCGTGACGGTAGATACGCCGGTAATCGGCACACGCAACCGCGAATTGCGAAGCCGCTTTGCTTTGCCGCCGGAACTCGAACGCCCGAATTTAAGCGGCTTGACCTACACCAGCGATACCACACATCGCCCGCGTGAAGGTGAAATCTACAGTTCACTCTTCGACCCGAAATTCACCTGGCGCGATATTGAATGGCTCTGCTCGTTTGCCCGCGTCCCGGTGCTTTTGAAAGGCGTATTGAACCCTGATGATGCGGAGATTGCATTAGACTCAGGCGCAGCAGGTATGATTGTCTCCAATCACGGCGGCAGAAATTTAGACACCGTACCGGCAACCATCGAAGCCTTGCCGGAAGTCGTTGAACGAGTGCAGGGACGAATGCCCGTATTACTCGATGGCGGCATACGTCGCGGCACAGATGTCTTGAAGGCAATCGCTCTCGGCGCAACTGCCGTGCTGATTGGCAGACCATATTTGTACGGCTTAGGCGCAGCCGGAGCCGATGGCGTGGCACGAGTCATCAACATTTTACGCAATGAATTTGCAATGGCAATGGCTCTCTGCGGCAAAACCTCAATTGCAGAAATCAATTCATCTGTGCTTTGGGATAATCTGAGGTAGTGCGAGGAAAGCCGAAGTTTTCCGACGAATCATAAGGTAGCTAAAATAGGGCTTCCACCACCGAGACACCGAGACACCGAGGTTGCACAGAGGCGGCATACGAAGTTTGTGCGATATGGTATTGTTTCTCTTCGTGCCTCTGCGGTGAATTATGGAGTGTATGCACATTCGACCGCTTCTCTGTGCAACCTCGGTGTCTCGGTGTCTCGGTGGTGAATCTGTAGCGTTAGGTAAAGAAGCCTTGTTTTTCTCGCATTACTCAAATTGCGATAATTGTTATTATGCACAATCCTTATGCTGCTGACTTCAGGGCTTTATTTCCGGCGCTCTTTACGTCCGAAGAATGTCAGGCATTGATGAGTTTGAGCGATACCATCGGCTTTGTTTATGCGCCGATTATCGGCAGCCCGAAATTGCCACGCGGCTTTACTTTGCAAAACGGGCGCGATAATGACCGCACCGCTATCGAAGACTCAAACCTTGCTGATGCTTTATGGAATAGAATCAAATTTCTGGTTCCCGGTGAACTTGATGGCAAAAGAGTCATCGGCTTGAATGAACGCTTGCGCTTTTATCGCTACACGGCGGGGCAGAGTTTTTCGCCGCACACCGACGGCTATTATCTGCGTGATAATGGCGAACGCAGCCTGTTGACCTTGTTGCTCAATCTCAACGACAATTTCTCCGGCGGCGAAACGCGATTTCTTGAAACCGAGCAGTTGATTACGCCGCAACAAGGGCAAGCGATGATTTTTTCACACGAACTCTGGCATGAAGGCTTGCCGGTGACTGCCGGTTACAAGTATGTTTTGCGAACCGATGTGATGTACGAGGGAAGGGCGAATACACTATGAAAAGAGCGATGATTCTGATTTTGTTGTTGGCATTCCAGGCTGTGCCAGTAAAAGCGGCTACGGGAGACTATCGGAAAGCGGCGGAAGAAGCCGCAAGCTGGATTCGCACGGCGGCGGTGCAGAGCAAAGAGGGGACAGCGTGGCTTGCCGACCCGAATGATAAAAAATCGGTCTCAACAAATCTCTATGCCGGGGTCTCCGGTGTCGTCCTCTTTTTTCTCGAAGCCTATAACACAACCAAAAATCCCGCCTATTTGAAAGATGCCATTGCCGGCGCGGAATACCTGATTGCCCGAATGGATGACGAAAAGGATAGCGGTTTGTACACCGGGCTTGCCGGCATCGGCTTTGCTTTTCTGGAAACCTACAAAGTCACCCGCATAGACCGCTACCGGCAGGCGGCGATTCATTCTACGCATCTGCTCAAAGAACTCGCCACCAAGTCAAGCAATGGCGTGGTGTGGAACGATACTTATGACATCATCGCTGGCAACGCCGGTACAGGGTTGTTTCTCCTCTATGCCGCCAAAACCTTGCGCGATCCTTCTTTGCGCGAACTCGCCATTCAAAGCGGGCGACAGTTGCTAAAAGTCGGGCGCAGTGAAGCGGGCGGCACGAAATGGACAATGAACAAAACCTTTCCGCGCCTGATGCCGAATTTTTCACATGGCACAGCCGGAGTCGCTTACTTTCTGGCAACCCTCTACCGCGAAACCAAACAGAAAGAGTTTCTTGATGCCGCCTTGAACGGAGCGCGGTATCTGCAAGCGGTGGCAAAGACCGAAGGCGACATCTGTATGGTCTTTCATAATGAACCAGACGGCAAAGACCTCTACTATTTAAGCTGGTGTCACGGTCCGGCAGGAACGGCGCGACTCTTCTACCGCCTCTATCAAATCACCGGCGAGCGCAGTTGGCTGGACGTAGTGAAGCGTTCGGCTCGCGCCATCCTGCAAAGCGGCGTCCCGGAAAAACCGACACCGGGATTCTGGAACAATGTCAGCCAGTGTTGCGGCGCGGCAGGCGTTGGTGACTTCTTTCTAAGTCTGTATCAAATTACCCGCGATAAGAGTTATTTGGATTATACCAAGCGCGTCACCGACAACCTGCTCACTCGGGCGACCCGTGACGCCAAGGGCGTGAAATGGATGCAAGCCGAGCATCGCGTCAAACCCGATTTACTCGTAGCGCAAACCGGCTTGATGCAAGGCGCGGCAGGCATCGGCTTATACCTGCTCCGCCTCGATGCTTTTGAACGCCGCCGCAAGCCAGCCATCGTTTTTCCCGATACTCCTTTTTAGAGGGTTGGTACAAAAAGGGAAAGCACGTTCCGCTTTCTGTTGTCCCGCAGGGACTGCCGAAACTAGCCCGCCCGATTCATCGGCGGGAACCGCCATGCCACAAACCGTTTAGTCCTGTAAGGACGGCTGAAGTGGTCTTATGATAGCAGAATTCAGCCGTCCCTCCGGGACTTTCTTGCCCATCCTTCCTCCTCCCGGCAAGTAATTGCCGGTCTATTATCAACAGTCCCTCCGGGACAAAAAACTCTATTCCCAGTTGTCCCGTACCGTACCAAAATCATTTGCCGCCCTGCCGAAATCCCCTTCTTCTTGCCGCACCCCACACGGCACAAATTCGGTACAAACTGTTGCGGTATTTTTTACTTGCCACAATAATACGTTTATGGTACTATGTTGAGGTATATTTTATTCTATTTCAGTACCATAAGGAGATTCACTATGTTTACCCCCTTGAACCAACTTAGCCAATCAATGCCCGCTGCTCATTCCACGCCTTCTCAGCCGCCGTTGGCGGCGCTGTGCCAACTCCAACTGCCGCCCGACGACGGCGAATACCAGTCCGTGAGCCATCTGCTCGACACCGACTTTCCGCTCCCCGAAGAAATCCTTTGCGGACTCTATCGCGGCGAGGTCGCCGCCCTCGTCGCTGACGATGCCCGCGCCAAGACCACCTGGCTGCTCAATCTCGCCGTGGCGCTCGCTGGCGGTCAGGCGGCTCCCTTTGTCCCTGCCGCCCAACGATTTCGCGGCGTCGTCTATCTGAGCGGCGATGCCGCGCCCTGCCGCATCAAACAACAACTCGCTGCCATGCTGCCGCACACCGAAAATCCTGAAATCGTGGCGCAGAACATCGTGCCGATGCTCAAGTATCGCGTCAACGGCGACCGCCTCGACCTCACCAATGAAAACCATTGGCAAGCTTTGACGGCTCGCTTCTTGGATATTCTGCCCGCTGTCATCATCGTGGACGGCGTGAAAATCGGGGCGGCGGCAAGCAAAAGTCAGAAAGCTGCCAAACAACAGGTGATGCAACAATGGAAGGAATTAGCCGAGGAGTACCATTGTGTGGTCATCGTCACGCAGACCACCGGCAAGGCGAATCGCTTGCGGCAAACGGCCATCGCCAACTGGCTGGAGAACGCCGACACGGTTTACCAGTTGTCGAGCGACCAACGACACGGCAGCGACTACCGCTTGCTGAGTTGTGAGCAGAGTCAGTGGGACGCGCCGGAAGCCGTGCATCTGCGCTTGGCAGAGGCGGAGCAACGCTATCACCTGATCGCGCCGGAAGAAGCGGCGGCGCTTGCCGCCAAGACGGACGCCCCGACGATTGAAGAATTGGTGGAGTATTTGGGACAGGGATGGCAGGAGGCAGCCACCATCACTCAACATTTTGAAGGGCGAGCCAACCTGCAACAAGTGGCAAAGTTAATCAAAGAAGCACACTGGTACGGTTGGATTATGCGGCAAGGACGCAACGAGCCGTGGCAGTTGGCACAGCGCGGCAACCTCTATCTCGCTGAAAGAAAAGCCCAAGAAGCTGCCGCCGCCGAAGCAGCAAAGAAAAATGGCAGCGATACAAATAGCGACGGCGCGGGTGAGACAGACAGCAAAAATGGCAGCGTTGTAGCAGCGAGGTACGAAAATGGCACAGATGCAGAGGCGATTGCCGGTTATCGTGGTGATAACATAGAGAAAATGGCAGCGATAACATTCCCTGAGCCGATGAAACAAAGAAAAATGGCAGCGATGTAAAAAACAAATCGTTCCATATAACCTTGCCTTTTGCGGCTACGCTTCTTACTCTTCTCGTTTATGCAAGAGGCGGAAATTGCCATCATCGGCGCTGGTCCTTCGGGCGCACATCTGGCTTCGCGCCTTGCTGCCGGCGGGCGCGAGGTTGCGCTATTCGACCCGAAAGGCGCGTGGGAGAAGCCTTGCGGCGGCGGTGTGCCGACCCGCGCTTTACGGGAGTTTGAATTTATCCTTGAAAGCTCAACCTATCCGCGAAAGTTGATTCATCGCGTCACCCTCGTTGCCGCTAATAACCGCCGCGTCTCTGTGACTGTCGAAAGACCGTTTGCGATTTATGCGCGGGAAGTCTTAAACAGCCTCGTGCTTGACCGGGCGATTGC
>Ga0187894_10002593_pt1 | contig 21416 bp, 2 predicted proteins | sample GBC1701081metaG_FD_136650 | JGI IMG/M metagenome (GOLD analysis project Ga0187894, IMG submission 136650) | White microbial mat communities from a lava cave in the Kipuka Kanohina Cave System on the Island of Hawaii, USA - GBC170108-1 metaG ...
ATGTTGCGCGAGTCAACTTTGCCACCGAGGGCCATGCGCACAAGCGAACCGGCCGCTCCGCTCGCGAATCGGGAGGCGAACGACTGCGTATCAGGCGGGCCACCCACCGCTGCTGCGATCGGAGCGCTCACCGCCGATATCACGACCTCGCGCCAGTTGAAGCTCGACTGCAGACCGGTTGCGACAGCGATGCCTTGAGTCAGCAAGCTGCCGGCCGCCGCATTGATGGCGATGCCGACGCTGGAGAACTGACCCAGGCCCAACGCCCGAGCGGCGCTTGCGCCGACGCCGGCTTGTCCGAGGCCTGCGCCTACACCAGCGCCAACAGCGCTAAGTCCGACACTTCTCCAATCGAACTCGTCTTGCATCCCGGTAGCGATCGCGACGCCCTGCGATGCCGCGCTTCCGACCGCACCGCCGACAGCCGCCCCTGCGATGCCCGCGACACCAAGCTGGCCTGTCAACGCAGCGGTGCCGGTCGCCCACAGGCCGCCGCCACCCGCGGCGGCCGCACCGGACCCGAAGGCAGACGCTGCAGCGCCGGCAGTGATCACTGTGACCACGATCGCGACAACGATGATCAGCACGCGCCCGAGCACACCGCAGCCGCGCTTGCGCGGCGGCGGGAAGGGCTGCGTCGGCGTCGCGTCGCCGATCGCCTGCGTGCTGTCGAACGCCTTGAAGGTGGTCGCGTTGTTGAGCAGCGAGACCACTTCGCTCGGCACGATCAGCACCGTGCCGGCCTCGAGCTCCTCGTCCGGAGCGGCGAGACCGTTCTCTTCCGCGATCAGGTACCACAGCGTGCCGTCGCCGTAGATGCGGGCGGCGACGATGCGCAGCGTGTCGCCTTGCTGAGTCACGACCTGCGACGGCACGTCAGCGGGATAGCGCTCCGACACGGGCGTGAAGTTCACGTCGAAGTTCGCGCGGAACTCGCCGTTGTCGTCCTGCAACTGTCCGAAGCTGCCGACCGCCTGGCCGTTGGCGAAGAAGAAGTGCTGTGCCTTCACCTGGTTGTCGCGGCGCAGGGTCGCGTCGCTGAACGCCTGCAGCACACGTGGCGATTCGGCCACGCCATAGTCGCCGCGCACGACGGTCAGCGGCTGACCGCCGGCGCTGTTCGCGAAGTAGCGGTTCTTCGCGTGGTCGCGCGTGTCGTTGAAGCTCACCAGCTCGCCGCTGGTGTTGTAGCGGCGGAAGACAGAGCCGGACCGCGGCGCGTTGCTGCCGGAGCTCGAGGCGAACTGTGCGGATTCCTGGTACGTATCGCCGAGCCGGTAGTTGAAGCGATACGTGGTCGTGTACTGGATGCCGCCGCCGCGATAGACGTCGAGGGTGTAGCGGCGCAGATTGCCCGCGGCGTCGTAGCCCCGCGTCCATTGGCCGCTCACGAGCGTCGAGTCGCCGTAGGTGGCCACCGACTCGATCTCGCCGTTCACGAATGTCGTCTGCGTCGACGCGCGCCCGTCGTCGTCGTAGACAGCGGTGCGCCCGCGCACCGTCTCGTCGCCCTTCCAGTCGTAGCTGCGCGTCGTCTGCGTCAGCTCGCGCGAGGCGGCGTCGTAGGTGCGTTGGTCGACGACGATGGTGTCCTTCGTCGCCGAGGTCAGCCGCCCAAGGCCGTCGTAAGCGTAGATCTCGGTGCTGTCGTTGCCCTGCAGGCTCCAGCCGTCACGCAGGATCGGCGCGCCGCCGATGAAGATTCCGATCTGGATGGGACCAAACACGTAGCCGGGCTCGTTCAGCTCGGCCTGGATGCGCTGCCCGGCGAGGTTGTAGGTGAGCGTGGTTCCGCGCTGCAGATCGGCGCGCACGATCGGATTGGCGATGCCCCAGAGCTCGCCCTGGCTGATCAGGACGCGGTTCATCGCGTCGTACGTGTACCAGAGGTCCTGCACGCGCCCGGTGTGCTGGTGATCGAGGTATGTTGCCGAGATGTGCGTGCGATTGCCGGCCGCGTCGTACTCGTAGATCGTGTCGTAGCGCATGTCGGCGAGACGCTCGATGCGACCGAGCTCGTCGTAGTCGATGCGCGTGTCCTGGTGCAGGATGCCGTCGACCGTCGTCTCTTCGCTGACGCGCCGTCCGGCCGCGTCGTAGAAGTAGTTCGTGAGCCGCTGGGTGCTGTACAGGTCGAATCCCAGGCTCGTGGCCTCGTCGTCCTGCACGATGCGCGTGAGCTGCCCCGCCTCGTCGTAGGTGAAAGTGATGAATCGCCCCAGATCGCTGCCTTCCGTCGACTGCAGACCGGCCTGGTTGTAGAAGTAGTTGTACTGCGCGTTGAGCAGGTCGCGATGCTGCGTCAGGCGCCCGAAGTGGTCGTACGTCCAGGTCTGCACGCCGTTGATGGCGTCGATCTCTTCCAACTTCTTGTTCTGCGTGTCGTAGCGGAAGCGCGTCTCGAAGCCGCGCGGCGAGCGACGCCGTGCGACGTTGCCGCGCAGGTCGTAGAAATAGCGCAGCGTCTCGTTCTCGCCGTTGGTCTCGCGGATGCGCCGGCCGTCCTCGTCGTAGACGAAACTCTCGGTGACGAGGCCGCCCGCAGCGCCCGATTCGAAGGCGCCGCTCAGTACTTCGCGCTGCGTCTGCACCAGCCGGCTCATGCGGTCGTAGACGCTGCGGGTCCGGAAGCCCAGCTCGTTCGCCGTCTGCGTGCGGTTGCCGAAGATGTCGTAGCGGTGGTCGACGATGCCGCCATCGGCGTGCCGCTCGCGCAGGACCTGGCCCGCGGCGTTGTACTCGACGCGGTTGACGATGCCGTTGGGATCGCGTCCGGCGAAGAAGCGACCGACGATGTCGTAGTGGTTCTCGATCTCGGGCCGCGCGCGCGAAGTGGTGACCTCGCCCACGGTCTCGACCACGTCCGTCTCGGGCTGGCGCACCAGCGTGATCTGGTTGAGCTCGTTGTAGCGATAGTTGGCGGTGTTGCCGAGCTGGTCCGTCACCGCGATGGCGTTGCCCCAGCGGTCGAGCACCTGGCTGCGCGACGGCGCGAAGGTGCTGAACTGCGAGCCGCCGCCCGCATCGCGCGTGATGGTCGGTGAGCCGCCGCGCGTCACCGTGCGCAGATTCATCGTTCCGGTAGCCAGCGCGTACGGCGTGCTCTCGCCGCTGCGCGTATAGGTCAGCTCGTATTCGTAGGTACCGACCGCCAGCGTGCGCGGGTCGACGCTGTAGCCGGTGGCCGTGGTGGTTACCGTGAGCGTCGACCAGGTGCCGGCCGGCACGCGATAGCGGAACTGAATCGTCGCTCCTGCCTCGGCAGGCGTCGTCCAGGAGATGAGATCGCCCTGGGTGCTCAGGCCGCGAATCGGCATCGCGGTCGTGGTGAGTACCGCCGTCTGCGTCAGCTCGGCGTGCGGAGCCAGGATGTAGGACGGGTTCTCGCGCATCAGCGCGCCCGTCGAGCGCGCGTAAGCCTGTGTCTGGCCGGACGCGATGTACAGGATCTCGTACTCGATCGGCATGGTGCCCGGCACACCGAGATTGAGATCGTGGAAGTACGACGGACCGGCGCCGGCGACGCCCTGCTGCTGCCACACGGGTTCGCCGAAGACCCTGTAACGCACTACGATGGAGTCGCCGGCATTGGGTGCGCGCGTCCACAGCAGTCGCTGGCCGGTGGCGCTCACGTCGAAGTCGCCGCGACCGGCCGGGAACGCGAGGTTGGTGGCCGTCAGAGTGATGTTCTTCCCGACGGGATTGCCGCCGATCGTGAGGATGCCTGTCGCCAGGCCGTCGACCCTGGGTTGACCCTGGAACGTGCGGTTGTTCGTGATCTCGTATTCGTATTCGCCGTCCGCCAGCCCACCGATGTCGATATGTCGTCCGTAGTAGCTGCCGGGACCAGCCTGGGAACTGACCACGCTCAGCGTCGTCCACTGTGACGTGCCGACCAGGCGTACCCGGACGCCGACGTTGGCCTCGCTGTGGTAGTTGCCTCCCCACCAGTACAGCGTGCGTCCTGGTTGTGGCGCAGCGCCGTTGCGATCGTGCTGCAGAACCCATTCGCCCGAGCCGTTCTGCGTGTACACGCGCAAGCGATCGACCTGGGAGATTCCTCCGTCGAGCGCATTGACCGGGTCCTGCCACGAAAGGGTTGCGCCCGTGCCCGCCTGCGCAAACTCGAAGGTGCGGCTCGCACGCATGCCGTCCACACGGTCGGTGAACAAGAGCCAGCCTGGAGTCGAGTCGGTCTCCTCGTCGTACATGAACCCGTTGCGAACATCGGTGGTGTAGTCGAGGACGATCCGCACCGGCGCCGTACCCAGATCTGGCCAGGTGACCGCCACCGAGTTGGTCCCGCTACGCTGCGTCTGCAGCGCCGTTCTCTGGAAGAACGCCAGGGGGTTGCCGACCAGGTTGAGGGAGCCGAAGCTCACCACCTGGAAGTCGACGGGCGGCTCGTCGCCGATGCTGATCGGCGGCACCGCGAGCTCGCGCAGGTCCTCGGTGGCCTCGATGAAGTCGTCCCAGTAGCGGAGCTTGCCGCCGATGAGCTCGAGCGAGCCGGCGGCGCGCGCGGTGACGTTACCGCTGCGCGTGTACGTCACCTCGTATTGCCATCGGCCGGCCCCGAGCGCGGCGGTATCGACCTTGAATTCGTCGCCCACGCGCGTGACCGGCAACACCAGCCAACTGGTGTCGCCCGCCATCTGCGCACGAAACTCTGCGACCACGCTCGTGTCGCGCGGCGCCTGCCAGGTGAGCAGGCTGCTGCGCGCGTCCGCCCGGGATGAGTACGCGAGGTCCCATTCGAAGCCGTCGATCAGCTTGTGAACGCGGATCGATTCGATCGAGGTGATGCCGCCGGCCTGAGGTCCGCCGACGACATCCTCCCAGACGAAGCTGATACCGCCTGGAGACTGGGAAGCGTCGTTGATCCTGCGCGAGATGGTCTTCTTGACCATCGGAAAACCGTCGGAGCTTGCGTCCTGCGTCCAGTATTCCAGCTCGAGCAGGATCGGCCCGGCAATCTGCGGGAAGCTGACGTTGACTTCGTTACGGCCAAAGTAGAAGGTCGACTGGGAACCGAAGTCGTTGAGCTCCGAGCTGCTCACGACGTAGCCGAACACGTCGCCATCCGCACGGTTGAACAGCGGCGCGATCCAGCCGGCATCGTCGATCTGATCGGGCGTCAGAGTCGGAGCAGTGGTCGTCGTACCCGTGATGGTGAACGTTCCGGAAGCCGTGGCGAAAGCGCCCGTCTCTCCCACGCGCGTGTGATTCGCGCGGTACTCGTATGTGCCGGCCGCAAGCTCATCGACGTTCACGCCGATGCGCAGGTTCGGCAGGGCGCGCACGTCGAGCGCGGTCCAGGCTCCCGACGGGTTTCCGGCTGGCCGGTACTCGAACGTCGGATCGACGCCCAGTCCGGTGGGCGCGGGCCAGTAGACGTAGCGTCCCAGGACGAGCTGGTGGTTCAGGTCCTGGACGTAGTTGGTGCCGTCGAAGTAGTAGCCGCCGTCCTGCTCGACGGTCGCGGCCGGATGCACCACGAAACCGACCTCCGAGAGGTACTGCGCGCGCCGATAGCTGGCGTCCGGATTGTTCGACGCCAGCAGGTTGCCGATCTGGAAAGTGCCGCTGATGGGCCGCACCGGCCGGTCGCCGGTGAACGCGGGCAGGCGCTGTTCGACGACGCGGCCGAGCAGGTCGTAGCGCGTCTCGGTGCGCATGCGCTGCGTGGTCAGGGCGTGCACACCGTCAGGCGCAGTGAACCCGGTCTTCAGGTTGAGTTGCTGGCTGCGAATCTCCGCGGTCGTTCGACCGAGCAGGTCGTAGAGGAACACCTTGGCGACACCGTCGCCGCCGTTGGTGCGCCAGAGCCGGCCGGCGACGTCGTAGTCGAAGTACTCCTGGAAACCGTTGTTGATGCCCTTCTGCGAGACCTCGCCGAAGGCGTTGTAGCGCGTCTCGTTGCGCACCACGAGCGTCGGCGTCGTGTCGCCGGGTTGGCCCGAGGGCAGCGTCTGCGGCTCGACCACCGCCGTCTGCTGGCCGAGGCGGTCGTATTCGTAGATGGCGACCAGCATCTCGAGCAGCCCGTCGTTGTTGGTGACCGGCTGCCACTCCTTCGCGATCTCGCCACGCGACGTGTACGACGCGAACTGCTGCGCGCCCGTGGCGTCGCGCGTGCGGATGGCGTGGCCGTGGCTGTCGAGCTGCAGGCGCGTGATCCGATCGCCGCTCGGGCCCGTGTCGGCGGCGCCGGGCGTGTAGCTCGTGACGCTGGCGCTGGTCGCGCCGTTGGCGTACTGGATCTGCTCCACCAGGTTGCCGAACGCGTCGCGACGCATCTCCGTGAGCGGCGTCAGGTTCACGCCGTCGCCGCGGTTGCGCGGCGGCTCGGCGATGGCGATCAGGCGGCCGAGGTCGTCGAAGAAGCGATAGCTCACCGTGCCGTCCGGCGCGGTCACCTGGGTCTGGTTGCCCACTGCGTCGTAGGCGAACGTGGTCGTGCGATTGGCAGTCACCCTGACCGGGTTGTTGCCCGACATCTGGCTGAACTCGACGTCGAGCTGCGATTCCAGCGTCTTGCGATCGAGCCGGTCGTAGTCGTACACGGTCACGCGGTCGTAGCCCACCGTGCTGTCGGGCATGTTCACGCGTGTCGTGGTGACCGGCGTGCCGTACGACTGCGTCGTCCACGCGGCCGCCAGCGGCCGCGCGAACTCGGTCTCGCGCGTCATGCGTCCGAAGGCGTCGTACTCGCAAGTCGTGAGATGGCCGACCGGGTCGACCTGCGCCAGGCGATAGCCGCGCCGGTCGAAGTAGAAGTACGTGTCGGCGTACGTGCTCGCGGCCGAATCCACGAGCTGGCGCTGGCGCACCACCTGGCCGAACGCGTCGTACTCGTAGCGCGTGGTCGGACTGGCCGTCGCGGTCGTTCCGCCCGCGGTGCCTGAAGCGGGCAGGAAGTTGAACACGGCAGGCTGGATCACCGTGATCAGCCGGTTCACGCGGTCGTACTCGTTCTGGATGCGCCGGTCCGCTGCGTTGGTGACGATGCGGCCGGCGATGATCGACGAGGTGAGGAGCGTCGAGACCGTGATGCCGGAGTCGTTGAGCTTGCTGGCGTAGCGGAAGACGTCGCTGCGGTTGCCGAACGTGTCGTAGCGGTACTCGGTGACGAATCGCTCGGCGTCGACCTCGTACTGCACGCGCCCCAGCGCGTCGTACGCCTTGTGGCTGAAGTTGCCCGCCGCGTCGCGATTCATGATCGCGTCGCCGAGCGTGTTGTACGTGGTCTCGGTGAACAGATTCGCCGTGGTCTCCTGGCGCACCACGGCGGCGCCGAAGCGCGTGACGCTGTCGTTCGCGGCGTCGTAGACGCCGACGGCCGGGAAATTGGTACGGACCTGCCGCCCGAGCGCGTCGTACACGTACGCCGTGGTGCGCGCTTCGGGACGTCCGAACGCCTCGGTGCGGGTGAGCAGGTTGCCGAGCGCGTCGTAGGTCAGGCGCGTCACGATCTCCGCGGTCGCGGTGCTGCTGGCCAGGTTGTTGTCGACGACGCTGACCGTCGTGATCGCTACCTGCGGGCTGCGCTCTTCGATGAGTCGGCGATTGGCGTCGTAGACGTAGTTCCAGGTGTCCTGCTTGAGGTTGGTGAGCGTCAGGCGATTGCCGACCGCATCGTAGGTGTAGCTCTCGACGCCGCCGACGGCGTCGGTGACGCTGGAGATGCGTCCGGCCGCGTCGTACGCGCTGATGGTGCGCTGGTCCGTGAGCGGACTGGTCGAAACGGCCGCCTGAACCTGGGCGAGCGTCGCGTTGGCCGGCAGCGTTGGCCGTGTCGCGTACTCGATGCGATCGGTCTCGCGGTGCACCGCGTCGTAGCGATGCTCGACGATGTCGCCTTCGCCGTTGGTCGCGAAGACGAGGCGGTTCGCGGCATCGAACCAGGAGCGCGCGGTGTGATCGCGCGCGATACTGGCGTTCGCCGTGACCCATGCCTCCAGGGTCGCCACGTCGGGCAAGCCGGACTGGGTGCGTCGTTCGGCGAATTCGGTACGCGCCACGACGTTGCCGTTGCCGTCGTAGCTGTTGCGCACCACGCCGCCGGTGCCGTCGATCTGGAAGATCGCACGGTTGCGCACGTCGTAGAGCGAGCGCAGCTCGCGGTCGTTCTGCGTGTTGCCGTCGTTCACCGCGGTCAGCGCGGCCTGGATCGCCGCGACGGTCGGTGCCGTACCGGCAGCGATGCGCTCGGAGTAGTAGATCTCGCGCACCACGTTGCCGCCGGCGTCGTACTGCTTCTCGCGCACCCCGCCCATCGCGTCGACGACGTAGACCTCGCGTCCGTCGCGGTCGCAGACGGAGAGCTGCAGGCGGTCGAGTGCGCTCGACTGCAACAGCGGCTCGATCTGACTCACCGTCACGCGTCCGCTGGCGGGCAGCGTGGCGGGATTGATCGCGGTCGCGAAGCGGCGCGTGCCGGTCACGCGGTCCTCGGCGTCGTAGATCGTCTCGGTGACGCCGTTGAGCCCATCGAGCGTGTAGCGCAGGCGGTCGGCCGCGTCGTAGACATAGCGCGTCGCGAACCCGGCGGGATCGATCTTGCGTGCCAGGTTGCCGACGCCGTCGTACTCGTACGTGCACGTCAGGTTCAGCCGGCCCGCGCCCGGATCCACGACTTCGCCAGTGCGACGCCCCAGCCGGTCGTAGCCGTACTCCGTGACGCGCGGGTTGGCGCTGCCCGCACCCTGGGTGACGCGCACGGTGTCGCCGCGCAGGTTGTACTGGAACTCGGTCCTGAGGTTCAGGCGCGGCGCGGCGCCGTAGTCCGTGGTGACGGTGACGGCGCGGCCGTCACGATCGTATTCGGTGCGCGTGACGACGCCGAGTGCGTCGGTGACGTCCACCGCGCGGCCCTGGCCGTCGTAAGCGTAGGTTGTGGTGAGCGCGAGCGCGCCCGTGCCGGGATCGACCGTGCGCGTGAAGACGCGGTTCGCGGAGTCGTAGGCGACCGCCGTGACGGTGCCGCGCGCGTCGGTCATCGTCAGCACGCGTCCGGCGCGGTCGTAGGTCTGCTCGGCCGCTACGCCGAGGCTGTCGATCGTCCGGCGCAGGCGGCCGTTGAGGTCGTATTCGAAGTCCGTGAGGTTGCCGCGCGGGTCGACGATGCGCACGGTCTCGCCGTGGCGGCTGCGGATCGTGGTCAGCGTGACGCTCTCGGGCGTGGTGACCCGCACGCTGCGCGCCACGTCGTCGTAGTCGTACGACGTGACGTTGTCGAGCGCGTCGCTGGTGGTCAGCACGCGCGAGAAGGCGTCGAAGCTCGTGCGCCGGCGGTTGTCGAGACCGTCGTAGGTATCGATCACGCGCCCCAGGCGGTCGTAGACGGCGCGCCGCACGTTGCCGTTCGCGTCGGTGGAACGGACCAGCCGGCCGAACGCGTCGTACTCGTCCGTGCGCGTGGTATTGAGGCCGCTCGGATCCCAGCGCGTCAGCGTGCGCTGACCGCGCGCGTCGTACGTGTATTCGTGCTGCAGGTTGCGCGTGGCGTCGATCGCCTCGCTGCGCGCGGTCTCGTCGCCGAACGCGCTGTAGGTGTGCGCGACCGCCGCACCCGCGGCCGTCGCCGTTGTCGCGACGCGACCGGCGAGGCTGTACGTGATCGTGGTGCGCGCATCGCGGGCCGCGTCGGCCGCAGCGGCGACGCGGCTGGTGAGCGTGGCATTGACCAGGCCTCCGCTGAGGCCGTTGGTATCGATGCGATTGGTGTAGGCGATCGTTTCGGTGAGTTGCCCGAGCGCGTCGTAGCGTGATTCGACCGCCTCGCCGAGGGCGTTGACCGCATGCGTCAGTCGGCCGTCCGCGTCATGGAAGAAGAGTGTCGTGAGGCCGTTCTGGTCCGTTGTGGCGGTCCGGTGGCCCGCGAGGTCGTAGGTGTGGCGCACGCCGTACTGCACCCAAATCGCATCGATCTCGGCCTGCGTCATCGTCCCGGTGATGAGTGCGCTGCCTTGCGCCGTCAGTTCGGCCGTCACGCGGCCGAGCCCGTCGTAGCGTGCACGCGTGGTGCGGGCGTCCGTCGTTGCGAGCGCGCGCGTCGTGCTCAGCAGGTTGCCGACGTCGTCGTAGCGGAACTCGGTGACGGTGCCTTCGTGGTTGGTCTCGAGCGCGATCCGGCCGAACGCGTCGTAGGCATAGGAGGTGACCTGCGACTCTCCGAGCGCGGCCGGTCGCAGCTCGTCGAGGGTCGCGGCCGCCGGGTTCGTCGGTCGCACGTCATAGCGGATCAGTTGCAGCGCGTTGCCCGCCATGTCGTAGATCGTCTCGCTCAGGTAGTTCTCGCTGTCGAGCACGGCGAGGCGCCGGCCGTGGCCGTCGTAGAAGAACCGGCTCACCACGTCGTTGGTCGCGTCTGCGGCAGGGCGCAGCGCGGCGAGCGTACCGTTCGCGCGCTCGGCGACGGGAGTGGCGTTGGCGTAGCCGATCGTGCGCAGCAGGCGGCCCGCGTCGTCGTAGAGGTATTCGACCAGGAAGCCCGCGGAGTCGAGCACTGCGCGCAGGTTGCCGTCCGCGTCGTAGAAGCTGCGTGTGCGCCGGTCGGTCGCGGCGGGCGTGAGCAGGGCGACGATATCGGCGGGAAGCTGCTGCTTGACGTTGCGGTCGATGGTCACGCGGTTCGCGTACGCGATCGTATCGGTGACGCGCGATGCACCGTCGTAACGCGTCTCGACCACCGCGCCTTCCTCGTCGACGGTGTAAACGACACGCCCGGCGGCGTCGTAGACGGCGCGCACGATGCGATCGAGCGTCGCCTGGCCGGACGCGGACGTGCGCAGCGCCGGGGTGTCCACGCTCGCCAGCGGATTGCCGGAGCCGTCGGTGAGCAGCGAGACGTTCGCCGCAGCGGCGTAGCGGATCGTCTTGATGAGGTTGCTGTTGCGATCGTAGAGGAATTCCGTGAGCGAGCCGTCGCCATCGACGGTGAAGCTCATACGCCCCGCGTCGTCGTACAGCGTGTGGCTGCGTACTCCGGTGGGATCCGTCGCCATGCGCAGGCGGCCGTCGATGTCGTAGGCGTACGCGGTCGTACCGAGCGCCTGGCTCGAGTCCGCGTACGCAACGCTCAGCAGCCGTCCGGCGCGATCGAACACGGTGGTCGTGACCAGTCCGTTGGCGAGCGTAAGCGTGGCGCGGCGGTTCACGTCGTCGTAGACGTTCACGGCCGTGTTGATCACGCCAGTCGGCGTCCACTGCGTGCTGACGAGCAGCCGGCCGAGACCGTCGTAGGAGTGCGTCGTGACGAAATCGGCCGGATCGCCGGTCGCTTCGCCGCGCGGATCGATGCTGCTGACCAGCCTGCCGCGCTGGTCGTAGGTGAAACGCGTGAGCGAGGACCCGGCGGCGAGGCCGGCACCGGAGGAATCGGTGCGGGCGTAGGTGGTCGCGGTGGTCACGTTGCCGCGGAAGTCATAGGCGAAGTCGACGCGCTCGAGTCGCTCGAGATTGCGGGCGGCGACCCAGGTTGTGAGTTGCGACTCCGTCAGCGCCGTTGCGGGCGCCAGCGCGCTGACGTCGTACACGCCGTCGGTGTACGTGAGCGTCGTGACGAGACGGCCGGCGGCGTTGTAGCGGTTCTCCGCCACGCGTCCGTCGGACGAGACCAGGAAGCGCAGATGCTGTTCGGAGTCGTAGACGTAGCGCGTGGTGAGCGGCTGCGCGGGTTGTCCCGAACCGTTGCCGTCCGGATCGGGCGTCAGGTACCGCGTTTCGGTGAGCAGCTGATTGGGCGCGCTGTACGTGCGCGCGATCGTGCTGCCGGAGGCGTCGCGGCTGAGGGTGAGATTGCCCTGCGCGTCGTACTCGTGCGCCGTGATGCGGTTGAGGCCGTTGGGATCCTCGATCACCTGCGTCACGTTGCCCGCGGCGTCGTACGTGTAGCGAGTCTCGAGACGCGAGCCGCCGACGGTGGGACTCAGGATCGACGTGAGGCGGCCCGCGGCGTCGTGCGTGAAGCTCGTGACGAAGCCCAGCGGGCTCGCCGCGTCGAGCCGCAGGTAGATGTTCTGGCTCGCGTAGGTGAGGTTGAGCGGCACCGTCAGCTTCAGGCCGGTCGTGAGCGTAGGGTTGCCGAGTGCCGTCTGCAGCGCGGTCACTGCGTTCGCTTCGCTGGTCCCGTAGATCGCCTGGGTGACGCTGTCCCACGTCGCGCCCGAAGGCACGGTGTAGTAGGCCGGAACCGTCACCGTTTCGGTGGTGGTCACCGAGAGGACCGCAGGCAGATTGGTGAGCTGGGCGCCGGTCGTGAGCGCCGGATTGCCGAGCGCGGTCTGCAGTGCGGTGCCTGCCGCTGCGCTGTTCACGCCGTAGAGAGTGTTGGCGACCGATTGCCAGGTCGCGCCGCTGGGGACGAGGTAGTAGGGAGCGCCGCCGCCTGCGGTGAAGCGGGCCTGGTAGACAGATTGCGCTGTGCCGTCGGATTGCTGCCAGACCGCAGTGACGTTGCCTTGCGAGTCCACCGCGATCGAAGGGGCGCTGGCCGCGTTGTTGTTCGATTCGACAGTCGTCGATGTCGACCAGCTGGTGCCGTCGAATCGGGCGGCGTGCACGTTGTTGCGTGTGCCGTCGGTCTGCAACCAGGCGACGCCGATGCGGTTTCCGGCGATGTCGGCGACGACGCTGCCGTCGCTCGTGTCCACGGCGTTCGAAGAAGTTTCGAGCAGGGTTGCCGTTCCCCAGGTGCCGGCACTCGCATCGTACCGGTTCGCAAGGATAGAGGCGGCGGTGCCGTCGCTCTGTACCCAGGCCACGACTGCGTTGCCGGCACCGTCGACCGCCAGTGTCGGAGACGAGATCGCCGCCGATCCCGAATCGATCGTGACGGCTGCCGCCCAGGTGTTCGTAGAACGCACGTAACGGCGCGCGAAGAGATCATTGCCCTGCTGCCAGACCGCAAAGCCGTTGCCGTTCGCGTCGAGTGAGATCCGCGGCCTGATGGCAGCAGTGGCCGACGATTCCAGGAGGGTGCCGCTATCCCACGTACCAGCCGTTGCGTCGAAGCGCACCACCAGCATGTTGTCGCTGTAGATGTACGCGAGCTGGATGTTGCCCTGCGCGTCGATCGCGGCTGCGGCAGCGGTGACGCTGACGAAGAAGAACGCCGCCACCTCCGCTGCCAACCATGCGCCCGATGAAATGCGCGCAGCGCCCAGCCCGAAGCCACTGGTTCCCCACGTCCAGGAGACGACCGGAACGCCGGCGCGCAGGGCCACTTGCACGCTCTGTATGGTGGGAGATTCTCCTTCCATCGGTGCGATCAGATCGTTTTTCGCCGGTGCGCTTACGCCGGCCTTCATCGCGCCGGGTCCGATTGAGGACCCGCCGCCGCCGCCCCCGCTGCCGTAGGTCTGCACGAGCTCCACGCCGCCCCATGACGATGTCGCAGCGTAGTAACGACGCGCGTAGACGTGAGCGCCGAACATGTCGCTCTCGCCCCAGCCGACGATGACGTTTCCGTCGGCGTCGGCCGCGAAGGCCACCGAGTCCAGGAACACGGTGTTCAGTGAAGTGGGTGACGACCAGGCATTGATGGATAGCGTGTACCTGCTGGTGTGGAGGACTCCCTGTTGCACCCAGACGGCGACGCCGTTGCCGCTGGCGTCGAAGGCTACGCGTGGGTTCGCGGCAGCGTTGCTGGAGCTCTCGAGCGTTCCTGCGCTCGCCCAGGTCCCACCCGGCGGCGTGGTCAGTGCGCCGGTGTTGAGGTTGTAGTTGTTGGTGACCTGCTGTTGGTCCGTCGTCGACAATACCGCGGGATTCGCCGGCACGGTCACGGGCACCGGAGAGGACTCCGAGTACGCGAACGTCGTGACGCGGTTCTCGCCATCAGTGAACGTGCGCAGCCGGTACTGCCCGTTCAGCGATTCATACGTGAACGCCACCGAAGTGTGCGCGGCACTCGTGCCGCGGCTCTGCGCGATGGTCGCGATGCGCGTGCTGGTGCCGTCGTACGTGTACGTCGTGCGACAGAAGCCGTCGTCGGTGATCGAGTTGTCCGCCGGCGACAGATCGACCGTCACGGTGCTCAGCCGGTTCTGGCCGTCGTACGTGTAGCGCGTGATCGTCTGCGTCACGCTCTGTGAGACGACGCGGACCTGTGTGAGATTGTTGCCGGTGTAGTCGAGGAAGGTGGTCTGACCCGACGCATCGTCGACGCGGGTGAGCAGCGTACCGGTGTACGTGTACGTGACCGCGTTGCCGTCGGTGTCGGCGGCTGCGATCAGCCTGCCATTCACATCGTACGTCTCAGTCGTGCGGCCCGAGCCGTCGGTCCACGTCCACTGCTGCGTGGTCGCGTTGTAGCTCAGCGTGTCGTGTGCACCGTCGCCATCGGTACTGGTGTAGATGGTGCCGTCGTGTCGGTAGACGACTTCCGCGCCGTCGCCGAACACCTTGACGATCGTGCTGTCGGTGGTATTGACCGTGCCTCGCAGCCCGAAGAGACGCTGGTGCACCCCGAGGCGCCAGTTGTCGCCGTTGTCGTCAGTGAGCTGGCCCTGCGAGTTGTAGGTGCGCACGAGTGCGACATCGAGGCCCGCGGCCGCGAGGAACTCGTCGCGGCTCTGCAGCACGAGGTTGCCGGTGGCGGAGTTGACGTAGATGCGTTCGCCGTTGCTGCCGCCGGGGGTGGTTCCCGCCGAGCCGACGAAGCCGAGACTGGAGAGCGAGGAGGTGCCGAGCCCGAGCCCGGTGCCGCTGACGACTGCAACCATGTGTATCCCTCGGAAAATTTTTCGCGACGTCGGTCGCGTTCCCTGTTTCCTCGGCCGCAGGTCGTCGTGCGACCTGATACGAGCCGTACAAGGGAAATCCGGGGATCGAGGAGGCGGTTTAGGTTCGGACGTCCGCGCGCTGCTGACGGGACTGCCGGCTATTCAGGGACGAACAGCCGAAAAAAAAGCGGGGCCACGTTGCCGTGGCCCCGCCGTGTTGCTCTGGTTCGAAACGAGCGAGGGCGGCTAGCAGCCGTTACTCGTCGCCACCTTCGTCACCTTCCGGGCACTGAGACGCGACGTGCGTGACGAGCGCGTCCTGGTACCACTCGTTGTTGGTCGGGAACAGCCACAGCATGTCGCCGCTGGCCGGACCGCAAACGCTGATCTTCGCGGACTCGCCCTTGGCCAGGCTGAAGCTGTTCAGGTCCGGCACCAGCTCGTTGGCCATGTTCACCGAACCCGTCTGCGTCGACGTGTTGCCCTGCCGGTCGTTGAACACCATCCGGTACGTGAAGCTCGCGGGCACGAGGCCCTGGAACGGCGCCGGATAGGTGGTCAGCGAGTAGGGCAGGATGATCACGCGGTCGTTGTAGTCCCACGACGTGATCGGCAGCCAGTCGATGAAGCCACGGTTGCTCGGGATCGTCGGGAAGTTGTTCGGAATCAGCCACTGCGTCGTAGCGTAATTGCCGATGATTCCGTTCGTCCGGTGCGTGGTGTCGTCGCGGCCGCTCAGGCGGACGTCTTCGACGCCGTCACCGTTGGTATCGAGGAAGATGTCGACGTCGAGGTTCGAGAGGTGTTCGACTCGCGAATCGACTGCGATACCGAACTCGACCACGTCGCCGCCGTACACCGCCGGATCGCCCAGGCGCACACCGACCTTCGCGATCGAGCCGTACGAGCCCTCGGAACCGGTGCTGCCGATGCCGACGAGCGTGAAGCCTTCCGCCCAGCCTGCGGCCGGACCGTTGTTCTTCACGCTGACGCCGAACGAGCTGCTGCCCGGATTGGCCACGAGGCCGGAAGCCGGGTCGACGACCGCGAGGTATGCGACGCGCAGCGAGTCGGTGCCGTCGTTGAGCACGCACCAGCCGGACACTTCGCGCTGGCTGATCGTCGCATTGTCGGAGACGCCCGCCGCGGCGCTGGCCGCCGGATCGAACCGCAGCTTGATGCTGGTGTTCTTGAATCCGTACGAGCCGAGCGAGACCGGGCTCGGGCACGTCACCGTCACGCCCGGGAGCGTGAACTGCGGAACGTGCGTGACATTGAAGGTCCGCGAGCCCTTGCGCAGGTTCTCGACGTACAGCGTCTCCGTACGCGTGGTGAGCGCGGTCGGATTGATGTGGCCGAAGGACACGCCGCCGGGCAGAGCGAAGCTCGACAGCGACGCCGAACGGTCGATGCGGATCGAGCCCACGCCGTTACGCGCGATGCTGTTGTCGCCTGAAGCGTTCGCATCCGTGGTCCCGTTCTGCAGCATCGCCTTGATGGTGTACGGCTGCAGGTTCGGGTGGAGCTGGCGCATCAGGGCGGCGGCACCTGCAACGTGCGGAGACGCCATCGAGGTGCCCTGGTTCGGCGCTGTGCCGGTACCCAGGGAGCGGCCGGTGGACACGATCGCGACGCCCGGAGCGGCGAGGTCGGGCTTGAAGTTCGAGCCGCCCTCACCAGGACCGCGCGACGAGAACACCGCGATGCGATCGGCCTTGGACGGATCCGGGCCGAAGCCCAGGGTCGCCGTCACCGGGCTGGCCGCGTCGGTGGTCGCCTCAGCCACGAGCGCCAGGCCGTTGGGGTTGCTCACCATCACGCCGGGAATCAGCGCGGTGATGGCACCCATGACGATCGGATCGCCCGCCACGTTGTTGAACGCGATCATCGCGGAAGCCCCCGCATTCAGCGCGTTCTGCGCTTTCACGGCGAACGCGCAGCCCGCGGGAGTGCCCGTGGGCACGCCGCCACGCTGCACGAGCACCATCCTGCCGGCGATGGCCGCCGCATTCGTGAACGGCGTGCAGCCGTCGAGCGGAGCGCCTTCCACGACCGTGGCGCTGAGCGGAGCCACGGCGGAAACGCGCCGCGGGCTCGAGCCTTCTTCGTTGAACTTGAAGCCGGCGACGCTCGCCGGTGCGGTGATGTTCAGCGTGGCGAAGTTGCGTCCGCCCGGAACGTTCGCAGCCGTCGAGATGGCGCCGTGAGCGGCACCCGGCGATCCCGTGATGTACGGGACGTTGCCTTCATTGCCCGCCGAGGTGACCACGATGATGCCGGACAGCGAGGCGTTGTGCGCCGAGATCGCCGACGGATCGTTGGGCTCGCCGAACGGAGAACCCAGGCTCATGTTGATCACGTCGAGGTGATCGCTCATGTCGCCGTCGCCGTTCGGGTCGAGCGCCCACTCGATGGCGAGCGAGGTCAGGTTGGTCGAGCCGCCGCCGTCGCCGAACACCTTGAGGGCGTACAGCGTCGCGGCCGGGGCCACGCCCGCGCCGAGATTGGTGGCCGCAACGCCGATGCCCGCCGCGGAACCGGCGACGTGGCTGCCGTGACCGTTGCGATCGACCGGATCGGGATCCGGAACCGCCACGCTGCCTGCGATGTTCGCGTTGTACGTGCGGCCGGCGAAGTCGAAGCCGCCGACGACCTTGGCCGTCGGGAACAGGCCATCGAGCGTCGTGCTGCGGACGTCGGCTGCGTTGGTACCGGCAGCAGCGACGTAGTCAGGGCTTGGCGTGCCCGGAGTGCCCGGTCCGCCGAAGTTGGCATGCGTATAGTCGATGCCGGTGTCGATCACGCCGATCGTGATGCCCTCGCCGCGCACGCCGAGGTTGGTGTGCACGTTGGTCGAGCCGATCCAGGGGACGCTGGTGATGTTGTCCGGCGTGTGACGCTCGACGCGTCCCACGGTGCGCACGCCCGGGAGCGCACGCAGCGCTTCGAGCTGGCCGGCGTCGACGCTCACGCGGAAACCGTTCGCGCCGACGCGCTGCGCGGACAGTTCGGTTGCGCCGAACGACGCGAGCTGGGCGCGGAACGCCGCCTGCTGCGCATCGACGAGCGCGGCCTGGCGCTGCTGCGCTGCGCGGCTGGCCAGCTGACGGGTCGAGTTGTAGCTCGCCGCGTTGATCTCGGCCACGGAAGGAGTGTCGAGCTGAATGAAGTATTCGACGTCGCCTTGCGCTGCTTCTTCGACTGCAGCGATCTCTTCTTCCTGGGCCAGCGTCACGTTCGACGCCGCAGCCACGATCGCTCCGATGGCGAGCGCGAGCGCACGCCGCCGGAACGGGCTTGGAATAAATTTCATGTGTAGCATCCCCTGAGGTTCGTGTTGAGGACACGCAACTGCAGGCGAGGACGCGCCGCGCGAACTTGGCAGGCGGGACGGCATCAAGCGGAAGGCTCGCGGCCGTTTCCTTCTTGTTCTCGGTGGCTCGCTTCGTCGGCTGCTGAAACATCGTCGGCTTGCGCACGGGCTGTCCCCCGACAGCGCACGAAGCCGATGAGTCCGACGCCACCGCCTCGCGACGGGGCGCCCGTGTCCGTTGGTCCCGGCGGAAACTAACCTCTGCGGTCGGGGAATTCAATCCCGCGGGAACAGTGTCCGGCACCTCGTTGACATAATGAGAGCGCTGTCCGAGGCCGGATGCAGCGCAGAGAAGCGTGCAGAAATTGACCCCGCGCGGCGCGGCGCGGCGTTTCACGCAGAGAACAACAGGCGTCCGCGCGCGCCGGCGAAGCGAGAGCGAGCTGAGAAAGGGCGCGGAGGAGGCGGATCGTGAAGGTGTTTTTGCAGGCGTCGATGATCTCGCTCGCGATCTGCGCAGGGACGAGCGCCCGCGTCGCCGTCGGTGTGCCGGCCGCCGACAACGATGTCGGCCAGGCATCTGACCCGCCCGCGTCGCCGACGACACCAAAAGCGACGCCAGCAAAGCCCGCCGAGCCGACCGCCGGCGAGCAACCCCGACGGATGACGCAGCAGGATCGAGCGCGTCTGCAGAAGATGAAGCACCTGCCGCAGCCGGCGGTCGCGACGACAGAGCCGCAGACCTGGGCCGAATCCACGCCGCTGCCCGACCACATCCGATCCTTCGTCCTCGCCGACGCCGCGAAACGCACGGGCACGCGCAGCGGCGATCCTGCAATCATCGAATCCGTCGCCATCACCTGGCCCGACGGTTCCCTCGGTTGCCCCGAGCGCAACATGTACTACCCGCAGCTGCCGACCGCGGGCTATCGCGTCGTGGTGCTCGGCGACGGCAGAACCTACGACTACCGTGTCGCCCTGCCGCCGGGCGCCGCGAGCCGCGCGACCGCAACGGACGGAGCGCATCCAGCTCCCACTGATCAGACCGCACCCATCGAGTCCCTGCAGATCCGCCTCTGCGACCCGACACACGCGCTCGACCCGTTACAGAGCAACTGACCCAGCAGCGCACAGCACAGCAGCGCACAGCACAGCAGCGCACAGCACAGCAACGCACAGCAACTCAGCAACCATCGTCATTCCCGTCGTCCCTGACGGGCTGAGTCATCGACGGACGTCACCTCTTCGGAAGGCTCTTTGTTTCTTTGCTCGAGCGTCCCCGCGTCGAGCTGTCCGGGACAGGACGTGCCGGGTGCTCGCGCCCCGATTCGTCGATGAGACCGCGATTCCCCGTCGCAAGGCACTCTTCGCAGGCACACCTCTTCGCCGAGGAAGCACCTGAGCGAACGATCGAAAGATCGTTCGCGTCGCGAACCTCAGTGACGCTTGCTCAGCGACACCGTCTGGCTCCGTCACCTCTCTTCGATATGCGTGCGTCATCGGTCGAAGAAAGGGCGCGAGGCACCCGGCACGCTCCTGTCCGTGCAGGCGGCGCCGAAGCGGGGGCGCGAGAGCCACAAAAAAAGGGCCCCTCCGAAGAGGGGCCCCCATGTCGACTGACTCAACCGTCAGGGATCGATGTCGGAGCCTGGCGGTCCGAAGATGATCGCCTCGGTCGCCTGCGTCGCACCGCCACGGCTGGCGGCGCCACGATCGCCGTTGGTGATCAGCATGACGCCCGTCTCACCGGTCGTGCCGGGGAACTGGCCGAAGTCCACGACCACCATCGAGCCGTCGCTCTTGGCAGGCACATCGTCCGGCAGGCCCAGGTAGCGCTCGAAGAACGGCGCGATCGTGAACGGACCGACCGTGTCGCCCGGACCGCCGAAGTAGAAGTCCTGCGCGAGCAGGCTCGCGTTCACGAGCCGGCCGGCCAGGACCTGCGGTCCCGTGATGCCGACGTGGTTGGTGCACAGGTACAGCACGGTGTTGCCCGTGTTGGTCGAGTGCTCCGCGCCGAAGAACGCGTTCGCGACCTGCAGCGTCGGGTTGAAGATCCAGGTGAGGATCCGCCCGTCGGTCACGTTGTTGAACGAGAAGTCGCGGTTCAGCACGATGAAGTCCGTCGTGCCGTTGCGATCCGTGTCCAGGCTCACCTGGTGGCTCACACCGATCGGTGTCGCCTGTCTCTCGTGCGTGTTGATCGCGAACGCCCACAGGAATCCGCTCGTGCACACGCTCGTCGGCACCGAGAAGGTGTTGACGCCGAAAGCACGAACGTCGGGCGTGGGCGACTGCGCGCCGCGGTCGCCTTGCGGAATGTTCTCGCTCACCGCCAGCAGCGCGTACGCATCGTTCTGTGCCGCGCCGACGCCGCGGTTGCGCAGCGTGACGTTGGCGAGACCGGTGCCCGCATCGAACTGCAGGCGCCGACCGCCCGGAGTGCGGACGTCGGCGGCCTTACGCGGCAGCACGTGCCACGGCAGGCTGAACGACTGGCCCGAACCCGTGAACTGCAGGTAGCCGTCGTACTCGTTCAGGGTCAGCGGCACCGGATCGTCGCCGCCGCCCGCGAACTGACCGCCGCCCAGGCCTGCGCTCATCAGGTTGTTGCGCAGGTTGTTGCCGTTGATGGTGAAGCGGACGTTCACCACGCGCGTGCCGTGCGGGCCCAGGTTGATGGACGAGGGCACGCTGATGCTGACGGCGTTCGTCGCTGCATCGTTGGCGTAGCGCGCCACCGGCGTGATGGTGACGGTCTTGCTCTGGTTGCAGTTGGCGTTGATGCAGTTGTCGACGATGACGATCTGGCGGTTGATCGTGACCGTGTCGGTCGACACGTCCACGAAGCCCAGGCCGAGACCGCCGGAGCGCACCGCACCGACCTCAGGGTCGATCGGATACACGCTGATCTCCGCGAGCGCCGCGCGATCCACCCGCACTTCGCCGCCGCCGATGCGGCTGACGGGCGCGAGCTGGTTCGGAATCACGGACGCCACGATCGACGGAGCCGTCGTGGTGTTGTCGGCGTTGTTGATCAGCAGCTGCTTGGCGCGATCCGGCGTCAGCGTCGGATCGAGCTGCAGCAGCTGAGCGGCTGCGCCCGCGACCATCGGCGTGGCGCCCGAGGTGCCGCCGAACGCGGCCTGGCCGGTGCCGGTGCCCGACTGGGCGGAGACCGACTGACCCGGTGCGCCGATGTCCGGCTTGAGGCGGTTGTCCTCGTACTGCGGACCGCGCGAGGACGTGGACACCATCGAGCCGACCAGCGCGAAGCGGTTGTTCGGGTCGAAGCGAACCGTCTGCCCGCCGCGGATGGCGTTGGCGTCCGTCAGGTTGATCGCGAAGGCCGGAATCGTCGGGGGCACGCCGCC
>Ga0187894_10002594_pt1 | contig 21414 bp, 18 predicted proteins | sample GBC1701081metaG_FD_136650 | JGI IMG/M metagenome (GOLD analysis project Ga0187894, IMG submission 136650) | White microbial mat communities from a lava cave in the Kipuka Kanohina Cave System on the Island of Hawaii, USA - GBC170108-1 metaG ...
CCATCGTGACGACGTCCCTTTCGAGCAATGCTGCAGCTTGGCCAAAGAGGAATTTGTCGAGACCGGCCTGGGTCGCGTCGGGCCGCTTCTGTATGATAGTCAGCAGCACGAGTCCGAAGCCGAAGAATACGGACAGCACCATGCCGAGAGCGGTATCGTACTTCACCCTGGTCGTATTCACTATGCTCATTATGAAGAGAGTGGCGACCCAGCCCGCAGCGGCGGCGCCGACTATCAGCACGAGGGGCATCTTGCTCCCCGTAAGCAGGAACGCGAGGGCGATCCCCGGGAGCGCGGCGTGGGACATCGCGTCCCCGAGGAGGCTCTGCTTTCTCAGGACCGCGTAGGAGCCGAGCGCCCCGCTCACGATACCGAGAATTGCCGAGCCGAGCGCAATCGTTCTGAGCGTATAATCGAAAAACAAGTCCGAAAAAAGCCCAAGGACATCCACGTCAGATTCCCCTTTCTCCGGTCCTCTTTTCGGCCTCCGGAGCGCCGTTCGGTTCCCCGTGCCTCAGGAACGAGACGCGCCCGCCGTACGTGAGGCGGAGGTTCTCCTCCGTAAACACCTCTTGTACGGGCCCGCTTGCGATGAGCCTTACGTTAAGGAGCGCCGTCCAGTCGAAATATTCGGGCACAGTCTGGAGGTCGTGGTGTACGACGACGACCGTCTTTCCCTGGGCGCGGAGCTCCTGGAGCAGAGAGACTATCGCCCTTTCCGTAGTAGCGTCCACTCCCTGAAAGGGCTCGTCCATCAGATATATCAGGGCGTCCTGCACGAGGGCCCTCGCGAGGAATACTCGCTGCTGCTGCCCTCCCGAGAGCTGGCTTATCTGCCGCTCTGCGTAGCGGGACATGCCGACCTTCTCGAGCGCGGCGAGCGCCATATCGCGCTCTTTCTTTCCCGGCCTCTTGAGCCATCCGAGAGCGCCGTACCGCCCCATCATAACGACGTCCTTCACGTTCGTCGGGAAGTCCCAGTCGACGCTCCCGCGCTGAGGGACGTATCCCACGAGGCGGCGCTGCTTTTGGTAACTCTCCCCGTATATGAGCACCTGTCCGGCTGCGGTGTTGACGAGGTTAAGAACCGCCTTGATGAGCGTGGTCTTACCGGCGCCGTTAGGCCCTATTATAGCCATGAGCACTCCCGAAGGCACCGTGAGGTCCACGTCCCACAGGACCGGCTTCTCGCCGTAAGCGACCGTGAGGTCCTCGACTGTTATCGCCGCTTCCCCGTTCATATCGTTACTCGCTCAACCGTTTTACAACCGCACATATTAATCCCTGCCCCTCTCACACGCATATGAAAATACAGCGCCCGGTTACGACTGCCCCCCGTTGAGGAGCGCGCCTACTATCGTATCTATATTGTGTCGGACCATCCCGATATACGTCCCGTCGGGGGTGCCGGGGTTACCCATCGCGTCAGAGTACAGCGAGCCACCGACCTTCACGTCGAACCCCTTCGCCTCGACTGCAGCCTGTACGGCTTCGATAAATTTCGGAGGGACAGAAGACTCGACGAATATGGCCGGTATCTTCCGCTCCACTATGAACGCCGCGAGGTTCTGAACGTCCTGAGTCCCCGCTTCAGACACGGTGCTTATGCCCTGGAGCCCTCTCACCTCGAATCCGTAACGCCTCCCGAAATAACTAAACGCGTCGTGCGCCGTTATCAGAACCCTCTTATCCTCGGGTAGGAGATTCGCCTTCGACTGCACGTATTCGTTGAGCTCAGCAAGCTCGGCCAGATACGCTTCCGTATTCGCCCTGTACTCGATCGCATTTGCAGGGTCGGTCGATATCAGCGTATCCCTCACGGTCTCAACCGCCGTCATCCACATGGTAACGTCGAACCAGACGTGCGGGTCGTAGTTCCCCTGGAACTGGGGAGGAGTCTCAAGCAGGCTCCTGTCGATGCTGTCGGTTACGGCGACCGTATCGATTCCGCGTTTCTTCATCTGCTCGAATATCTCGGACATCTTGCCTTCGAGGTGGAGACCGTTGTAGAAAATAAGGTCCGCCCCGGAAAGGAGCGCGACATCGCCCGCGCTCGCCTTATAGAGGTGGGGGTCCACACCGGGACCCATGAGCCCCCTGACCTTCACGTGCTCCCCGCCCACCACCTGCGCTATATCCGTTATCATCCCCGTCGTGGCGACAATATTTATGACGCCGCTCCCGGCACTGTCCTTCACGCCCCCGTCCCCTTCCTCCCGCGAGCACGAAACGAGTCCTGTCAGCAGCACTATGAATAAAAGGTATTTGACGTAGTTCATTCAGATTACCTCCCCCGGGTTCCCCTTTACGTCCGTTATGAATACGTACTGTGCGGCTTCCGCCCCTAGCACGTGGCTCGCGTCCCCGACTTTGAGAGTGATCGGTCCGCTGAACGGCTCGACCGAAACGACTTTAACCCTGGTCTTCGGATAGAGTCCCATTTTCCCTATGTAACGGAGGAGGTCCGGGTCGTGGTCGCTGACCTCGGCGACTATACCGTGCTGTCCCGGTCTCATGTCGGCGAGCGGTATGGAGTCGAGCTCTATAATTGTGCCGTCCCGGCTCGGTATCGGTGAGCCGTGAGGGTCCCTCGTCGGGTGCCCGAGGGCCGCGTCCATCCGGTCTTCAAGGTCTTCGGAAAGTACGTGCTCCCATTTCTCCGCCTCCTCGTGCACCTGGTCCCACGGCACTCCGAGCGCCTCCGCGAGGTAAAGCTCTATCAGTCTGTGGTGCCTTATCACCTCGAGGGCTATCTTCTGCCCGGACTGCGTGAGCTTCACTCCCTGATACCGTTTGTGCGTCAGCAGCTTCTTCTCGGAAAGCTTCTTTATCATGCTCGTCACCGAAGCGGGCGCTACGCCGAGCTTCTCGGAAAGGGCGTTCGTCGAAACCTTCCCCCTCTCCTTCTGCAGCTCATAAATGGCCTTCAAATAGTTCTCTATTGATTCCGTATACATTTACAAACTCCTAAAAGTGATTTTAGTCATAACTAAATTAATTTTATTGCATACATATGTTCGTGTCAAGCGCCCGGACGGTCAGAAAAAGAACGTGAAGGCGGCCGTAACCACCACCAGCTTATCGGTGTTCTTCGTATATACGTCGGGCGTAACCCCCAGGATGACGGTAAGCCATTCGGCGGCTGCAGCCGTAAAGCCCCCCGTGACATTTATAACGGATATGCCAGCTCCGCCGTCGGGGTCCTCATAAGCGTAGGCCCCCTCCGCGACTGCCTGGAGCCAAGGGGTGAGGAAATAACCGAAGCCGGCGTCCGTTACGAAACTCCAGGAGCCGTGCTCGATAATACCGAAGACGAAATCGGCGTCCGCCGAAAATTTATCAGTGAAGTTTTTCGTCAAAATAAGCCCGCCCGGCTCGACGACCCAGAGGGCGCCGTCCCCTACAGGGAACGTAACGCCCCCCTGATAGGCGAGGGAAACGGGATACCCTTTTTCCTCGTCTAGGAACCTGAACTTCACTCCGGCTTCTACGTCCCCGAAATCGGATTCCGCCCGTATTAATTGCGAGTCCTCGACGTTTAGGTAGTTGATATTCACTCCGGCCTCCAGGTTCTCGAGGAGACCCGGTGTAATCCTGAGCCCGCCTCCGAACCTCACCGTATCGTTCCCGTCGTCCTCGAATTCGAGTGAGAAAAAGGGCTCGACCTCGACGTGTTTTTGAGGGACGGTGTCCGCGCTCGGCACTATGACCTTCGAGTTCGAAATTCCCCCTACGGCGGGAGCCTCGGTCACGAGCGAGAAAAAGTAAAGGAACATCAGCAGGGGAACAGCGAATACGCGTGCGGAAACGGCCCTCGCGTTCCTCCGCGCACAAAAAGTGAGTAGCTTCATTTAATCCTCCACATAAGATTTGCCGGGCACAAACACCGCCCGCCCTCCTCCGTCACATCCAAAGCGATCATAACACTAAAAATAGACTATATGATAATCTAATACTAATTTTAGACTTATCTAAAATATATCAGCCGTGCCGTCATGTCAAGACTCGATAAAAGAGGGCCGGGATATTCAAGGAAAAACCGGCTAATATATATGACCTATAAGCTATGATCCCCACTTTCGAGCTACGAAGCCGTTTACGAAATAGCATCCGCCTGCCGCGCCGCCTGCTTGCTGCCGCGCTCTTCATATTGGTCTTCGGCTCCTTTTTTCCGCCGGCTCCTATACACACCGCACTCGCCGAAAAAGAAACAGGCATCCCCGTATTCGGGTACGAGATCGTAAAAACGTACCCCCATGATCCGAACGCGTTCACGCAGGGGCTCCTCATCCGGGACGGATTCCTCTACGAGGGAACGGGGATTAAAGGCCGTTCCTCTCTCAGAAAAGTGGATATCGAGACGGGGAAGGTGCTTGAAGAGCATAAACTCCCCGGGATATATTTCGGCGAAGGCATAGCGACCGACGGAAAAAGGATAGTCCAGCTCACCTGGCGCTCGCATAAGGGCTTCGTCTACGACATCAAAACCTTCAAGCTCTTAAAAGAGTTCAACTACCCGACCGAAGGATGGGGCATTACTTACGACGGGAGGAACTTCATCATGAGCGACGGGAGCGCCATGCTCTATTTCCTCGACCCCCGGAGCTTCAAGGAGATCGGCAGGCTCGAAGTCCATGACCGGAGGGGCCCCGTCGAAAGGCTGAACGAGCTCGAATACGTGAAGGGTGAGATATTCGCCAACGTTTGGGGCGAAGAGCGCGCAGCGAGGATCGACCCCGCGACAGGACGCGTTACAGGATGGATAGACTTGGGCGGACTCCTGAGCGCTGCAGATAAAAAAAAGCCGACCGACGTGTTAAATGGAATCGCTTATGACGACGAGACCGGAAAGTTCTATGTAACGGGCAAACTCTGGCCCAAGCTCTTCGAGATAAAAATCGTACCCCGGAAGGAATGAACGGAAGCTGAACGAAGTTCTATTTAAAGAGGGGCTGGTCTTCCATCTCCTCGGTCGCGAGCGGCGCCTCGTAGGATTCGATCTCTTCCTCGACCTCGGGGTTGTATTTGTTGTCGAGATACGCGGGCTCGGCCCTGTCCTCGAGCGTATCCGTCGACGCGGGCTCGGATGGCGCGTCTAGCGTCGCACAGGAAGAGACCCATACCGGGCAAGCTATTATCAGCAGTGCGAAAAGAATTTCTTTCATAATCCGTTCAACCTCATTCAGTAATTTTTTATCCACCCCGCATCCACCGCATAATATACCACCATTCTGCGGATGAGCGCCCATTATATTTTGTTAACCGGGCTTTGAATCCCCGACATGCTCTCGAGAGCAAGCATGAGCGCCTGCGTACCCTTCCGTCCGTGTCCCTGCGCCCTGGCCGCAACGTAGAGCTGCCTCACGAGGGAAAGCCCCGGCAGTACGAGGTTCATCCTGTCGGCCTCTTTCAGCGCTATGCCCATGTCCTTGATGAAGTGCTCGACGTAGAAACCCGGGCTGAAGTCCCTTTTCAGGACCCTCGGCGCAAGGTTGTCGAGCATCCAACATGCTGCGGCCCCCTTGCCCACCGACTTGAGCATCGTTTCAGGATCGAGCCCCGATTTATAAGCGTAGAGCAGAGTCTCGCACATGCCTATCATGAGCGAAGCGGCCATTATCTGGTTGCACATCTTCGTGTGCTGCCCGGTACCGGCCCCTCCCTGATACACGATATTCTTCCCCATGAGCCCGAAGAGAGGCGATACAGCGTCGAACGTCTTCCTGTCCCCTCCTGCCATGATAGAGAGCGTCCCTCCCCTTGCCCCTATGTCTCCCCCCGAGACGGGCGCGTCCAGAGCGGAAGCTCCCGCCTTTTTCGCTGCCGAAAATATTTCCTCCGCAAGGGAGGGCTCAGTCGTGGTCATGTCGATAACGATGCTCCCCTTCCGGAGCCCCTCGAATATTCCATCATCACCGAAATAGACCTCCCTCACGTCATGAGGGAAGCCGAGGATCGTGAAGAGTATGTCCGACTTCGAAGCCGCATCCTTTGGGGATTTCGCCCATAGAGCCCCTGCCCCGATCAACCCCTCCGCCTTTTTTTTCGTCCTGTTATATATAGCGGTTTTGTAGCCAGCTTTCACTAGATGCATGCACATGGACGCCCCCATGACGCCCGTCCCTATCCATCCAATCCTCGTCTTCTCCGGACTAACAATGATTTGGGCCATGCAGATCACCTCCTTACGCTTGTCATAATATCTATTCCAGACGGCTTAGACAATATTTAATTTGTCTATTGATTTTGTCCTTTATTTCATGATATTGTTTATCAAATACTTCATAGCGTCGCAGGTCGCTGGTCTTTACTATTTATATTTAACAGATCATCCGAGAGGAGGTGGTTCGTTGTCCAGATACATAATCATTGCAATCGGAGTTCTTATTCTGGGATTTTTCCTTTGGTCCGAAAATTCTTCGGCGGTCAGCACTATCATTGTGCAAAAAACGACCGACCCTTCGGGCTTCGACGGATTCGATTTCCTCCTCGATGGTCCCGCCGATACAGCATTTACACTCGGCGACGGCGAGTCGCAAATATTCAATGAGCTAGCCGCCCCGGGCGTTTATACCGTTTCGGAAACGGATTTAGCTCCCGGCTTCGAGCTTACAGGCATAGTGTGCAATTCGCAGGATGATACCAGCACGTTTGTCGTCGATCTCATGACCGATAGCGTCGAGATAACTCTCGCGGACGAAGATACGGTCATCTGCGTATTCACCAATACAGGCACCGCTTCTATAACCATAGAGAAAGAAACCTCTCCGGAAGGAGGCGCAGACTTTGACTTTACATCCGACATCCCTGACGGAGATGAATTCACGCTCGACGACGGACAGAGTATAACGTTCAACGTCCCTCCCGGCTCGTACGACGTAACGGAGGCGGTAAAGGCGGGATATATCGTATCGGATATAGCCTGCGACGACATGGGCTCGACTACAAACATCGTGACCAGAACGGCCACGATAGACGCGGACGCCGGCGAAGACATCACCTGCACATTCACGAATCAGCAGGTGGTTACAGGCCTTAACCTCATCAAAACAGATAATCCCGACCCCGTGCTTGCGGGGGAGGAGCTGACTTATGAAATAATAATAGACCACCAGGGCGACATCGAGGCGAGTAACGTAGTGCTGACGGACACGCTGCCTCCGGGCGTGATTCTCGTGGACGTATTCGCGAGCGACCCGAGCGTGGACTGCAGCGGGTCGAATTCGGTCACAGTCGTATGCAACGTAGGGATTCTGTCAGCCGATGAAGAGATAGTCATTACAGTTATCGTGATCCCCGACCCGGACGTATACTCCGTAGCGCCCGAGATGATAGAGAACGTAGCAGTATTGACCGCGGAGCCGGGGCCCGTCGAGATAGAAGCGACGACACTTACGCAGGTCAATCCCATCGTAAACCTCGACTTGATTTCCAACAACGACGAAAGGAGAGTTACGAGGGGGAATTCGTTCGACGTCGAATGGGACATCACGGTCAGCGCCGACCAGGTAGCGGCGCTGGAGGAGCTAAGAAAGAGCTCCCTCACGCCGGTCCAGAAAGCCGACGCCCTCGGAGTGATCCTCAATATCGCCTTCCCCGCGCTTTTCGAGGTCGAGAGCGTCGAGACGACACAGGGCGTTTGCGACGGTTCCATACAATGCATCATCGGCGATATACTCGAAGGCCAGACAGTCGTGGTGATAGTAAGGTTCAAGGCGCCCGACGAGAGGGGCGAGTTCAACATAACCGCTACGGTTACGACACTGGGACAGACCTTCACCAACGTAATACTCGTAATCGTCGAAAACAGAAACAGCGGGTGTTCTCTCGCGTCCGCAGCCGGCCCGGCATCTTTACCGTTATATCTGCTGATACCGGTCTTGATACCGTTGAGGAGAATCTGGAAAAGGTATACGCAAACTCGTGCAGGGTCAGATTGAGACAATTTATGTATTGACTTCACCGCGGGGGCCTAAAAAATAATCGGATCAAGCCTCCTCGCCGCCGGCCGCGTCCACGGGGGCATATCGTCAAGTGCCTAATATGAGCCTTTCCTAATCCGCGTCGGGTCCGGTGTAACCGCTTCCATTCTCCTTACCCCCTCAGCCGATAATATCAGTCCGCCTAACCGCTCCAGGGACAGCGCCGACGCAGAATTGTTTTTGCGGCCCGTGTATGTAAAACTAAAACCTGATACGGATTGCGCCGCGCCTCCGTATGACGCGCTCGAGAAGATATGAATAAGACGCCCGAACCCACATCCAAACAGCAGGAGATACTGAGCGCCCCGGGAAACGTGCTCGTTACCGCTAACCCGGGCACGGGGAAGACATTCCTCCTCTCCCGTAAATATCTGAAAGCGGTCAGGGACGGTATTCCTCCCGAGGAAATCCTCTGTCTCACGTTCACCGACAAGGCGAGGAGGGAGATGGAGGAGAGGATAATCAGTCTCCTTTCGGAGAGCGGCATAAAGCCGGACCTCTCGAAGCTCAATATATACACGTTCCACTCCTACGCGCTTGAGAACATAGAAAGGGGGGACATAGTTTCATCCAACCTGCTGCGTTTCTCGATTTACCGCTATCTGCTGGACGAAGAAGTCTTCAATTACGGATCGGCGTATTTACTCAGCGATATTGTCCCCAAGGTCGAGAACCTTATCCGATATCTGAAGTCGTTCGGGATTACCCCCGGAAGAATTAATCTCGGAAAGACCCTGCCGATGCTCGAAGCCGATAAGAAGACGACTAGAGAAGAAAAACAAATGTTCGCAGAGGTGTTCGTTAAAGTCTTCTCACTTTATGAAGAGGTCAAGAAAGGCGTCGGGGTCGATTATGCGGACCTGCTAATAAATTTCCTCGCGCAGAAAGACGTCCCTCGTTACGAGCTCGTGCTCGTAGACGAGCTGCAGGACGTGAACAGGATGGAGGCCGAGATCGCAATCAGGTCGGGCAGGCAATTCTTCGCCGTGGGAGACAAGAAGCAGGCGATATTCGGGTTCCAGGGCGGCTCCATACTCAATTTCGGCATGTTCCGGGACTCCTCGCATTTCATTCTGTCCGAGAACTGGAGGAGCACGGACGAGATACTCGCCTACGCGAGGGAGTATTTCGCATCGAAAACGAAAGACGAATCCCACGGGAGGGAACTGAATGAGCTCAGGAGCGCGGGCGGGCTCTCGGGAGATAGACCCGCAGTTTATCAGGCAGAGAAAAAGCTTATAGCCCGTGCCGCGGCGGAGCTCGTAAAACAGCACATTGAATCCGAAGGCAGCATCGCGGTAATAGCGAGGACAAACAGCCAGATAGCAAATATTTCGAGAGAGCTCGAGAAGGAAAACATACATTTCTCTTCCACGCACCACACCGCATCTAACGAAGCGAGGACGAGCATCATCAAATACCTGAGGGGAATGATGAGTAACGACCTGGAAGATATAAAGAACGCGCTCTTCACCCCGTTCGCCCCCGTCTCGCTCCCTGACGCGTTCGATATATTGGATTTAGAGGATCTCACACTTGAAACGCTCCGCGAGAAAGCACCGGTATTCATGGCGCAGAAAGAAAAGCTCAATTCAGTCGAGGACGTGGACAGGCTTTTTATCGAGGAGATAATACCCGTGGCATTCTCCTACGGAATGGAATACGTGCAGGCCGCTCGAAACCTTAGAGACGCTTTTCGGGAAGCGCTCGAGTTCGTCAAGGACGCCAGGCTCGAGAACCTGCTCGCCTACCTGCGCACCGCCGACCTCTCCACAGATGAGATAGAGATCGAGAGCAGAGTAACTCTCACGACAGTCCACAAGGCGAAGGGGAAGGAGTACGACACCGTGATCTACGCACCGACGACGCCGCCCTCTTCGTCTAACTATCAGGACGAGGTGGTCGAGACAGTGCTGAAGCTCGAAGGTATAGACGCGAAAGAAGAGCTCGAAGAAGAATCTCTCCGAATAAATTTCGTCGCGTTCACGAGAGCGAAGAAGCGGCTCTTGGTAGTGACTGAAAAGATATCCGAATTCCTAAACCAGCACTCTGTCGAGGGAGCGCTGTCCGTGAGCGGCACAGGCGGCATTGACTTCTCGGAGTCTCAAAAAAAGGCGTTCGCCTTCTTCGTCGGCGGGGAATATGAAAGTGCGCGGGAGCTCCTCGAATCAAAAGAGAGCTGGCTTACGGACTACGTGAAAAACTTTTTCGGCTCGCTGAAGCATATCTCTTTCTCCTCGGTGAACGGTAAAGCCTACGAATACCTCGTCGATACTATACTCGGCATACGGGAGCAGACGACATCTCTTGCGAGGGGGCTCACCGTCCACTCGGTCGCTGAGGAGCTGATAAGGAAAGGCGAGTGCGAATGCCCGGAGGAACTCGCGCAGTATAGAGACAACATTTCCCGGCTGCTCGCCGTGATAAGGGAGAATTATCCCGACGTCCATGCCGTCGAGCATGTTTTCAGAGTGCCTCTCGCGAAGCTGATCGAATCCGACGAGGAGCTGATTTTCGCGGGCAAGATAGACGCTGTCTTCAGGAACGGCGACTCTTATCTTATAGTGGACTGGAAGACGGACAAGGACACCGGATACAGCTCGGAGCACCGCCAGCAGCTCGAAGCCTACAAGAGGGCTTTTTGTTTAGCCAACGATCTCGATCCGGACAAAGTGAAGGTCTCGTTAGCCTTCATCGGGCTCAAGCCGAAATTGAACATGGGAACGATCGGGTGCGAGCTCGACGAGAAGCAGCCGGCAAAGACCTCATTCGACACCTTCGCCAGGAGAGTGAAAAACGTGCTCAGGTGGAAGAAAGACCCGGAAACGTTCTTCCATGAAATCCTCGAGGCCGGAACCAACGATCCCTTATGGCGGAGCATCGTCGAGCAGTATATGAGGGAGAGGCAAGTTTAAAGACTTCCAAGTCCACCCAACCCTTCCTTTTGCAAATATTATCTATAACGGTCGGAACTTCCAGCGCTTGTATAATAGCGCTAAAGAGGATGCTTAATGGATCAATAATTTATATTGACCACCTGACCCGAGCCTTGACGCTGATCCCGAACACGTCAGTTCTTCCGTTTTGGGAAAACCTTTCCGAACAATTTCTCCATTTTAATGCCGCCGCGGATGTCGGCCCATCTGAGAAGCAGCTCGTCCGCAATCCTCGCATTGATATTCCGCCTCTTTAAACGCATTTCAAGGAAATGGTAATAGTCCTGAATATTCCAAAGGAGCCTCTCGTGCATAGCTATCCTGCGGCCGTGCCCCTCCGTCTCGTATCCCAGCTCCCCAAGCAAATCCCCGGCGACCGATTCGAAGATGGCGCGGTCGGGTGCAGACATCTCATTCCTCCATTTCCCCTGGTTTTTACTAAGAATCTCGGTCTTCGTCCCGTAACCGCCGGGCTTCGAGAGATTGATTCCGCTTTCGATGAAATTAGGTCTTAGGACAGCCTCACAAAAAGGTTCGCCAATGAATTTACAAACTTCCTCCATGATCTCCCGCGGATCTTCGAGAAGAGTCTCATATCGTACTTCCATATATCTTTCGGGGCCCGCTCTACCACCGTCCTCCCGTCCCTTTGTCACCATCCGCTTCCACGCCGACGCGGCCGAGAAGACGTTTCCCGGACCAAACCATAGTTTCATAAACGATAGGGCTACGTCCCGGCCGTCGCGATAGATATGGATTATCTTGCACGAAGGGAAGATTTCGATGAGCGTCGGGATTTCAGTCACATACTGCGGCGTTTTATCGCCCCAGCGGGGCTTCCCCTCTTTAGCCGCCCATTCCCTGAAGATACCTGATACTATCTCAGCGTAAGTCCGGCACTGAGAGAACGAAGACGCCGTCTGAGAAAGTCCGAAAGCCCTCACCCAGTAAATACCGAGTATGGTCCCGGCCAGTCGTACCGCTTCCTTCTCATTCACCGGATCGCCGTAGAGCCTGTAGAGTCTGGGTATGAACTGGGATTCGTGAGGGAACGTGATGTTCGGGTGGGAGCGGAGAAGGTCCCTGATGAGCTTCGTGCCGCTCCTGGGACATCCTACGATGAATATAGGAGAATCGGCCATCGCAATAAATTCTCTACCCTCGTTCCGCAGGTTGATTATTACAATCTCACTGACTGCGGTTCCGTCCTGAAATCATATCATGCAGTGCCCGAGATATGAAGAGCCGCTCAGGTGCGCTCGGTGGTATATGGGAGGGACTTACGCAACGGAAAGCCTCATCAATATATTCTTCCCGCACCGCGTGCGGTAAAAAGTGTCCTATACTCGGCCCGTTCAGCTCATGATTTCGAACTCTCCGCTTTCCCAGCAGTTCTCTTTCTCCAGATTATATACGCCGCGCTTAATACCATAAAGACGATAAGGTAGGGGATAAGAAATGGGACGGCCTTATCGGGAGGGAAGTTCAGCTGGGCGATCACTAGAGCGAAACCGGGGTTCCGTCCCGCGGCTTCGAGCGCGAGCGCGGTCCGCTCCCCCGAATGTTCGGGGACCGAGAAATGTCCGATCGCGAGCGCCGATACGAGGAACGCGATTATCGCCGCGTAAGAGCTTATCTCCATTTCTAATATAAATCTTATCGTCAACGGCAATACGAGCAGCATCATAAGCGCGAGCACTATCCAGCCGAATCTGGAAAGCGGAAGAGCTATTCTTTCGGCGGCAACGGGGAAACGCAATCTCAGAGCGATGCCAAGGCCCACGGGGAGTATCACGATCCTCAAAACGAGCAGCGCGATTTGAACGGGTTCCACGCTCGCGGAAAACCCGAGAGCCCTCGACATGAGAGCGAGCGTTATCGGCGTCGCTATTATCGACAAGAGTGTCAGGGAGAAGTGAAGACTCGCGATGTAGTCGATCTTCCCCGACGCCTTCGATACCCTGAGCAGCATCAAGGGAGCCGCGGGCGAGGACGCGAGTATAGCAAGACCGGCGGCGGCTTTATCGGACGGACGCAATATAAACACTATCAGCAGCGCGGCGATAGGGACGAGGACTATCACGGCCAGGAGCGACCTGATCAGAAGGGCAGGTTTATCCCTCAAATACATGAGATGGGAGGGGGCCATCCGGAGCCCCGCTGAAAACATGAGGCACAGCACCGCGGTGAATGCGCCAGCTTTGATTATTTCCGGATAGAGCTCGTTTGGTATCATGAACGTCGTCCGTCTGGAGACAGAATTCTAAATCGAAAACCCCGCCGGGTAAATTCATCCCTGATAACAGGCTTTTTTATACGGCCCGTGTCCTTATCAGGGAGAAACGATGCTCCGCGCCCTTCCTGAACCGATAACAATCCGCAAAAATTAGAAAAAATACAGTCAAATAGCAAGTTATTTGAACCCTGATAATCAGGTATTATCAATAACTCTCATTATTTATTACTGTAAATGGCGTAAAATGAGTGAATGCTGTGTTATTATCGGAGATAATACGATGAATTTCGAAAATTTCACGCCTGGTAAGGAGTACAATATATGAGCAACAAAGACCTCATCAAGAGGGCGCGTAAATTCGCTGCGCCGTTCCTTATCACGAAAGGCGGCAAGTTCCGCCTGAAAGGCGTCGATCCAGGTGACACGCTACATCTTCAGGCCGAGGACAAGCCCCGCGCCAAAGAAGCGCTCGCAATGGGTGTGGAGCTGCTCGCCGAGCTTCAGGATAAGCTCTACGCCCAGGACCGCTGGTCACTTCTGATCATCCTCCAGGCGATGGACGCCGCGGGGAAGGACGGGACCATAAAACATATAATGTCCGGCGTGAACCCGCAGGGATGCCAGGTACACTCCTTCAAGGCGCCGTCTCCGGAAGAGCTCGACCACGACTATCTCTGGCGCTGCATGAAAGCCCTGCCAAACAAGGGCAATATCGGAATTTTCAACCGCTCCTATTACGAGGAAACGCTCGTTGTGAGGGTCCATAAGGAATATCTAGCCAATGAGAAGCTCCCGCCCGAGCTCGTTACACGCGACATCTGGAAGGAGAGATTTCAAGACATACGCAACTTCGAGCGTTACCTTACGCGGAACGGGGTGATTATACGGAAGTTCTTCCTGCACGTATCGAAGGAGGAGCAGGAGAGGCGCTTCATGGAGCGGATAGAGAACCCGGAGAAGAACTGGAAGTTCTCCGCCAGCGACGTAAAGGAGCGTCAGTTCTGGGACGATTACATGAAAGCCTTCGAAGACATGATCCGGAACACGGCCACGGAGGACGCGCCGTGGTATGTCGTCCCCGCCGACAACAAGTGGTTCACCCGTGTGGTGGTCGCTGCGGCTATCATCGATGCCCTTGCATCTCTAAACCTGCATTATCCGAAGATGGACGAGAAGAAGCTCGAAGAACTCGCGGCTGCGAAAAAGACGCTCTTGAGCGGGAAGAATAGAAAACGGAGTTAGTCGAATCGTGATTCCATAGGTCCCGGGTCTAAAGACTCTATCTATAAGTCGGGAGGAGCGGAAATGGCAACCGAAGAAAATAATACCGGTCGTTTCGTCGATAGTGATACCGGTCAGATGATGCGGATAGTGAGGGACCACAAAGTGTTCTGGACTACTATGCCGATAGAGCTCGCGGGCGGGGAAGGCAGACCCGTTAAAGTCGGCATGTCGCTGGCGCTCGTAGGCACTGATGCGGACGATGGAGTTTCGGGAGAGGGGAGCGGAGAGCCGACCGTGTACGACAAGCTCTACGATCTCGCCCGGTGGCTCACCTCCGGGGACGAGCCGGACGTCAGGTTCGAGATAAGGAGACACGACAACGTCGTCTTCTACCTCCCGGAGGACCTCAAGACAAAGAGGAAAGACTACGTCGTCGTCATCCGAATTCTCCACGACGATCAATTCGATCTCCCTCTGGATAATAGGCAGCTTGAGGTCCTGGGCGGATTCGAAAAGAAGCTCAAGGATATCGGTTCGCCCAAAGACCATTGGAAAAAGCACCCCGTCGGTCAGGATTCATAACTTGCAATCCGGAGTTCCAGCGGCCGTGAGTTCAACGAAGCAGAAGAAAAAACCTGAAGCGATACTCGTCATAAATTCAGGCTCGTCGAGCCTAAAATTCTCAGCCTTCACATCTGACGAAAACCTCAAGCCGTTACTCCGCGGACAGATCGAAGGATTATTCACGCACCCCCGTTTCACCGCCCGTGACGGCGAGGGGAACGAAATAGGAGAGAAGAGCTGGGCGCCGGGAACGAACCTCGGACACGACGGCGCGGTAGAATTTTTATTCGGCTCCGGCGGGCCGGGCGTAACGGCGGGGCATACGATCGTAAGCGCCGGGCACAGAGTCGTCCACGGCGGGACGGTGTTCACGGAGCCCGCGCTCGTAGACGATAGCGTTCTCGAGTCCCTCGAAAAGCTCGTTCCGTTAGCCCCTCTCCATCAGCCGTACAACATAGCGGCTATCAGAGCCGTGAGGGAAAGGGCTCCGGGCCTCCCTCAGGCAGCTTGCTTCGACACGTCTTTCCACCGCACTCAACCGCATCTGGAGCGTACTTACGCAATACCGAGACTGTATACTGAAGAAGGGGTCAAGCGGTACGGCTTCCACGGTCTCTCGTACGAGTACATAACCTCCGTCCTGCCGGCGTACGACGGGACGCTCGCCTCGGGACGCACGGTGATCGCCCACCTCGGGAACGGCGCGAGCATGTGCGCGGTCAAAGAAGGGAAGAGCGTCGCCACGACAATGGGGTTCACGGCCGTATGCGGCCTTCCCATGGGAACCCGCTCGGGGGCTATAGACCCGGGCATCCTCATTTACATGATGGACCGTTACGGCATGGACGCGAGGGGCGTGGAAGATCTCATATACAACCGGTCGGGCCTCCTGGGCGTATCGGGCATATCGAGCGACATGCGCACACTGCTCGCAAGCCCGGACCCTCGCGCGAGGGAGGCGGTCGATCTCTTTATTTACAGGATAGGCCGCGAGCTAGGCTCCCTCGCCGCCGCATTGGGGGGCATAGACGGAATAGTGTTTACGGCGGGTATAGGAGAGAACGCCGCTCACATCAGAGAGAAGGTGTGCCTCGATGCGGGATGGCTCGGTGTCGAGCTGGACAGAGCTGCGAACGACGCCGGGGGGCCGAGGATTAGCAAAGAGGGTAGCATGGTCTCCGCATGGGTCATACCGACGAACGAGGAATTGATCATAGCCGCGCATACCAGACGCATCATCGAATCAGTGAGAAGAAAGTAGTCGAGTCCGGCGCTCAACGCTTATAAATAGATAACGCATTGTGATTTTCATTTCCCCGTCAGCATCTTCCCGAGCAGCCGTCCCGAGCCCGCGCCCACGCCGGCCCCGGGCCATGTCGCTGCGCCCACTATGTATAAATCCTTGATCGGGGTTTTGTAGCGCGACCATCCGGGAAAAGGTCTCATGAAATAATTCTGGCAGAGGTGGTGGCTCCCGCAGACGCTGTCCCCTCCGACGAGGTTCGGGTTCGAGCGCTCGAGGTCCTTCGGTGAGAACACGGCCCGGGCGAGTATCTTCCCCTTTATATCGGGGGCGTATTCAGCTAACTTGTCGATGACACGGTCGGCATAGGTTTCCTTAATTTCGTCCCAGTCCCTGCCGTCTATCTCCCGGCGGGCATCTTCCTTGATAGAGGCCGGAAGTGGGCGGACCTGTATCCACAGCACGTGCCTGCCTTCGGGCGCTCTCGAAGGGTCGGCCGCGGTAGGCTGCCCTACGACGAGCACGGGGCTCGAGGGCAGGAGTCCCGACATCGCCTCGACATAGGCCTGCGCCATGTCACCGAGATAGGGCGCAAGGTGTACGTACATATATTTTGAGAGCTCGTCCCCTCCCCTCCATCCCGGGAGGCCGCTCAGGGCGAGATGGATCATCATCGTGCCGGGGCCGTAGCGGTACTTCTCCACCTTATCGTTGAAACTGCCCGGCAGTTTTTCAGAACCTATGAGTTTTCCGAAGAGCACAGTCGGAGCGGTATTAGCTATGACAGCCTTATTCGCATGGATTATCTCTCCGTCTGTAAGTCTCAGGCCGGTAGCGCGGCCCGAGAAAACCTCTACACTTGCAACCTCTGCGCCGCACCTGAGCTCGCCCCCTAGACTACTGAAAAGACCGGTAAGCGCGTCTATGAGATTCCCGCAGCCGCCCCGCCCTATCACCATCCCGTTAAGCTGGTCGGCCATCGTCTCGAGGTAGCAGATGAGCGCCCCGCCCGCAGCGTCGGGCGGGAAATCCAGGTGCATCCCCCATGGAGCGACGAGAGACTTCACCTCGTCCGACTCGAAGTGCGTATCGAGGAAGTCGCGCGACGACGAGACCATTAGCTGTGCCGTGTCACGGAGCCAGTCGAGCCCGCACGCGCGCGCGCCGCCGTATATTCCGGAAACGAGCTTCCAGGAAGGCATCGCCGCGCCAAGGAGAGGAAAAAGGTGAGGGGCGCTTCGCTTGAACCGTTCGAGGAGTGAACTCCAGCTTGCGGCGTCACGGGCCGAGTACCTCCTTATATTCTCGAGGGTGGCGGCAAGGTCGGTAGAGACCCCGAGATAACCGCCGTCCGGATAGGCGGAGCTGAATGCATGCGGATTGGATACGAACTCGAGCCCTTTTTCGTGGAGAGCGTCTTTAAATTCGCTGTAAAACGGCGACCCGGCGAAGAGGTTGAGGTTCGTTGCGAAGAGGTCGTGCCTGAATCCGGGGAGCGTTACTTCCGCGGTACGCACCGCTCCCCCCGGCTCTTCGTTCCTCTCGAGAACGAGCACCTTCCAGCCGGCCTTGGCGAGGTATATGCCGGCGACTATCCCGTTATGCCCCGCCCCTATGATTACCGCGTCATAGGCCATTTCTAAACCCTCTGTGCGGAATTCTTGGTTAGATACGGGATTGGTTACTAGTTATTCCCTCCGCTCCTTCAGAGGACGGCATCATTCTTTTTGGAGCGGTGCTTCTCTCTCCCGCAAGCTCATACGTCAGTACTCGACGAATACTTCATCGGCGTAGCACCACGCCCATCTTTCGCCGCGCTCAGCCGAAATTACTATCGGATGGCCCGTTTCCCGGTAATGCTTTGTGGCGTGTTTATTCTTCGAGGAGTCGCAGCAATGAACCCCACCGCATGTCTGGCAGGCCCTCAGATGGAACCACGTATCCCCCATCTCCACACACTTCTCGCATACGTGTGTTTTGGGAGGGACCGGCTGCCACTCTATGAAATGCTCACACAGATTATTACCCGACGCCATAAGATCCTCCGGTCGACACCCGATAGATTATGATCTGTTTATGTATTCGTGTATAAATTTTATAGCCATTGAACCTTCACCGACCGCAGACGCTACGCGGTTCATAGCGCCTGACCTTACGTCTCCGGCCGCGAATATACCGGGGATGCTGGACTCCAAAAGATAAGGAGTGCGCTCGAGCTTCCAGATCGACTTAAAATTCTCGTAATTAAAGAGGTCCCTGCCCGTCTCGATATAACCTTTGTCGTTCTTTATAAGATCGAGCTTAATCCAGTCCGTAAAAGGCCGCATCCCAATGAATATGAACAATGACTGAGTTTCCACGGCCCTTCTCTCACCGGTATCCAGCTCCTCAATAACCATGCCTTCAAGCCGCCTTTCCCCCATTACTTCTACTACCCGCGATTTGCTCAGGACAATGATATTTTCTGTACGCGATATCTGCTCTACTAGATATTGGGACATCGATGAGCTCAGGGATTCACTCCTGATTATAATGAACACTCTCTTTGCGAATTTCGACAAGTACATCGCAGACTGACCCGCCGAATTCCCGCCGCCGACTATATACACGTCTCTGCCCTTGCAGGCATGGGCTTCCGTCCTGCTGGAACCGTAATAAATTCCCGCTCCGGTAAAGTCATTAACGCGCTCGGCATCCAACCGTCTGTAATCGACACCGGACGCGATGATCAGGCTCAGCGCGTTTATTTCCTTTCCGTCCGAGAGCTTCAGGATCTTGTACATGTCCTTCAGCTGTATATCGACTACTTCCTGGGGTGTAAGGAATTCAGCACCCAGCCTGGTAGCCTGTGTAATAGCCCGCCGCGTGAGCTCGGCTCCGCTCAGGCCGCTCGGGAACCCGAGATAATTTTCTATCATCGAGCTCGTACCCGCCTGTCCGCCCGGGGCTTTCTTCTCGACGAGAAGGGTCTTCAAGCCCTCGGACGCCCCGTACACCGCCGCCGCAAGCCCCGCGGGTCCTGCTCCGATTATTACTACGTCGTAGATTTCCTGGGAAGCCTCCGATCTCAGACCCAGCTTTCGCGCGAGGGACGTAAAATCGGGATTCGTCAGATACGAGCCGTCTTCGAAAAAAGCCGCGGGCAAGTCTTTGTTCTCGATCCCTGAAACGCCTATCAGCTCCCTGGCTTTATCGTGCAGCTCCACGTCAAGCCAGAGATACGGGACCAGGTTGCCCGCCAGATACTCCTTTATCGCGTGCGAATGCGGCGACCACTGATAACCGACTAACCTTATCCCATCAAAGTCAGGTTTGTAGGACGCATGCCATTCATCCAGAAGGTCGTTTAAAACCGGATAGAGCTTCTCCTGCGGCGGGTCCCAGGGTTTCATCAGGTAGTAGTCGAGCTGCACTTCGTTTATAGCCTTTATCGCGGAGTCGGTGTCCGAATAGGCAGTAAGCAGCACCCTTTTCGCCTCGGGGTAAATGTCTTTTGCACGGACCAGGAAATCTACACCCGAGATTCCGGGCATTCTCTGGTCGGAAACGAAAAGCGCGACGACCTCGTTTTTAAGCTTGAGCTTGCTTAAGCTTTCGAGGCTCTCTTCACCGGATTGAGCGGTCATGACCCTATACTCTTTTCCATAATACTTTCTAAGGTCCCTTTCGATGGCCCTGATTACGGCATGGTCGTCGTCGATTGCGAAGATCATGGGTTTCTTCATTTTCCGTGCATCCTCATAGTCCTGTTCCGGGAACCGGCTTATAAATCCACAGGCAGACAAATGGAAAATTTCGTAAAGCCCGGCCTGGATTCAAAGCCTATAGTCCCCTTATGCTGATTTACAATAATACGATAGGTTATCTCGAGCCCCAGCCCCGAGCCCTCGCCGGGAGCCTTGGTTGTAAAAAAAGGGTCGAAAATCTTATCCTGTATTTCCTGCGGGATCCCGTTGCCGTTATCGATAATTTCCACGTTCACGGTACCGGACCCGTTGCCGTTCATTCCCGTCCTTATCGTGATTGTCCCCTTTTCGGGCACAGCGTCGATCGCGTTGTCGATCATATTGGTCCATACCTGATTGAGCTCGCCGCCGTATGCGGATATCGCGGGAATTTTGTAGTCGAATTCTTTTTTCAGGGTTACGCTCTTTTTTTTAAGCTTGTGGTTCAGGATGATAATAGTATTTTCTATGCCTTCATGCAGATCGATCTTTCTTTTCTCATGCGCTTTGTCCATATAAGCGTAAGATTTCATTGCCGATATGAGCTCCGAAATCCTGGAGGTGCTTTCGACGAGCTCCCTCACGAGCTTCCTCATTTCAACATCTCTCGGGAGCCAGTTCAAAAAATTTGCGACCTGGTCGGGCTTTAATTTCTCAGAAAAATCACTGAGTATTTTCTTGGTAAATCCTACGGAGACAAGGACCGATGCCAGCTCCCACGGCTCTCCTATGCCCCGCTCTTCCATCCAGCCGCTTAATTCGTCTTCAAGCTCGTTTCGCTCCACCGCGTCGAGCTCCACACCGTCCACGTCTATGACTTCTTCAATAGTCTGAAACGGATAACCGCTCTTATCGACTTCGTCTTTGAACAAGTAGTATTTCAGTATCTCGGAGGAGAAGATGTCGAATTCGTATACAGTATTCGCCAGATTCTCCGCCGTCCTCTTCGCTGCCGAAGCCGGGTTGTTCAATTCATGGGCGAGGCCGGCGGCCATCGTTCCGAGCGAGGCCAGCTTTTCCCTTTGAAAAGAGAGGTGCGTTAATTCAAACATCCTGCTCGACATGTTGGACAATATTTTTCCTCTCACCGTCGAGCAGTTACCCAGCATGAACCAGAAATCGCTCTCGTCCACACTGAATATTCTCATGTCCGAAACTGCCACCCCGTTTGCCATGTGCGTCATACCAGAGAGCAGAGGCACCTCGCCGCCGGACATCCCTTTTGTGAACTGGCCGATCTGGAGCTTTTCTCCCTTTATTATCCTGTAGATTTCGAGCGTGCCTTCGAGAAAAATATAAAAACGCCTGGCGGAATCCCCCTCGTAAAAAAGATGATCGCCTTTTTTCAATTCGACCATCTCGCCCCTTACGTCCTCGTCCAACTCTTCGTCGCTAATACCGGAAAAGAGGTCTATGTCCTTAAGTTCTTTTATGATCATGGATGCGTACTCAATATAGCACCAGATAATTCGGATATTTCAAGCATACACCAGAGACAGGTGAA
>Ga0187894_10002595_pt1 | contig 21409 bp, 15 predicted proteins | sample GBC1701081metaG_FD_136650 | JGI IMG/M metagenome (GOLD analysis project Ga0187894, IMG submission 136650) | White microbial mat communities from a lava cave in the Kipuka Kanohina Cave System on the Island of Hawaii, USA - GBC170108-1 metaG ...
CGATCAGCTCCACCCGCTTCCGAGCGTTGTGTCCGTCGAGGAGGCTCAGGTCTTCCGGCTCGGCGCGCACATAGACGCCAGACGTCCGCGCGTTCATGCTGGGGTCGCCCTCCGCGCGCGTGATGAAGTACCCGGATGCGCGCTCGGCGGACTCGATCCGGATCTCGCCCGTTCCGTGCAACTGCGGCGCGTCCGGGTGCAGCGGCCGTTCTCCCTTCCAATAGTAGAAGATGCCCGCTGGCTCCTTCTTCTCCCTCACGGCTTCGGTCCAGTAGCGCGAGGACAGGGCGCCGCCCTCCTGCCAGGCGCGGCCGGCCATCTCCAGCGCGCCGCTGCGATCCCGCGAGATCCTCAGCAGGCTCACGGCGGACGGCTCGCGCTCGGTGCGCTGCGTCAGGGAATACTGCCACCACAGCCCTTCGATGCGGCTGACGCGTCCCTCGTTCTCGATCGCCTGACGCAGCTTCTGGTTGACGGCCTTCGTCTCGGCCGCAGTGGTGCCTTCGTACCGCACGCACGTGAGGCCCAGCAGATCGGTCGGAAGCTTCGCGCCCTTCGCATGGAGGATGAAGGTTCGGCGCATGCCCAGGGTTCCCCCGAACAGGCCGGCTTCGAAGACGACGTTGTCTCGCGGCGACGCCTGGCCGGACTCCGCCGCAGCCGCCTCCAGCGCCGATGTGTGGCTCGTCCAGTCGTCCTGGGCGAACACGAATGCAGCGAAGTCCACTTCGCGGCACAGCTCCAGAAGGCGTTCCAGCGTGGTCGTCCCGGGATTGAATGACGTCGTCCACGGTTCCACGTGCGCGACATCTTCCAGGCCGCGTGTCAGCGCATCCAGCAGCTTCGTCTGCTTCCCAGACGAGCCCAAGAAGATGCGAGGCTTGCTCATACGTTCCTCCACAATGCCGATCGCCCGCGCGCAGGAGCAGGACTCCACCCGCGGCAGGCCTGGCGTCTTGGCGTGTGATTGTAGCGCGAGATCGACGGATCGGCCTGCGGCCTAGGACGACGTGGCGGGTGAGGTGGCGAGCGACACGATGAGGTCGTCGAATTGACGAGTGATGACGTCCCAGGAGAAGGCAGGATCGAGTGCCGCGTCCGCGGCGGCGCGGGCCAACGTGGCGCAGCGCGCCGGATTCGTATAGAGCGCGTCGAGCGCCCGCGCGACGCCTGCCGGCGACACCTCGCCCATCTCCAGCACGGAAGATGGCGGTACGAGCATCCGCGCCGGCGGGATCAACTCCGCCCGGCCGCGCCACAGCTCGGCGCAGGCGGTGTGATCGGGAACGATCTGCGCCGCGCCGGCCGCGCCATGTTCGCAGCTCACGAGGCCCCAGCCTTCGCCCATCGACGTGTTGATGCCCACGTCGCACGCGTTGTACAGGCCGTTCAGCTCTTCATCGTTGACGACACGTCCCCCGAGCGGATTGAGGGTGACGCGATCGCCGATCCCGCAGCCGCGGATCAGCGCGGCGAGCCGCTCGCCCGATTCCGTGTCCATGATCGCGTGATGCAGACAGAGCCTGACGTTGGACGGTTTCCCGGCCGCGAACTTCGCGAAGCCTTCGACCGTCAGGTCCACGCGCTTGCGCACGTCCAGTCGACTGGCATTGAGCACCACGAACGACTCGTCCTGCGGATCCTGACCGAAGATCCGCTGCTTCGCCGCCGCACGGCCAGACGAAGCGAAGGAGGCCTGGACGAGATCGGGAAACGGGAAGAACCGGTGTCGATCGACGCCGTGTGGAATCACGTCCACCTGCGGGAAGGTGAGTGCCGGCGACTGCTCGCGCAGACGACGGAAGGCGCCTTCGAACTGCGCCTGTCCAAACGCCGTGTAACCAATGACGCGATCCGCCTGCGCGAGCGGCGCCGCGTCGTTGTCATTGACGATACGTCCGTCGAGCGGGATGTAGGCGGCAATCTTCAGGCGATCGCGATAGGGACCGAGCTGACGCAGGTAGTGGTCGAAGATCCAGATGTCGTGCATGATGAAGACGAGCGCGGGCCGCAGGTCCTCGATCAGATCCTTCGCCTGGAACGCCGCGAAGACGTCGCCGCCGTGCGGATTGGTCGGATAGATCGTCAGACCCCGGTCGCGGATGATCTCGCCGGAATAGCCGATGCCGAGGAAGTGGATCTCATGACGGTCCGCCAGCCGCCGCATGACGCTGTGCATCACGCGCGTCAGGCCGGTGCCGGCGGTGTTGTAGCCGATCGCGATCAGCTTCACGTGCGGCCGAAGGTCGTTCACGGCGGCAGCCTCCCGCTCCATGTCACTCTCCCGCGGCGGACGCTCGCGCGGCGAAGAACAGGCCGAGTCCCTCGATGGCGCCGTCCGGCCGGGAATGCCGGCGATGCGAGACCTGGAAGCCGGCTTCCCGCAGGCAGCGTTCGAGCTCGTCGATCGTGAACCGCGTCACGCGGTCCGACTGGAAGACGAGCGGGACCGCCGGCCGCTCTTCGCTGATCTCCAGGAACGGTCCGCCGATCTCGTGAAACTCGCCGACGATTTCGTCGATCAGGTGCAGCCGCCGCGACGTCAGGATGATCGGCCACTCCGCGCCCTCGCAATCCAGCTTCAGCAGGCGCACGCGGTTCTTGCCGTCCTCCGTGATGCTGTCGATCGCCGCGTCGAAGGCGATCTTCGGCACGGGCTTGCCGAGTCCCCAGATGACGGATCCGTTGCCGGTGTTGAGCAGGCCTGCCATGCCGGTGAACGACGCAGGGAATGCATGATACCCGTCGAAGCGCAGCTCATCGTCGTTCGGATCGGATCGCCAGACGGCCTGCTGGAACAGACGCACGTCTTCCCGGTCGATGTACGGACGCAAGTGGTCGGCTGCCGCCTGGCAGTTCGTGGCGTCCGGTTCGAAGCAGGAGATGCGGCGGGCGCCTCGTTGGACGGCGGCGTACGCGAACGAACCGATGTGGGCACCGACGTCGATGACGACGTCGGTGGATTCGAATCGGTCGGGCAGCCTGTACTCATTGAACCGGACGACCCCGTTGAAGATCATCCGGTCCAGCGTCCCGGGGCGGAACCTCCAGCCGTCAGGAGGTGATGAAGGTGTAGCTGTCACAGATGGAATAGGGAGGCTGTCCGTCGCCTCGCGGCATCAGCGACAACAGCAGCGTCGCCGGCTGTGTGATCGACGTCGAACCGATCTCGTACGCCGGACTGTTGCTGTTGGCCGGTCCGCCCTGGCCCGTGAGCACATAGCTCATATGGCTGATCGAGCCGCAACCGATCGACGTGTTGATCTGTTCGAGGCGCTGCAGCTCGCGGCCGGCCCCGTGCGACGTCAGATAGGTGTAGAACGCGCCCTGCGGGACGTGGATGGTAGCGAGATACTGGGTCGCCACCACGAAGAGATACGCCGGGTTGGACATATACGCGTCGAGTCCCGCCGGCACCGTCGAGTTGTTCGCGCCAGGTACGATGAATTCCTTCACCTTGTTCGTCGGCTTGTTGGCGTCGAGGAAGACGATCCAATAGCTGTCGTCGACGGGGGCATCTGGCCTGATCCACATCTTCGACGGCCCCTGGCCAACGATGGCGACGGGCATGGTGTTGGTATACATACTGGCCAGAAGCGAGTATGCGAGCATCGGAGGCATATTCATGCCTGGGTTCCTCCTATTCGAAATCCGCGTGGGGCGCGTGCAGATGCTATATCAGCACGACCGTGAAACGGAATCGCAGAACTACGTACGAGAACTATAAATTGCGCGGACGCGCCGGGCCGGAGACCTATCCATCCACATCCGACATCCTCGAAGGCCGGGCTGATGCAAGGTTGGCGCGATCCCTTGCGAGTGTGCGGGTGCCGGCGGTAGCGAGGTGAGGTTCCCGATCGTGCCGGCGGTCGTTTCGTGCGTACGAGCGGCGCGTGCGCGACCGGCGGCGCCGCGAGGACGGTGGACGCGTCGATGGACGCGGCGTCCCCTTGGCGCTCGTTTCCCTTCCTGGTATTGTCGTCACTCGCGCCATGACCATCCTCCGGTGCGGGACCGCGCTGCTCGCCGGCCTGCTTTTCCTGCCGTCGCTCGCACTCTCGCAGATCGTGAGCCTTCACCGCGTGTTCGGGCGCTATCAGCAGTTCCTGTGGCTGGATCAGCACGGGCTGCCGCAGAACGGCGTCGCGTCGATGCTGCGCACGCGCGACGGCTATCTGTGGCTCGCGACATACGGCGGCGTCGCGCGGTTCGACGGCGTCCGCTTCACCGTCTTCGACAGCGGGAACACGAGCGAGATCCGGACCGGCCTGATCATCGCGCTCATCGAAGACCGCCGCGGCGACGTCTGGCTGGGCACCGATGGCGATGGCTTGATCCGCTACTCGGGTGGCCGCTTCACCGCCTTCACGACGCAGCACGGGCTCGCCAGCAATCACGTCCAGTCCCTCCTCGAAGACCACGCGGGCGACCTCTGGATCGGCACCGACGGCGGCGGTCTCTCGCGCTTCGCCAACGGCCGGTTCACCTCGTATCGCACGGGCGACGGCCTTCCGGGCAATCACGTCTTCGCGCTGGCCGCGGATCGCGCGGGCGCGCTCTGGGTCGGCACCACCAGCGGCCTCGCGCGGTTCGAGCGCAATCGGTTCAGCACCTACACGATGCGCGACGGGCTGGCCGATGACGGCATCCGATCGCTCAGTTGGGATCGCGAGCAGGCGCTGTGGATCGCCACCGCGCGAGGCGGCGTCAGCCGCTTCGCCAACGGCCGGTTCACCACGTACGGCGCCACGGCCGGTCTGCCGACCGGTCGTGTCCGTGTCGTCTATCACGATCGCGAGGGGACGCTCTGGGCGGGCACGGACCAGGGCCTCTATCGATTGCGCGCGGGCCGGTTCGAGGCCTACACGGTGCGTGAGGGCCTGCCCGGCAACGAGGTCGGCGCGATCTATCAGGATCCCGACGGCGATCTGTGGGTCGGCCTGACCGGCGTCGGCCTCGTGCAACTCCGCGCGCCGCGGTTCGAGACGCTGACGCCCGCGGACGGCCTGGCGAGCTGGAACGCGTGGGCCGTCGTTGGAGACGCCGCCGGGAGCCTGTGGATCGTCGGGGACAGCGGCATCCGCCGCTCGGCCGGCGGCGTGGTGAGCGACGTGCCCTGGGCCAGGTCCTTGCGCGACGTCCGCGTCCGGGCGCTGCACGTGGATGCGGAGGGCCGCTTCTGGCTGGCGTGCCGCGGCCGCCTGGTGCGCGTCACGCCTGCCGGCGATCCCGCCGCCGGCGAGACCGCGGACATCCAGCAGTGGACGCGCAAGGACGGTCTCGTCGACGACAACGTCTTCGCCGTCCTCACGGATCGCCGCGGCGACGTGTGGATCGGCACGGCCGGCGGCTTGAGCCGCCTGCACGACCACCGCATCACGAACTACACGACGCGCGACGGGCTGCCCGACAACTTCGTGCTCGAGCTCTTCGAGGATCGCGCCGGCGCGCTGTGGATCGGCACGCGCAGCGGCGGCGTCAGCCGGTTCGCGGAGGGACGCTTCACGAACTGGTCCACGCGCGACGGGCTCGGTAACGATCACGTCCTCTCGTTTTATGAAGATCGCGAGCGGCATCTGTGGATCGGCACGCACGGTGGAGGACTGTCCCGGCTCGCGAACGGCCGGGTGCGGACCGTGACGACATCCGCCGGGCTGTACGACAATCTCGCGTTCCAGATCCTCGAAGACGACCGCGGCGATCTGTGGATGTGCGGCAATCGCGGGATCTACCGGGCGAGCCTGCGCGAATTGAACGACGTCGCCGACGGCCGCGCCGCGACCGTGTCGTCGTTCGGCTATGGAGTGACCGACGGGATGTTCAACCGCGAGTGCAACGGCGGCAGCGCCGCCGGATGGAAAGGTCCCGACGGCCGGCTCTGGTTTCCCACCACGCGCGGCGTCGTGTCGATCGATCCGTCCCGCGACAACGCGCGGCCGCCGCTCGTCGCCATCGAGACGGTGACGATCGATCGACACCTGGTGCTGCCCGGCGCCGCCGTGCGCGTCGAGCCGGGACAGCGCGATCTCGAGATCCGCTATACGGCGCTGACGTGGGCCCGCGCGCCGCAGGCCAAGTTCAGATATCGTCTCGCCGGACTGGACGAGGACTGGGTGGATGCCGGCAGCCGGCGGACCGCGTCGTACTCGCGGCTGCGGCCCGGCACGTATACGTTCACGGTCATCGCCGATAATGGCGACGGCGTCTGGAACCGCGAGGGGAAGAGCCTGACGTTCACCGTCGTGCCGGCGTTCTATCAGCGGTCGTGGTTCCTGGCGTTCGTGTCGTTGACCGTCGCGGGGCTGGCCGCGCTCGCGTGGCGTCTCCGTATCCGTCAGTTCGAGCGGACGCAGGCGGCGCAACAGGCGTTCTCGATGGCGCTGCTTGCTTCGCAGGAGCGCGAGCGCAAGCGGATCGCGGCGGAGCTCCACGACAGCCTCGGCCAGCACCTGCTGGCCATCAGGACGCAGGCCGCGCTGCACGCGATGCGGACGCCGGCCGACGTCACGCAGGCGTTCACGGCGTTCGGCAATCTCATCTCCGAGACGATCGAGGAGGTGCGCGCCATCTCGTGGAACCTTCGCCCGTCGCATCTGGATCAACTCGGCCTGCGGACCGCGCTCATCGTGATGATCGAGAAGATGAGCAGCCCCGGGTCCCTGACGATCGATCATGCAATCGAGCCCTGCGATCGCCTGCTGCCGCCGGAGCATGAGATCACGGTCTACCGGATCGTGCAGGAGTGCCTGACGAACGTGGTGAAGCACGCGAGGGCGACCGAGGCCCTCGTGACGCTGTCCCGCCGCGAGCGATCGATCGAGATCGAGGTGCGCGACAACGGCCAGGGCTTCAACGCGCACATCTGGCCGCATGCGGAACAGGAACAGGGCGGCTTCGGTTTGACCGGCATCGCGGAGCGGGTCCGCATGCTCGGCGGCACGCATGTCATTTCGTCGATTCCGCGCGTCGGAACAGTCGTGTCGATCACGTTTGGCGTCGGTTGACGGGAAGGGGAGAGCTACCGATGAGTGAGATCATTCGTGTCGTCATTGCCGACGACCATCCCATCTATCGACAGGGCTTGCGGCAGATCTTCGACGCCGACGCCACCTTCGCCATCGTCGCGGAAGCGTCTGATGGCGATGAGGCGCTGCGTGCGGTGGTGGCGCTGCAGCCGGCAGTCGCGGTCCTCGACCTCGGGATGCCGCACAAGGACGGCTTCGAGGTCGCGCAGGCCGTCCGCGACGCCGGGTTGGCTACGGCAATCGTGTTCCTGACGATGCACAAGGATGAACACTATTTGCGCGCGTCGTTGGACGCGGGTGCGAAGGGCTATGTGCCGAAGGATAGCGCGGTGGCCGAGATCGGCGCCTGCGTCCGCGCGGTGGCGGCGGGGCAGGTCTACATCAGCCCGACGCTGACCCCGCTGCTGATGCGTCGGCGGGAAGCCACCGAAGCGTTCGCCCGCGAGCACCCCGAACTGGCCCAACTCACGCCGAGCGAACAACGGATCCTGAAGCTGATTGCACTGGGATTGACCAGCCGCACGATCGCCGATCGGTTGACCATCGGCGTGCGCACGGTCGAGCGCCATCGCAACAACATCGCGGTCAAGCTGGGACTGCAGGGCAGCCACGCGCTCGTCCGGTTTGCCGTCAGAAACGAAGCGCACCTGTCCTGATCGTGCGCCGGCCGGGCCGCTGCGGCGAAAGTGGAAGTGATCCAGTTGTCGCCGGACCGTCAGGCCGATCGCTGACCGGACGCGAGGATGACGTCGATGGGGACGTTCACCGATTGCCCGTCATCGTACTGACGCAGTGCGTCATGGATCTCGGCCATCGCGCGTTCGCGATCGCCATCGGCGAAGATACGGCCATCGTCGGGGTATTCCAGCCGCTCGTCCGTCGTGTCTACGTGCTGACGCGGTCGCGCCTCGCCGCGTCCTCGCGACGGCTCCGTCAGCGTCGGCGTCTCGCCGGCGGCGCGTCACGGATGTCGCGGGAAGCGCCGTCGGCCATCGACCCCGGTCTGGAGCGGCGCGCTGGCGTAGGGACAACAGCCGATGTCGCGCGCGCCGGCCGTGCCGGCCTGCGGATCCAGCGCCGCGAGGTCCGGCGGGAGCGCGATGCCTGCGTCGCGCAACGGACTGGCCGCGGAGAGCCGGACATCATCCGTCGTGGCGACCGCGCCATCGGCCGCGAACGACAGGAATTGCGGATCCACGTCAAGGCCGTGCGCTTCGAATCCTGGCGGGTAGACCGCCGTGCTGTGCTGGAAGTACGCGCTCGCCCGCAGGTCGGCGAGATTCTGAAACGTTCTCGCCAGGACGGTCGGCGGCGACGAAGGCGAGCACGGCGCCGGCCGGCAGTACCCCGCGATGCGAAACGGCGCGGCGGTGAAGCGCCCGAGGCGGACATAGTCGTTGCCATCGGTCGGCCCGTGGAAGCTCGGATCCGGCAGGAAGGCGATAGATTGATCCGCCGCCACGTGCTGATTGACCAGGAAGATATTGTTGAACGTGCGCCGTGGGGATTCGCCGATCGCCGTGTGACGATAGTGGAGCAACGAGGCCTGCGTCGCCTCCTGCGGGTTCACGAGGAAGGTGTTGTGAAAGACGTCCAAGGGGCCATCCGGCAGGCGGCTCTTGAACGGCTGGCCGTACCGCCACACATCGCGATCGATGGCATCGCGTGGCCGGAAGCCGGCGGTGGGGAGACGGAGATCGATCAGATTGCGGTAGATGTACCGAGGACCGCCCACCTCTTCCCCTGCCATGACGATCGCCGCCAGACACCGCTCGAACACGTTCTCGTGGACGCGCGCGCCAGACACACCGTAGCCGGGCGCATCGAGAAAGAGGCAATCGTCGTTCAGATTGCTGACCCAGTTGTGATGAAACCGCACGTTCGTCCCGGCGAGATAGAGATCGTGGCCGTTGACGAATTCCGAGTGCTCGATCAGCGTGCCTTCATCCGCGGCGCTCCCGGCCATGAGGGTATCGACCGTTTGTGAGGCGAGTCCGTTCGGCACGATCTGCCCGTCCCGCAGGAAGACGTAGGCGTCCTTGCTGTCGCCTCTGAAGAACCACTCGGGCACGCCGCCATCGACATAACCGTGCCTGAAGACCGTGCGGTCAGCGGACAAGAGGCGCATGCCGCGCGTGCCCGCCCAGACGTTCACGTGATCGAACACGATGTCCTGGGTGTTCTCGAGCCAGATCGTCTGGTCTCCCCCGAAGCGCACGTCGACGTTGCTGATGACCACGTGGCTCGATCCCACGATGCGCAGCGCTTTCATATGTCTGGACGCCACCGCCAGCGCGACCTTCCGCGGATCGGTCTCCCCCTGATAGTCACGCAGGCCGGCGATGTGGTTATGCGTGGGAGAGAGACGCACGTGCACCTTGCGCGACGTCTCATTGAACCAGAGGCCCGGTCCCATATACACCCACGGCAACCGGAACCCGGCGGGCTTGTATCGCCTCGCCGGCGTGGGCGCGCAGGCCGGGTACGGCGCACAGTCGGGCAGGGCCTGACAGGCCGGGTTGCCGTCGCCGGCCGCACAGGGAACGAAGACGGCCGGGCCCGGCCGCGGATCGTCCAGCACGGATGCGGGGATCGGCGCGAACGTTTCGTGCAGGGCCCGGAGATCCTCGACGCGCGAGTACGTGACGAGGCGCGTGTGCGCCCCGAGTTCGAGAAACGCGCCACGATTGACGGACTCCTCACTGAAGGTCCGGGTCGAGACGAACTCCTCCGGATGCGCCTGCGGGTCGTCGATCGACGCAGGCTCCCAGGCCGGCTGAGCCCCGCCTGGAACGGTCACCAGCGTCGGCAGGTAGCTGTCGATCCGCGCCCGCTCGCCCTTGTAGGACCGGATGACGATCGGCTGGCTGGGCGTGCCGTGCTTCCCGACGATCTGCACGTCGCCGACGTAGTCACCGCTTCGGAGCTCCAGCACATCGCCCGCCGCCAGCGCATGGACGCCTCGCTGGATCGTCCGGAAGGGCGCACTCGTCGTGGTGCCCGCGTTCCCATCGTTGCCCGTCGGGCTGACGTAGTACGTCGTTCCGGCTTCCAGCGTTGCCGCGACGAGCACGAGCGAAGCCGTCGTCGCGGCCGCTCGCATTCGAGCGCCTGCCCGCCTCCGCCGATCGAGCGATTTGTTCACCATGTCCATGTGCATGCCCTCTACGCTCAGTGTCGGAGGCGTATAAAACGTTCCGATCCGCGCGCACGTCGCTGGACGCCTGTGACGAATGGTCAGGTCGGTCGACCAGCATCAGTCACATCGACGTCCGGGACATCGCGCGGGTGGAGGCTCACGCGCAGCGAGCGCCGCGCACGAGGGTGCGCCTACAGCCGCGCGAGGCGCGCGTGATACACTCCCTCGGCCATGAGCACTTGTTTTTCCGCACGCGTGGGTTTCGTCTTGGTTCTCGGGCTGAGCGTGGCGGCGCCGGCGATGGCGCAGGTCGTCGATGACCGGGCCGTCGCCACCGCGGTCGAGGCGCTCCGCAAGGCCATCGTCGACGCCGATCAGCCCGCGCTCGACCGGCTGACCGCCGCGGCGTTGAGCTACGGCCACTCCGACGGACGCGTCGAGGACAAAGCCACCTTCATGCAGGCGTTGACGAGCGGGAAGTCCGACTTCGTCGACCTCACCCTGAGCGACAAGACCGTGCGCGTGTCGGGCGACGTCGCGATCGCCCGCCACAACATGACCGGCAACACGAACAACAGCGGCGTCCGCGGATCCGTCAAGCTCGCGGTCTTGACCGTCTGGCAGAAGCAGCAGAACCAATGGAAGCTGCTCGCACGCCAGGCCGTCAAGCTGCCGTAGATCCCGTCGCGGATGCGTGGTGACGCGCGCGCCGCCGGTGATGACCGGACGAGACGCGCGTCGCCGTTCTGTCACGCCTTGCGCTTGAACGGTCCCGCCGGCGCGATGATCTCGAGGTGCGTGCCGTCGGGATCGTCGAAGTACGCGACCGATGTGCCGATGCCCGCCTTCAGGCCATCCTCCGCCTGGAACGTGATGGGTTCCCCTTCGAATCCAATTCCTGCCGCCCGCATCCGTTCGTAGACGGCATTCAAGTCGTCGACCTCGAAGCACAGGTGCATCGAGCTGATCTCGTTCACCGCGTACGTCGCCTGTGCCGGCGCCGGCTCGTCGTATTGCAGCAGGTCGATGTTGAGGTTGTCGAGGTGGACGTTGGCATAGCGGATCTTGACGGCGTCGAGTCCCTGGACGGACGCCATCCGCGGACCGCCAATCACATCCTTGTTTGCGATCGTCGTGCCGGTCAGGGCTTCATAGAAACGAATGGAGGCGTCGAGGTCTTTGACGACGATGCCGACGTGGTTCGCGCGCGCGAGCCCGATGGTCTGCGACGGAATGCGTTGTGTCATGGCAGTTGCCTTTCGCGCTCCGATCGTATCACCGGGATCGTCGTAACTATCTGGACCGTCCACCTTCATTTTCAGATCTCATCGCACGCGAGGCACGAACAAGGCGCTGACATGTCACGCCGCTGTGGTCGTGATATCGCATACTGTGGGACATGGCCACGGTGGAGACCATCCCGGCCGGCGCGGTCCGCACGCGAGACGAACGACGCCGGCTGCAGCGGACATCCTGGCCGCTGATTGTCGGCAACTTCGCCCAGTTCATGCCGACCGTCGTGAACACGATCCTGCTGGGGCACTGGTCCACCGACGCGATGGTGTCCGCGGCCGTGGCCTCGCCGGTCTACCTGATGGCGATCATGGGAATCACCGGTCTGGCGACCAGCACGCAGGTAATCGTCGCCCGCCGCGCGGGTGAAGCCCGTCTGCCCGCGGCCGCGGCGGCGGTCCATTGCGCGCTGGTGCTGGCGGCGGTCCTGTCGGTGCTGCTCGTGATGGTGATGGTCGGTCGGTTTGCGAGTCGGGCGCTGGCGCCGGAGGCGTCGATGTCCGCCGATGTGCTGACGTACCTGTCCGTCATGAGCCTCGCCTTGCCGTTCGCCGGCACCACGATCATTCTTCGCGCCGCACTGAACGGATTGGGGTACACGGGCGCGACGTTGCGCGTGGCGCTGCTGGTGAACGTGACGAACCTGCTGGCGGACGTGGTGTTGATCTACGGGTTCAAGCTCGGCGTGCTGGGATCGGCCATCGGGACGGTGACGGCGAAGCAGCTCCCGTAGCAGACCTGGCTGGCCGGCAGACAGCCGACGCACACGTCGGTGGTGAGGCTGTCGAACGCCAGGCCGCCCGCGCGTCCCGCCCGAATGACTTCGGGCTCGGGGCGCGCCAGGCCGCTGCCGACGCGTTCGAACGTCTGGCCGATGAGACGCCGCGTCTCCTGGTCTGTCGCAGCAGATTCGTGGGTACTGGCCACGGCTGACTCCTTGTTGTTCACGCAGACGGCAGAGGATCCGGACCTGCGCGCCGAGGACGAGCAAGGCCGGATCTGGCAGCAGGGCTATGCCGACGGGATGCTGCACGGCGAGGTCTTCCCCGACGTGCCGCCGGCGCTGGCGCGCTGGCAGGCCCGTCGCCTGCCGGTGGCCATCTTCTCGTCTGGCAGCGTCCTCGCGCAACAGATGCTGTTTCGCACGACGGCGTTCGGCGATCTGACCCCGGCCCTCGTCGCGTTCTTCGACACGACCACGGGGCCGAAGACGTCCCCCGAGAGCTATCGACCGATCGCGGCGGCGCTCGCTTGCGCACCGACGTCCCTGCTGTTCATCTCCGACACACCCGCCGAGCTCGACGCGGCCTCGGCGGCGGGCTGCGCCGTACGCTTGTGCGCGCGGTCGACGACGTCCGCCGCCACGGCGACGAACGTCAGGATCATTCATTCGTTCGATGATCTGCCGTAGCACGAAACCGATCACGTCCATCCACGCGGCCTGACCGGAACCATCCATACCGGAAACATAGAGGTCGTCCACATCGGACGGCCTCTTCGTGTGTACGGCCACAACCGTGACCGAACGCCCGTGGGGCTGTACGAGCAGATATGGAATCAGTTCCCAGAGGCGCGCCTTTCGATGGGGCCCGCCAGTCCACAGGCGCATTCACCGCCGATGAGCCCACATTGCCCGCCACGCGCCGCACAGCCAGCGTCGACACATCCATTTGGAGATGTCGCGCATCCGAACCACTTCGCGGGGGTCGCGACGGGGAAGGCCACTGCGAGCAGGGCAACGAGGCCGGCCAGACAGAATCGGCGTACACACGGCATAGGTGATCTCCTGAATGTCTGCGATTGAAAACCTGATGATACCGATCTCGCCCCACCTGAAGGCGGCAGCAGATCGACTGTTCGCCGTGTCGAGTGAGGAGGACGAGCGCGCCTCGCAGGTCAGCAATGGTATGGAACTCCCGCATGACGCGTTCGACCAGCTCCGGGCGGATGAGGGCCTTGATCTCGTGCATCACCGTTCCACCTCCGGTGTATCGCGTCCTGTTGATTGCGCTGGGAGGCGCCGATATAAAGCGGGAAGGATCAGCAGCGTGAGCGCCGTAGATGTGACAAGGCCGCCGATGACGACCGTGGCCAGCGGACGCTGGACCTCGGCGCCGGCGCCCGAACTGATGGCCATCGGCACGAACCCGAGCCCCGCGACGAGCGCCGTCATCAGCACCGGACGCAAGCGCGACTCCGCGCCCTGCGTCACCGCATCATCGATCGACAGGCCGCGGGCCTGCAGTTCGCGGAAGTGCGCGATCATGACGACACCGTTGAGCACCGCGACGCCGAAGAGCGCGATGAAGCCGACGGCCGCGGAGATGCTGAACGGCATGCCGCGCAGGAACAGCGCGATGATACCGCCCGTGGCGGCGATCGGCACGTTGACGTAGATCAGCAGCGACGGCGCGACGGCGTTGAACGTCGTGTACAGCAGCACGAAGATGAGGAACAGCGCGAGCGGCACGACGACGACCAGGCGCGCGGACGCGCGCTGCAGGTTCTCGAACTGCCCGCCGTACTCGACGTAGTAGCCGGGCGGGAGCGTGACGCGTGCGCCGATGGCCTCCTGCACGGCCGCGACGAAGCCCGCGAGGTCGCGGCCGCGGACGTTCGATTCGATGTTGATCTTGCGATGGATCTTCTCGCGGCTGATCTGTGCGGGTCCTTCTTCGACGACGATCTCCGCGAGCTGCGACAGCGGGATCATCCGGCCCTGCGGGTCCGCGACTTTCAGATTACGGATGGCGTCGGGATCCGTACGCGACGCGCCGACGAAGCGCGCCTGCAGCGCGAACCGCCGCTGGCCCTCCAGCACCTCGCCTACGACGCGCCCGCCCATCGTCTGCACGACGTCGAGCACCTGCGACGCGTTGATGCCATAACGCGCGATCGCGCCGCGATCGATCTTGATCCGCAGATAGGGCTGCCCGCCGGTCTGTTCCAGCTTGACGTCGGCCGCGCCAGACACGCCGGCGACGACGGATGCGATCTGGCTGCCGAGCCGCCGCAGTTCATCCAGGTCCTCGCCGAAGAGCGTGATCGCCACGTCTGATCGCACGCCCGCGATCAGCTCCTGCACGCGCAACTCGATCGGCTGGGAGTAGCTGAAGACATTGCCAGGGACCTCCCGTTCGAGCGCGGTGTTGAACGCGTCGATGAGGCCTTCCCTGGTCGAGGCCGTTGTCCACTCGCCGTGATCTTTGAGGATGACGTAGATGTCGCTGGTTTCGACGCCCATCGGATCCGTGGGGATCTCCGCCTGACCCGTGCGCGAGACGACGGTGATGACTTCCGGGAACGTCTTCAGTGTGCGCTCGATCAGCGTCGTGCTCTTGACCGACTCCGCGAGCGACACGCTGGGCAGGCGCCACGCCTGGATCGCGACCGCGCCCTCGTCCAGCTTCGGCAGGAACTCCGCCCCCATGAACGGGATCAGCAGCAGCGATGCCGCGAAGACGATCGCGGCCGTGAGGCCCGTCAGTCCCGGCCGCTGCAGCGTGTAGTGCAGCATCGGCCGGTAGCGCGCCTTCAGCCAGTGGACGATGCGCGGCTCGCGTTCTTCGGTCTGGCCGCGGAACGCCAGCGCTGCGAGGACGGGCATCAGCGTCAAGGCGAGGATCAGCGAACCGACCAGCGCGAAGACCACCGTCAGCGCCATCGGCTTGAACATCTTCCCCTCGACGCCCTGCAGCGTGAGGATCGGCAGATAGACGATGATGATGATCAGGACCGCGAAGAAGATCGGCTTGGCGACTTCGCGGGACGCGTCGCGAATGACGTCCTCCCGCGATACGCCCGCACGCCGCGCTTCGCCCAGCCGGCGGACGATGTTCTCGATCATCACGACCGAGCCGTCGACGATCAGGCCGAAGTCGATCGCGCCGAGGCTCATGAGATTGCCGGACAGGCCCGCGTGGACCATCCCGGTGAACGCAAAGAGCATCGACAGCGGGATCGCCGACGCGACGATCAGTCCGCCTTTGATGTTCCCCAGCAGCACGAGCAGGACGGCGATGACGAGCAGGCCGCCTTCGAACAGGTTTTTCTCGACGGTCCATATCGTCTTGCGCACCAGATCGGTGCGGTCGTAGTACGTATCGATCGTGACGCCCGGCGGCAGGCTCTTGCCGATCTCGTCGAGCGCGGTCCGCACGCGCTCGGCGACCATGCGCGAGTTCTCGCCCATGAGCATCATGACGACACCCGTGACGATCTCTCCGCGTCCATCCCGCGTCACCGCGCCTTGCCGCACGCGCGGCGCGAAGGCGGTGCGTCCGAGGTTCTTGATGTAGATCGGCGCGCCGTCCTCGGTCGCGCCAACGACGATGTTGTCCACGTCGTCGATCTGTTCGACCAGCCCTTCGCCCCGGATGACGTACTGCTCCTGCGCCCGCTCGATGTACGCGCCGCCGGCGTTGCCGTTGTTTCGTTCGAGCGCGTCGAAGACCTTTTCGAGCGGGACGTTGAGCGCGACCAGCTTGTCCGGATCGAGCTGGACCTCGTAGGTCTTCAACTCGCCGCCGTAGGAATTGACTTCGACGACGCCCGGCACGGATCGCAGCTTGAACGCGATGTCCCATTCCAGGATGCTGCGCAAGTCCATCAGCGATTGGCCGCTGCCTTTGACTTCGAATTGGTAGATTTCCCCCAGCCCCGTGCTGATCGGCCCCATCGTCGGCGTGCCGAGGTTCTCGGGGATCGCTTCGCGTGCTTCCGGCAGGCGTTCGAGTATGAGCCGGCGGGCGAAGTAGATGTCGACGTCCTCCCGGAAGTAGATGTAGACGGATGACAGTCCGAACCGCGAGACGGAACGGATCGATTCGATGCCGGGCAGGCCGCTCATCGCGGTTTCGACGGGAAACGTGATGAACCGTTCCACTTCGACCGGACCGAGGCCCGGGGCTTGTGTCAGGACGAGAACCTGGTTCGGTGTGACGTCCGGGACGGCGTCGATCGGCAGCCGCAGCATGGACACCACGCCGGCGACGACGATGATGGCCGCGCCGATGAGGACGAGGAATTTGTTGCGCAGGGACCAGTCGGTGATCTTGTGCATGAACGTCGCCTCCGACTAGTGCTCGTCGCCGATGCGCTCGCGAAGGAGCGCGGTTTTGAGATAGAAGCTGCCGGCGGTGACGATGGTGTCCCCGGCCGAGAGCCCGTCCAGGATCTCGACGAGCGTGTCCGTTGACGCGCCGAGGCGGACGTTGCGCCGCTCGAATCGCGTGTCGGACCGCTTGAGGAAGACCACCGGCTGGTTGTCGATCTGCTGCACCGCGTCCACGGATACGGCGAGCCCTTCCCGCTGTTCCTTCGTCGGCACGGCGCAGCGCGCGAACATTTCCAGCTTGAGGGCCTGATCCTGATTCAACACGACGACGCGCACTTTGGCGGCGCGTGTCTTGGGATCGATCATGTCGCTGATATAAGTGAGGCGGCCGGTGAACGTACGGTCTGGATATGCTTCGAGCGTGATCCGCACATCGTCCGCCTGCCGCAGGCGCGCGAGGTCCTTCTCGTAGACGTCGGCCAGCACCCAGACGGTGGACAGATCGGCGACCGTCAGCAACTCGCTGTCCGGTCCGACGGATTCGCCGACGGCGACGTCGTACTTCGTCACGACGCCCGCGAACGGCGCGCGCAGCGTGCTGTGCGAGGCGACGCGGTGGCCGGCGCTCGCGTCTTCCGGCTTGAGCTTCTCGAGATCCGCGTCCGTCAGGCCGAAGCGATGGATCTGTTCCTCGACCCTCGCGAGATTCGCGCGCTGGCTCGCGACGGCGGCGTCCGCGTTCTTCCATTCCGCGTCGCGTTGATCGAGCACCTGCTGCGAGATGCCTTCGAGCGTGATCAGCGCGCGTGCGCGTTCGAGCGCGCGCTGGCGGACCTCGAGATCGGTCAGCGACTGACGAACGGCCGCGCGCGCGCTGAGGTACGTGCCGATCAGCTCGCCGAGCTCGATGTTGTCGAGCACGATCAGCGGCTGGCCCGCGGTGACGCGGCTGCCCAAGGTCACGAGCACCTTCTCGACGACGCCGCGCGCGAGCGGGCGGACGTGCGTCAGGCGGGACTCGTCCGCCGCGACGACACCGGTGGCTTCGACCGTGACGGGCACGGTGGTGGGGGAGACCGGCGTCACGGTCACGCCGGCGTTCTCCTGCGCGGCGGCCGGAATCTCCACGATGCCCGGCGGCAGCGCTTCGTGATCCGCCTCACCGTCCGCGTGGGCGGCGGTGGTGGACGCGGGCGTGGCGGACGAGCGTGTCGCCAGATACATGGCGGCGGCGCCGACGGCGAGGGCCGCGGCGACGCTCAGCGCGAGCGTGAGCGCGCCGAAGCGGCGGCGGTCGGCCGGCGGACGGTCTGCGATGGATGAAGGTGAATCGATCATGGTGTCACTCCTTGGCGGCGGGACGTGAGCCGCCGAGAGCGGCGTCCAGTTGAAACACGCTGAGATGCCAGTCGAAGAGCGCGCGGTGGTAGGTCCGCTGCGTCTCGCGAAACGCGCGCTGGGCATCCAGCAGATCGATCAGATCGGTGGTGCCGACGCGATACGTCGCCAGCACGGTGTCGAGCGCCTGGCGGGCGTTCGGCAGGTACTCCTGTTGAATGGCCGTCGCGCGCGCCCTCGCGACCTCGACGGCGTTGACGGCCTGCTGCACGTCGAGCCGGACCGCGGTCTCCGTCAGCGTGCGCTGCGACTCCGCGATCGCGCGCTCCGCCGCCGCGCGCATGACGCCGCCCTGATTGCGGTTCGAGAACGGCAGCGGCACGGTGACGCCGGCGACGAAACCGCTCATGCCGGCCGTCCGCGTATAGCCGCCGCCGACGGTGATGGTGGGGGAGCGCAGCGCGCGCTGCAGGCGCGTCTGCGTGTCGGCGCGCAGGACGTCGGTGCGCGCGGCGAGGACGTCCTGCCGCGCGTCGAGCGCGCGCGCCTGCAGCGCGGCGACGTCGAGACGTCCGGCGGACGGGTCGATCAGGCCGGCGGCGGTCAGCGTCGGACCTGTGGGCGGCGCTGGGGGCGGCCCTGGGGGCGGCCCTGGGGGCGTATCTGGGGGCGGCGCGAGCGTGTCGGTCACGTCGAACGGTTGACCGAGGTCGGCCAGGCCGAGCACCGCGAGCAGGGCGCTGCGCGCGTTGCGGAGGGCGAGGTCCGCGGACGATCGATCGTCCGCGAACCGCAGCCGCTCGACCTGCAGCCGCCGCAGCTCGACGCCCGAGATTTCGCCCTGCTGCAGACGCGCGCGGTTGATGACAATCAGTTGATCGATCTCGGCGAGCGTCTTCGTAGACGAGTCCAGATCGGCGTTGGCGAGGATCACCTGGAAGTAGGCCTGCCGGACGGTGAAGTCGAGGCGCCGCTGCGCATCGGCGAGCGCGGCCCGGGCCATGTCGATGCCGGCGTTGGCCGTCTCCACGCGCAACCGGCGCCGGCCGGCCGTTTCAATTTCCTGATCGAGGCGGACGGTGATCTGATTGTTGCCGTCGCCCGGCGTGGCGGCGGACGCGGATCCGCTCGCGTAGCGTTCCGTGTCGACGGACAGCGCCGGATTCGGGCGCAGCCGCGCATCGACGCGGCCGGCTTCGGCGACGGTGACCTGTTGCCGGGCGATGGCGATGGCCGGATTGCGGTCGCGCGCGAGGCGCACGGCCTCGGCGAGCGAGAGCCGGCTCGGGACGACGGCGTCCTGCGCGCGTGCGTTCGCGACCACGCTCGCGATCGCGAGGCAGGCGAACGCCGCCGTACACGCGGCATTCACGTGCGATTTCATGCAACACCCTTTCGACGGCGGGCCTCTGGCCGCGCCGTTCACACACAGCTCACGCGGTCAAGCGCGACGACATGCGTCGCTTGACCGTGCGAACGTCCACGCAGACGCGTGGAAAGTTCCAGTTGAATAGCCCTGTTGAGTGAAGGAGCGATCAGCCGAGGAGCTGCGGCGGGTGGTCGAACGGGAAGGACGGGCCGGGTGGAAGATGGACCGCGGATGCCGGCGGCGGCGTCCGGAGCGGATCGATCGTCGCGACGAGCGGCAGCGCCGTCGGCTCTACGCAGCGCGAGCAGCAGAAGCAGTCGTCCACGTGTCCAGGCGCTTCAGACGAGGGCAGCGAGTCGTCGCACTGACCGACGGCCGCCGTGACGGTGTTCGTGACAAACCGGAAGGAATCCAGCGCGCACAGGCCAGGCAAGGCAAGATCCACCGCGGTCCACCCAAGGAGGACCACGGCAACAATCCGGAGCCAGGCGCGAAGAGGTTTAGCAGTCACTGCACACAACCGTCGAGTCCCTTTATACCACGAGCGCGTTTGACGCCCAGGGCACCTGTCCTGTTTCGACGGCTGGCGCTCCCGGCAGGTTCCCCGCACTCGACGCCCGGCGCGATCGTCCTGTCCATCCTCCTCACTCCATTCGTTCCAGCGTCTTCGATTGCGTGGCGTGACACGGCGTTTACGTCCGGCCGGTATGCTCCCGTGCCGTTGCCACTGTGTACCAGCCCGCGCGGAGACTCACCGTCGAATCCGCGCGCGCCGGTTGATGTCATGACGCGCGACCGCCGGCCGCGAAGGCAGGGGGACGCCGGACGCGCGAGGTGTGGACAGGAGAGAGGTGTATGTCTGCCAGAGGTCATCGGATAGAGCGTCCCGTGTCGCGGACGCGGCTGGGGATGCCGCGGCTGTTCGTGCCGCGACTGTTCGTGCCGGTCGTCGCGCTGCTGCTCGCCTTCGCGGCGACGAGCGCCGCCCAGCAGGAAACCGCCACGCTGAGCGGTGTCGTGCGGGACGCGTCTGGCGGACTGGTGCCTGGCGCGACGGTGCTCGTGCGCAACGTCGCCACCGGGATCCAGGTGGAGACGACGGCTGACGATCAAGGACTGTATGTCGTGCCGAGCCTCCGGCCAGGCAGCTACGCCGTGACCGTCGTCATGCCAGGCTTCCAGAAGACGCTGCGCAGCGGCATCACGCTGCAGGTCGCGCAGGTGGCACGCATCGACATCACGCTGGAGGCGGGCCAGATCAACGAGATGATCGAAGTCGCGGGCGGCACGCCGCTGCTCGACACGCAGACGTCCTCGCGCGGTGCGGTGATCGATCAGCGGAAGATCGTCGACCTGCCCTTGAACGGCCGCGACTACAACCAGCTCGCGCTGCTCTCGCCCGGCGTGCTGCCCGGCACGCCGCGCCTCGCAAGCGTGAATTTCAAGGGCGTGCTGAACGTCAACGGCAACCGGACGTTCAACAACGTCTTCCTGCTGGACGGCGTCGACAACATCTCCTACTCCAACTCATTCCGCGGCGAGAACGTACAGCTCGTCCAGCCGTCGATCGAGGCGTTGCAGGAGTTCAAGATCCAGACGAACGCCTACTCCGCCGAATACGGACGCAGCTCCGGCGCGGTCGTCAACGCCACGATCAAATCCGGCACGAACCAGGTGCGCGGCAGCGCCTACGAGTTCTTCCGCAACGACGCGCTCGACGCCAACAACTTCTTCTCGAACGCGCTCGGCACGCCGAAGCCGCTGCGCCGGCGCAACCAGTTCGGCGCGGCGGTCGGCGGACCGCTCATGAAGAACCGGACGTTCTGGTTCGGCGACTACGAGGGGCTGCGCGAGCGCGAAGGCGTGCCGCGCGTGCGACAGGTGCCGACCGCGGCGGAGAAAGCCGGCCTCTTCGGCAGCGCCGTCGTCGATCCCTTCGCGGCCGGTCGTCCGCAATTCGGGCGCAACGAGGCGGGGCAGTGGGTGATTCCGCGCGAGCGCTGGGATCCGGTCGGCGCGGCGATTGTCGCGCTCATGCCGGATCCGAATGTGCCGGGGACGACGATTCACGCGTCGACGCCGGTGACGCGGACGCGGCAGGATCAGTTCGACGTCCGCATCGACCATCAGGTCAAGAACAACATGAGCGTGTTCGGCCGCTACAGCTTCGTCGACACGGACACTTTCCG
>Ga0187894_10002597_pt1 | contig 21399 bp, 15 predicted proteins | sample GBC1701081metaG_FD_136650 | JGI IMG/M metagenome (GOLD analysis project Ga0187894, IMG submission 136650) | White microbial mat communities from a lava cave in the Kipuka Kanohina Cave System on the Island of Hawaii, USA - GBC170108-1 metaG ...
GGACATTGCGCCCGACGGCAAAATCATGGTGACCGCCAGCCACGACCGCACGATCAGATTCTGGGAGATCGCCACGCAACGCGAACGGGCCGTCATCAAAGGCCACGTGGGTGAAATCTACAACGTCAGATTTTTCCTTGATGGCCGCAGGCTGATTTCATCTGGCGATGATGGCGCCGTCAAGATTTGGGATGTGGATGCGGCGCTCGAACCCGAAAGCCTGATTGGTCATACGGGCCGCGTCTACTCTGTAGCCTTCTCGCCCGATGGCCGGATGATAGCCACAGCCAGCCAAGACCGTACGATCAAACTCTGGGATGCGCAAACCGGCAAGGCGCTGAAGACCTTCGAGGGGAGCGGCGGGCAGGTCTTGTGCGTGGCGTTTGCGCCTGACGGACGGCGGTTGGTTTCATCCGGCGAGGTAACCGCGGCGTTCGTGTGGGATGTCAGCACGGGGCAGGTCTTGAACCGGCTCACCGGTCACGGCGCGCAAATCCACTCGGTCACATTCTCGCCCGATGGAAGACTGATCGCCACCGGCTGCGATGATGGCTACATAAGACTGTGGGACGCCGTGACAGGACAGTTGCTCCGCGCGATCAGAGGCCATGGAAATACCGTCTGGTCGGTCGCCTTCTCTCCCGATAGCCGTACGCTGGCTTCGGGCGGTTTGGACAGAACGGTCAAGCTGTGGGACGTGGCGACCGGACGCGACGTCGCCACGCTCACCAACCATACCGGCGCCATCTGGTCAGTGGCGTTTTCACGCGACGGCCAAAGATTGTTGACCGCGGGCGCCGATCAGACCGCAAAACTATGGGACGTGAAATCGCGGCGCGAAATCCGCGCATTCACAGGCCATTCAAACGAAATCTTCGAGGCCGCGTTTTCGCCCGACGGCAAAAGAATCGCGACCGCCAGCAACGACCATTCGGTCAGATTGTGGAACGCCGAGACGGGACAGGAACTGCTCAGGCTCAATGATCACACCGACCAGGTCTGGTCAGTCGCGTTTTCACCCGATGGGCGAACGTTGGCGAGCGGCGGTTGGGATCGGACGGTGCGATTGCGACGCGCGGCGGCGGAAGGAGAGGCGCCATCGAGTCAGTACCGCGAGCGGTAGCGAGCGTGGCTCCATCAATAGGTCTATTGATGGAGCCACGCTCGCTACCGCTCGCGGTACTGAACCTTGAGTTGTTCGAACAACCGCGCCCGCGCAAACGCCCATTCGCGTTTGAGCGTGGATAGAGAAATTCCCAGCGCCTCAGCCGCTTCTTCCTGCGTCAAACCGCAGAAGAATCTCAACTCGACTATCTTCACGTGGCGCGGGTGGAATTCCGCCAGCTTTTGCAGAGCTTGATCGAGCGCGATGTGATCAATGTCGGGCGGCGGCGAGTGGTTGTCGTCTTCGCTCATCTCGACTCGTTGAAGGCGCCCTTCACGTTTTCCCGATTTTTTGGAGCGGGCGTGATCAACCAGGATGCGCCGCATCAGTTGCGCGGCGATAACGAAGAAATGCTCACGGTTCTTGATCTCGATCGGCCCATTCTGGTCCGAACTTTTGAACAAACGGAGGTAGGCTTCGTGGACCAGGGCGGTCGGTTGCAGCGTGTGACCGGCTCTCTCATTTTTCAGGTAGCTGCGCGCGAGGCGGCGCAGTTGATCGTAAACAATCGGTATTAACTGGTCAGCCGCGGTCTGGTCGCCTTCGCGGATGCGGGCGAGGAGTTGGGTGATTTCATTAGGTGAGGGAGGCGGCATAAGTGTGTATGGGGAGTCAGGGCGCGCCGGGCAGATTGCTTCGCAGCCATTGTCGGAAAGAGCGCAACGCCGCGCTCTGGCCTTCGGTTTTGCTCTGTTCCAGAAATCGGGACAACGCGTCAGCCGTCAAGACGGGCAAGGCGCGGCTGGCCGCCGCTTCGACGTATCCTTGTTCGGTCAGAAGCAAAATCTGCAAACGTTTCTCGTCGTGGCGCCAGATTTCCGGCACGCCCAGATCAGCGTAGAAATCGAGCTTGTAAAGCGAGCCGCTCGAAATATCTATTTCGACTATCACGTCAGGCGGCGGGTCGCGGCGTGGATCGAGTTTGCGTTTGCCGATGATGCGCGCGGCGTTTTGGATGAAAAAACATGTGTCCGGCTCCATGCCGCCGGGAAACGATTTCTTCTTGAACGTGGCCGAGCCGCGGCTCTCTATATCATAGTCAAGCGCCTCAGCGGCAGAGAGCGCGATGCGCAGAAGCAGGCCCGTGTACATTTCGTGATATTGCGATGGGCTTATAATCCACAACCTCCCCCGGTCATAATTCACTCGTTTGCCCGGGCGATCACCCAGATCAGTCATCAATTGTTCATATTCGTCCCAGGTGACATCGGGGATTGCGATCATCCCGCCTTCAGGCAGATTCTCGACCGTGGCCAAAAAGCTTGAGATTTTTCTGACAGGTTGCGCGCTCATCTGAATTCCTCCCGCTTAAATCGGATTGCGGTTGCGTGTACGGAAAAGCGGCGCGGCCTCCGGTACAGTACCAGGAGCGGTAACGACCGGGCGTCCTCGAAAAGACCTTCTCCGCAGGCGCCCGGTCGCTACCGCTCCTGGTACTGCGCCGGGGCTGCCCGTACACACATCAGAAACCGGGATGATCATACACCGCCTCGGAAAAAAATAAATGTGGGACAAGAGCCGTCTTGCCCCACATTCATTACGTTCCAGCCCGGATCAAACTCGCGCAACCGCGCCATCACTGCTCAAGGTGATGCGCTTCTGTTGCCTCAACGCCAAATTGGCCAGGTGCGGCCCCGTCACGGCGTTGTGTCCGACCTCGACCGGGGCGTTCGGCTCCTCCCTCGACTTGACGCAATCCAGAAAGTTTTTGACGTGCGGTTCGGTCGGAATTCCGCCCTTGTATTCGTGAATCGTCGCGGGCGGAATGTTCGGGCGATTCCACGGTTCGGGGTAGACGCGATAACCGTCGTCGTCAAGAACCATGGTGGCCTTCTTGCCCTGCAAGAAAATCTTCCAACTGTCTTCGTATGAGTTGCCGTAACAGAGCGTCCACGTGGCGAGGAACGACGGGTACTCGAAGACCGCGCTGAACGTGTCGGGCACGTCGGCGCCTTTGTGAACGTAGATCGCGCCCTGGCAGACGGCGGATGAGGGCGGTTTCCCCTGGTTGCAGAACCACTGGATCACATCCATTAGGTGCGTGCCCTGATCGGTCATGTGGCCGCCGTTGTAATCCGAAAAGTTTCGCCAATGGAGGAACCGACGCTCATCGAGAGCGTAGCGTTTCTTCGCGGGGCCTTGGAAACGCTCCCAATCGAGCTTGCCTTCGAGCGAGAGTTTCTGCGGCATTGGCTTGCGGTTCCAGAACCATTGGGCGCGGGCCATCACGATCTCGCCGAGCGCGCCGTCGTCAACCAGCTTTTTAGCGCCTCGTACGGCTTCCGAACTGCGGCGCTGCATCCCTACCTGGACGATCTGTTTTGTCGCGCGCACGCCTTTGACCATCTTCGCGCCTTGTTCGATTGAATACGAAAAAGGCTTTTCGGTGTAAACGTCTTTGCCGGCCGCGACCGCGTCGAGCAGGACGCTGGCGTGCCAATGATCGGGCGTGGCGTTGAGCACGGCGATCACATCTTTGTTGGCCAGCAGCTCCCGGTAATCCATCGTTGATTTTACGCCCTCGCGCGCGAGCTTCGACGCGGCGTTGATGTTCGGCTCATAAACGTCGCAGACGTGGATGAATTCGCAGATCTGCGAAAATCTGTTGAACGACCCCATCACGCTGCGGCCACGCCCCCCGGAGCCGATGACGCCGAGCTGGATTCGTTCGTTGGCGCCGATGACGCGCGCATAAGATTTCGCCGTGAGCAGACCAGCGCCGGCCAGACCCGCGCCGGCGTTGGCGATGAAGCGTCTGCGGCCGGAATGCTTTGAAGTGTTCTCCGACATAAGCTCCTCCGTGTTTAGTTATCCATTTTCCATCTGAGATTTGAGATTTGACATTGGCCATTGTCGGATGTCAGATCAGTCATTGTCCAATGAATGTTGGGTGAGTTCCCTGATGTCGGGACACTTTTACGAAATCAGATCTCTCGCCGAAGTGGGAAGAGGAAGCAAAAAAGGCAAAGAGGGCAAAAAAGGCAAAAACTCGACAAGTTTCATAGACCAGATAACAGTTTGTTATCAAGCTTTTTTCAACACAAAGGGACAAAGGGTCAAAGGAAACAAAACAGATCAAGCCTGTAACTCTTCTTTGACCCTTTGACCCTTTGTCCCTTTGTGTTGAAACTGTCATCTACTTTCGAGCGCATATGAAACTTGCCAAAAACTCTAAGCCTTTTTGCCCTTTTTGCCCTCTTTGCCTTTTTTGCTTCCTCTTCCTTTCATCTCCTTAATTGCCTGTTTAGGAAAAGTGTCCTGACATCAGGTGAGTTCCGGGCAATGACCAAACTCAAATCTCAAATCTCAAATCTCAAACTCAAATCTCAAATGGAAAATGCTCTTCCTTCCCGATTTTGTGATCCGCCAGCTACTTCACTTCAATCTTCCAACTTCGATTGGTCATCTGTTCGGCGCGGATTTCGACATCAAGAAATTTGTGGATGATTTCGATGTTGGTCATCGTGTGGCGCGAGGGCGGAACGGTGGTGAACGATCCGCCGCGGGCCAGCGCCATCGGCAGCAGCAATTGGTCGGTCAGATATTCACCCACGGCCACGTCGCTCGCCAGATAGCGCCGCGCCGCGGTCACGGCCTGATCGGCCACGGCTTCCGCCGCGACGTTGCGTTCGCCGAAGCCTGTGAAGACCTCGGTGATGTTTTCGCTTTCGATTTCGAGCGTGATGATGTTGCCCGGGCCGGGTGAATTCGTGACCGATTCCGTCTTCAGCCATTTCTGCGGCCACGACAGCTTCCTGTGAACGACGCCCAACTCGCGTTCGGCGATGCCGCGCGGCAGATGGGCCAGGAACGCGGTCGCGCGGCGGTTGAGTATTTTGCCGCGTTCATTCAGCTCAATCGGTTCAAGCCTCTTCGCCGGCTTGATGGTGATCTCGATACGGCCGCCGCCCGCCGGGTAAAAGCCGTAGCGTTCAAGCCTGGCTTCGACGCGAACGCCCATTTGTTCGAGCAACGGCAGAAAGGCTTTTACCAAAAAATCGAAAGGCGGCGCGAACGGATTGTGTGTTCCGCCTTCAAGCGTCAATTGTGTCTGTTGATCCTGATCACCAGAAACCACCAGCGAGGGCAAGATGGTTTGCAAAACGAGCGTAGCGCTGCCCGCCGTTCCAACCGCGAACTGGTAATCGCCGTGCAGAATTTTGCCGGGCGCGAATGTGAGATGTGTCGAGCCAATGTTCGCGCCGGCGCTTTCGGCCTGGCTGATCTTCGCCGCCGCTTTCACGGCGGTCAGATGCTGCCGCAGCAATCCGGGAGTCTTGCGACCGGCGCGAATCTTTTCGATGCGGAACGGCTGCCCCGTAAAGAGCGAAAGCCCCAGCGCGGTGCGCAATATCTGGCCGCCGCCCTCTCCAAAAGAGCCGTCAATTGTGATCATAGACGTTTTATTTCTTGGCGTTCCTGGCGCTGGTGAACGTGCCCTTCTCGACCTCCTGGCCATTCGCTTTGGAGCGTACCGAATAGTCGCCTTTGATTGACGAGCCTACGATCATGCCCTGGAGCGTCCCCTCAACCTCGCCACCGGGGGCGTCAAATTTCAATATCAGTTTAGATCCGTTGGACTCAACGGATTTGAATGGAACCGTGTAGCCTTCACCCTGATCGGGATTAACCGTGATCGACGCGGAGAGTTTCCCCCCGGCGGCTTTCTTGATGGTCATTTCAAATTTGCCGGAACTGCCTCCGGTCCATGTGCCGGACCAGGTTCCGGCCGCATTGTTGTTTGATTTGGACTGGGCGGCATAAGCGAAGCAGCCAATACTGAGCGTCAACATGATCAACGAAACGAAAATGGTTTTGCGCATGTTTTTCTCCTATGGAATGTAATGGTTCATCGGCAATATACGAAACTCCGCGAGAGCCTGGGCGCAAAATTTCCGGAAAATTTCGATGCTTGAAAAACTCCGTGGCGGACTCTACAAAACGCCGGTAAGGCGCCATACTTCCACCGCTCTATCCTGCCGGGAAACCTGAATTCGAACGCCTGAATTTAAACTGAGGATGATTATGCGAAGCAAGCTGACAAGACGACGCTTTTTGTCAACAACCTGCGCGGGGGCGACTGTGGCCGGATTGGCCGGTCGTGAGGCGCGAGCGAATAGAACCGTTGCGCTGGCCGACGACAAGCTGGCTGCGTTAGGCGGTTCGCCTGTGCGCAACACGCCGTTCCCATCCTGGCCCGTGATTGACGAAAGCGAAGAGAAGTATTTGATCGAAACGCTGCGCGGCAAGCGCTGGAACCGGATCGGCGGCAGTTACGTCGAAAAGTTCGAAAGAGCCTGGGCCGAACGCTCGGGCGCGCGACATTGCCTGGCGACTTCCTCGGGCACCAGCGCGCTGGTCTGTTCGATGAACGCGCTGGAGATCGGGCCCGGCGATGAAGTAATCGCGCCGGTCTACACTTTCGTCGCCACCGTCAACCCGGTTCTATTGCAACACGCGTTGCCGGTCTTCGTTGACACCGACCGCGAGACTTTTCAGATTGACGCGAGCAAGATCGAGCGCGCGATCACAAAGCGCACTCGCGCGATTATCCCCGTACATCTGGGCGGGGCCGCCGCGAATCTCGACGCGATTTTGCCGATTGCGAAGAAGCACAAACTCTTTGTAGTCGAAGACGCCTGCCAATCCCATCTGGCCGAATGGCGCGGGCGCAAGGTCGGGGCTTACGGCGACCTTGGTTGCTTCAGCTTTCAAGCTTCAAAGCACCTCAATTCCGGTGAAGGCGGCGCGGTCATCAGCGACAACGCCAGCCTGATTGAAATCTGCAAGAGCTTCCACAATCAGGGCCGCGGCGAGTTGAACGCCGGAATGGCCTACGTGCGTAACGGCGACAACCGCCGGCTGACCGAATTCCAGGGCGCATTGTTGCTCGCTCAATTGGCGCGACTGGAAGAGCAGGCGAAAACGCGCGAACAAAACGCCGAATACCTGACAAAACTGCTGCGGGAAATCCCAGGCGTCGCTCCCGCGAAAATGTACGAAGGTTGCACGCGCAACGCTTACCACCTGTACATGCTCCGTTACGACGCGAACCATTTCAGCGGCCTCGCGCGCGAACGTTTCCTGAAAGCTCTGCGGGCTGAAGGCGTCCCGTGCTCGTCTGGTTACACGCCGCTTAATAAAGAACCGTTTTTGAAGAACACGCTGAGTTCGCGCGCGTTCCGTTACGTTTACTCGCCGAAAGTAATAGCCGAGCTGGAAGCGCGCAACATCTGCCCGGAAAACGACAAGTTGTGTCAGGAAGCGGTCTGGTTTGCGCAAAACATGCTGCTCGGAACAAAACAAGACATGGAACAGATCGCCGACGCGATCAGGAAGATTCAGAAGCAAGCGTCGTCGCTGGCGCGGGCGTAGACTTAAACAATCTGGCAATCCGGAGGGGGCGTTCATATCGCGTTGCGACGCCCAGAAACAATGAAAATCGCGCCTGGATACGCGTCGCTTCCAGCGTGCCTTGCTTCCAACATAGACCGCTTGAAGAAGCCAGGCACGCTGGAAGCGACGCGTACCCAGGGATTTTCGAAGGAGTAAAATGAAAAAGCACATTCTTTTCTGCGGGGCATTGATTGTCTGGACGATCTTCGCCCTGGCCTGCGCGATAGACGCTACCAAAAACAATGGCGCGACGACGGCGCCGGCCGAGATCAAGCCCGCGCTGGAGAGCATCACGAGCGATGATCTGCTTCGACACACCAAAACGCTCGCTTCGGATGAATATGAGGGGCGCGCGCCAGGCTCGAAAGGCGAAGATCTGACCGTCAACTACCTGGCCGAACAATTCAAACGTCTGGGCCTCAAGCCCGGCAATCCCGATGGCTCATACGCCCAGAAAGTCCCGCTCGTCGGTTACACGCCACAACCAACGGTGTCATTCACCGTCGGCGGGAAACAGATGGCGCTCGCTTCCGAAGACTATCTGGCGCGCTCGCCGCGCTTCGCGCCCGAAACCAAGGTCGAGAACTCGAACGTGATTTTCGTCGGGTATGGCGTCGTCGCGCCGGAATATGGCTGGGACGATTTCAAAGGCGTTGATGTCAAAGGCAAGACGATCGTCATGCTCATCAACGACCCAGCCATTCCCGATCCGAACGACCCGAACAAACTCGACGAGAAGATGTTCAAGGGCAAAGCGATGACCTATTACGGCCGTTGGACGTACAAATACGAAATCGCCTCGGAGAAGGGAGCGGCGGCTGCGATTATCGTCCACGAGACCGGCCCGGCGGGCTATCCGTTCGCGGCGTTGGCCAGTTGGCGGCAGGAGAACTTCGACATCAAGACGCCGGATAAGAATATGAACCGCGTCGCCGTTGAATCGTGGATCACGGTTGATAAAGCGAAACAACTTTTCGCCGGCGCCGGCCAGGATTTTGAAGCGATGAAGAAAGCGGCGCTCAGCAAAGATTTCAAGCCCACGCCGCTCAACGCCAAAGCCAACTTCACGATCAAGACCGCGCTGCGCGACGTCGCCTCGACCAACGTCATCGCCAAGCTGGAAGGCTCGGATGCGAAGCTGAAAGACGAGTACGTGATTTACACCGCGCACTGGGATCACATGGGGCGCGATCCGAAATTGCAAGGCGATCAGATCTTCAACGGCGCGCTCGATAACGCTTCGGGCACGGCCGGTCTGCTCGAACTCGCCGAAGCTTTCGCGAAGCTGAACCCCGCGCCTAAACGCTCGATCCTGTTTCTGGCCGTGACGGCGGAGGAGAAGGGGTTGCTAGGCGCGAAGTATTACGCCGGGAACCCGCTCTACCCGCTCGAACGCACGCTGGCCAACATCAACATGGACGGCGTCAACCAGTGGGGCCGCACCAAAGACGTGGTCGTCATCGGCTACGGCAATTCGACGCTCGACGATGTGTTGAATGAGACGGCGTCGGCGCAAGGTCGCGTGATCAAACCCGACGCCGAGCCGGAGAAGGGATTCTTTTACCGCTCCGACCACTTTGAATTCGCCAAACAGGGCGTGCCCGCGCTCTACACCGACGAGGGAACGGAATACGTCGGCAAGCCCGATGGCTACGGCATGCAGAAACGCAAGGAGTACACCGAGCGCGATTACCACAAAGTTTCGGACGAAGTGAAACCGGATTGGGATATGTCGGGCGCCGCCGAAGACCTGCGACTGCTCTTCCAGGTTGGGTATCGCGTGGCGCAAGGCGAAAAGTGGCCGGAGTGGAAACCGGGCACGGAGTTCAAAGCGCGGCGCGAAGAGGCGCTGAAACGAGCCAAGGCCTGATTCTGAGCGCGAATGAGTAACGGCGCCGGCAAAGCCATAACCGAGTTCTTTGCGAAAGGAGGCAATAAATGGGTGAGGACGTTACGACTGATTTAACGAACGAAGTGATGGTGACGATCATTGACGCCGACCGCGCGCTATACGACACGATGCCCGCGGGGATGGCGGATGTCGTGCTGGCCGCGCTGACCGCCGAGCCGGAGACGCTGGAAGAATTGGAAGCGGCCATCGCGCGTTACTACAAGCCGATCATCAATGACGGCTATCTAAAAAATTTAGGCGCCGGCGTAAACGAAACGCCATGGGACGCTGGCCTCGTTATCATTGATTTGCCGGCTCGGTTGATCGTCGCCGCAACCGAGCCGGCGCTCTATGAACCCGCCGCCCATGGCTTTGCGCTCTATTGTCCCGATCCGCCGCCGGAATTGCATGAGGCTTCTGAAGAGGATATCGTCTGGCTTCCTTATCGGCTCTCCGAAGACTGGCTTCTCGTCAATTCGCTCGAGGGCTGGCGCGCCGTGTCGGAACAACGTCGCCGCGAGCGCGCCACCCATCCGCCTTTCGACGCTCGCCCCGTTCTGTTCGGCAAGGTCTCCGAATTCATCGCCCGCCAATGCGCGATAGCGCGTGGCGCCGGGATGGACGACCCAGCGGCGGCCATTCACGAAGAGTGGCTGATGACGCCACGCGATGATCTGCGCGGGCGGACGCCGCGTGAGGTGTTGCTCGCGAAGCGCGAGTTCATTGATTGGGATCTGGAGTCGCGCGCCCGGCAATGGGCCTTTACCGGCCAATGCCCGCAACCGTTGGCGCGTGACTCCGTCGCCTACGCTACGGCCGGTTTCGGCACGCACAGCAGCGTGGTCTATTTCGATCTGCTGCGGTTTCTGCTGCGCGAATGTTGGGAGCGCGCGCAAATCGATCCAGCGATGGCTTTTTCCGACATGACCGCGCAACTGGAAAGATTGAAGGACGAATGGTTGAAGGAAGGCGGTGATTTCAGCCACAGCCCCGAATCGGTTTTGGACCAGGAACGGCTGCGCGTACCGGTCACCGCCTCAGCCGAAGAATTGATGATCGATCCTGATTGTTCGGTGTGTGGGATGGCCGCCGACTCCGAATTCGGCCCGATGTTCTGGCATCTGGACGGAAGCAGCCTGGATGTGGAAGACAACTGGGTCTTCTCCTTCCACCCCACGCGCGGATCGTGGGAAGCGGAGCGGCGCGAGTGGGAAGAAAGGAATCGCAAGTTCAATGAAGAGCAGGCCCAACGTCGCGCCGAAACCGAATGGGCGGGTGGCGCGCAAATTTTCGACGACAGGAATCCGGCGGCGGCGGAGAAAGATGAAGACGATGCGCCGTTTTGAAGGCCGGGTTTGAACCGAGACATATTTTCCATTTCGCTTGGCGCCTTTCTTTGAGTTGATGGCATAACGAAATCATCGCTGTAGCTGGCGTCTTCCAACCGCCGCGCGATCCAAACCGCCCAGTCACGGTCTGCTTTGTTGTAGCTGATGAAGAAGTCTTTCATGGCTCTACTTCGGTCATAGCCTGAAGTGGCTATGCGTAACGACGCAACGCCTTGTCGAAGCGCTGCGGCTCAGGCTTGCGCGCGGATTGTAGCACAGGCGGTTAAGCCATCCCTTCCATAGTTGGAGCCAACTTATGCGCCGAGTAACAGCGGTTGTTGAATAGAAATAACAGGCTTGAAGGCTGAGGCCTGTTCTTTGCAGGTTCATTCCCTCTGTAATTCTCTCCCCAGCGATTCATCTTAAATGTGAGGCCACTATGAGAAGTCATGTTGCGCGCGGTCTGGCGCTCCTAATGATTATTTTTTCAATCCTGCTGGTCGCCTGCGCGGAGAAGGGGGTGGACGACGCGATGTTGACGGCCAGGATCAAAACCCGGATGGTGGCTGACGGGCGCGTCAGTCCTACCCGCGTCAATGTGGATACCTTGAATGGCGACGTTACGCTGAAAGGCGAGGTTCCCGCGCAGGAGGAGAAGGACGCGGCGGTGGAGATCGCTCGTAGAGTCGAAGGCGTCAGAAGTGTTAACAATCAAATCACCATTAACCCGGCCGCCGCCGGCGCCGGGTTGCCGAGCGGAAATGAAATGAAGCAACAGGCCGAGAAGGCGGTTGGCGTCGTTGAGCAAGAAGTGAAAAAGGGAGCTAGTGAGGCTCTCTTGCTGGGGGAAATCAAGGCGCGCCTTGTCGCCGCCGGCTACGGCAACGTCACGGTCGGAGTTGAACGGGGCGTGGCGACTTTGGAGGGCGAGGCGTCAAGTGATAAAGATCGCGTCGCCGTGGAGGCCATCGCCGAAAAGGTCAAAGGTATTGAAAAGGTCAATAACCGGTTGACCGTGAAAAGGCAATCGCCCACACCTACTCCCACACCTACTCCTACACCTACTCCAACACCACGGACGTGAATCCGAGCGCGACGCCTGTATAAATGGCCTCTCTTAGTTCAAAACCTCTTTCACTTTCGCGCCGATGTCGGCGGGGCTTTTTACGACGTGAATGCCCGCCGCCGTCATCGCGGCCATCTTCTCAGCCGCAGTCCCTTTGCCGCCGGCGATGATCGCTCCGGCGTGTCCCATCCTGCGTCCCGGAGGCGCGGTCTGCCCGCAGATGAAACCGACCACTGGCTTCTTGACATGTCGCTTGACGTATTCAGCCGCTTCTTCTTCAGCCGAGCCGCCGATCTCTCCGATCATGACAATGGCGTCGGTGTCCGGATCGTTATTGAACAATTCGACGGCGTCGCGCTGCGTCGTGCCGATGACCGGATCGCCGCCGATGCCGATGCAGGTTGATTGGCCGATGCCGAGCGCGGTGAGTTGCCCGACAGCTTCATAAGTCAGCGTGCCACTGCGCGAAACAACCCCGACACGACCTTCCATGTGAATTCGGGCGGGCATGATGCCGACTTTGCATTTGCCGGGAGAGATGACGCCGGGGCAGTTGGGGCCGATCAGTCGCGCGCCACGCGATTGGACGTAATGGAACGCTTTGACCATATCGAGCGCGGGAATGCCTTCGGTGATGCAAACGATCAACGCCACGCGCGCGTCCGCGGCTTCCATAATCGCGTCCGCCGCGAATGGAGGCGGAACGTAAATGACCGACGCGTTCGCGCCGGTTTCGCGCGCGGCGTCAGCCACGGTGTTGAAGACCGCGAAGCCTTCGTGTGTCGTCCCGCCTTTGCCGGGCGTGACGCCGCCGACGATGTTCGTGCTGTAATCGCGCATCTGCAGCGCGTGAAAAGTTCCTTCCTTGCCGGTGATGCCTTGAACCAGCAAACGGGTGTTTCTATCAACCAGGACGCTCAAACTTCCTCCTTATCGCTAAGCGAGTGACCAAAAGTATTTTGAAAAGAGCTTCTGCATTGACCATATGTCATATGACATATGGCAAAGGCCAACGCTACCTCAGCCGTATGCTTCAGGGCAAGCGGTAAACGAAGATCGAGTATCCGATCTTGGCCACGGGTTGCAGTTGGCGCAGCCGCTCAAGGAACTGTTCGGTCCCGGGCAACCGGTAATTCCGCAAGTAGACGCCGCTCAGGTTCGTAACGCTAATGGCGACGGTTGCGCCCGCGGGCACCTCATCGAAGCGCGCCAATTCTTTGTTGCGCATCTTCTCGGCCATCCGCGAATTGTAGCCAGGGAGGAACTGAGCCTTGACGCCGTAATATTCCGGGTAGGCGCTGCCGAAGTAAGAGAGATAAAACGGCTCGTCCGGATGCTCGCGACGGTATTGCGCCAGCCCTTTTAAATCTTGCCCCCAATCCAGATTGGAGTCGGCAAGCCAGCGGTAACCTTGCGCCGGGCCACCGACGGCTTCATTGAAGTAAGCGAGAAAATTCGGATAGATCAGCAGCGCGCCAGCGCCGTACCATCCCAGCAACAGACCGCAGGCAATCGCCAGGCGTCGCGGGCGCGGCGCCGCGAAGACGCGCGCGACTTTGGCCGCGAAGACGATCAGGAAGGGATAGATCGGCAGCAGATGCCGGTGGCCAATGTTGATGTTGCTGCTCAGCGTAACAAGCCAGTAGAGTCCAACCGGAAGCAACAACATACATTCAGCCGCGACGCCGGCCCCGTAGCGGCGGATGAAGTAACCGCCCAGCGCGATCAAAGCGAGCAGCGGCAGCGGGGTTTTGATCAGAAAAGTGACAATGAAATAGTACCACCAGCCGTTGATCGAATAATCGCCTAGCAGAAAAGCGGAACGCTTCTCCATCGATTCGAGCGCGTAAAGAAAGCCGTAGCTGTAGCCTTCCGGCGCGAGACGCAGATAGCGCAACGTCTGGATGAAGTTAGTCGCCAGCGTCTCTTTCTGCCAGTAATGCTCCCAGTCTATGGCGCTCGAGAGGGCTGGGTCGGCGCCGAATTGGTAACGGAACCCGTAACAAGCCCACACGACTGCGAGCGCAATGAAGGACGCCGCCAGCAGGAGCGCTCCGGCGCCGGCCAGCTTGCCTTTGCGCGAGGCGATGACGCTCGCCCCGACTTTGGGCAGCGACAGGTTGAGTTCGGCGCCGGAAAAGGCAAACGCCGCGCCAACCAGCGCCAGCATTGGAAAGACCAGAATGCCGGAAAACTTGGCGACCAGACACAGCCCCGTCGCCAGGCCAGCGAGCAGCCCAGCGCCTATCGTCAGGCGCTTCAGCGCGCGATAGAAACAGTAAACGGCGATGAAAAGAAAACAGGCGACGGCCAGATCAGTCGTGACGAGCTGCGCATGCGCCAGCGTCTCGGGATTAAACAAGCAGAGCAGCAAAGCGCAATAGCCGGCCTGCCAGCCGTAAAGCGCGCGCGCGCAGCGCCACACGGCAAAGCCGAGCAACAGGGCAAGCAATATCACAGGCGCGCGCGCCCAGAAGATCAACCGGTCGGCGTCATTCCATTCGTAGAGGAACTTCAACCCGAACTCCCACTGCTTGGCGTTTTTCCAGTCCGGGTCGTTGATGTCCATCTTAGGATGAAGGAGGAAGCGTAGCGGGAGACCGGCAAGCAGCTTGACGAGCGGAGGATGCTCCGGGTTCATCCGGAAGTCGCCGAGCGCAACATAGGTGTAAGCCGCGGGGATGTGCGCGCCTTCGTCGAAAGTGGAATTTTTTTGCCTCGCGCTGGTGATAGAAATGATGAGGAAGAGTAGAAGCGCAACGGCCACCAAAGCGAATTCAATCCCTGGTCTGAGAGTTTTCGACGCGGCGGGCGATGGCGGTTCCACGGCAAGTTTGATGTCGGGGCCCGAACGTTTCGTCTTGCTCATTGATTGAAGAACCTCTGGGAAAAAATGATCAATAGAATCGTCGTGGCAATCGTGAGGGCAACGGGGACAGGCATTTTGCAAAGTCACTGGCGCCGGGGACGCCAAAATAGTCCGGCGTTGACGCAATGTCAAACAATGGGTTCGGGGCGGGTGTGAGCCAAAGAAAGCTTTGCGCGCCCCGGGTACGCGTCTCTTCCAGCGCGCGCTCGGACAGAAGCGCGTTGAAAAGTAAGCGCTCACTTACAAAATATACTTGCCAGGCCGCGCGCTTGTATGGTAAGTAAGCGCATACTTACTTGAAGAGTGGGTGTCGCGCGAGCGTCGTTGACGCCGTTCGCGACGAATATTGAAAGAAAAGAGGAGAGCTGAAGGGGAATGCATATCAGCTCGATAACCGCCAGTGATGACATTGAAAAAGAGTATTGATTCAGCGGAGCCGAAGCCGGCGCCGCGGATGGCCGCGGAGGACCGCCGGCAGCAGATCATAGAAGTGGCTGTGCTTCTGTTTTCGCAAAAAGGGTTTCGCGGCACGACGACCAAGGAGATTGCGTTGGCGGCGGGAGTGAACGAGGCGATCATCTTTCGCCATTTCGCGACGAAGAGCGACCTCTACGCCGCGATCATTGACCGGAAGGCCAACTCCGGCGGGATGCAGACGTTGCATATCTCGCTCGCCGAGGCGATGGAGCGAAACGACGACCGGCAGGTTTTTGAGACCCTGGCGTTTTACGTGCTCGAGTTTCACGAGCGCGATGACACCGCGATGCGGTTGCTGCTTTACAGCGCGCTGGAAGGGCACGAACTCGCCGAGATGATCACTCGTAACTACATTTCGAAAACGCACCAACAGTTGGCGGAGTACATCAGGAAGCGGATCGCCGCCGGAGCGTTTCGGCGAGTAGATCCGATGACAGCGGTGCGCGGCTTTATGGGAATGGTCATCGGCCAGGTGATGAACAAGAAATTCTTTCAACCTGCCGGGGGCGTAATGCTGAACATCACAAATCGCCAGGCGGCCGTAGCGTTCACTGACCTCTTTCTGGCGTCAATGACGAATCACGATTACGACAGTTCCCGCGCACGACGTAAACACTGACACTCAAAGCGCCTTAAACAAAAAAACGGCCGGAAGGCACATGGAGATATAAATGCGCGAACAGACTTCAATCCAGGAGCAGGGAAATTTGCGATCATCTAAAACACTCGCTCTGGCGGCGCTGGTTTTGGCCGTCTCGTTTGCGGCGGCTTGTGGCAACTCGCAGGCGAAGGACGAAGGCGCCGCCAAATCAAACTCGCAGCCCACGGCGACTCCGACGCCGATAGATGTGGCGACGGCGCCGGCGATCACCCGAAATTTGCAGCGCGCCGTGGAGGTCGTCGGATCGTTCGCCGCCGATGAAGAGGTCGTCGTCTCGGCGCAGGCCGCGGGCGAGCTTTCGCAGATCAACGTTGATTTCGGCAGTTACGTCTCGCAGGGGCAGACCATCGCGACGATTGACCAGCGTGACGCAAAGCTCAAGGTCGAACAGGCCGAGGCCACGCTCAAACAGACGATGGCGCGGCTCGGGATGAAGGAGGGAGAAAGTTTCGATGAGCATCAAAACGCAGACGTGAGAGTGGCGAAGTCCCAGCTCGATTGGGCGAAGATGGACCTGGATCGCGCCGCGAAGCTGATCGAAAAGGGCGACATCCCGCGTTCGACCTATGATGAGAAGCTGACCAATCACAACCTCGCGCAGGCCCGCCACCAGGCTGCTCTCGACTCAGTCAACCAGCAGCTCGCGGTCGTCGAACAGCAGAAGGCCGCGCTGGCTCTGGCCAGAAAAGCGGTTACCGACACGGTCGTCCGCTCGCCGATCAGCGGCGCCGTGAAAGAGAAACACGCCTCGCGCGGCTCCTACCTGACGGTCAACGGGAAGATCGTCACGCTGGTCAAAATCAATCCGCTCAGGCTTCGCGCCGACATTCCCGAATCGTCAGCCGCCGCCGTGCGGATCGGGCAGACGATCAACGTGGCTGTTGACGCGTTTCCCAATCGCGCGTTCGCCGGGCGCATCGTTCGCATCGGCCCGTCGCTGGACGAGAAGACCCGCGCGCTGACCGTCGAGGCCGAGGTCGCCAACCCCGGCGCCTTGTTGCGGCCGGGAATGTTCGCCAAATCGCAACTGATCACCTCCGCGAACGCGCCCGCCGTGATGGTCCCACAACGCGCGGTCGTGACCGCGGCCGGGTTGAGTAAAGTCTTTGTGGTCGAAAACGGCAAGGCGGTCGAGCGAATCGTGAAGACTGGGAAGACCGATGGCGAGCTGATCGAGATCGCCGAAGGCGTGAAAGATGGCGAGACCGTCGCCACCAGCAACCTGGACAAATTGCAAACAGGCGCCATCGTGAGCGGCGGCAAATAACGATTATCAAAAATCTCTGGGTACGCGTCGCTTCCAGCGTGCCTGGCTTCTTTCATGCGGTCTTTGATGGAAGCAACGCACGCTGGAAGCGATGCGTACCCAGGGATTTTCCAAGGAGGGAGAAATGCATACGAATAGAGTCGCGCTGATTACCGGAGCGAACAAGGGGCTGGGCTTTGAAATCGCCCGCCAACTCGGACAACAAGGCGTTACGGTCGCGCTGGGCGCGAGAGACACTGCGAAAGCCAAGGGGGCGGCGGCTAAGCTGAAAGCCGAAGGCATTGACGCTCACCCCGTGAAACTTGACGTAACCAACAAGACTCATGTCGCGGCTCTTCTGGCCTTTTTCGAATCGAAGTTCGGGCGCCTGGACATTCTTATCAACAACGCTGGTGTCATGCTCGATTTTGGCGACGTTACACGAGACACGTTCCGCCAAACATACGAGACCAATGTTTTCGCTCCTTACTTCATAACGGAGGCGCTACTGCCGTTGTTGAAGGCCAGCCCGGCCGGGCGCATTGTCAACCATTCCAGCAGTATGGGGTCAATGGCTCTGATGGGCGATCCGAACAGCTTTCCGCCGGAGACGGTCGCGCCGGTTTACTGCTCGTCAAAAGCGGCGTTGAACATGCTGACCGTCACCATGGCGCGAAGACTGGAAGGCACAAACGTCAAAGTAAATTCGGCTGATCCCGGCTGGGTGAAGACTGATATGGGAACTGATCAGGCGCCGCTGGAAGTGTTTGACGGAGCAAAGACCGCCGTGGCCCTGGCGCTCCTGCCTGACGACGGGCCGACAGGCGGATATTTCCATATGGGCGAGATTCTTCCCTGGTAGGCAAATATTTTGATGGGACAGATGGGACAGATGGGACAGATGGGACAGATGGGACAGATGGGACGTATGGGACAAATGTCATGTCCCATCTATCCCATACGTCCCATCTGTCCCATTTGTCCTACCTATCCCACCTATCCCATAGCAGGAGAGATGAGAGGAAAGGTATGCAAAAGCTGGCTGAAATTTGTGTCCGTCGCCCGGTCTTCGCCACGATGCTCATCATGACGCTGATGGTGCTGGGCGTTTTCTCGTACAACCGGCTGACCGTCGAGCGTTTCCCGCGCGTGGAGTTTCCGACTATCACCGTCACCACACGGCTGCCAGGCGCGGCGCCGCAAGAGGTCGAGACCGAGATCACCGACAAGATCGAAGAGGCCGTCAACACCATCAGCGGCATTGACGAACTGCGTTCGACCTCGTCCGAAGGCGTTTCGCTCGTCTTCGTGACGTTCGAGCTGGAGCGCGATCTGGACGAAGCCGCGCAGGACGTGCGCGACAAGATCAACCGCGCGCTGCCCAATCTGCCGGACAACATCGAGCAGCCGACGATTGAAAAGCTCGACCCTGACGCCTCGCCGATCATGACCATCTCGGTCGCCTCGAACCGCAACCTGCGCGAGATGACCGAGTATGCCGACAAGGTGTTGCGACGGCAGATCGAATCGGTCAACGGCGTCGGCCAGGTCCAGATCATCGGCGGGCGCAAACGTCAGATCAACGTTTACCTGGACGGAGACAAGCTGCGGGCTTACAACCTAACCGTCGCGCAGGTGGAGCAGGCGCTGCGGGGGCAGAACCTCGAAGTGCCCGGAGGTCGCGTCGAACAGACCGACCGCACATTGACGTTGCGCACGCTCGGACGGGTGCAATCCTCCGCCGATTTCAACAACATCGTCGTCGCCAATCGCGACGGTTACCCGATCAAGATTTCAGACATCGGCCACAGCGAAGACGGCGTGGAGGACGAATTGAGCGCCGGACGGTTGAACGACAAACCCGCGCTACTGCTGCAAGTGCGCCGGCAGTCTGGCACAAACACGGTTGATGTGGTCAACGCCGTCAAAGAGCGGCTCGCCGAGTTGAAGAAGGGGTTGCCCGCCGGTTACTCGCTCGATGTCGTGCGCGATCAATCCACCTTCATCATCGCCGCGTTTCACACGATCCGCGAACACCTGATCCTCGGCTCGATCCTGGCCGCGCTGGTCGTGCTGCTGTTTATGCAGAACGTCCGCGCGACAATTATTTCGGCCATCGCCATCCCAACCTCGATCATCTCGACCTTCGCGGCGATGGATTTCGCGGGCATCACGCTCAACAGCCCGTCAATGCTCGGCCTGACGCTTTCGGTCGGCATCGTGATTGACGACGCGATCGTGGTGCTCGAAAACATCTTCCGCTACATCGAAGAGAAGGGGTACAAGCCGTTTGAAGCGGCTATTGCGGCGACCAAGGAAATCGGCCTGGCGGTCATGGCGACGACGCTCAGCCTGGTGGTGATCTTCCTGCCGGTCGCGTTTATGCAGAGCATTCCCGGACGATTCTTCAAGAGCATGGCGTTGACGATGTCGTTCGCGATCATGGTCTCGCTGCTGGTCAGTTTCACGCTGACGCCGATGCTCAGCGCGCGGCTGCTCAAACGGTTGAAGCGCAAGTCGGAAGATCAGCCGACTGAAGGCGGTACTACGAACAATCACGCGGTCGAGAAGTCGTCGTGGATCATGCGTTTTCTGGATCGCTGGTACACCAAGATTCTCACGTTCTCGCTTCATCATCGCTTGCTCGTGACCGTGGTTGCGATAGCCGTGGTCTTGTCGCCTTTGGCTTTTGGCCGCTATGTCGGCTTCAACTTCTTCCCGCAGGACGATCAGGATGAATTCGAAGTCTCGCTGCGCGCGCCCGAGGGCACTTCGTTGCAGAAGACGCTGGAGATCTCGCAACAGGTCGCCAGCGGCATTCGCGGGCTTAAGCACATCGGTTACACGCTGATGACCATCGGCGAAGACCAGCAGCGGACACAGAATCTAGCGAACATTTACGTGAAGCTGACGCCGTTGGCCGACCGCCCTGTTTCACAGTTCGCGATTATGGGTCAGGTGCGCGACCAGGTGCTTCCTAAATTCGCCTCCTACAACTTGCGGGCGATAGTTTCGCCGGTCGCGGCCATCGGCGGCGGCGGCTCGCGCTTTAACGCCGACATCGCGTTCAGGCTGCGCGGCCCGAGCCTGGACAAGCTCGATCAGTATTCGCAGCATCTGCTCAATAAGCTCAAAGCGATGCCGGGCGTGGTGGACGCCGACTCCTCGTTGATTGTGGGCAAACCTGAGCTGCGCGCGGCGATTGACCGGCAGAAGGCGTCCGACCTCGGCGTCAATGTCGCCGACATCGCGCAGAGCCTGCGGCTGCTGGTCGGCGGCGATCAGGTTTCAACCTATAACGAAGGCGGCGAGCAGTACGAGGTGCACGTCCGGGCGAACGAGGGTTTCCGCGTCGATCCGAACGGCATCAGCAAATTGAATGTGCCTTCGCAAAGGCTCGGGAGCACGGGGCTGGACAACATCGTGAAGTTGCGAGAGGCGGCCGGCCCGACGCAGATCGAACGCGCCGGACGGCAACGGCAGGTGACGTTTACAGCCAACCTCAGGCCGGGCTTCTCGCAGAGCGTGGCGCTGACCCAGCTCAACAACGAAGTCAAAGCGATGAATCTGCCGCCCGATTACAGCGCCGGCGTGTCCGGCAACAGCAAAGAGTTGCAACGCACCGGGCGAGGCTTCATCATCGCGTTCCTGCTCTCGTTCATCTTTATGTATATCGTGCTGGCGGCGCAGTTCGAGTCGTTCATCCACCCGGTGACGGTGTTGCTGGCGCTCCCCCTGAGCCTGCCGTTCGCGCTCGTCTCGCTGCTCATCGCCGGCCAGGCGTTCAATATGTTCACGATGCTCGGTCTGCTGGTGCTCTTCGGGATGGTCAAGAAGAACTCGATCCTGCAGATTGACCACGCGAACGGTCTGCGCGCGAAGGGAATGGAACGTCACGAGGCTTTGATCCAATCCAGCCGCGACCGCCTGCGACCGATCCTGATGACGACCATCGCCTTCGTCGCCGGTATGGCCCCGCTGGCGTGGAGCAGCGGCCCCGGCTCCGGCATCAACCGTTCGACCTCGGTCGTCGTGATCGGCGGGCAGACGCTGTGTTTGTTGCTGACGCTGCTGGTGACGCCGGTCGCGTATTCGATCTTCGACGATTGGGTTAACTCGCCGGTCTGGGGGCGCATTGCCGCGCGGTGGAATTCAATGACGGCATTGGCGCGGCGTAAGGCTGTAACAGCGGTATCATCACTTTTCAGATCGTTGGGCAAGTAGACCGGAGGAGCTATGCCTGCGAAAGACATTTTTCACGATGCGGTTAAAGCCGGTTTGGAAAAGGAAGGATGGATGA
>Ga0187894_10002598_pt1 | contig 21398 bp, 8 predicted proteins | sample GBC1701081metaG_FD_136650 | JGI IMG/M metagenome (GOLD analysis project Ga0187894, IMG submission 136650) | White microbial mat communities from a lava cave in the Kipuka Kanohina Cave System on the Island of Hawaii, USA - GBC170108-1 metaG ...
TAGATTGTCAAGCAACGTTTGCTCTAACGAGCGAATGTGGGTCATCGTGCGATCTCCTTTCAGTTTTGGTCAACCGAAAGTCTAATCGCACGATGGCCTGATCAGCTATGACCACAATTCAACATCATTTTTTGTCCTGTAGAGAGCTTCGGTTCTTATCTCTCCTACGCGCTGTCATGTTGTAAGGAAGAGAAGCGATTGATTTAATTCAATTTAAAAGATGACTACCCTAAAAGGAGGTTGAGAAAATGAGTTGGTACGATCCGGATAAGGAAGACACTACAATTTATAAAGTAGTAGTAAACCATGAAGAACAATACTCAATATGGCCAGAGTACAAAGAAAACCCGCGTGGGTGGAAAGATGTTGGAAAGGTAGGCCCCAAGGCGGAGTGTCTGGCGCATATCAAAGAGGTCTGGACGGATATGAGGCCTCTCAGCTTGAGAAAGAAGATGGAGGAAATGGCGAAGAATCCGCCAGCTCCAGCTCCCCCGCCCGACCCAAACAGACCTCGTGAGAAAAGTTTGGTTGATAGGCTTTGTGAGGGTGAGCATCCGGTTGAGGCTGGTTTGCGCCCGGAAAAGACAGTCAAACTGTTTAAGGAAGCCATTGACCGTAATTATGTGCATATTAAATTCACTCAAACGAGAGGTGGAACCGAGTTAGGAGTGAGACTCGACCGCGAAGCATGTGATTTCAGCGCTGGAGATTTTGAAAACGGGGTAGGTGCCGCGCACATTGAAGGCAGGCTGACCCTGGATTACGTGAAAGTCAAATGTATCGCTGACATCAATCTGGAAACTCTCGAAGGAAAGGGGTACCTGGTTAAGGTGGAAGCGCAAGCAGAAGGCTCGCAATGATAGCCACATCTCTGACCTCGGCGGCGTCAATATCGAATGTTTCCCTTCAAACAAACCGCGAATGGGCGCAGTTTCGGCCTGATGTACCCTCAAGCGGCATAACGTATCACCTTATACCCTTGGGACCTTTGTCTGATTTCAAAACCTCTTAATTTACCACAGGCCGGTCGAGTGACTGTGGACTACAAATTATGAAAAGAATGCCACTTCTTCTTGCGACCGAACAAATAATTTTGTCTCTTCTGCTTTCGCTCTTCCACATCAGCGTGTTCGCTCAGCAAGGGGCGAAATCGCCTTCTATCGGATTAACCGCTGATGAACAAAAAGCGGCGGCGCATTTAGAGACCAAGAGAATTCGGGAAGTAACAACGGTTCTTTCCTCAAAAGAGATGGAAGGGCGAGGAACCGGGCAGCCCGGCGCAGACCGTGCGGCTAAATATCTGGCGGACAAATTCGCCGAACTGGGCCTCCAACCTGGCGGAGATGCGAGGACGTATCTGCAAACCGTCAAATTCTTATTTGAACAACCCTCGCCGAATTCATCGTTTAAAGCCGCCGACATGACATTCAAATTCAAAGAAGACTTTGTGATCCCGGTAACTCGGGTGACAGAATCTAAAGACGTCAGCGGTCGGCTTGTTTTTGTAGGTTATGGTGTCGTCTCGGAAAAGCTTCAACGCGATGATTTGAAGGGGCTTGACGTCAATGGGAAGGTCGTAATGGCGCTCGGCGGAAAACTCAATCATATCGCAGGGCTCGCCGGGAGAGGAGCGACAGGCGTTATTGTCGTGCTGAAAGATGAGTTTTCAAGCGTCGCTAGCCACCCGAATCGTCGTCATGTTGTACGTCTCGCCGAATCTCCAGCGGTCTCCTCGGGGCTCCCTCCAGTCATTGTTATTAACGAGCAAACGGCCGAAAAACTTTTTGTCGGGCAAGACGTAACTTTTGCGAAAGTAAAACAGATGGCCGAAGCCGGGGAGTGGGTCTCGCGTGATCTGAATATTCCGATTAGTTTATCGGTCCGATATCACCGCGAGGAAAAAGCCGGCAGCAATGTGATTGCAGTGTTGGAAGGCTCAGATCCGGCGCTCAAAGACCAAGCCGTCGTTTTTACAGCGCATTATGATGCTTTTGGGATTGATGCATCCGGTACGATTTATCCGGGCGCCGCTGATAACGCGCTCAGCGTTGGGAAATTGATTGCAATTGCGGAATCGTTGAAAAAGGCCAAGGTACAATTGCGACGTTCGATTATCTTTATAGCTTTGATCGGTGAAGAGTATGGGATGCTCGGGGCGCAATACTGGGTAAATCATCCTACTTGGCCTCTCGAGAAGGTCGCCGCCAATATCAATTATGACGGCATTGGAACCGACGTCTGGGGATCGCTTGGAATAATTATTGATTACAACTTCAATCATTCCGACCTTGGAAACGTCATCAAAGAAGTGGCTGCTTTGAATGGTGTTGATATCGTACCGGATCCCATGCTGGAGCAAGGCGCATTTTATCGCTCAGATCATTATATCTTCTGTATTAAGGGAGTGCCCTCACTATTTCTAATGGGGGCTCCGAAACCAGAAAACTTGTCCGAATTTTTAGCGCGCGTCAAGAGCTGGCTGGCAAGTAATTATCATCAGCCTACAGATACTATTAAGCCGGACTGGAACTGGGGAGGCGCGAGGATGTTGTCGATCTTTGGGATGGTGACAGGTATGCGGGTCGCCAACCAGGGAGCCATTCCCGCCTGGAGATCGGATTCCCCTTACAATCGGCCCCGTGGAAATAATCTGCCTCCGCCCGCAAGGCCATGAGAAACGGATATGGCCCCGGCCAAAGAGATGAGAATTGAAGCATCCCTGCCGCTCGCCATCCATTTCATATGATCCAGGCGCCATTCGGGCAATCATCCGAAAAGTCCTACCCAGAGCTTCCGGAAAATGTCATGACCTACACATTTGAAATTGACTCTGCGCAGAACGCTCTTCAGGCCTCCAATATGATCGAGATACTTCAGTGGAGGGCGCACAACGAGCCTGACCGATTAAGCTACACATTTTTAGTAGATGGGGAGGCGACGGAAACTAATTTGACTTATGGAGAGCTGAATCGTCTAGCCCGTACGGTTGGCGCCAAACTCCATCACATGGGGGCAATGGGAGAACGGGCATTGCTGATTTATCCTCCGGGCCTCGAATTCATTACCGCGCTTTTGGGTTGTTTGTACGCAGGAGTAGTCGCGGTACCTGTAGCGCCTCCACGTCCACATCGACCGCTGGAGTCGATTCAAAATATAACGGCTGATTCGCAAGCCACAATCGCGCTTACTACATCTTTCCACCGTGATAAACTTGTCAAAGTTTTCGCTGAGTATCCGCAATTGCGCCATCTCAACTGGATTGCAACCGACTCCATCGAGCGCAACGGAGCGCTCGAATGGCGGCCTCCCTCTTTAGATAACAATGCCCTGGCGCTTTTACAATATACCTCGGGCTCAACCGCCGCCCCAAAAGGCGTTATGGTGTCGCACGCCAACATTCTTCATAATCAGCGTCTCATACAACATGCCTTTAAGCAGTCGCCGCATTCTGTAATAGTCAGCTGGCTTCCACACTACCATGACATGGGATTGATCGGAGCGATTATTCAACCTTTGTTTGTGGGCGCGCATTGCGCGCTGATGGCGCCGACTGCGTTCCTGCAGCGCCCCATTCGATGGCTTCAGGCGATCTCGCGTTATTACGCCACCACGAGCGGCGCTCCTAACTTCGCCTATGACCTTTGTGTGCGCCGGATCTCCAACGATCAGCTCGCAACTCTTAACCTGCGATCATGGCAGGTGGCTTTCAATGGGGCCGAGCCAATACGCGCAGAAAGCCTGGAGCGATTTGTTGAAGCCTTTGCGTCCGCAGGGTTTCGAAAAGAAGCTATAACTCCATGTTACGGACTAGCGGAAGCTACGCTGTTAGTAGCAGCTTGCGCCGCCGAGCGTCCGCCACGAATCCAGGACTTTTCTGTTAATGCTTTACAACAGCGACAGGTGGTTCCGGGCGATCAGTATGATCGACAAGTCGATCCACTTCAGCGTACGAAAACACGCGCTCTGGTCAGCTGCGGACAAATCCATCCGACTTCGGAAGTAATTATTGCCGATCCGCGAAAACTGACGCGATGCGCGTCGAATGAGATAGGCGAGATTTGGATCAAGAGCTCAAGCGTGGCGCAAGGCTACTGGAGGCGGAGCCTCGACACGATCGAAACTTTCTGCGCGCGGCTGGCCGATAATAATGAAGGGCCGTATCTTCGCACTGGAGATCTAGGCTTTATCGCGAACGGAGAGCTGTACATTACCGGCCGGTGCAAAGACGTGATTGTGATGCGTGGGCGCAACCACTATCCGCAAGATATAGAACTGACTGTTGAATGCAGCGGTGATGGATTGCGTCCTGGCGGAAGCGCCGCATTCAGCGTCGATGACAGAGGAATCGAGCGGCTGACGGTTGTGCAGGAAGTCGACCGCTCGTATGAGCATAAAGCCGCCTCGATCATCGGGAGAATCAGGGCAGCTGTGGCGGACGCGCATGAAATAGAAGTAGCTGAGGTGGTATTGGTCAAGGCCGGAGGGGTCCCGAAGACCAGTAGCGGAAAGGTACGGCGACATCTGTGTCGGCGCCAGTTCCAAGAGCAGACATTAGCGGGAATTATCCAGAAATGGAGTATTGCTGACGGCGCGGTGGATGAGATCTCAACACGCGAGGACGAAAGCATCTGCGAAATAGATCGGGTGTTTACGCCAAATGTGGAAACGATTGAACAATGGCTTCGGCGAGAGATTGCAAGACGGCTCGGAATTAAGATCGAAGAAATCGGTTTGGACGCGCCCTTGGCGCGGTATGGAGTGGACTCATTAACGGCATTGGAACTGGGGCATGCGTTGGAGCAGAGGCTGAGGGTAGCCATGCCACTTGCAATCTGGATGTCGAGCCCAGGTATAGCGCGCCTGGCGGCGGAGGCGCACAAACTCATGCAGACGACTCAATTTGACGCGCAGACGAGTAACGCTGGCGAGCTATCGTCAATATTTGAACTTCCGTTGTCATATGGGCAACTAGCATTATGGTACGCGCAGCAGGTCGCTACTGAAAGCTCGGCCCATAACCTTGCGTGCGCGGCGCGCATCTCGTCTAATTTGGACGTCAATGCATTTCGCCGCGCCATCGAGGCCCTGGTAGACAGGCATGCGGCCCTCCGAACAACCATGGTTGTGCGCCAGGGAGAGCCTGTACAGACAATCGCCCGATTTAGTGAAGTGGATTTCGTAGAAGAGGACGCTTCGAGTTGGAGCGGAGCGAAATTGGAAGATCGGTTGAACGAAGAGGCGTATGTGCCCTTTAATCTGGAACAACGCCCGCCGCTGCGCTTCAAGCTCTGGAAGCTGTCTTCTGGTGAATACATTCTCCTGGTGGCGGCGCACCATATCATCGCCGACTTCTGGTCTTTGACAACGATCATCAGAGAATTGGGAGTACTCTATGCGTCAGAAATTGCGCCGGGCGGGCCGCCGCTAAAACCGCTTTTATCGCATTACGGCGATTATGTGAACTGGCAAAGACGGCTTGTGGAATCGGAGGAGGGCGAAAGGCATTGGAGTTACTGGAGAGAAGAGTTAGACGGCGAATTACCACTGCTCAATTTGCCGACTGACAGACCGCGCCCTCCCGTCCAGACTAGCCGCGGGAAGTCAGAGACCTTCCACTTTAACGCTGAGTTGACCGAGCGACTCAAAACGCTAAGCAAACAGCGACATGCGACGCTTTACTTGACGATGCTGTCCGCCTTTCTCGTCCTTCTGCATCGCTACACAGGCCAGGATGATATTCTGGTCAGTTCACCGACGTCGGGGCGTAACAACGCAGAGTGGGCTGGTCTGGTGGGCTACTTCGTAAATCCTGTTGTCATACGCGCACGGGGCCCGTGGCATTCCACCTTCACCGATTTCCTGGAAGGGGTAAGCAAGCGAAGCCGGGCTGCTTTCGAGCATCAGGATTATCCGTTTGCATTGCTCATCGAATGCTTGCCAGGTAGACGTGATATGAGCCGGGCTCCGGTGGCGCAAGGGATGATTGTAATGCAAAAAGCGCCGTGGGGAGCAGATCAAAATATAACAGCTCTCGCGCTGAACGAAGCAGGTACGAAAGTAGATTTAGGGGCGTTGAGTTTAGAGACAATCGCACTAGAGAGACAAGTCTCTCAGTTTGACCTTACCCTGATGATAGCCGAACGGGCCGGAGAACTGAGAGGGTCGTTGAAATATAATTCAGATCTGTTCGATGCGAGCACAATCAAGCGGGTTCTGGGTCAATTTCGCGTTTTGGTTGAAGGCATTGCCGATGATCCCGAAGGGCTAATCTCGCAACTGTCGTTGCTTAAAGGATTGGAACGGCGACAGATGTTGTCGGAATGGAATCAGACTCAGGTTGAGTTTCCACAGGAAGAGACCATTTGTCAGATATTTGAACAGCAGGTCAGAGTTACTCCTGACTCCATTGCAGTTGAAGATGAGCATGCGCAGATAACCTACGCTCAACTGAACGAGAGGGCCAGTCAGCTCGCACTGCATTTACAGTCGCTCAGCGTACGCCAGGAAACCAGGGTGGGCGTCTTCCTTGAGCGCTCGATCGAGATGTTAGTCGCTGTGATGGGGATTCTTAAATCTGGCGGCGCGTACGCGCCTTTGGACCCCGCCCATCCCAAAGATCGCTCCGCTTATATGTTGAGAGACAGCGAGATAAATGTTTTGCTGACTCAAAGCAGTTTGGCTGAGACTCTATCCGAATTTGTAAGTCAGATTGTCTGCCTTGATACGGAGTGGAGCCTTCCAGCACATCATTGGGATAACAACCCGGTACATCAGTTAACGCCGGAGAGCTTAGCCTACATATATTATACTTCTGGATCAACAGGCAGGCCCAAAGGGATTATGATCCAGCATAGATCAGTGTTGAACCTTTCAGCGGCGCTTCATCAGGCGATCTATTCCCGCTGCGGCGATGCCGCGCTGCGAATAGGCATGAATTCTCCATTGGCGTTCGATTCCTCTGTGAAGCAGCTCGTCATGCTCCTGAGCGGCAATTGCGTTCATATTATTCCCGAAGAAGTGAGAAGAGACGGCGGGTCGCTTCTATCTTATATACAGCGCATGCGGCTCGATGTGATTGATTGCACTCCGTCGCATCTTGAAATGTTGATCAGGGCGGGACTGCTTCAGAAGACGCGCGAAACGCCCCTGATATTTTTAATCGGAGGCGAGCCGATCAGCGAGCGTCTCTGGCAAAATTTAGCGGCGGCGCCTGAGGCGACGTTCTTTAATGTCTATGGCCCAACGGAATGTACGGTTGACGCGACCGCCTGTAAAATCAGCTCAGAGATTCCAAGATCAGTCGTCGGGCGTCCTCTCGCCAACATTCAAATTTACTTGCTGGATGCCGGGCTGCAACCCGTCCCGATCGGAGTTCCCGGCGAACTGCACATTTCCGGATTGGGTCTGGCCCGCGGCTATCTTAATCTGCCAGAGCTAACAAGCGAAAAGTTCATTCCAAATCCGTTCAGTGAAGAGCCAGGCGCTCGTCTCTACAAAACTGGAGATCTAGCGCATTACCTGCTTGATGGAAATATAAGGGTTCTGGGACGCATAGGTCGCCAGGTAAAGATCAGGGGCTTTCGCATCGAATTGGAGGAGATTGAGGCGACGCTGAGAAAATGTGAATTTGTGGAAGACGCGGCGGTGGTCATCAATGAACATGAAATCAGTGGGAAAAGACTTGTCGCCTACATTGCGCTTGAAAAAACTCAGCCATTGCCTATCAATGAGATACAGAGTTTCCTGAAAAAGCACTTGCCTGATTACATGACGCCTTCCGCTTTCGTCTCGCTTGATCATCTGCCATTAACCTCGAACGGGAAGCTTAATTATAACGCGCTTCCGACGCTGGAAGAGTTTCGGTCGCCGTTGGATGGCGGCGGCTTTGTTGCGCCCCGAACACTTGTAGAGGAGCGGCTCGCCGGCATGTGGGCGCAATCGCTCGGACTAGCCGAGGTCGGGATCTTCGATAATTTCTTCGAGCTGGGCGGCCATTCCCTCATGGCCACACAATTAATCTCCCCGCTTCAAGACGCTTTCCCGACAGAAGTCCCGCTGCTGTCCCTGTTCTTCGAGAACCCCACCGTGGCGGGGCTCGCCGAAGCTCTCGTGCAATGCCACGACGGAATCGATGGCTCGGAGGATATTGTCCAAACATTGCAGAACATCAGGCAACTTATGGAAGAGGATCCGGGATCATTGCCGCTTAGCGAGTAAACCATCGGCTCATGCAATAACATCATCCTAAGTCAGTACAACAGAGACCTGGGTATGTTCAAATGAAGCCCATATACTCAATCGTCGTGCCTGTTTATAATTTGCGCTTGACCCTCAAGCTCCTCCTGCTTTGCCTGGAAGCTCAAACGGTAGCTAAGGAGCTGTTTGAATGCATCCTTGTAGACGACGGCTCCACCGACGGGAGCTCAGAGCTTCTGAAACGCTATAAGGCCGGAATAAATCTGAAACGCCTTTTTAATCTCGTTAATCAAGGCCGTTCACAAGCTAGGAATATCGGATGGGGTCAGGCGGAAGGCGATTATGTAATATTTCTTGACGGCGACATGTTGCCGGCTCCCCAATGGCTCGAAGGCTATCATCAGGCGTTTGGGCCAAACACGCCGGACGTATTGTCGGGTTGCCGGTACAGCGTCGATATCAGCCAATGCCAAGTAGACTTGAGGCAATATCTGGCTATGCTGGCCGGAACGACCACGGAAGAACTATTCGTCCGCAACGTATCCAATCAGTTCCTGGCTATCCACGAGCACGCAAAGCTGGGGCCTTATCCGAATTTGATCTCGGAGAAGCTCGAGACGCAGCTTCGCGAAGTCTGCCGCCTCTATCCAACGAACTTAATCTGCGCCTATTCTTTAATCACCTCCAACGTAGCTGTGAACAAAAGCATGTTGGGTAAAACCTCCGGCTTCAGTTCATTCTTGCGAAGGGGCGAGGATACTGAGCTAGGGCTAAGACTGTGGGAGTTAGGAGCCAGGTTCGGATTTGCTGAAACCGCTTATGCCTATCACATGTATGATTCGAGACAGCCGGATCGAGGGATAAGCCTGGCCGAACGCATGGCATTTTTCTACCGACATCCCTATACCCTCAATTTGATGATCCCTTTTTGGACTGCTTACAACTCGCCAGGCGCTCCTCCCGCTCCTTTCGCTTTTTTCAATTCGCTGCAGTCACTCGCCGGAGCAAGCCGTAAGCTTCGGACAATAGACGTCAGCAGTGAATTCTATCGGCTCTATAGAAGACCGGTTCCCGCATATTGTCATTACACAAAAGAAGAGATGATGGAGTACTTCCACGAGTTATCGGGAATTTCATCATCTCAAATTGAGCAATACTTGGACATTGCCGTCGAAAAAGAGCTATTTGTGGTAGAAAAGAATAATACAGTATATTTCGATATTCACCATACCAGTAATTGGTTAAAACATGCCACACCCTACCAGGAATATGAACTTCGGTATGCGAGCTATGGTCGGAATGAAAAAACTGATTTCCAAAAAACTAACGACACCTCGAAGCTTCTTTCGATACGCTGTCAGGGAAGATATGACCTAAAATTTCCCTTTCAGAATTATACAAATATTCTAAAGGCGGCTGAGATCAGTATCCCAGTTCCAGTCGAGAGCGTTTATCAAACCGGCGTCAAAATTGAAAAAACTGACCCGGAAAACCTCCTGGACTACTATGACGCTCAGAGCAAGGTCATCGCCTATCCATTGAAGGCCTCGAGATTCCAAAACGAAATCAAGATTAGCTATGAATTCTCATGCACAGCGCATGAGTTTACCTCAATGGCGGAGCGCAAGGGCGCTCCTGTAGAGAGTTCCTTCGTAAATTACCTTTCTCCCACGCTTCCACTGGAATATAAACACAAAGCCGAAGCTCTGCTAAAGAAGATTATTCCCGCATTAATGGATGACCCTTCCCGGATCGCAAAACAGATATATATATGGATATTAAATAACACGATCTATCTACAGACGCCTCCGACTCCAAGCTATCTTTTCTTCGACACGGGCTTTGGCTCATGCGTTCACCTAGTAGGAATGTTTGTAAATCTCTGTCGCTTGTTACAGATACCCGCGCGAGAGCGTGCCTGCGCGCTCTTTTTAAAAGTTGATAAATCGGACGTCCTGCTCATGGAAAATCTAACAAGAGGCTACACTCCGTTCACGCATGCTTGGGCGGAATTCTATGTCCCCGCGCGAGGATGGACGCCGGTGGACTTCCTAAGCTGGGGGTACGGCAAGCGAGTCCTGAGCGCTATGAATGTCATCGACGATGATTTGAGATCGGAAATTATAAATGATACTGCAATGTATGATAATTATTATTTTGGCAGCCTAGATCCTTATCGCATTCATGTTAGCGAGTTCGCAGGAAGGTCTCAATTTATCTCAGTGAAGCAATATTCTATGAATGACGCGACATTGCAGGAAATACTGTCCAAAACCCGGCACCGGTTAGCTTGTGAATTTGCTGTGGTTGAAAGATGAGTCTGATCCGATTTGAAATGCAATGCGGGCGGTATTAACTTCCATTGGTTCAACTGGGGATATCCAACCCTTTCTGGCGCTCGCCCATCAGTTGCGCTGTCAAGGTCATGATCCGATTCTTGCTCTGCCTCCGAATTTCAAACCGCGTGTGGAACAGTTAGGGTATCAGTTCGTAAAGATTGGTCCGGCGCTTAACCCAGCCGCAATGAGAGGGGTTGTCACAACGATGTTGACAATGCCAGATCTCAGGGATCAGGTGAAGCATTTTTTCGATGTTGTGAAGCCAGCCATCCCACAACTGTTTCGCGAGTTAAAGGAGATTTGCCGCGACGCCGATGTGCTTCTCAGCACTCCGCATCAGTTCGCCGGCAGAATGGCGCATGACGCGACGGGAATTCCATTTGTATCCATCCATCTCTCGCCGTTTGGAGTGACAGGCAACAAAGCAATCAATGATGCGAGCGCGCCGGTTATAAATGAGAGTCGGGTTGCAGAGAAGCTCGCGCCGCTGAAAGACCCTCTCGGGGCAGACGGCGTTTCGACGCAGCTTGCCCTTTACGCGGTGAGCAGACATATCATGCGATTGCCGCCAAAGGCGCCGGATAGCTTGCACGTGACGGGGTTCTTCTACCACGATGAAGATGAATGGGAGCCTGATGAAGACCTACTGGAATTTGTCAAAGCTGGTGACGCTCTGATCGCAATTACCTTCGGCAGCGTTGTCCACCAGGATCCCGCGGCGCTGACCGAACTGCTAGTAGCAGCTATCGCCCGAGCTGGATGTCGCGCCGTCATTCAACGCGGATGGAGTGGGCTGGCGAATGTTGAACTGCCAGACAAAATAAAGGCGATCGATTATGTTCCGCACCGGTGGTTATTTGCTAATGTTAAATGCGTTGTCCATCACGGCGGCGCGGGAACTACGGCCGCCGCCTTTCGCGCGGGAGTTCCGACTGTCGTGGTCACCCACAATTTAGACCAGCCCATGTGGGGGGAGCTTGCGCGGGCGCTTGGCTGCGCGGGGGCGGTAATCCCATTCCAAAAACTTACGGCTCAAAACCTTGGGGATGCGATAACTGGAGTCTTACATTCGCCGCAACGTTTCGTTGCGGCCAAGCAGTTTGCCGACAAGATCAAGGATGAGCACGGCGTGGAAGCAGCATGCCGGTTGATTGGTCGTTTTAATAGCTCAATGACGAGGTCTCTTGAATAGTCGTCCTGATTTCTTAGCGAAGCGCCTCTCAGAAAATTACCTCATGTCTCTCATTTAGCCTTGTTTCGCTTCACAGCGTTTCTGGAATCAACTCGGTTGACCGATTATGCAGAAAAAAAAGAAGGATCTGGCAAGCCAGTTCATTAAGCCCATTGGGCGGAATGCGCCGCTTCCCCTGTCCTATGCGCAGCAGAGATTGTGGTTCTTGGACCAGTTAGAGCCTCAAAACCCTGCCTACAATCTCCCGTCGGCGGTTAGACTAAGCGGTGACTTGGATATTGAGGCGCTGGCAAGGAGTCTGAGTGAGATTCTAAGGCGGCACGAGGTGCTCAGGACGTGTTTTCCGGTCATCGATGGAAAGCCAGTACAAGAAATAAACAAGGCGAAGGAATTAAGCATAGACATTATTGATTTGAGTTCGAAGCCGGAAGATGAGAGAGCGCTGGAGGCGAATAACATTCGGAGAGAAGAAAATCTAAAGCCGTTTGATTTGGCTCGAGGACCGTTGATTAGAGCCAAACTATTGAGGCTGAACGATAAAGAATATTTGCTTCTCGTAACGATGCATCACATCGTGGTTGATGGTTTGTCAATTGAAGTGATGCTCAGAGAGCTAGCCTTACTGTATAAGGCGTTCCGGGCGAGAGAAATATCCCCGCTTAAGGATTTAAAGATCCAATACGCGGATTATGCGGCGTGGCAAAGAGATCGGCTGCAGGGGGAAGCGATTGAAGAGCAGATAGGTTACTGGAAAAAACAGTTGGAAGATATGCCGATCTTGGATCTGACGACGGACTATGTAAGGGGCGCAGCGAACATCCATCAGGGGGCTAGAGAGAGATTCACGCTATCGGAAACGGCGACGCGGGGGCTAAAGAAGTTAGGCCAGAAAGAGGGAGCGACCCTTTTCATGACTCTGCTAGCGGCCTTTCAGGTCTTGCTGGCGAGGTATTCGGAGCAAGATGACATAGGCGTTGGAACAGATGTTGCCAACCGAAACCGCCCAGAGACGAAAAACCTGATAGGGTTTTTCGTCAACCAGTTGGTGTTGCGAACAAATCTTAGCGGGAACCCAAGTTTCCGAGAACTCCTGAGACGTGTATGTAAGATGGCGTTGGAAGCTTATCTGTATCAAGACTTGCCTTTTGAAAAACTTGTGGAGGATCTCGCTCCGAAACGTAACCTGCCGCATTCTCCTTTCTTCCGTGTAAAGACGACGTTGCAACACAAGCCTAAAGTTAGGTTTGAGCTACAAGGATTGCAGATCTCTGTTTTGGAATACAAGCCAGAGATAGCCAAGATCGATTTGGAACTAATCTTCAGGGAAAGTCGGGATGAGCTGGAAGTAGACATAGAATATTCAGCTGATCTCTTCCACGCGGAGCGAATAAAGCGATTAGCGGGGCACATGCAAACTTTGCTGCAGTACACGGCGCTAAGCCCGGATCAAAAGATATGGGAGATGGATTTGCTAACATCTGCCGAACGAGAACAAGCGTTGATTGGGTGGAACCGGACAGTGAAAGAGTATCCACTCGATCAATGCCTTCCCCAATTGTTTAAGGCGCAGGTTGAAGCAAGACCGGAAGCTATAGCGTTAGTGTATGAAAAACAGGAATTGAGTTATTTAGAGCTTAACCAGCGCGCGAACCAGCTTGCCCATTACCTGAGGGCGCGAGGAGCAGGACCGGAGCTGTTGGTTGGCGTCTACGTTGAAAGATCCATAGACATGGTGGTGGGTTTGCTCGGGATACTGAAAGCCGGGGCTGGATATGTGTCCCTGGATGTGAATTCTCCGAAGCGACGGCTGGAATTTATGCTTCAGGACAGTGGGGTTAGAACTGTTCTAACGCAGGAACGATTGAGACCCGCGTTGCCGAGTCGCGCAGCCGAGGTGATTTGTCTGGATCGTGACTGGGACGAGATCAGGCGGTGGAGTAGTGAGGAGATCGATAGCGAGGTCCGCGCTGAGAATGTGGCCTATGCAATCTATACCTCTGGATCGACAGGATATCCCAAAGGGGTGTTGGGATTGCACCGTGGAGTAGTCAACCGCTGCCATTGGATGTGGGAGACCTACCCATTTGAAGAAGGAGAAATTTGTTGCCAAAAGACGTCGCTCGGATTCGTCGACTCAGTATGGGAAATCTTCGGGCCCTTGTTACATGGAACGCCGAGCGTGATCATACCAGATTCGGTTATTAAGGATGTCAGGGAGCTGGTTGAGACGCTGAAAGAGAACAGAATTACAAGGCTTGTATTAGTACCGTCATTGCTCAGCATATTGCTGGAACATTGTGGAAATCAACTCGCGCGAACTGATATCAAATTGTGGATCAGCAGTGGAGAAAAGTTGGAGTCGACGTTGATCCGCCGCTTTGCGGAAATCATGCCGCAAGGGCGATTGCTGAATCTCTACGGATCATCAGAAGTGTCGGCGGATGTATCGTGGGAAGAGCCGATCCAGGCGGTAAATACAGGAAGAGAAGCGTCGATTGGACGACCAATCGTTAACAATCATTTGTATATATTGGATAGGTGTTTACAACCGAAACCAGTAGGAGTTTGGGGAGAGCTTTATGTCGGGGGAGAAGGACTGGGGCGAGGCTACTTACAACGACCGGATTTAACGGCCGAAAGATTTATTCCGCATCCGTTCAGCGGAGCGCCGGGACAGCGTCTTTATCGAACAGGAGATTTGGCGCGTTACCAGACTGACGGCTGCCTAGATTTTCTCGGTCGAATCGACCATCAAGTCAAGATTCGCGGCTACCGGATCGAGTTAGGCGAAATCGAGGCGGGCTTGATGGAGCAAGAGGGAATAAGAGCGGCGGCGGCGGTTGTTAGGGAAGATGAGCGGCAAGGAAAACAAATAGTTGGGTATGTCGTATTGGAAAAGAGGGCGTCGCTTAAACCGGATGAGGTAAAAAGACTTTTGAAAGAAAAACTTCCCGCGTACATGGTTCCGGCGGTGATTCTAGAGCTGGAACAATTTCCGCTAACTTCCAGCGGAAAGGTAGATCGACGCGCGCTGCCGCGACCGTCTCAAGATGGGCTGGACATCGAAAGAAACTTTGTGGCTCCGAGAACATCGTTGGAGGAAACTCTGGCTTTAATTTGGTCAGAGGCGCTAGGCGTAAGGCCGGTTGGAGTCAACAATAATTTCTTTGATCTGGGCGGACATTCATTGCTGGCGACACAGATCATGTCGAGAGTCCGTGAGGCTTGTTATGTGGACATTCCTTTACGTCGTCTATTCGAAGGGCCGACAGTCGCCGATCTCGCAATTGCGGTTGTTCAAGCCCAGGCGGAACAGATCAGCGACGATGAGTTAGATCATTTGTTCGAAGAATACGAACTGATGCAGTGATTGCAATTCTTTATTGTTCCCATCTCGCCAGGACCCGCCCTCAAACAGAGCATAGTAGCTAGCTTAATAACGTCGTAATTCAGGAGGAGCTAAATATGAAAAGAATCTTTCTACTCTCTCTTGTTTTGTTCGCATGGCAAAACCAGTCAGCCGTCTGCGTCTCTGTAGGAGCCTTTGAAAGGCAAGTCGCCGAGGACACTGCGGTAGGAGAGGTTGTTAGGGTTGATAAGGACGCCAGGGTCATAACGATTAAAACAGACCAGCGTGAGACGCTGAATGCGAGGGTTGACGATAGCACGAGCCTTCTGCGGTTACCGATTGGAGAGATGACTCTGGCAAAGGCCGAGCCAATCCAATTCACAGCCATAGGAGTAGGAGACAGAGTATTGGGGCGCGGCGTCCTGAGCGACGACAAACTGCAATTCCGGGCGCAGCAGATGATTTTCGTCATTAAGGCGGAAATCGAAAAGAAAAAAGAGAACGACTTAGAAGTATGGCGCCAACGTAGCATTAGTGGCTTAGTAAAAACAATAGATGAACGAACCCGAGAAATTAACCTCGAAACTACTTCTCTAAGCAGGCCTCGTAGCGTTGTTATCGTCGCGAATAATTGTCCCTTGTTGCGTTACTCGTCGTGGTCAACCAAGTTCGTCGATGCAAAGCCCGTGAACTTTAGCGAGCTGAAGGCGGGAGACCAGCTTCGAGTATTGGGAGACTGGAGCGGGGATGGAAAGAGATTTGACGCTCAGCAGGTTGTCGCAGGATCTTTCCAGAGCTTTGTTGGCGTTGTATCAAGGATAGATTTACTAAAAGGGGAAATCGCGGCGAAAGCGCTTGACCGGAAACAAACGGTGGCCGTCTCTCTGGCTAAAGACTCCATTATATTTCGGCTTCCGCCGGAATTAGCCGTTGTTATCGCGAACGCGATGTCGGGTCAGGATCCACCAAAGACTACACCTGCCGCGCAAGATTTGAGTAAACGAAGGGAGGTCGGGGCTGTGATCGCCGACCGGCCTCTAAACATCGAACGATTATTGGACGATCTCCCAAAACTCAACGCGACGAATTTGAAACCGGGAGATGTGATCGCCGTTGTTGGAATAGCTTCGAGCGATAAACGTCACATGACGGCGATCAAAGTAGTGATTGGAGCTGACGCTCTTTTGAACAAAACTCCTTCGAACAAGCGCCAAACACTCGCGCTTAGCGCCGGATTGCCGACGACAGTGTTCGATTTCAGCCTCGGACCGCCCTAAAGCCAGCTCGGCGCAGCCTCACTGATAATTTAACCGCTCATCAGGAGCATCAATAAATAAGTCCAAAAACGGAGGTTACCATGTCGAGTCACGATATGATGAGACCGGCTGTACTACGGCTCGCGATCGCGCTGATACTCTGTTCAGGCGCCGTTTCTGCCCAAGGGGTGGCAGAGTTACGCGGGCAAATCTACGACGAATCAGGAAAAAGCGTTGCCGGGGCGGCTGTTAGTTTGATTGATCAGGATGGAAATGAGCAAAATACCCGGACCGACGAACATGGGTTCTATCGCTTTCTTGATCTCAAGTCTGGAAAATACTGTTTGCGGGCCGCACATCAAGGGGTTGCCACCTCCGAACTCGCCAGCCTGAATTTGGTGAAAGGTCAGATCGAAATCGTGGATTTGAAATTGACCGCCTCCATGAGAGGACCAAAAGGACTGGCCTCGGGGAAAAGCAGCGACAATTTGCTGGATGAGGCGAGTGACGCTAATCGGAGCGGGTTTTCGGCCAAGCGTGACGGTCAGTCTGTCTCGCAATCCCAGGAAAAGGTTAGCGCCGAATCGTTGAAACAGTTAACAGGACCGGCGAGCGGACCAGCAGGAACGGAAATAGACTTTAAGGCGATCACTTCGGCGACCGCCATCCTGCAAGAAAAACGGGCGATCCGCGAAGTTGTCATCAACAGAAACGCATTCTCCGCTGAGAATGATGGGCTTGCCAATTCGCAGACCAGTCAAATTCCGACTCCGGGAACCGGAACTATCCATGGCGAAGCGATTCTCAACTTTACTGATAACGCCATCAATACCCGGCATCCCAGCGCTAATGTCAAGGCTCCTGCGCATCAACGGGTTTACGCCGGTAATCTGAGCGGCCCGCTATTATCGAATAAGGCTTCGTATTTTGTATCGGCAAATAGAAGAGCGTTAGATGAGTATGCAGTTATTGATGCAACGGTTCTGAACGAGGCTCTGGACGTGGTCTACCTGAAGCAAGTGTCTCCAAAACCGGAATATTTTCTCTCGCTCAACTCAAGCGTGGATCTTTTAGTTAACAAAGCGAACGTTTTGAGAATGGGATTTGTATACGATCAGTCAGACTATCCAAATTCGGGTATCGGAGGAAAGTCTCTTCCCACCAGAGCGTTAAATCAGGACGTCACATCACAATTGCTAAAAGTGACTGTGAACTCGATCATCAGCTCTAGGGCTGTCAGTGAAACGCAGTTTCAATATTATCACTGGCGAAAGCTCGCATTCTCAGATCCTCAAATTAATCCGATTGTTGTACCCGATTCGTTTGGAACCGGTAGTGCGGATGTTCGGAAGTCTATTTTCGATCAAGACTTTTTTGAGCTATCGAATTACATAACATTTACTCCTGGGCGGCATTCTCTGAAATTTGGCGGACGGTTCCGCGTTTTTCGGGTTAGCGACTTCAATGATCTTAAAGGCACCTGGGTTTTCGACGGTCGAATGGCTCCCGTCCTTGACCGAGAGAACCGGATTATACAAGAGGCAGGCGGACAGCCACAGCTCACTTACATTACTGGCATCGAGGTTTACCGGCGAACCCTTCTCTTTCAGCGGAGAGGATTAAAGCCCTCGGACATCCGTCCGCTGGGCGGAGGCTCGACCCGGTTAATTACCGTTGACGGCAATCCATTGGCTATCGTAAGGCAAGCTGATTTTGGCGGATTCGTCCAGGATGATTGGAAACTACGCCCAAATTTCGCTTTCAGTTTTGGTCTTCGTTATCAAGGGCAGACGAATGCTCATGGCAGTTTGAACCTGGCTCCAAGGATTGCCTTTGCATGGACGCCAGGAAACCGCCAACGAACAGTAATCCGCGGCGGAGGAGGTCTTTTCTATGATTGGATTCCAGCAGTTTTAAATTTGACGCTCGATCATTTTAATGGGATCAATCAAAGGCAGTTCATCGTGAGAGACCCGCAATCTCTCGATATGTTTCCGCAAATGCCCTCGATTGACCAGCTAAATTTGTTGCCCGTTACAACTTTTAGTAGAGCTTCTAATTATAGAGCACCGTACAACCTGCGATCTTCGATCAGCGTTGAACATAGCATGTCGAGTAAAATAACCTTTTCTGCAAGCTATCTCTATGCCCACGGCTTGCGCCGGTTTCTGATCCGGAATATTAACGCCCCATTGCCCGGGAGCGGCGTCAGGCCGTTCGGTAATGAAAACAACATCTATGAATGGCAAACGGGAGGTATGTACAAGCATAATTTGTTGATTGTCAATGCTTCGATAAGGCCGGCCTCCAAAATCACTTTGTCAGCCAATTACGCCCTTGGTTACACTAATAGCAACACGGACGGAGCTTTTCTGGCCGATTCCTATGATCTCCGCGCGGATTATGGGCGAGCCTCGACCGACATCAGACATCGATTTATCCTGAACTGCTCCTATAATGCGCCGTGGGGGATAACTTTCATTCCGTCTGTACAGGCGCAATCTGGACCGCCTTTTGACATCCAGACTGGAATTGACCGCAACAATGACACTATTTACAGAGATCGCCCGGCAATAGCCACAGACCTCACAAAACCCTCCGTCATCCTCACTCGATTTGGAGCCTTTGACCTTGCCCCGGATCCCACTCAAAGAACTATTTCCCGCAATTTTGGGCAGAGCCCCGGTTACACCTCAGTAAACTTCCGAATCAGCAAATCAATCGTTTTCAGCGAAAGCAACGGCGCTGCAAGCCGCAGTCAAAATGGCCAGCCGGCTCCGCGTCCTTATCGGTTGACGTTCGGCTTGGATGTAATGAACGCTCTGAATCATACAAACCCCGGCGGGATTATCGGGAACCTGACCGCATCTGAGTTTGGGACTCCTTTCCTAGTACGGCAGATTGGCCGTGCAAGCCCTTCAAGTAATCGAAACATCAATCTAAGTATGTCGTTCAATTTCTGAGCCGCTGCAGAATGAAATGCGTTAGTCCTCACCGTTAAAGGGTTACTCCGTGGCAAACATCCTTTTGACATCGGCGTGGGTGGCTGGAGATTCGTCGGCGTTTGTACAAATCGCCGGTTCATTGAAATCGCGCGGTCACAGCGTCGCTTTGATTACTCATTGTAATTATGCAGCGATAGCAAAAGAAGTTGGAATAGATTTCTTGTCGCTGGATAACGAGTCGGAATACACTCGGTTTATGGAGGCTAGCCGTTTAATCAACAATCCTCAGGGGACACTGTCGATCTATCAAAATCACATTCTTCCGAAGATTGCTCTGGAGTTTGATTTAATCAGCAGTCGTTTTAAGCCAAACGAGACAATCCTGATCGCCATGTCCCCGCCGGGATTTGCTGCGCGCATTGCGGCTGAGAAACTGAACATTCCGATAGTCTCAGTTTATTTAGGGCCGAGCTCCGTCACAATAATGCCGCTTGTGGAGGAGCTAGTCAGAAATTACCTGTCGGACCGAATTAACCATATCCGGTCAGCGATCAAATTAGCGCCTATCACGGACTGGGTCTCCTGGCTCAAGCATGCAGATCAAAATATAGGGCTTTGGCCAGAATGGTTCGCCCACACCGATACGGCGTGGCCGATCGAGATTACACTTCGCGGTTTTCTCTGGTACGAAGAACCGGCGAGCGAGAATGTAACAGAAGATATCAAGAAGTTTCTGGGTAAAGGCGAGAAGCCAATCCTCATCGTGAGCGACCGAGGCGGTTTCGACGGCTCACAATTTTTTGCTGCCTGCGCGGAAGCATGCCGTGAACTGGGTCGAAAGGGCGTCTATGTGAGCCGTCATGAGCAATGGATGCCGAGCCCGTTACCCGCCGAAGTTCATTGGTTCGGGCAGGTTCGATCATTGGCGGGGTTACTGCCCTATGTCGAGGCCGTGGTTCATGATGGAGGGATCATCACCGCGGCGAAGGCGCTTGCAGCAGGCGCGCCGCAACTTGCTCTTGTGTCCGCCGTCGACCCTCCGACTGATGTCTCCTACTTCCATCGTCTAGGGGTCGCCGAGGAGCTGCCTCCCTCGCGATGGACGCCTGAAGATGTAGCAACCTCACTCAGATACGTTGCTTCATCCGAACGCGTGCGGGAGCGATGCAAAGAACTATCAACCCGGTTATGCAATGCTAGGTCCGCGATCGGGATCTCCGATCTGATAGAACAACTTGTGACTAACGACAGTCGTTTAGATGAGATCACGTCGACCTCAACGCTTATTGATTCGAAAGCCGTCGCGGGCGCGGGGGCGGCGCGGAATTCGAGCACTGGACGCACGCCGAGAGAGAGAAACAGGTATTACGAGCTTATACAAAAACTCGCTCCAGAAAAACGCGCCTTGCTGGAGATGCGATTAAAGGAAAAGGCGGAAAAAAGCGTCAGCCGGGAAGTAATTCCTCGATTGCAAAGGAGAATTAGCGCCAATGTATTCCCAGCTTCGTTCGCCCAGCAAAGAATTTGGTTTGCAGGTCAACTAAGTCATAGCGACTCAATTTATAACATGCCTGGCGCCATTAGGTTGAAAGGCGGATTGAACATCGCTGCGTTTGAAGCGACGCTGAATGAGATTGTTCGGCGACACGAAATAATGCGGACGAGTTTTAAAATGTTGGATGGGGGGCTGTTCCAGACTATCCAGGACGCAGAGATGCTGGAGCTACCACTGGCGGATCTGACGGGCGTGGCAGAAAGCGAGTTGGAATCAAAAATAGATGAGCTTACACAGGAGGAAAGCGAAATAAAGTTTGAATTGGACCGTGGGCTACTTGTTCGGGTGAAGTTGTTACGGATTAAGTATAACGAATATGTGTTCCTCGTAACTATGCATCACATTATTAGTGATGGATGGTCGATTGGAGTGATAATCCGGGAGCTAGCAAATTTATATGTGGCATTCCAAGCGGGTAAGCCCTCGATGTTGGCTGAACTTGAGATTCAGTATGCGGACTTCGCCGTGTGGCAGAGACAGTGGCTCCAAGGGGATGTGTTGGAGGAACAACTGGCCTATTGGCGGAGGCAATTGTCTGGAGCGCCTGCGTTGGAGCTGCCGGCGGA
>Ga0187894_10002599_pt1 | contig 21394 bp, 10 predicted proteins | sample GBC1701081metaG_FD_136650 | JGI IMG/M metagenome (GOLD analysis project Ga0187894, IMG submission 136650) | White microbial mat communities from a lava cave in the Kipuka Kanohina Cave System on the Island of Hawaii, USA - GBC170108-1 metaG ...
CGCGTTGCCCGCGCCCTTCTTCAAAATTCCCTTGTGGGGTTACGCGGCGTCGGCTTTGTTGCTGTTGGCGGTGGCGGGGTGGATGGCCTGGCGAGCGGCGTCGAAACAGACGCCGCCACAGATCGCGCACACATCTCCGACGCCTGCGCCATCGCTCACGCCGGAGATTGCGCCTGCGCTTGCCCAACTCAACGACGGCGGCTCGCCGCTGACGCTCGACGCTCAAGGCCGCCTGGCGGGCGCCGATCAATGGCCGTCCGCATATCAACAAATGGCGAAGGACGCGCTCTCGAATCAGCGGGTGGAGAGATCGCCCCTGCTGGCGGGCCTGAGCCGGCCGGGAAGCTCGCTGATGGGCGGCGATGATGAAGGCCGGCGCTTTGCCGTCATCGAACCCGCCGGCAAAGTCGCGCTGAGCGACCGCCCGACCTTCAGATGGACGCAACTCAGCGGCGCCGGCGGCTATGTCGTGGAAGTCTACGACGCGCGGTTCAATCGGGTGTCATCCAGTCCGTCGCTCACCGGCCTTAGTTGGACTGCGCCGCCGCTTGCGCGCGGGCAGGTCTATTCGTGGCAGGTCAAAGCGATCCGAGACGGACAGGAGTTCATCGCGCCCCGCCCGGACGCGCCTCAAGCCAAATTCAGAATCCTCGATCAGGCCACAGCCATTAAGATAGCCCGCGCGCGGCGCGATTACGCTTCGTCGCATCTGCTGTTGGGGTTGTTGTATGCGCGGGCCGGTCTGCTCGCCGAAGCTGAACAGGAGTTCCGCGCGCTGCAAAAGGCCAATCCCAATTCAGAGGTCGCGCGCAAGCTGCTGGCGAGCGTATCCGGGCCGCGCCGCTGAATAACCCACGGATTCTCCTTCAGAATTTTGATGGTCAAGTTTCTATTTTCCTGTCCTACATCTTCCTCAAACCGGGCGTCTATCAGGCGACATCTTTCGCTGGCAAGAAGCTGTCTTTAAACCGGTGGGGGACCGGAGGCTCGGGAGTGGTGGAAATTACGCCGTAAGGAAAAGAAAACCGCCAGGACGCCAGGAACGCCAAGGTCTTTCGGCTTTTCTGGCGATCTTGGCGACTCGATGAAAACAACTCTCGACGTTGCAGGGGAAAGGAAATCGAAATTATGAAATCAAGTAACAATCTGTTCGGAAATTTACTGATCGGAATCCTGGTTGGGGCCATTGTGGGAACGGTTACCTACGTTATTGTTCGTTCTCTGGGAATGTCTTCGGCGGCGTTCGGAGGATTGATCGGAGGGATCGTCGGCGCGGTCGGCGTAGCTCTGAATCGCAAGGCTCAATCGCAACGCTCAATCGCAACGCGCCATTTAGTCAATCAACCAGATGGCGCTCACGGCGTTGCTGCTCGGCTGCGCCGCCACTAGCGCACGGGCGATGGTGGCCTGCTGCTCACCCGCAGAAACAATACCATTGAACAACACCACCAACGGCGCCTTCGCCGGGGTATTTACGGTCAAGTAAGACACTATCTGCCGTCGCCCACCAATACAAATCCCGCCCAGTAAAACGGATGGCTGGTCTCGGGGTTCTTCATCAGCTTCAAGGCCGCTTGCCGCAAGGCTTCGGCCTTCGCCCCTTTCGATCTCGCTGACGCCATCGGCGCTCGCAGTTGGCGATGAAAGCCGAGCATCAGATCGCGCGTGCTGGCCGATTCGACCTTCCACTGGCTGACCACGGTGGATGGCGCGCCGGCCACGAACAGCGCCCAGGTCAGCCCGATCATGCCTTCTCCCGCGCCGACGCGGCCGCGCGCTGTTTCACAGGCCGAAAGCACCGCCAGGTCGGCTTTCAAATCGAGTTGCATTAGTTCCCAGGCTTCAAGCAACCCGTCTTCGTTGGCGCCGCCCTGCGCGAGCGCCAGATGTGAATACATCGGCGAAGCGTTATTGAGTATCCCGTGCGTGGCGAAGTGAAGGATTGCGGCCTGACCGGCTTCACTTTTGATGCGGTCTTCGCGGGCTTCGGCGCCGATGTAGACCTTGCTTCGCGATACACCGTACAACCGCCCGAGCGCCCTGACTTCCGCTTCGGCTTCCGGCAGCGGGTCGAGCCTTTCATCGCGCAGCGCCAGCTCCGCGCGGTTAATAGTCTCTTTCCCCAGCAGCGGATTGCCCAGCGCCAGCAATGTTGCGGACGCTGAATTTACGCCCTGATTCTTCCGTCGCTTTGCCATCTCACGCAGCGCCGTCAGCGACGGCGTATAAGCGATCGCGGCGTCCTGGATCAGGAACCGGTTGGCGCCGACGAGCAACGCCTGAAACGGCAGGTCCCATAACTTATCGTCCGGCGCAATGACGAGATTGGTTTTGCCCCGAAGTTGCGCCTGCGCCGGTTTGAGCAACAGTTCATAAAGCTTGACGGCTGAGGCGCGAAAGCCTAGATCGCGCGTGGCGAGCTGTCGCCGGAAGGCTTCGATCTGTTCGGCGAGCGCATCACGTTTGATCGGCAGCGTGTAGACTTTGACTTCAACGTTCGTTTTTCCGTCCGCCTTCGTGACGGCAAACAGATAGGCGCTGTCATCCGCAACGACATACTCAAGCAGCGCGCTCGCGGCGCCCGGCAGCAAGGCTGCGAGATCTTCCGGCTTGATGGTCGGCGCTTCGCCGCGGTGTACTTTTAGTTCGGGATGCGCGGCATACAGGGAAGTTTGGAAGGCTTCGTAATTCAGCCGCGCCTTATCAAGCTGCGCCCGGAGATCGCTGATTTTCTCCGGCTGCCGGTTGGCGGACTGTGCGGCTTGTGTCAGACGCCTGTTCAAGGAAATCAGACCGCCTTTCAATTTGCTTTCCTGCCTCTGTTCCTCGGCCGTCATTGCCCCTCGAATATCCGGACGCCCGTTGCGCAACACATCCAGGATCACCCTGGCTTTGGAACGCTCCGCATAAACGAGGGCGTCCCGCGTCTGACCTTGCCGGACCAGCAATTCAATCACAGCGTGATAGGGATAAAGCCTGTCCTCGAGAAAAAATGTTTGCCCCCCCGCGCCACCCACTATTTCGGTCCGCAGTGATTCGATAGCGGCGATGCTCTCGTCAAAAGCCTGCCGGGCTTTTTGAGCGTCATTCAGAGATAAATAAATCTTTCCCATCAATCCATGACGCCAGGAAGTTGTTTCCCTGTTTTCAAAATCCATGTTCATTGAGGCGGCGCGATTAGCCAGTTCCATCGCCTGAGCGTGATTTCCCTGTCTTTGGCGGGCTCTTGCGAGCGCGAGAAGCGACAGGGATGTCGCCTCTCTGCCTCCCACTTTTTCATTTAGTTCCAGCCCCCGTTGAAAGTAGGAAGCGGCCTCGTCGAATTTTTTGGTTTGATAATAAGCCTCGCCGATCCCAGACAGGGCGCGGGCCGTCGCTGGCAGGTCTTTGGAAGATTCCGCCAGCGACAACGCTTTTCCGAAAGATTCCAGCGCCTGCTCATATTTTTCCTGGTGTGTAGCAGCCACGCCCATGTTCTGTAACGTGTCAATGACGGTTCTGCCTTTGGAATCTCCCAGCAATGATAGGCCCCTGGTGTAATATTCCATCGCCATGTCTTGATTTCCCTGCCTGGAATAAACAATTCCGATACTGTTCAAGGTTTGGGCGATGCCCGCCTTGTCGCCGTCTTCCTCGGCTAGTTTCAGACTTCTCTCCAGGTAATGCAGCGCCTGACGGTAATCTCCCTGATTCCGGTAAATGATTCCAAGGTTATTCAGGCAGGCGTCCATAATGCTTTTCCCTCCGATCTTTTCCGCCAGAGCCAGACTCTGCTGATAAAGCTCCGCCGCCTGAGACATTTCACTCTGCGCTAAATAAACATTTCCTTTTCTCAGGAACGCATTGGCGATTCGGTGGGGATCCTTGAGTTCGTTGGCGAGGGATAAACTTTTTTCCACCTCTCCCAACGCGACATCGAAACGCCCCAGCATGCTGTGAAGAGTCGCCAATCGCGCCCGAAGGTCAGCCATAACTGTTCTGACATTCAAAGCTTCAGCCAGCGAGAGGCTTTTCTGAAAAGAGTCGAGCGCGTCGTTGTACTTGCCCAGCAATTGATAGATTTCGCCGATCCGTTGGAGCGACGCGCCCAGTTCGACCTTGTTATCATCGGCCTCGCTCAGATCACGCGCTTTTTGAAAGGCCGACAAAGCCATCTCGTATTTCCCCTGCGTCCTGAAAAGCAGACCTGCCCGGTTCATGATCGCTGCTCTGGCGCCTTGGCTGTCGGGATTTTCGAGAACGGCTGAACGTTCCTGTTCGGTCTTTGCCGCCACAACAGATTCAGCCAATTCATCGAGAGTCGAAAGTTCACGTTCAACTTTCCAATTCCCCGACTCCTTAACACACACAAGCGTACGCTGCATTTTTCCATACCCGTCCTTCTCCTTGTTTGTTTTGATATCGATCACCGTCACATTCACTTCTACGCGCACGCTGGCTTTCTCTACGTCCATTTTGAACTGGCGGAATGACAGGTCGCTGACTTCAATCCGAGCGCTGTCTGCGAACAACTCCTGCGTCCTTTTCCGTCGCGCTTCAAACTCGGGTGATTTGACGTTCCAAAAGCGCAGAAAGCCTTCGAGGTCTTTCGCCGCCCAGGCGCGAAAGAAGGCTTCGGTCAGAGCGCGAAGAGCGGCTTCATCGGTTGAATGTTGCGCCGCCGGAACGGAAGACGCCGGCTGGAATTCGGCCAGGGCAGGGCAGATGGGATTCAAGCTCAAGGCCAGTAAACATAGCGATATGCGAAACGCAGACGACATAGAGCACATTTCCTTCCATTAACGAGGATCGCGCCACACTCGCCAAAAAAATTCGAGCGGGCAGTAATATGCCGGAAAGTTCAACAACTTCCCATTTTGGTGTTCAGAAGTTGAATGCTTACGAGAGGAGTAAATTCCCGTCTTAGGCGGCTACCCGAACCGGAGTCTACTCCGCTCCGCTGAAAAAGCAAGGATGATAACTTCGGTTTCAATCATCACTGTTCAAAGATCAATCTGACAAACAACAAAGGAGTAAGTTTATGCTCTACATAAAAACTAAACGCGTCATCGGGCTTGTCATTCTGCTCACCGTCACCGGGTTCGCGCTCGCGTCCGTTCCCTGCCCGCAGACGAACGATTACAACCGCGCGCTGGACTTGCCACCTCTCTGTGAAAGCCTGGAGGCGCCGGATGGAAACAAATTGGCGTTTCGTGTGTACGCGGCGGGCGTGCAGAGATACAGATGGAACGGCGCCAGTTGGGATTTCGTGGAGCCGGTGGCGACGTTGTACGCCGACGCCAACCATCACGTGAAAGTCGGTACTCACTACGCCGGCCCCACCTGGGAGGGCAACAACGGCGGCAAAGTGGTCGCCACGCGCGCGGAAGGATGCTCGCCTGATCCGGCGTCCATTCCCTGGCTGCTGCTTCGAGCGACCTCGACCGAAGGCCCTGGCGGTTTCGGCTCGGTGACTTACATCCAGCGGGTGAACACCAAAGGCGGTTTGGTTCCCACCGCTCCCGGCTCATCCACCGGCGTTATGGCGGAAATACCTTACACGACGGAGTATTACTTCTACCGCGCGAGGAACTGATTCGTTTGCGCCACGCAGGCCGGGGAGAGATGGCGATAAACCTTTGTAGTAACGAATTTATTCGTTACGTGACTCAACGAATAAATTCCGTTGCTACAAAGGTAGTAACGAATAAAGTAGTTACTACAAGGTTATTTTCTGTTACTGCAAAGGACGTAGCGAATAAACTCGTTACTGCAAAGTTATTTTCTGAGGAGAAACAATGAATTCAACAACCACTTCTATTTCGGAGCTGGCGAGTTTGAAGGCCAGGTTGAAGGCCACCTGGATGTCGGGCGATTTCGACAAAATCGCCCAAATAATTGCGGCGGGCGGCGCGGAATTCATCGCGGGCTTGCGACTAAAACCCGGCGCGCGCGCGCTTGACGTGGCTTGCGGCACGGGCAACCTGTCGCTGCCGGCGGCGCGGGCGGGCGCGGTCGTGACCGGCTTGGATATTGCGCCGAACTTGCTGGCGACGGCGCGCGCGCGGGCGCAAGCCGAAGGCGTGAACATCCAATTTGACGAGGGCGACGCCGAAGCCCTGCCTTACGCGGACGCCGCGTTTGACGAAGTCGTGACGATGTTCGGCGCGATGTTCGCTCCGCAACCTCATCTCGTCGCGGCGGAAATGGCGCGTGTCTGCCGGCCCGGCGGGCGTGTGGCGATGGCGAACTGGACGCCGGAGGGCTTTATCGGCCAGCTTTTCAAAATCACCAGCCAACACGTACCGCCGCCGCCCATGCCCTCGCCGTTGTTGTGGGGCGATGAAGCGACGGCGCGCGAACGATTGCGCGACGGTTTTACAAGGCCGCAATTCATCCGGCGCGACCTCGTCATGGCTTTCCCAATGACGCCGCCCGAGGCGGTCGAGTTTTTCCGCGCCTGGTACGGCCCCACGCAGCGCGCGTTTGCGGCGTTGGACGAAGCGGGACAGGCCGCCTTACGCCGCGATCTGGAGCGGCTTTGGACGGAGCATAACTGCGCCGCGGACGGCGCGACGCGCATCGCCGCCGAATACCTGGAAGTCACCGCCACGCGCGCCGTGTAGTGACGAATTTATTCGTCACGTGACGAATAAATTCGTCACTACGTGGCAGGCTCGGCCCGCCTCAACCACAACCGTCTTTAATTGAAAGCAGGAGAAACGAACAATGACCATAACGCAAACACAAACCACGACGAAACCATGTTACAGCTACCAGGAAACGCTGGTCGCTTCGCAAAAGGTGAACTGGCGCATCGAAGACATCATCGGCGGCGACAAACGGCTCGATTTCGCCCAGCCGTTCTTGCCGGAATCGTTCGCGCGGGTGGAGGAACTCAGCTTCCTGACGCCCGCTGAAAAGCTGAAGCTGAATCAGATTCGCGGTTTCGATTATCTGTGCGCCTTCGGGCTGGTCGAAGAGTTCATTCTGCCCTTCGTGCTCGATCACGCGCGCCCGCAATTGCAAGGCGATGATTATCGCGTGCGGGCTTTTCTGGCTTTCGCCGCCGAAGAGGCCAAACACATCCACCTTTTCAAACGCTTCCGCGCGGAGTTTGAAGAGGGGTTCGGAACGGAATGTCTGTTCATCGGTCCGCCCAACGCAATCGCCGAGGCCATTCTCGCGCATGATCCGCTGGCCGTGGCGCTGGTGATCTTGCACATCGAATGGATGTCGCAAAGGCATTACACCGAAAGCGTGCAGAATGACCAGCGACTCGACGCGCAGTTTAAGAGTTTGCTCAAGCATCACTGGATGGAAGAGGCGCAGCACGCCAAGCTCGACACGCTGATGGTCGAAGCGTTGGCTGAAGGGCGCAGCGAGGCCGAGTTGGAAAAGGCGTTGGATGAGTACCTGGAAATCGGCGGCTTCCTCGACGTAGGGCTTGGCCAGCAAGCTGAATTCAATTTAGAAAATCTGCGACGCAGCGCGGGCCGCGCGCTGACCAAGGGCGAACGCGCGGAGTTCATAACCAAACAACATCAGGCGCTGCGCTGGACGTTTCTGGGTTCCGGCATGACGCACGCGAACTTCCTGTCCACGCTGGAACGGCTGTCGCCGGCCTTGCGGCGGCGGCTCGAACAGGTTGCGCCGGTCTTTTGTTAGGGGCTGGGTAACCGCTCAGCCCCAACGGGGCGGCCCGTGATAGCCCGGCGCAACGCGCTGGGGACAAACCGCATTCAGCTCCGACCAATGATCATCACATTTCCCAGCGCGTTGCGCTGGGCCGCCATAGAGCGCCCCGTTGGGGCTGAGCAGTTACGGGGCCGCTTCATTAAGCGCCGTTACGCCAAATGAAAGTCGCCCGTAAGCCGGCGGCGTGAAAAAACAAGCCCGCGCGCAGACGTGGGAACAGCAGGAGAAGGAGAGCATCTTGAACTTACAACCAATCATTCGGGCCGTAGTGTGCGCGGCCCTTGTCGCGGCGCGTATTGCCGGCGCCGGATGGGTCACAATTCAGCCAGTCGCCGGACAAATAACCAATCAACAGATTTACCGGCCCGGATTGCGCAACAGTTTCCTGGGGCATCGGCTCAGCGCGGAAGAATTGAATCTTGTGCTGACGCAGTTGCGGCGCAAGACCGGGTTTACGCGAATGCGCTTTGATGAAGATGGTTTTCTGACGATTGACGATCGCTCGCAGATCACCGGCGGATCGGCCCTCGCGCGGGAACTGCTGCTGGCCGCGGTTGACGGAAAGAAATCCATCAACCTGCAAAGCCGCAACCGTGCGCCGGAGGTGGTTTTTGCGCGGGTGAGTGAGAGAGTGAGTTACACCGGCTGGCGGTCGGACGCGCAGATCGAAGTGGCGACGATTGAGGTTGATTTCGCCGATTTCGATCATCTGCGGGGCCACAGAGAAGCGATGGAAGCCTTCGATCCGGGATTCGTAATCCTGCACGAACTCTGCCACGCCGCGCTGGAACTGCGCGACCCTTCGAAGGCGGTGAAGGCGGCGGGGGATTGCGAAAGTTACATCAATCGCATTCGCCGTGAACTCGGGGCGCCGGAGCGGCGGCAGTATGTGGCCACTGTTTCCTGGAAGTCGCACTCTATTTCCTACCCGGCCGTCCTGATTGCGAAACTGATCTTTACGCAGACCGAACCGGGCCGCGAGCCGGGGAGCCGCGCGAAAACGAAGACGCTCTACCTCACGTGGGATACGCAGCAGGTGGGGAATGCTCGCTGGCTTTCAGCGCCGCCGGCAGTGAAGGAGAAGACGAGCGCCGGAGTAGTGGCGCCTTAACACCGCGCGCGCGCGGACGCAGGCGCGGCGGAAAGCTGTCAACCCAATAGCCATTACCGGAGGAACTATGGAAATCGAAATCATGAACGCAATGAACGAAAGCATGTATCTCAGCCTGATGATGGTGATTGAAGTCATTGCGCGGATCTCCGTCCTCTTCGCCATCGCCGGCGTCGCCATCTATCTCGCCGGTGTCGCCTGGCTCTGCTTCGAGGAAACGCGACAGCCCGCGCGTCGCCGGATGACGTCAGCGCCGGAGCCGCCGGAGCCTGATGAATATGACCTGTTGGCGGTCCTGGCCGCGCTGGATGACGACCTGGGCGACAAATTGACCGGCGGCGTGTCGCGCCGCGAACCGGCGTTAAAACGGATTCCAATTGAGTGAACAGGCCACGTCAGTCGCCCAACCGTGGGAGAGATCTGAATTCGTGAGCCAAGCGACAGGCGTCCGCCAATCGGCAGCCTGAAAAAAACATGCTCGCGCACGGACGCGGGCCCGAACAGTAGAAGGAGGACATTTTGAACTTACAACGAGTTAGGCAGGTCGTGGTGTGCGCGACCATCGTCGCGCTGCTCATCGCCGGCGCGGAATTATTCTCAACGCAATCGGTGGCCGGGCGGGAAACCAACTCCGGCGCCTTGCGCGGCGAGGCGGCGCTCGACCAATTGAAACAGGACGGGCAATACGAATCGCTGCAAGCCGCCATGCGCCAGGCTCGCTTCAGCGTCAGCCGCGCCGAAGCGACGCCGCTGGGCCGCGCCGCCTGGCACGCGCCCAACAGGTCAGCGGGCTATGACGCTTACGTCACCGAAGCGGGTGTGAGCATCGCCGTCAACGACCAGTCGTATGTCAGCCTCAGCCTGCACAGCTTCGGTTATGGCCACGCGATGCAAGGCGTCGCGCTGGGCGAAGTGTACGCGGATAAGCAGACAATCAACATCACGCGCGACAATGGCGTGCGGGAATGGTACGTCAACGGCCCGGAGGGCCTGGAGCAAGGCTTCACGCTCAGCGAACCGCCGGGCGCGCGGCATCAAGGCGTCCCCTTGCGGCTGGCCTTGCAGGTCAGCAAGGGCTGGCGCGCCGTGGCGAGCGAGGACGGCCAGCGAATTACCTTGCGCGGCGCCGGCGAACAGGCGGTCGAATACAGCGAGCTGGTCGTGAGCGACAGCCTGGGGCGCAACATCCCGGCGCGGTTGACGGTCGCTGAAGAACAAGTCGTCATCGAGGCGGAAGACCACGAGGCCACGTATCCGCTAACGATTGATCCGGTTTTTACCTTTCAACAGAAGCTGACGGCGGCGGACGCGGCAAACGGTGATTTCTTCGGCGACGCGGTTGCGCTGAGCGGCGCCACGCTGGCGGTGGGCGCGTCTAACGATGAAATCGGAATGAACCAGGAGCAAGGTTCGGTTTACGTTTTCACGCGCAGCGGCGCGACGTGGACGTTCCAACAGAAAATCACCGCCTTCGACGGCGCGGCGGGTGATTCCTTCGGTCGTGATGTTGCGCTCTACGGCGCCACGCTGGCGGTGGGCGCCTATGCTCACAACATTGGCTCAAACGCGAATCAAGGCGCGGCCTACGTCTTCACGCGCGTCGGCGCGACGTGGTCGCTGCAACAGAAAATCACCGCCTTCGACGGCGCGGCGGATGATTCCTTCGGCGCCGCCGTCGCCTTGAGCGACTACACCCTGGTAGTCGGCGCGAGCGCCGACACCATCGGCGCGAATACCTGGCAGGGTTCAGCCTATGTCTACACGCGCATCGGCGCGGTCTGGTCGCTGCAAAAGAAGCTCACCACCGTCGGCGCAGCGTATGATCGTTTCGGCTGGACGGTGGCGCTCGACGGCGACACGGTGGCGGTAGGCGCGACTGGCGCGGACGCGGTCTACATCTTCAAGCGCTACGGCACGATCTGGCTCCAAGAACAGAAACTCTTCGCCCACGATGGCGCGTCAGGCGCCTTCGCCTGGACGGTCGCGCTCGACGGCGACACCGTGGTGGTCAGCGCCCTCGGCGACACGGTCGGCTCGAACTTTCAGCAGGGTTCGGCCTACGTCTATGTCCGCAGCGGCTCGACCTGGACATTTCAACAGAAACTCACGGCCAACGACGGCGCAGCGGAAGATTATTTCGGCAAGTCGGTCGCGGTCAGGGGGGACATCGCGGTGGTCAGCGCGTATGGGGATGACGTGGGCGCGAACCAGGATCAAGGCTCGGTTTACGTCTTCGCGCGCAGCGGCGCGGCCCAACCTATATGGACGCAGATAAAGAAACTCACCGCCTTCGACGGCGCGGCCTATAGTGGCTTCGGCCAGGCGGTTGCGCTCAGCAGCGATACGCTGGTGGTGGGCGCCCATAGCAACTTCGTCCAGGAGGTCTCCGGTCGAGGCTCGGCTTACGTCTTCGCCATCTCACCCTGTCCGATTCTCACGCTCCTGCCGGACAGTCTGCCCAATAGCGCCATTGGCTCTTCGTACCAGCAATTTCTACTCGTCAGCGGCGGCGCGGGGCCGTTTGAGTTCACGCTGGCCGGCGGCGCGCTGCCGCCTGGCCTGTCGCTGTCGGCCAGCGGAAAGCTGTCGGGGCCGCTGACGGCGCTGGGGACGTACAACTTCACGATCAGGGCGACCGACTTGAGCAGCGGCTGTTTCGGCAGCCGGGCTTACACCATCACGGTCACGGAGCCTTGTTCCGCCATCACGATCGAACCGAAGGCGCTGCCGAACGGCGTGATAGACAAGGTGTACAGCGAGATGCTGACGGCGACCGGCGGCAAGGAGCCATACACGTTCAGCGCGAATGGCATGACGCCTCCCGGACTGAGCTTGGGCGCAGACGGTACCTTGAAGGGCATACCCACCGCGCTGGGCAGCTTCAGTTTCAGAGTGACAGTCCGCGACAACCTGGGTTGTTACGGGGTGCGGTCTTACACGATTACGATCACCAAAGAGGGCGCCAAAATCGGCGGCGCGCCGCGCGGCAGCCGGTAGATCGTTTGTTCGCAGCCCACCGCGCATAGGTGACAGAAAGATGTGAGCAGACCAGACAGAAAGATGGGGGACAGAAAGATAAAAACAGAAAGCCAGTCCCATATCTTTCTGTCCTCCATCTTTCTGTCGCCAGATCCCCTCTGGCCGCGATCACTTGCACGGGTGGGAAATTTACAGAAGAAAAAAACACGCCCGCGCGCGAACGCGGGTTCAAGCAGGAGAAGGAGAACATTGTGAACTTACAACGAATCAAGCAGGTCGTGGTGTGCGCGGCCTTGGTCGCGTTGCTCATCGCCGGCGCGGAATTATTCTCAACGCAACCGGTGGCAGGGCAGGAAACCAAGCGACAAACCTTGCGCGGCGAGGCGGCGCTCGACCAATTGAAACAGGACGGGCAATACGAATCGCTGCAAGCCGCCATGCGCCAGGCCCACTTCAGCGTCAGCCGCGCCGAAGCGACGCCGCTGGGTCGCGCGGCCTGGCACGCTCCAAATGCGGCGGCGGGTTATGACGCTTATGTGACCGAGGAGGGCGTGAGCGTCGCCGTCAGCGACCAGTCGTATGTCAGTCTCAGTTTGCAGGGCGTTGGTTACGGCGAGGCGCTGCAGGCCGTCGGGCCGGGCGAGGTCAACGGCGAGCGACAGACGATCAACATCACGCGCGCGGGCGGCCTGCGGGAATGGTACGTCAACGGGCCGGACGGCCTGGAACATGGCTTCACGCTCAACGAACCGCCAGGCGCCCGGAGCCAGGGCTCGCCCCTACGGCTGGCCTTACAGGTCGGCGCGGGCTGGCGGGCCGTGGCGAGCGATGACGGCAAGTGGGTCACGTTGCGTGGCCCGCGCGACGAGGCGGTCGAATACGGCAAGCTGGTTGTACGCGACAAGCTGGGGCGCAACATTTCGGCGCGGTTGACGGTGATAGACGAACAGGTCGTGATCGAGGTGGAAGACCACGACGCCGAGTATCCGCTGACGATTGATCCGATCTTTACATTGCCACGGAAGCTGACGGCGACGGATGGCGCGGCGAACGACTACCTGGGGTACTCGGTGGCGCTCGACGGCGACACGGCGTTGGTCGGCGCGCCTTACGACGACGTGACGGGCATGGAGCAAGGCTCGGTCTATGTCTTCGTGCGCAACGGCGCGACGTGGACGCAGCAGGCGCGGCTGACCGCGCAGGACGGCGCGTCGTTCGATTATTTCGGGTGGTCGGTGGCGCTCAAAGGCAATCTGGCGTTGGTGGGGGCGATCTATGGTCCAGGCCCCGCCAATCCGGATCAGGGCGCCGTGTATGTTTTTGAGCGCGGCGGTACGACGTGGTTCCAGCAGGCGCGATTGAACGCCAACGAAAACACGGTGGGCGCGCAATTCGGCGCGGCGGTCGCATTGAACGGCCAAACGGCGCTGATCGGCGCGCCCACGTATACGTCCACTCCGTCTTACGCCATCACCGGCGCGGCCTATGTTTTCACGCGTAGCGGCGTGGCCTGGACGCAACAGGCGCGGCTGAACGCCAACGACGGCGAGGACGGCGATCACTTCGGGGTTGCAGTGGCGCTGGACGGAGACACGGCGCTGATTGGCGCGCCAAACAACGCTGTCACGGCCGGCGGTCAAGGCGCGGCGTATGTCTTCGCGCGCAATGGCGCGAGTTGGACGCAGCGGCAGAGACTCACCGCCTCTAACGGCGCGGTGGACGATCATTTCGGCAACGCGGTGGCGCTGAGCGGCGAGAAGGCCCTGATCGGCGCTTATTTGTATGGGAGCGACGATCGCGGCGCGTTGTATACCTTCAGGCGTGGCGCTACGAACTGGACACAAACAGATCAAACATTGGCTCCCAACCCGACGGCGGGCGCGCGTTTCGGCGTGTCCGTGGCGCTCGATGGGAACACGGCGGTGATCGGCGCTTCGCTCGGACTGTTTCAGACGGGCGTGGATCAACGTTCGGCCTACGTGTTTGTGTATGGTGGCGAGTGGTTCCTGGTACGGCGCCTCGGCCCGGAACTCGGCTCGGCGAACGACCGCTTCGGTTACGCCGTGGCGCTCGACGGCGACACTGTGCTGGCGGGGGCGTATCGAGGCGACGCCGCCGCGAACGATCAGGGCGCGGCTTACGCCTTCACGCTGCGCGACAGCCGTAGCGTCGAACAGCAGAAGTTGACCGCCCAAGACGGCGCGACGAATGATCGCTTCGGCTCGGCGGTGGCGCTCGACGGCGACACGCTGGTGGTGGGCGCGTGGGGCGACACCATCGGCGCGAACGTAAATCAAGGTTCGGTTTACATCTTCACGCGCAATGGCGCGACGTGGACGCAGCAACAGAAACTCACCTCCAACGACGGCGCGGCGGATGATTCCTTCGGCTACTCGGTGGCGCTCGACGGCGCCATGCTGGTGGTGGGCGCGTATCGAGACACCATTGGCGGAAACGCGAACCAGGGTTCGGCCTACATCTTCACGCGCAATGGAACAGTTTGGGCGCAGCAACAAAAACTCACGGCCGTCGCCATAGACGGCTTGCCGAACGATAACTTCGGCAGATCGGTCGCGCTCGGCAGCGGCGCCGTGGTGGTGGGCGCGTCGGGCGCAGATACTTCTAGAGGTTCGGTCTACGTCTTCACATTCAATGGCGCGGTCTGGACGCAGCAAGCGAAACTCACCGCCAACGACAGGGCTGCGGGTGATGAGTTCGGCTACGCGGTGGGGCTGAGTGGCGACACGCTGGTGGTGGGCGCGTTTCGAGACAGCATCGGCGCGAACACTCAGCAAGGTTCGGCCTACGTCTTCACGCGCAACAGCGGGGTCTGGACGCAGCAACAGAAAATCACCGCCAACGACGGCGGGGTGTATGGTCACTTCGGATATGCGGTGGCGCTTGACGCGGACACACTGGCGGTGGGCGCGCCGGGCAACAGCTTGGAGGCTCCGCAAGGGGCAGCCTATGTTTTCGCGCGCGCCGGCGCGGCCTGGGTTCAGGCGCAGAAACTTGCCGCCAGCGATGGCGTGACAGGGAATTCCTATGGCTCCGCAGTCGCGATGAGCGGCGGCATTCTGGTGGTCGGCGCCCTGGGCGACGGCGTCGGCGCAGGCGCCAGTCGAGGTTCGGCCTACGTCTACACCTTGCTCGGGAACTGGCAGCCGCAAACGAAACTCACCGCCAGCGACGGCGCGGCCTATGATTACTTCGGCTGGGCGGTCGCGCTTGACGCGGACACTATGGTGATCGGCGCCAGCGGCGACGACATCGGCGCGAACGATTATCAAGGTTCAGCTTACGTCTTCGTCAGCCCCGCCTGCCCGACCATCACGATTGCGCCGGCCAGTCTGCTAAACGGCGCGCTCAGCGCGTCGTACAACCAAAACCTCACCGCCAGCGACGGCAGCGGCGTGGGGGATTACCAATTCGCGGTCTCCAGCGGCGCGTTGCCGCCTGGCTTGACGTTGGACCCTCCCGGCCTGCTGCACGGCGCGCCCACCGCCACGGGGACGTATCGCTTCACGATCACGGCCACGTATTTCCTGAGCCTTTGCAGCGGCAGCCGCGAGTACACCATCACGATCACGGCGCCGCCCTCCACGATCACAATCAACCCGGCCACGCTGCCCAACGGCGCGATGGGCGCGGCGTATAGCCAGACGCTGGCGGCCACGGGCGGCAAGGCGCCTTACCGTTACAGCGTGACGGCGGGCGCGACGCCGCGTGGGTTGAGCCTGAGCGCGGACGGCGTCCTGAGCGGTACGCCTGCCGCCACCGGCGCGTTCGATTTCACCGTCACCGCCACCGACGCCAACGGCTCCACGGGCGCGAAGGCCTACACGCTGGTTGTCAACGGATGCGGTTACACGATCACGCCCGCGAGCCAATCATTCAGCGCGAGCGCGGCGACGGGCGCCGTGATGGTGGCGGCGGGCGCGGGCTGCGCGTGGACGGCGACGAGCAATGCGCCATGGCTGACGATCACCGGCGGCGCGAATGGGACCGGCGCCGGACAGATCGATTACCGCGTCGCCGCGAACACAGGCGCCGCGCAGCAGGCGGTGGTGACGGTGGCCGGACAAAGACACCTCGTTCAGCAAGCCGCCGCGGCCAGGCGTCCACCGCGCCTCACGCGCCTCAGCGAGCGCGGCGAGCGAAACGTCGAGATGCGGAGGAATGACGAAGCGGCCAACCCGCGTTTTCAATGAAAGGAGTCCAAGCATGCGTTACCCATCATACAAGCCGATGTTTTTCATCGTCATCATTCTTTCCGCCGCGCTCTATTTCCCGCAGGCGAATCCGCCAGCCGGCGCGGCGTCCGCTCCGGCCACGGGCGACGGCGAGACCGCGGCGGCTCAACCCATCGCCCCGCCGCTTGCGCAGCTTCCCAGTCTGGTCGCCCCCGAAGGGGCGGCCGATGACAAGTTAGGCTGGTCGGTCGCCGCCATCGGCGATACCCTCGTCATCGGAGCTTACCTCGACGACGTCGGAGCCAACGCCGATCAAGGCTCGGCCTATGTATTTGTCAGATCGGGCGGCGGCTGGACCTTCCAGCAGAAGCTCGTGGCCAGCGACGGCGCCGCGCAAGACCGATTCGGCGATTCCGTCGCGATTTACGCGGACACAATCGTCGTCGGCGCGCCTCTAGACGACATTGGGACGAACCTCGATCAGGGAGCGGCCTACGTCTTTGTGAGATCGGGAACCCTCTGGTCAATACAGCAGAAGCTGACGGCCAACGACGGCGCTGCGCAGGACCGGTTCGGCGATTCCGTCGCGATCTACGCGGACACGGTCGTCGCCGGCGCGCCCCTCGACAACACGGCGACAAACTCCGACCAGGGCGCGGCCTATGTTTTCGCGCGATCCGGAGCGGTTTGGGCGCAGCGGCAGAAACTCTCGGCCAATGACGGCGCGCCGGACGATCAATTCGGCGGCGCCGTCGCGATCAGCGACAACACGATCGTCGTCGGCGCGTATCTCGACGACAACACGACGCCAACCACCGGCCAGGAGGCGGCGTACGTCTTCGCGCGGTCGGGGAACGACTGGTCGTTCCAGCAGAAGCTCGTGGCCAGTGACGGCGCTGAGGGCGATCATTTCGGCGCCGCCGTCGCCGTCAACGGGGACACGGCCGTTATCGGCGCATGGCTCGACGACAACAGCGCGAACGCCGATCAAGGCTCGGCCTACGTCTTCGCGCGATCGGGGACGGGGTGGACCCAACAACGGAAGCTGACGGCCAACGACGGCGGGGGCGGCGACCGTTTCGGCAGATCGGTCGCGCTCGACGGCAATACCGCCCTGGTCGGAGCCTATCTCGACGACGTCGGCGCGGCCAGGGATCAAGGCTCGGTCTATCTGTTTTCGCGTTCGGGCGTGAGCTGGACTCAGCGACAGAAGCTCACGGATCAGGAGGGCGTGGCCAGCGACTTCTTCGGCAATGCGGTCGCGTTCGGCGACGGCCTGGTCATCGCCAGCGCCCCACAGGCCAAGGTCGGCGCGAACGCGTCGCAGGGCGCGATTTACTTTTTCGGCTGCGGCTACGTCGGACAAAAGACGATCACCGGCGGCGTGACCGGCGATTACTTCAGCCTCGCGTCGGCGATTGACGGCGACACCGCAGTGGTTGGAGCGCCGGCCTATTACGCGGGGACGGGGGGGCTTAAAGGCTCCGCTTATGTTTACACTCGTAACGGCGCGGAGTGGACGCTGTCGGCGCAACTCCTGCCCAGTGATGTTCTGGCCGACGACTATTTCGGCGGCTCCGTCGCAATCAACCGCGACACCATCGTCGTCGGCGCGCCCACGAAAAACATCAATGGCGTTATCGATCAGGGCGCGGTGTATGTCTTCGCGCGCGTAGGCGGGACGTGGATACAGCAGGCGCGGCTCGTGGCCGGCGACGGCGCGACCGAGGATTACTTCGGCGGTTCGGTCTCCATCAGCAACAACCTGCTTGCCGTCGGCGCGCCCCAACGCGACGTCGGCGGAAAGAAGGATCAGGGCATGGTGTACCTCTTTTCACGCACCGGCGCGACCTGGACGCCAGGAGTCAAGTTGACCGCGGACGACGGCGGGGAAAGGTACTATTTGGGCCACTCAGTGTCGCTCTCCGACTTCACGCTGATCGCGGGCGCGCCGGCCGCCAATGTCGGCGCGGGCAAACAAGGCGCCGCCTATGTCTTCGAGGGCAGCTTCACCCCCTGGAAACAACGCGCGAAGTTGATCGACAGCCAAGGCAAGGCTGGCGATTTCTTCGGCAAATCAGTCGCTCTCTGGGGAAACACGGCGCTGATCGGCGCGCCGATGAAGGCCATCAACGGCGTTTTGGCTCAAGGCGCGGCCTTCGTCTTCGTCGCTTCCCGGATAGGCATCTGGTCGCAGCAGGCCACGCTGATCCAGAGCGACGGCAAGTTCGATGACGAACTGGGCCTTTCGGTCGCGCTCAGCGGCAATACCGCCGTGGTCGGAAAGGAGGGCAGGGGGAATCCCAACGGATACCGACAGGGCATGGCTTATGTCTTCACGCGCAATGGCGCGACCTGGACGTCCCAACAGCCAATCGTCTCCAGCGATGTTAAAACCAACAGCCATTACGGCGCTTCGGTCGCCGTCAGCGGCGAGACGATCCTGGTTGGCGCGGTGTCCGAGTCTCTCGGCCAACAGGGCGCGGTCACCGTTTTGAAAACCAATTGCGTCGCGCCGCTCGCGCCCATCGCCAGCGTCTCGGCCGCGAGCTTTGCCGCGGGCGGCGGGCTTGCGCCCGAATCTATTACCGCCGGCTTCGGCGCGAATCTGGCGACCAGTACGCAAACAGCGTCCTCGCTTCCTCTGCCGACGACCTTGGCGGGCGTCAGCGTGAAAGTCACGGACAGCGCCGCCGTGGAGCGGCTGGCGCCACTCTTCTTCGTCTCGCCGGGGCAGATCAATTACCAAATCCCGCCGGGCACGGCCAATGGCCCGGTTTCCGTGATGGTCACCGGCGCCGCCGGCCCCATCGCGTCGGGCGCGGCCCAGATCTTCGGCGCCGCGCCGGGATTGTTCTCGGCCAATTCGAGCGGTCAAGGTGTGGCCGCCGCCCTCGCGCTTCGGATCAAGGCCGACGGATCGCAGAGCTTCGAACCCGTCGCGCAATTCGATCCGGCGCAGAACCGCTTCGTCCCCGTCCCGATCGACCTCGGCCCGGCCACCGACCAGGTCTTTCTGGTGTTCTTCGGCACGGGACTGAGGTATCGCAGTTCACTCTCAGCCGTGAACTGCGCCATCGGCGGCGCAAGTACCGAAGCGCTCTTCGTCGGCGCCGCGCCAGGATTCGCCGGCCTCGACCAGGTCAACGCGCGATTGCCTCGCTCGCTCGTGGGCCGCGGTGAGGTTGGCGTGGAGCTGTTTGTCGACAGCAAGGCCGCCAACACGGTGCGCGTCAGCATACGTTAGTAGGCCGACGCCACATTCCATTCAATTCAACAATCACAACTTTTGATAAGGAGAAAGACAATGACGAAACCAAAGACGATGAACGGAGTCAACCTCGATCAGTTGTTCGGCACGATCAATGCGATCCGGGAGACGCCGGGGCTGGCCAAGTTCAAATTCCGGGCCAGCAACAAGTGGATCAACGGCGGGCACAACCGCACCACGATCAAGGACTTTTACGGCGCGGGACAGGAAGACACTTCGCGCGCCGAGCCGTTCGTGATGGACAACGACGAACCCGCCGTGCTGCTGGGCACGGACGAAGGCGCCAATCCCGTCGAGGTCGTCCTGCATGCGCTGGCTGGTTGCCTGACGACTTCACTCGTCTATCACGCCGCCGCGCAGGGCATCCGGATAGACGAGGTCGAATCGAGGTTCGAGGGCGATCTCGATCTTCACGGGTTCCTCGGATTGTCGGATGAGGTCAGGAACGGTTACGAGAGTATCCGTGTGACGTTCAGGATCAAAGCCGATGCGCCGCAGGAGAAACTGGAAGAGCTTATTGAGCTGGCTCGGAAACGTTCGCCGGTCTTTGACATCGTCTCCAACCCGGTTCCAGTCTCTGTCCGTTTGGAGACAAACTAAGGCGCCTATTTTCGTCTCGCCGGGACAAATCAACCACCAGGTTCCGGCGAGTACGGCGTCAGGCGGGGCGACGATCAGCGTCAGCGACGGGGCGACGGGCCAGGTTGAAATCACCCGTACCTCCTTCCGCTTCTATCAACAGGTCAGCGTCCGCTTCGGCGGCGAGCTCAGCAACTCGCTGTTCGCTGGCGCGGTCGCGGGGCTCGTCGGCCTAGATCAAACCAACGTGTTGGCTTGTCGCTGTCTGGTGATGGCATTGAACCATTGCCATCACCGTCGGATAGGCTTTTGCGCGACGGCCACTAGGCGCACCGGCCCGAACAAGCCCGATTCGCGCGGTTCGAGTTTGGCCCAGGGCGTTCCGCCCGACGCGGTAATGTTGGTGCGCGTGAGTCGCTGCTCCGAGGGCAGCGCGGCGTCGCCAACCAGGCGGTTAAACCAGTTGTTGGCGACTTCCACGATTAATTCGTTTTCGCCCTCGCGCAGCGTCTCGCCGCAATCGGCGTGGAAGGGCTGTGTCCACAGCACGCCCAAGGGCTGGCCATTGAGCCAAGCCTCGCCAATCGTCCATAAATCGCCGAAGTCCAGATAGACGCGCCGCCCGTCGTCCTTCCATCCCGGCGGCAGAGTAAACGTCTGGCGATAGCGCGCCGCGCCGCTGAAAAACTTCACCGCCGGGTCAGCGTGTTTGGTCCAGGAAGCAAGACTCGCAATCTTCATACTCCCCGCTGGCGCGCCGCGCCCCTTTTCAAATTCGACGCTCCATTCCCCGTCGAGCGTCAGCGGCGCGGGCAGGCCGGAAACGCCAATCGTCTGTTGTTGTCCGCCCGCGCGCGTGATGACATACGAACCGTTGCGGCTCGTCTCGATTAACGTCGCGTTGTCGCGCATCGTTATCCTGGCTTCGGGCGCGACATTGATAATCGCATCGGCGCGCGCCGGACGACGAAAGACGACGAAGATGGATCCGTTGGCCGCCAACTCAATCGGCATTTCGATTCCCTCGAGCGTGCGGCGATAAACTGCCGAGCGTTCTATGCGGCCCGTTTGCGCGTCCCAGAATTCAGGCTCGCGATCCGCGACGCGGAACCGGACGTTGGCGCGGGCGGCCTGCGCCTGACCGTTGCGGACGAAATAGATCTCCACGTCGCCATCGCGTCGGTGAATGAAGTCCAGGCCTGCGGGCGCGACGAAATCAGGTTGAATTTTCATAGCGGCCAACACCTGTCGCGGCGTCTCGCCCCAGACGATGCGGCCTTTGCCGTAAGCGCGGGTCTTCCGGACGCGCCCATCCAGATCACCCCACAAACGAGCCGCCAACTCGCGCACACGCGTATCGTTGCCCGGCGCGCCTTCGAGGCCGATGGCGCGTTGCGGCTTCGGCCCAATCACCGTCGCGCCGTCGGCCACCAGCTTTTCAATTTTGGCCAATACCGCAGGATGCGCCTCTTCAGCTTCGGGCAAGACCAGCACGGCGTAGTTCATTCCATCTGGCAGCGCAAGGCGGCCATCGCGCGCTTCGAGCCGGTTCAGAAGCACGTCCGAATTGGTCACGTCATAATC
>Ga0187894_10002600_pt1 | contig 21382 bp, 17 predicted proteins | sample GBC1701081metaG_FD_136650 | JGI IMG/M metagenome (GOLD analysis project Ga0187894, IMG submission 136650) | White microbial mat communities from a lava cave in the Kipuka Kanohina Cave System on the Island of Hawaii, USA - GBC170108-1 metaG ...
CCCGTCCTGCAACCGCGAACCATCGGCGTAAGCCTCAGCGCTACGTTCTGAAGGTGAGCGTCACCTCGCGCCGAGATCCGGGGCTGGATTTCGGCGCGAGGGATTTGCTCATGTGAGCCCGCTCGCCTCATTGATACTTGGAAAAGAAAAAAGCGATGCGAGTCAGCCAATGCTCGGCGGACATCGAAAAGGATAGTACATGCCAGCCGACGCATCCGCCAGAATGAATGGAGAGAAAACCATTCCTGCTCAATTGGATGAGCTCTTCACGTCCTGGAATCGCGACGATGCGCCTGGGCTCATCGTCGGCGTAGCGAAAAGCGGTCAGCTCATCTATCGCCGCGCCTTCGGTATGGCGAGTTTAGAAACGTGCGTCGCCAACACTCCCAAGACACGCATGCGTATCGGGTCGACCACAAAACACTTCACAAGCCTCCTTGCATTGTTGTTGGCCGAAGAGGGCAAGCTCAACATCGATAGCCCGATCCGAAATTATCTACCCGAAATGGTCAATGTCGGCGGTGATCCAACGCTGCGCCAATTGATGCAGCACACTGGCGGTTCGCGCTGCTACCTCGATCTCGCGTTCGTTGTGAACGGCCCGGACGGGATGTTGCGTCGCGGTGACGCGCTCAAAATCCAGGCGCGACAGCACGGGCGAAACTTCGCTCCCGGTGAAGCGATGACCTACAACAACGGCGGATACCATCTGCTATCGCTTGCCATCGAACGGGCGGGAGGGCAGGCGTTTGCGGATCAGCTCCGGACTCGATTCTTCGAGCCTTTGGGAATGATCGATACCGCACTTGTGTCGTCCGATGTCGAGATCACGCCGGGCATCGCGACGCTCCATATGCAAGTCGAAGGTGGTCGCTGGCGCCGGGGTCTATTCAACGCCGAGTCCAAGGGCGAGGGCGGCATTGTCTCGACTGTCGATGACATGCTGCGTTGGGCGGCTCACTTGCGCTCACGCGATCGCTTCGGGACGCCGGCAACATGGAAGACCTTGCGCGCGCTTCCAACCTTTGCTGATGGATCGCACGGCATCTACGCGCTAGGCCTGATGGTCGACACCTACCGTGGGCTCAAGGTCGTCCACCACGGGGGCACCGTCATGGGGGGCTCCAGCCAGATGCTGAGCGTCACCGACTTTGAACTGGACATCGTCATTCTTGCTAACGGTGCACCGGGCGCCGCTCCCGCCAAGCTGACAGAACAGATCATCGACATCATTCTGGCAGGACACGTTGGTGAAAAGGATCCCGCGGTGTTGGCTAAGGACCATTCCGCACTCATTGGCGATTGGTGGTCGCCGAAGACGGAGATGTTATATAGCCTGATCGACCATGAGGGCGAATTACGCTGCAAGCTCGGTAACGTCCCAGCGCCCTACATCCTAAAGCGTGGCGCTGACGGCATGCCTGTTATGGCTGCGCACGCCCATGGTGAGGTCCGCTTCCGCGAAACAAAGGATAGAGACGAACTCGAGATCGGGTTCTGCGGCAGTTGGGCAATTTATCAAAGGGTGTCGAGAGGATACGGCGCGCTGGCGCCCTTCGCTAAGTCTGTGTCAGGCTCGTATTACGCCCACGATGCCGACGCACGCGCGGAGATAAGGGTCGACGGTGAGCGAACGACAATGCGGTTATCGGGCGCGCACGGTTATGTCGACGTCCTTATCACGCCCCTCGCCGAAAATGTGGCGGTGACGGATCCTCACGCCAGTGAATTTGGCGGCTGGTCTGCACTCACCTTCGACAAGAATGAGGGCGTGGCGACAAGCTTTCGCCTCAACAACTGGCGCACCAGAAACCTGGAATTTGTGCGTGCGCAGTCGCCGGATCGTTCGGGGAAGAATTGAAGCGAGGCGCGCCGCGCTCTTGTTTTGCCCGCGTGGAATCTAATGGAGCATGCATGGACGATCGCGCACTTCAGGAGTTGGTTAGCGAAACGGCCGTGGAACTCGGCTTGGCGGGCGCGCAGGTCGCCGTCCTTCAAAAAGGCGAAGTGCGCGAGTTCGGGGCCGGTGCGCGGGATTTGGAGCTTGGGCTCCCGGTCACAACCGACACGCTTTTCCAGATCGGCTCCACGACGAAGGTGATCAATGCGGCCTTGGTGATGACCTTGGTGGACGAGGGAAGGCTGGAGTTAGACGCGCCGGTGCATGATATTATCGGCGATTTTCGCCTCGCCGATGCGATCGCCCAACAGAACGTGACTTTGCGCCAGTTGCTGTCAATGACGAGTGGCGCCGACAACGGCCCTTACCACTCCTTTGGGCGCGGCGACGATGCGCTCAGTCGGTATATTGGATCACTGTCGGGCGTTCCGCACATATTCGCGCCGGGAACGGCGTACGGATACAGCAACGCCGGCACCAATGTCGCAGGATACGCAGCGACGCGCGTCACGGGCAAAGCATGGGAGCAACTGCTGTTCGAACGCTTGCTGAAGCCGTTGGCGCTCCAGCGGACAAGCGCGCTTCCCGAACACTTGATCTTCCATCCTTTGGCTTTGGGCTATTTGCGCACCTCGCCCGGGGTGCCGCTACAGCGGCTTGGCGTCTGGGATCTAGGTCGTTCAATGGCGCCAGCGGGCGCAACACTGTGCTCGTGCGCCGGTGATTTGGTGCGGTTTGCGGGCATGTTGATGAAAGACGGCCAGTCGGAAGACAGCGGTTGCGTGCTTTCCAAGGCCGCCGTGCAGACAATGCACGAACCTCAAGTCGAACTCCCGGCAAAGCTCATGGCAGAGAAGTGGTGCGTGGGGCCATACTGGAAGAGTTGGGGAGGTCATTCAATTTACGGACACAGCGGCACTAATCTCAATGGCTCCTCCACGCTGCTTTGGTGCCCTAACAAGCAGTTTGCGCTCGCTGCACTAACCAACGTTTCGGCGCAAGGTTATCCCTTGGCCGAACGGATATCCGACGTTGTGTTTCCTGCGCTCTGCCGCATCGACAAGCCTCTACCTCCGATCCCTGCCGAAATCGCACCGGCGCCGGTCGATCTTTCGCTGTACGTGGGCCGCTTCGAAGCTTTGGGAATAACCATGCATTTCGAAGCCAACGACGGAAAACTCTTCGCGACGGCGGACACCTATTCGCCCCTCGGCGGGAAGGCGTTGCTGAAATCCGAGCTTATCCCCCTGGGGGGCAATAGGTTTCTTCCGCGCGAACCGGTGTTTTCAGGAAATCGCTGCTGGGATGTCGCCTTCTGGACCGAGGGCGAAAATGATCGGCCGACCCATTACCTGAACGGCGCCTTTCCTTTGCGCCGGACCGGTTGACAGCCTCGTTATGAAGCTGGGGATTGTTGACGTTGAGCTCGAACGCTTCTTGACGCATGGCGGCGCCGCGGATGCGATTTTCGCCGCAACCGCGGTCGCCTTGAAGACAGAGTACGTCCCCATGCGTGATGGAACGCGCTTGGCGACCGACCTATATTTTCCTCCCGTTGCAGCTGCTCCAATTGTTGTCATGCGCACGCCCTATGGGCGCAACATCGATCGAAACGCCAGTGCGATGATGGCGCTAGCGCAGCGCGGGTACACAGCGATTGCTCAAGATTGCCGCGGCACGGGAGCCAGCGAGCCCGACCACTGGGACTATTACGTGTTCGAGGCCGAGGACGGCTTTGATTGTGTGGAATGGATCGCGGCCCAATCGTGGTACGGCGGGTTCATCGGATCAATTGGCGGATCCTACACGGCGCAGACTCAATGGGCGATGGCGCTACATCCTTTGATGTCTGCCATCATCCCCCACGTCAGCGGCTTGGGGATTGCGCGCAATAGCGTGCACCTTCACATGTTCAACAACGGCTATGCTCGCACGGTCGGCAAGGGTGACGGCAAGCTCGGCGGCGTACCCTACAATCAGATCGAGATGCTGATCGAAGCTGAGACGATGGCAAGCGGGTTCTTTAATGAACCACTCAGCAGCTCTCTGCCGTCAGTTTTGTTCGAGCGCTTTCCCCAGATCAAGTGCATGGGGTCTTACGAGGCCCAAGTCTGGCTCTGGCGGCAATACTGCGCGCTGAGCGGCGCGGGCCGCGCCCAGTTCATACGCCAAGCATTCGGCGTCGAGACGGTCACTAGCATCGAGATTGAATCTATCTCGCGGATTTTCGGTCAGGATGTTGCGCACGATACGTTGTCTATTCCACATACCAACCAAGCGGAGCTCTGTGCTTCGATCCGAGCGCGGCCACTCATTTTTACTGGCTGGTATGATTGGGGGCTGAATGACGCCCTGGCCACTTGGGAGATGCTGCGCGGTGAAGGGCGAGCCGACGTTGCGCGGGACGCGCGCCTGATCATCGCGCCAACCGCGCATGCTACGCCGGGCTATCATGAGGGCGCCGAGACCCACCCGGAACTTCAACTCGCGCCGAGTGCTGCAAACTATCTAGGGATCTTCCAGCGTTGGTACGAGCGCGTGCGCGGCGAGGATTCGCGTGGTTGGCCAAGCGTCATTTATTATCTGATGGGCGCCAACGAATGGCGCGTCGCTGATGATTGGCCCATTCCGGGTTCGGTGGAAAAAACGTTCTATCTCTGTGAGGGCGCGCGCCTCAGCATTCATCCGCCCGATGAAGCGTCGCCGCCTGACCCCTATGTCTACGATCCAAATGATCCGACGCCAACGGTGGGCGGAAGCATCGTTTCCTACCTCTATACCCCTGGAAGCGTGGACGTGAGCGCAGCGCAGCGGCGCTCAGACGTGCTGACTTACACTACCGAGCCCATGCAGCATGACCTCGACGTTGTGGGTCCTTTGCGCGTTGTGCTGTTTGCAAGTTCAAGCGCGGTTGACACCGATTTTTGTGCACGCCTAAGCGACGTCTTTCCAGACGGCAGGGCGATTCAGCTACAGAACTGCGTACTGCGGGCACGCCACCGAAAACCGCGCTGCGCTCCGAGCTTGTTGGCGCCAGGTCGCGTCTACGAATTTGAAATCGACCTTTGGGCGACGGCCAACCGGTTCAAGGCGGGTCACAGGCTACGCCTCGACATCTCCTCGGCTGATTTTCCGAAGTTCGATCGCAATGCCAACCGAGGTGGTGAGCCAGGGGCGCCCGTGCCCGCCATGCAGACGATCTATCATGACGCGAAGCATCCCTCGCGTCTGCTGGTCTGTGTCCCCCCACCAAATGAGATTTTTCATTCATTCAAGCTGGAAGACACGTAAATGGCTCTGATCCAAATCAAGAAACCCTACCTGCTATTCGTCGGTGACACGACTGAGCCACGGATTGCCAAGACGGCTTTCGGTCTGCGCGACTGGGCGCGCGATGAATGCATCGGTCAGTGGCGTCTCAGCGCCGAGGCAGTGGACCTCGGTCTTCGCGACCTTTCGCCTAGTGAAGCCGTCGCGGCCGGTGCTTGCACCCTCGTTGTAGGGATCGCACCGCCTGGTGGACGTATTCCGCCGCACTGGCGAGCCACTTTTGTGGAGGCGTTGAACGCTGGCCTCGATCTTGCGGCCGGCATGCACGAGCGGCTAGGCGCCATCAACGAGTTGTCGGAGTTGGCCGAGCGGCTGGGCCGCATGATCCACGACGTACGCCATTTTGACGGCGCGCTGCCGGTGGGCAGTGGGCGGCGTCGGCCTGGCCTGCGCCTGCTCACCGTCGGCACCGACTGCGCGCTTGGAAAGAAATACACCGCGCTGGCAATCGCAAAGCTCATGCGTGACGATGGCCTTGACGCCGATTTTCGCGCAACCGGTCAGACTGGCATTTTGATCAGCGGCGGCGGCATCTCAGTAGATGCAGTAGTCGCCGACTTCATTTCAGGCGCAGCCGAAATGCTCTCACCGGAGAACGAGCCCAGACACTGGGATATAATCGAAGGGCAGGGCTCTCTCTTCCACCCAGCGTATGCCGGCGTGACGCTCGGCCTTCTACACGGTTCTCAACCCGACGCACTTGTGCTGTGCCATGATCCCAGCCGCACCGAAATATACGGCTTTCCGCACGTCCCAATCGTGGCGCCGTCCGAAGCGCTCGGTGTCTACTTGCAGGCGGCGCGCCTCACCAACCCGCAGGTGCGCTTTGTCGGCGTGTCACTTAACACTGTTACTATGACGGAGGCGGACGCACAACGCGTGCTGGCCGAGACTGCTGCCGACACCGGCTTGCCGTGCGTTGATCCTATGCGCACAGGCGTTGACGCAATCGTCGCGATGCTGCGTCAATTTTCCGAATAAACAGGTGGCCAGCGATCGACCCAAGGCGCGGCTTCTTCCAATTGGCGCGCTAGCGCAAATAGCGGCGCGTCATCGCCGCGGCGCGCGGTGAACAGTGCGCCAATGGGCAAGTTCTCGTCCGTCCAATAGAGCGGGACCGACATGGACGGCAGGCCGGCAATGTTGGCAACCGGCGTATAGGAAACGTAGTCGAACATGCGCATGAGAAGAGTCTCGAACGCAACTTCTGGGCCGAGTTCTCCAGTTTTCAAGGGCGGGCGTTTCAACGCTGGCGTAAGCAAAACGTCAACGGCCGGCCAGTTCGATTGGATTTTCCCGGTGATCGCTTGAACCTCTTTCAATAGCGCCTGCGCCGGTGGACGCGACGCGCCCCAGCGAGCCAGGCCGATGGTCCAGGGTTCGAGCAGCGCCTCATCACTTCCCACCTCGGAAATACCAAACAGCGCTTCCGCGCCAAGGCGCCCCCAGAGGTTTTCAATGCACACCATGATACGCCTGCCATCGAACGGCTGGGGTATTGGCACGACCGCGTGTCCGAGCGCTTCGCAAAGCCTTGCCGCGGCTTGAGTAGCATCGCGCACTTTTCCGTCGGGCGGCTCGCCAAGCAGATTTTCGAAGGTGAGCCCAATTCGGAGAGGGCGATGTTGAGCGCCCTGGGCGCGGGCCAGTGAGCCGCCGAGCAAGGCGTGCGAATAGGCTGCGTCACGGACTGATCGCGTAATTAGACTGTCGGAGCAGATCAAGTCCTCGATGGGATGGGCCGCGCGCGCGGCGTAGTTTGCGCCGCGGCTAGGCTTAAAGCCGAACACGCCGCAACAGCTTGCGGGTATACGGATCGAGCCCGCGCCATCACTCGCATGCGCGAGCGGTACTAATCCCGCTGCAACCGCTGCCGCTGCCCCGCCGCTCGATCCGCCCGGCGAATATGTTGAGTTCCACGGATTGCGGGTGGCGCCATAAAGCAACGGCTCGTTAGAGGGTAGCAGCCCAAATTCCGGCATCGATGTCTTGCCGACGATGGCGACACCCATACCGCGCAAGGCCCCTACGAACGCGTATTCGGTGGCGGCCGGCCGTAGCCCCCGCGCACGTGAACCCGCGCGACTGGGCAAACCGATGCAATCGAGCGAATCCTTTAAGAGCACTGGCGCGGCGAACAACAGAGATTCCGAAATAGACTGCCCGCGAGGATGTGGCGCCGCGCCCGCCCAGCAGACCGCGTTCAGCGCGCTACGTGAATGCTCGATCCGAAGATTGGTCGCCTCGATCAGCTCCTCAGCAGACACTTGGAGGGTCCGAACCAGACGAGCTTGGCCCGCGCCGTCGAGGCGACCGAGCTCAATAGCTTGTGTCAGCGTCTGAATACTCATTCCAGTTTTTCTCGGCTCCGGTGGGGATGATCTACACAAACGTGTAGTCAGGAAACAGCGATGTCAACGTCGGTCGATGAATGCGCTCCGGCCGTGTCTCCGATGTGGTGGATGGCTCCCGCTCACGGCGTCAATGTCGCCGACATCGATGATCTACTTTAACGCGGCGAAGGGCTTTCGCAGCGGCGGCTTCAATTCGCAATCGGCGGGGGTGGAACGCCAGTCCCTCCAACCTTTGATCCGGACGAACTCTGGAGCTACGAAATCGGCACGCGCGACCAATTCATGGATGGGCGCCTCCTGTTCGAGGCGGCGGTCTACTACAATGACTGGCGCGACGTGCAGAGCTCGGCCTTTGTCGGCGCAAGTCCCTTTACGATCATCACCAATGGTGGGGACGCGTCGGGATACGGCGTCGATCTTGCCGCAACCATACGCCCGGTGGACGGTCTTTCGCTTTCGGCGACGTATGGCTGGAACAATATCGAATACACCAGTGACACAGCCGATAAGAACCCAGGCGATCCGATCGATTTCGCCGTGCAGCAATCCTATTCCGCCTCGCTCGACTACCGACGGCCGGTATTCGGCCAGACGGAAGGCTTCTTCCGCGCCGACTATCAGCACGCCGACCAAGCCCAGGTGACGTTGCGCGGGTTCTTCGGCGACCAGTTCGTCTCGCTGCCGGCGCGCGATCTGGTGAACCTCAGCTTCGGTCTCGATTTCGGGCCGGTCGAAGCGGCAGTGTTTTCGAGCAATGCTCTCGACGACGATGCGCCGGTGATTCAAGGGCCGTTCGGGCGTATCACTGAAAATCTCGAACAGCGCCCTCGCGTCATCGGCGTGCGTTTGAGGGGCAGTTTCTAGGGGGCTGGAAGAGAACGCGTCAGCCTGACCACCGAACCTCCTCGTCCGGTTGGCGCGTGATCTTCGCGAGTGCCTACGGCCCCTCGGGAGCGAGGCGCCATAAGGAGCGTTTGATGTCCCCAGCCGAAGTTCTGAAAGACCTCTGCCAGCGTTACTGGTCGTTCCAGTGCGAAGAGACGCCGCTCTTTGCCTTCTTCGCGGGCGTTGCGCTCGCGCACGATGATTTGATGCGCGATGCGCCAGCGGACCACGAACGCCGCGCCGAAGCTGCGCGGGCGATGTTGCAGGAATTAGCGGCGATCCCTATTGCGGCGCTTGGTGTTCAGGACCGCGCCACGCACGCACTTCTCGGCCGTGAACTCTCGAATCTCGTGCGCCTGGTAGCGGTGAGGGGACACTTGCGTCCAACCATCTTCCCAGCCGGCGCCGAGTTCACGGTGATGGTTTGGGCGAACGCCTTGACGCTGAAGACCCGCGATGAAGCGCGCGCCTTCGTTCGGCGTTTGCGCAAGGTGGGGCCTGCGCTTGAAGGCGTACCCGCCTCGCAGCAGGCAGGGGTTCAGGAGGGCATCTCCTATCCGCGAATGGCGGTTGAGCGCGCGAGTGCGGTCGTGATGGCGCTCGCCGATCAGCCGGCGAAGGAGAGCCCTTTCTATGGCCCGATGGTTCGCGCGGGGAGCCGCTTCGACACAGAAGCGCAGGAGGCGGAGAGGGTCGTCGCGTCAGAGGTTCAGCCGGCGCTGCAGGCCTATGCAGAATTCTTGCGTGACGGACTAGGTGCAGTTGCGCGCGATGGTGTCGGCGTCACCGAGGACCTGGCCGGAAGCGAATATTACGCCGCGTTGGTCGAGGCCTATACGAGCCTTGAGGAGCCAGCAGACGCGATCCACGATCTTGGTCTCCGGGAAGTCGCGCGGCTGACCGCAGAGATGAAGACAGTCGCTACCGCGGCGGGTTTTGAGGGCGATCTTGAAGGCTATCGCCGCCGCATCATGTCAGACAATTCATTGATCGCCCGCTCGCCGGAGGCGCTGTGCGAACAATTGGAGGTGCTCCACAAACGCATCGATGGGCGCATTCCAGAGTTTTTCGGCCGGACGCCGCGCACCACGCACGGCGCGCGTTCGATACCCGAGGCGCTGTCGGACGCCCAGCCGCCAGCCTATGCGCAACCTAATCCCGCAGACAATTCTGCGGCAGGCGTGCATTGGGGTTGGGCGCCCAGGCGGTTATTGAGCAGTCCGGGGTATGGGAGGTGGTGACGCCGGCCTCGCTTGGCATCGTTACGTTCCGCCATCGCGCAGAGCACTGCAGGGATAGCGCGCGTGTGCAGAGGGCGATCGAGCAGATGCTGCAGTCTAGGTACGCGCTGATCACCACCACCGAAGTGTGTGACGAAAAGGTGCTTCGGCTCTGTCCCATTCACCCGGCGGCGCGACTGTCCGAAATCCGAGAAAGCCTGGTTGCCTTGAACGACTATATCCAAGCCGAATGACCATTGTTGAATCGGCAGTCCAACGCCGGCGAACACGCCTGACGGGCGCTGTTTGAATCGAGTGCCGATCGCGGCGTGTCTCGATGGAAAGGTCATGCTGGTGACCGGGGCGGCGCGCCCGGGCATTGGGGATGTGCGTCATCTCGAAGGGTGAAGCCGTTGTGCTTGCTGCTCTGGCGGATTGGCGAGCCTCGAGATCGTGCCCCTCGGTGCTGCTCCTGTTGTCCGACGACTTCTCCTTCTAATTTGGTTCGGAGTTTCTCGCTGGACGACGGCGATCCGGCGGGCGAGCCTGGGTTACTCCAGGCCAACTAGCGCGACCGTCGCTGCGCCGCCTCGCTGCTCCATCAATAACTCGGGTCAACGACGGCTGGAAATTCTCATGCAGCGATCACCCTGGCGATCTTTGGCAAGAACACGTCCATGCGGTAATCGACATCAATGTGGTCGTCGTCATATTCCTCGTACGTGTGGGCAATATTGGCGGCTCGAAGCTTGTCGGCGAACCGGCGCATGCCGAAATGGATGCGGAGTTGGTCGGACCAGCCACAATCCATGTAGATCTGCTTTAGATTGCGCAAGTTCTCACCGAGCGTATCGAACATCACGACGGGGTCGTGCTTCATCCAATTGTCCCATCGCTCGGCGATGAGTTCGCCGGTGCGCGGATCCATCGGCAAACGCATGTTGCGAAATTGTGAAGCGTCGGGATCAAAAAAGGCGCTCATGGCAAAAACCAAGAGAACGATGCGATCGCGATCCTTGAGCTTTGGCTGGCTTTCCACATGCCGCACCCATTGTCGATCGAGTAGCCATGATCGCGCAGCACATCGACATATTCATAGAGCGTCGGGATGAAGACCGCCTCAAAACCCATATCGCCGCTATTGATTGAGACCGCGCTCCAGAAATCGCTGCGGTTAAGGGCGTGCCAGGCCGCGCCATAACCGCCCGACGATTTTCCAAACACGCCGCGTCGCCCGCCGCCGCCGCAATGAAACTTTGCTTCCACAGTCGGGACGATCTCTTCGCAAACATAGTCGGCGTAGCGACCGCTTCCGACGCTGTTGATGTACTGGTTGCCATAAAGCTTGGTGAAGCAATCGGGGAAGGCGACGACGACGCGGTCCATGCCTTCGCTGGCGAGACGGTCGAGTCTCTCCGGCACGTTCTCGCCGTACGGGCGCCAATTGGTGTGGCTTTTCCCGCATCCCCAATACCCAGTCAGGTCAACGAGGAGCGGTAGGTTTTCCTTCGCGGTCCAATTCGGCGGGGTCCAGACATGCACTTCACGCTCGGTCGGATCGCCGAGGGAATTGCCTTCCAGAACGCCCGATTTGTGCCAAAGATTGTGCAGCTCGCCACGCGGCAAGGAATGATGGTTTCTCATGCCGAGGTGATGATCGCGTCTGCTGGACGTTGCAAGCGTTTGGGATAAGGCGCCACCTTTCTTTAGCAACCGCTCGATGAACAGCGAGAAGGGACCCGAGTTTGGCGCGCCAATCGGCGCGGGGAAACCAACGCGTGGGCCGCCGGAATGGGTTTCGCCCTTGAGCTCGAGCGCCGTCGCCGAACGCCGGATTCTTGGCGTTTGTCTTGGCGATGGCGACGGCGAAGGCGACGCCCGCCGCGGCAGGCTTATCAGACATTGCGACTTCGCTCATCGGCAGTTCAATCCCCGTTGCGGCGATTGGGCAAAGCCCATCCGCGCACGTTCAATTTGAGACACTCGGGCGTACGCCCGTGTTCGTTTCGCCAAGCGGTGTTTCGGCCGGCCCACGTGCAGCCGACCGGCCCATTCTTTTGTCGCACGCATGTTGCAAGAAAGCGGGCAGTGTGCAAGTGTTTGTCGGAAGGTTCGCGTCCTGGTGAAGGTTCGCGGCTGTTATGCTGATCGGCCAATTCGAATTGTTGCAAGGCCACGTTGCGGGCCGTCCAAAAAAAGGATGCTTGAGAAAATCTTATGGACACGCTTGCATCTACGATCCCCGCCCCGACCGAGCTCGGTTTTGATCCAGCGGATCTGCGGCGTCGATACGCGGCCGAACGCGGCAAGCGGCTCAACAAAGAGGGGAATGATCAATATCGCGAGGTCGCCGGCGCGTTGGCGCGGTTTGACAAAGATCCATATTCGAATGGTGACTTTTCACGCCCGCCTGTTGTTGAAGAGATCGATGCGCTCATTGTCGGCGCCGGGATTGGCGGTTTGTTGGCGGCCGCTTACCTGCGCAAAGCCGGATGGCCCGCCCGTACTCTGCGCATTATCGACAAGGCCGCTGACTTTGGTGGCACGTGGTATTGGAACCGCTACCCAGGCGTTCAGTGCGATATCGAATCGTACATGTACCTGCCGCTACTAGAAGAAACGGGGTATGTTCCGAAAGAGAAATACTCCTTCGGTCCCGAGATCCTTGAATATCTTCAACAGCTCGCGGACCGCTACAACCTCTATCAAAGCGCGCGTTTTCAAACGCAAGTGCAAGAGGGATGTTGGGATGAGAGTCAGGCTCACTGGGTGGTGACCACCGATCGCGGCGATGTGTTCAAGACGCGGTTTGTGGTTATATCCACCGGGCCGCTGGAACGACCAAAGCTCCCCGGGATACTGGGGCTTGAGACTTTTAGGGGCGCGGCCTTCCACACTAGCCGGTGGGATTACGGGTACACTGGTGGCGATCCCGTCGGCGGCGACCGAACCGGCGTCTTGGACAAGTTGCGCGACAAGCGCGTCGGCGTTTTCGGCACCGCGGCCAGCGGCATTCAAATCGTGCCGCGTTTAGGCGCAGACGCGAAGCACCTTTACGTCTTTCAGCGTACGCCGTCAGCGATCATACCACGCGGCAACAGGCCAACCGATCCTGATTGGGCGAGGTCGTTGACGCCTGGCTGGCAGGCGGAGCGCCGCCACAATTTCTGGGCGGTTTGTTCCGGTGTGCCAGTCGAGCAGGATATCGTGCACGATTCTTGGACGCGTCTATTCAAAGGCGTGGCCGAGTCTATGGCTGAACAAGAGGCGCAAGGCGCTGACCCAACGGTGCAAGCGGCCCTGGCCGAGATCGATGATTTCCGCGCCATGAATGAAGTGCGCGCGCATGTGGCGCGCGCAGTGCGTGATCCTGCCACAGCGGACGCGCTGATGCCGTGGTTTGGACGTTTGTGCAAGCGGCCCACGATCAGCGACGATTATCTGCCGACATTTAATCGGCCAAACGTGAGCCTGGTCGACACTGGCGGCAAGGATGTTCACATCAGCGAACACGCGGTGATCGTGGACGGGCAATCCTACGAAGTCGACTGTCTCATCTTCGCAACTGGCTTCGAAGTCGGCACCGCATACACCCAACGCGCTCAGCTGGAGATGTTAGGCCGCGAAGGTGTCACACTCTCGCAGCATTGGCGCGACGGCATGACTACCTTCCAGGGCTTCTTGACCCGTGGCTTCCCGAACTGCTTCCATATGGGTCTCACGCAGACCGGGTTTTCTCTCAACTTTACCCACACCCTGGAGGCTCAGGCAGAGCACGTCGCCTACATGATGGAGCGCGCTAAACAGCTTGGCGCAAGAGCGCTCGAACCAAGCCGTGAAGCGGAAGCAGAATGGGTGGCGTTGGTGAGCAAGCCTAGCTTTATGACCGAGTATCAGAAGACCTGCACGCCTGGCTACTACAACGGCGAGGGCAAAACCGAAGCGCACGTGATCATTCAGGAATATCCAGGAGGTGTGGCGCCCTTCGTGGAGGCGCTTTCCAAGTGGCGTGAAGCGGGCGCCCTCGAAGGATTGATGCTCACATCTTGAGATGCTCTCGTGAGCAGCTATGGAGGCGATTATGGCACCTTCCCGCACGACCGAACGTAGGAGAGAACACGGGCCTCTTGAGATTTACCCTCAAGGCGACACGGACATTATTCACACACGATTGATCGACGCGCCGCGCAATGTTGTCTTCGCCGCGCTCACGAACGAAGCGCTGTTTGAACAATGGTTCGTGCCAGAAGGCTGTGTGCTTGAAAGTGTGGGCCTTGAGGCCAAACCCGGCGGATATTGGAGCTACGTCATGCGCAATCCGGACGGCTCAATATCCGCGATGAAAGGCGAAATCCTCGAACTGGACAGCCCCAGCCTCTTGGTGCTTCACTTCCCCGGCGACAAACAAGGCGGGGACGCGATCGCCCATTCCATGCACGTCAAGTATGTGTTTTCGGATGAAGCTGGAAAGACCAGATTTCACGAAACACTGTCGTGCGCAACGAAGGAGGTGCGCGATGCGACGCTGGATGCGGACTTCGACCCGTGGCTGCGCCATATCTATGAGCGCTTGGCGGCGTTACTGCCGGAATTCGAGCGTCACCTCAATGAGGACGCGTCGACCAGGTCGTAAGTGGGAGAACTGAGACGAGCTGCTGCGGCAGGTCACAGACTATCTGTTGGACTCGATTGATGTCTCGACGGCGAGATCAATTAGATGTGGTCAGGAACGTGGACAGATCAGACGGAGAGTATTCCGCCGATCTCTGGGCCGATCAAATTTCGGCGCCGATCGATGGAGGGACTATGCTTTGCGCTATCGAACACGAAAACCTAAATAAAAGACGCGCGCAGGCTTCAAGGCGTCTGCGAGATCCCTCGCTCCGGCCACGCCGTCCCGCGAACGCTTCGCTAGCGGCGTCACAGACGCATAGCGCGCGCTACAACGGGCGGCTTTAGCCTCGCTGCAAGCGCGATGGACGCAAAGGTCAGCGCCCCGAGCGCGAGCCAGGCAGGCGTAAAGCTGCCGGAATATTCCGCCGACCAACCCACGACTGATGGAATCGGGAGCCAGAACACCATGGCCGGCGCGTAGACCATGCCCAATATGAGCGCAAACGAACGCATTCCGAAATAGTCTGCGACCAAAGCCGGAATGAGCGGCATCAAGGCGCCGGCGGACCCTCCGGCCGCAATCACAAAAACCGCAAGTTGCCAAGGCTCAGTAACGAACGCGAGCAGCGCTACGGCGCTCGCCTGCACAACGAAGGCGACGATGGCAATGCGCTTCTTGTCGATGCGATCAGCGAACAAACCGCAAAGAATGCTACCCAATCCCGCACACGCCGTTAGTCCAGAGACACTGAACACGGCCAAGCTGCGCTGAAAACCAATCCCTTCAAGATAGATTACAACGAACGGGTAAATTGCAGTTACGCCAACTGTTGAGAGAAGAAAGAGCCCCGCGAGCCGCCAAAAGGCTGGCGTGCTCAGTGCTTCCTTTGCGGTAAAGTCGACCTCGTCTACAGGTCCAGCATTCGGTGCGGCTTCAGCGGGCGCTACGGGGGTGCGCCGCGGAAACAACAAGCACAAAGGCCCTGCTATTAGTATCATTGCGAAGGCGGCGACCGAAAACACCATGCGCCACCCATAGGTGGCGATCGCAAGGTTGACCAACGGCGCCATGAACGCGCTGAGTCCAAAGCCGCTAAGCGCGATGCCAGTCGCCAGACTGCGGCGATCTTCAAACCACTCGCCGATGGCCGCCAGAGGAACCGTTAGAAACGCGCCAATCCCCACTCCGGCGAGGCCGCAACCAAGGATTAAGCCGCTGAGGGATTGAAGCTTGCTCAAGCCGAAGAAGGCGAGCGCTAACACCGCCGTTCCTCCCAACAACACTCCTCGAATGCCAAGTCTGTGGATCAGGGCGCCCCAAATTGGGGAGGTCGCGTAGGCGGCGCTTTGCATGATTGCAAATGCGATCGCTGCATGTGCGGGCGACCATCCGTAAGAGCGCACGATAGGCTCGAAATAGACGCCGAAACTGTAGTAGGCGACGCCGCAGGACAAGCAGAAAAGAGCAATGGTCGCGGCTACGAGGCACCATCCGTAAATCGCGTCGCAACGAGTTTGCCCATGGCGGTCGATCCCACTAGCGATTTGAGAGGAGGGGGATGGCGGCTGCGCGTGGGACCTCATCCGTTTTGCCGATCACCTTCGCCCGAGTGTCGAGGCAAAACGCTCTGCACCAGAAACCCCTTGTAGCCGCCGGCGGCGATTTCATCGCACTTGGCGCGAAAGGCGGCGAGGCCGCCCAGATACATCGGAAACATCCGCGGCTTGCCGGGGACGTTTGCGCCCAAGTGCCAGGAATCGGCCTGCATGTATAAGGTCGGTTCGGCTAGTTCGCGGACATGGTTGACCCAGGCATCTTCGGCATCTGCTTCCGCTTCGATCGTCCCAGTGCCGCACTCTTGCGCATGAGCGATGGCGCCCGCGATCCAGTTGCAGTGTCCTTCGATGCACAACGGGTAATTCGTGAGCGGTGCGTCGCTGCCGGGACCGGCAACCATGAAAAGATTTGGAAAGCCGGCGACCGCATGACCGAGATATGCGCGCGGACCGTTGGACCACTTGGCTTTGAGCGCAACACCGCCGCGGCCCCTGATGTCGATCCGGTTGTAGGCGCCCGTCATCGCATCGAACCCGGTTGCAAAGATGATGATGTCGAGTTCGTAGTGATCGTCAACGGTTTGGATGCCGGTGCTCGTTATCTCGGCAATTGGAGCGTGGCGGATGTCGATTAGCGTGACGTTGTTGCGATTATAGGTCTCGAAATAGTGGGTATCGATGAGCGGCCGTTTCGACCCGAATGGGTGATCGAACGGCGTGAGTTTCTCGGCGGTGTCAGGATCCTTGACGGTTGCGCGTATCTTTGCGCGAATAAACTCCGCCGCAGTGTCATTGGCGCGGCGATCGAGCCAGATGTCGTCGAAGATATAGACATGCACGAAGCCGCCTTCCGCCCACCATTGCTCGTAGTGGGCGCGCCGCTCGGCTTCGCTCAATTGGAGAACGCTCATGGGAGAGGGGTCGATGGGATAGCCTGCAGTCGTCGTGCGGCACTTATTCCAAATTTCTTCATATCGGTCCTTGACGTCGCGAAGGACTTGGCAATCAACGCGTTCGTGGCGGGCGGGCACGGAATAGTTGGCGGTGCGTTGGAACACGTAGAGATGGTCGGCTTCAGCGGCGATGACGGGGATGGCCTGCACGCCGGTTGAGCCGGTGCCGATCACGCCAACACGCTTGTGCCTGAAGTCGACGCTCTCGTGAGGCCAGGCGCTCGTGTGATAGGATGCGCCCGCAAAGCGTTCCCGGCCCTTGATGTCGGGCATTTGCGCGGCGGACAAACAGCCCAAAGCGGTTATGAGGAAACGCGCTGTCACGCGCCCGCCATTGTCGACGCGCACGTCCCAAGTCCCGTCGCTCTCGCGGAAGCGCGCGCCCGTCACCCTCGTATTGAATTGGATATCTCGGCGCAGGTCGAAACGATCTGCGACATGCTCCAGATAGCTGAGGATTTCTTGTTGCCCGGGATATCTGCCGCTCCAGTCCCATTCCTGCAGCAGGTCTTTGTCGAACGTGTAGCAATAAAGGTAGGCGTCGGTGTCGCACCGCGCACCGGGATAGCGGTTCCAATACCAGGTGCCTCCGACACCGCCGCCGGCCTCGTATACGCGGGTGGTCAAGCCAGATTCTCTCAAGCGATGGAGCATGTACATGCCGGAGACGCCAGCGCCGATAATTATCGCGTCGAAATGAGGCGCCTTCATTGAACTCGGTCCTACTGCTTCGTTACGCTGGATCTCGGCACTCGACCCCTTGGCCGTTCACGCTTGACGGCGCCGCCTCGCTCGAGATCGCCTTCGCGACGGGGCGGCGCTCATCCGGGGAGATTCGTCCAGCGCCTGGAGCAGAGACAGGTGGTGGTCGCTATTGCCAAACAGCGCATCGATCGCGGTGAGGCGCCTAAAATAGTGAGACACGATATGTTCGGCCGATACGCCCATGCCGCCATGCAGCTGCACTGCCTGCTGGCCGACAAAACGAGCCGCGCGCCCGACGAGAGCCTTAGCGCTTGAAAGCGCGCGCATGCGTGTCGGGAGCTCAGCGCCTGCGGCCTCGAGAGCTGCGATCGAGAGGCATTCAGCGCGATAGCATTCGAGGTACATTTCCGACATCCGGTGCTGGAGCACTTGAAACTCGGCGAGGCGACGACCGAACTGCGTGCGTGCCTCAAGGTGCGACGCCGTAAGTTCAATGAGCGATCGCATGATGCCAACCGCCTCCCAGCAGACCGCGAGCGTGCCCGCGTCTAGCGCAGCCGCTAAAGCAGTGTAGGCAGATGAACCGCATAAGAGCTGGGCGGGCGCGTTTGTGAGGGCGATATCGGCGCAGCTCAGACCGTCGACGCCACAATGCGTTGTGAGGCCAAGGCCTGGCGCCGACGCCTCAATTGCGAAGATCGCCGTTTCGCCTTGGACGGTCTTGGCCGGAATGATGAAGATGTCTGCGTCCGGCGCGCCGAGCACCAGCGCTTTTTCCCCGCTGACATGCCATCGTTCGGAAACGCCCTCCGCGACCGCGTCGATGCGACGCTCCTCATATCCTGCGCCGGGCTCGTAGAGCGCCACGGCCAGAAGCCGCTCGCCAGTTATGGCCGTGGCGATGAGTTCGCGCACGATGGGGGTGTCGCCACAATGATCCAGCACCACGCCGCCGAGTACGGCGGACGCTAAGAAGTGCTTCGGCTCGAGCGCGCGTCCAATTTCGGTCATGAGCAAAGCGAGAGTCAACGGCTCGCCGCCCAAGCCTCCGCGCGCCTCTGAAATCGGCAAAGCGAGCCAGCCCAGATCGGCAAGCCGCCTCCAGCTTTCGGAGGCCAGTGGATCGGCGCCTGCGCGCGCCAAGTTTGGTGGGCAAGCGTTCTTCAAATAGCGCCGCGCTGTTTCGCATAGCGCGCGCTGCTCGTCATTGGCGGCCAATTCTGCGAAGGCCATGCACTAGAGCCCCAGAATGTGTCGCGCGACGATGCCGCGCAATACTTCGTTGGTCCCGCCATAGATCGAAATCGCCCGGTCGGCCAAATATGAGGAGACGATTTCTGCACCAGGCGTAGCGTTATTGCTTTGAGCGTGGCCGCCCGCGTAAGCGGGCGGGGGATCGACAAGCGCGCGAGGTCCTAAAATTTGCATGCCGGCTTCATCGAGACTTTGCATGATCTCGGACAGTTGCAGCTTAAGCAGGGCGGACTCAGCACCGATGGCGTGGCCGCCGTCGCGTCGCGCCATCACGCGACGCTCTGCCCGTTCGAGCGCACAGAGATCGACCTCGATCCCCGTCAAGCGCCGGTTGATGGCGTTGCGAGTAGAATCGGCCCGCGTTCCGCTGGCGCGCGCTCGGGCGCGGATGTGTTGGAGCTTGCGCCTCATTCGGCCGCTCATCACAAAGCTGCCGCGCTCGAACTCCAGGATGTATTTCGCGATTTCCCATCCTTGCCCCTCGCGTCCGACCAGATTGGCCCGGGGGGCGCGCACGTCGTCGAAGAACACCTGGTTGACTTCGTGGTCTCCGGCGACAGTGATGATCGGCTGCACGCTGACGCCCGGTGCGTCCATGTCGACGAGGAGAAAGCTTATGCCATGTTGCGGTTTTCCATCCTTACTGGTGCGGACAAGGCAGAAGATGCGGTTAGCATGATGAGCGTGCGTGGTCCAAAGTTTGGAACCGTTGACGATGTAATGATCCCCTTCGAGGCGTGCGCCGCACTGCACTGCGGCTAGATCCGAGCCCGCGCCGGGTTCTGAATAGCCCTGGCACCAGTAATCCTCGCCGCTCAGAATCCGCGGCAGAAACCTGGCCTTCTGGGCATCGTCGCCGTAGGCGATGAGAGCTGGCCCCAAGTAGCTTAGCCCCGCGGCCGGCAACAAGGGCGCGCCAGCAAGGCCGGCCTCGATCTCGAAGACGACAATTTTCTCGCTCGGCCATTCCGCGCCGCCATGGGCGCGCGGCCACATTGGCGCGAGCCAGCCTTTGTCGGCGAGCTTCCGCTGCCAAGCGAGGGCAATGCTTGGATGCACGAAGATGGAGCAACTACGGTCGACGGCGTCGCGAATCTCGTCTGACAGTTCGCGCTTCAGGAATGCGCGAACCTCGCGCCCGAAGGCGTCAATCTCGGTCACGGCATCGCCGCGTTCATGGGTTTTCGTCCTTCATTTTGTCGCCGAAGGTGTTCGTGAGGTAGCTGGGATCAACGATGCGCCCGTAAAGGGCATGGTTGTGCCAATGCGCCAGCTGATGCAGCGCAAATGCGGTGCGCATGCCTTGCAGTCGTCCCTGCGCATCGACCGAGGCGTTGACGGACTCTTTAGCGAGCTTCAGCGCAAAAGCCGGGTAGCGCGCGATTTTCCGCGCGAGCGCTAGCGTGAAACTTTCGAGCTCTGCGCGGGAAACGACATGATTGATCATGCCAAGCCGATAACCTTCAGCGGCGGTGATGGGCTCGGCAGTGAACAGCAGTTCTTTGGCTTTGCGCGGACCAAGCTCGAACACGTGTTGAAAAAACTCGCCGCTGCCGATGCCCATTTGCACGGCGTTGTCGAGGAAGGTGGCGTCCTCGGAGGCGACGATAAGGTCGCACGGCCAGATGAGCATAAGCCCGCCAATGATGGCCTTGCCATGAACTTGCGCAATCGTCGGCTTGGGCAGGTTGCGCCAGCGCTCGCAGAAACCGAAATAAATCTCCATCTCGCGCGACATGTAGCCGTCCGCCCCAGGCTGGCGAAAACTGGCCCAGGTGCCGACGGTGCGATGCTCGAGCATGGCGGCGTTGACGCGCTCGACGTCGCCGCCGCGCTCGCGCATGTCGTGCCCAGAAGAGAAGTGCGGTCCACTGGCCGCGAGAACGATCACCTTGACCGCATCATCCCGCGCGGCGTGATCAAAAGCATCGTTGAGCGCGTACAAGAGATCTGTATTCTGCGCGTTTCGGGTCTCGGGGCGATTGAGAATGATCCTGACGACGCCGCCGTCGAGCAGTTCATGGAGCACCAGCGGCTCTGCTCGCTCACTCGGCGACAGTGAACCGGTCAGTGGGTCGCGAGTAGTCATCGCCGCGTGCTCCCGGGGCTTGTGCGACACAATGCCAGCGCCCCGATCGGCCGACGAAGTGGCACTTCCTTTTCTCGAACGAATGTTGCAAGAAAGCGGAGCCGGTGTCAAACTTGGCCCCCCTCGTGGGGTCGCTGGCCGTCAGGCCGACGCCGTTTGCCGACGCTCGCGGCGCCGGCGCGGATGCGACATCGGAGCTAAGATGACTTACGCACAAGCTTACGAGCGAAGTCTGCGCGATCCCGAAGGGTATTGGGCGGATGCCGCAGGGGCGATAGATTGGGATCGCCCCTTCGATCGCGTGTTGAATGCGGAACGGGCGCCGTTCGTGCGCTGGTTCGAGGGCGGGCGCCTGAACGTCTCGGTCAACTGCCTCGTCCGGCATCTCCCCGAGCGGGCCGCCGTTCCCGCGATCCTCTGGGAGGGCGAGCCGGGCGACCGCCGGACGATCACCTACGGCGAGCTCCACGCCGAGGTCATCACGCTGACCCGAGCGCTGCGCGGTCTGGGCCTGTCGAGCG
>Ga0187894_10002601_pt1 | contig 21382 bp, 21 predicted proteins | sample GBC1701081metaG_FD_136650 | JGI IMG/M metagenome (GOLD analysis project Ga0187894, IMG submission 136650) | White microbial mat communities from a lava cave in the Kipuka Kanohina Cave System on the Island of Hawaii, USA - GBC170108-1 metaG ...
AGACGTCGAGCAGCCAGCCGTAGATCGCGACGAAGTTCCAGTACGACGGGAAGCCCAAGAAGAAGTGATCGTCGGTCTTCGCATCGGCCTGGGCGAATTGATAAGCGCTCGCGAGCGCAGGCAGCGCGGTCCAGCCCCACGCGACGAAACCGCCCTGCGCGAGGAAGAAGCACGGCACGATCACATAGTTGAGGTAGTCGACGACGTCATCGAGCCGGCGGCCGTCGATGTTGGGGACGCGCACGTGCACGCGTGCCGCGCGCGCGAGCGTGCCGTCGACGCAATCGATCGCGAACGCGCCGAGCATCCACAGCGCGCTCGCGCGCAGATCGCCGCGCGCCGCCTCGAGCAGCGCGAACAGCCCCATCGCGGCGCCGCTCGCGGTGAGCGCGTGCACGGACCACGCCGCCGCGCGCGCAGCGGGAGAGATTTCCTGCGCGTCTGCGCTCCCATTCATCTATACGCCCCGATTCACGCGGCTATAGTGCCGCCCCGGAGGGAACGTCTCCATGGCCATTCAAGAGATCACCGATGACGGGGGTCGCGTCTCGCCGCTGAAGCGCGCGAGCGACCTCGTCGAGGTGCTCCGCCAGGGCAACGACTCGTTCATCACGACGCGCGCCGACGCCGTCCTCAACTGGGCGCGCAAGTACTCGATGTTCCTCTATCCGTTCGTGACCGCGTGCTGCGGCATGGAGTTCATGAGCGCCGCCGGGCCGCGCTACGACATCGACCGCTTCGGCGCCGCGCTGCCGCGCTTCTCGCCGCGCCAGGCCGACTTGTTGATGGTCGTGGGCACGATCTCGCACCGGAACGCCCCGATCCTGAAGAAGGTCTACGACCAGATGGCGGAGCCGAAGTGGGTGATGGCGTTCGGCGCCTGCACCTGCTCGGGCGGTCCCTATAACAACTACGCCACGGTGCAGGGCATCGACACGATCATCCCGGTCGACATCTACGTCCCGGGCTGCCCGCCGCGGCCGGAGGCGGTGCTCGACGGCGTGATCAAACTGCAAGCGCGCATCCAGGCTGAGCGCGTCGACGCGCAGGGGCGCCACAAGGAGATCGACGAGCTCCCGGCGCGCCAGATCGAGAAGCCCGTCGCCTAGCGGCGACGCCGCGCGGCGCCCGTCGCCGCGGCCGTTCAGCAGTGCGGCGGCCGTGCCGATTCACCCCGTTCCCAGGAGAGAGCCGCCGTGAGCAGCGCATTCGATCTCGCCGTGATCGGCGCCGGCCCTGGCGGCTACGTCGCCGCGATCCGCGCCGCGCAGCTGGGCATGAAGGTCGCCGTGGTCGAGGCGGATCGTCTCGGCGGCGTGTGCCTCAACTGGGGATGCATCCCCTCGAAGGCGCTGCTGACGGGCGCCGAGCTGGTCGAGAACCTGACCCAGCATGGCGCCACGTTCGGCGTGAGCGCCTCCGGCATCTCGCTCGACTACGGCAAGCTGATCGATCACTCGCGCGCGACGGCGGATCGCCTCAACAAGGGCGTCGCGTCGCTGTTCAGGAAGAACCAGATCGAGTGGATCCACGGGCGCGGGAGGCTCGCGAGCGCGACCTCGGTCGCGGTAACCGGGGAGAACGAGCGCACGCTCGACGCGGCGCACGTCCTGCTCGCGACCGGCTCCACGGAGTGGGCGCCGCCGAGCATCCCGATCGACGGCGTGCGCGTGCTCACGTCGCGCGAGGCGCTCGAGTCGCGCCGCATGCCGGGCCGGCTGATCGTGATCGGCGCGGGCGCGGTCGGCCTCGAGTTCGCGTACGTCTACGCGATGTACGGCGCGAAGGTGACGGTCGTCGAGATGATGGATCAGGCGCTGCCGGGCGCCGACAAGGAGGTCGCGGCAACGCTTTCGCGCGAGCTGAAGAAGAAAGGGATCGACCTCCGCACGAGCACGAAGTTCGAGCAGCTGAAGATCGACGGCTCGGGCGTGCGCGTGACCGTCTCGAAAGCGGGCGCGAGCGAAGACCTCGAGTGCGATCAGGTATTGGTCGCGATCGGGCGCCGCCCGCTGAGCGCCGATCTCGGTCTTGGCGACGCCGGCGTTCGCGTCGACGCGAAAGGCTTCGTCGAGGTCGACGGCGACTCGCGCACCGCCGCGCCGACCGTCTTCGCGATCGGCGACCTCGTCGGCGGCCCGCTGCTCGCGCACAAGGCGAGCGAGCAGGGCATCCAGGCCGTCGAGGTGATCGCGGGTGTGCGCAAGCACGCGCACCTGGGCCATGTGCCGTTCTGTATCTACGCGCAGCCGCAGGTCGCGTGGGTCGGGCTCAGCGAGGAGCAGGCGCGCGCGAAGTACGGCGAGGGGCTGCGCGTCGGGAAGTTCCCGTTCACCGCGTCGGGCAAAGCGATTGCGGCGGCGCACACTGCGGGCTTCGCGAAGATCCTCGCGGCGGGGAAGCACAACGAGATCGTCGGCGCACACGTGGTCGGCCACGGCGCGACCGATCTGATCGCGGAGATCGGCCTCGCGATGACGCTGGAATCGACGACGGCAGAGATCGCGGCGACTTGCCACGCGCACCCGACGCTGTCCGAAGCGATTCTCGAGGCGGCGTTGGCAGCGGAAGGGCGCGCGATCAACTTCTGAGCTCGAGCGAGCGGAGGCGGAGGGGCTTCGGATGGCGATTTCGGTACGCGTGCCCGAGCTGGGCGAGAGTGTCACGAGCGGGACGATCGCGCGTTGGCTGGTGAAGGAGGGCGACCGCGTCGAGCTGGACCAGCCGCTCGTCGAGATCACGACCGACAAGGTCGACGCCGAGATTCCGGCGCCCGTCGCCGGAGTGATTGCGGCGCTGCTCGTCGCGGAGGGCGAGACGGTCGCAATCGGCGCCGAGATTGCGCGGCTCGAAGAGGGCGCGAGCGCGGCAGCAGGGAGCGCAGCGGCGAAGCCCGCGGGCGCTGCGGCGCCTGCGCCTGCTCGTCCGGCTGCCGCAGCGGCGCCCCCGCCGGCGCAAGCTGGCGGACGCGCGTCGCCGATGGCGAAGCGCGCTGCCGCGGACGCGGGCGTTGCGCTCGGCGGCGTGAGCGGCAGCGGCGTCTCGGGCCGCGTGATGAAGGCCGACGTCGAGGCGGCGCAGAACGCGCGCGTCGGGACGCAGGCTGCGCGCCCGGTCGCCGAGGCTCCGCGCGCGGCGGAGGCTCCGCCGGCAGCTCCGGCACTCTCCGCTGCGAAGCCGCCCGCGAAGAAATCTGCGGCCGCGCGCGCGGCGCAGGAAGCCGAGGCGAGGGCGCGCTTCGGGAGCTACGCGATCCAGGAAGGCGATCGCGTGACCCCGATGTCGCCGCTGCGCAAGCTCGTCGCCGAGCACATGGTCTACTCGAAGCGCACGAGCCCCCACGTCGGGACGGTCGCCGAGATCGACATGGGCGGCGTCGCGGCCGTGCGCGACGCGCAAAAGCGCGCGTTCGAGGAGGCGCACGGCTTCGGGCTGACGTTCCTGCCGTTCATCGTGCACGCGGCCGTTCGCGCGCTGCGCGAGTTCCCGGCGCTCAACGCGTCCGTGCTCGAGGACGCGATCGTCGAGAAGCGCGACATCCACATCGGGATCGCGACCGAGACCGACAAGGGGCTGGTCGTGCCGGTCGTGCGCAACGCCGACCGCCTCTCGCTCGCCGGCCTCGCCGGCGCGATCGAGGGCCTCGCGAGCCGCGCGCGCAACCGCAAGCTCACCGCCGACGAGCTGAAGGGCGGCACGTTCACGATCTCGAACCCGGGCCGGAAGGGAAATCTCTACGGCTTCGCGATCATCAACCAGCCGCAGGTCGGCATCCTGCGCATGGGCGAGATGGTGAAGCGGCCGGTCGTGCGCAGCGTCGGCGGGCAGGACGCGATCGTGATTCGCCCGATGATGCATCTCGCGCTCTCGTACGATCACCGCGCCGTCGACGGCGCGCCGGCGAACGGCTTCCTCTACCGCGTGCGCGAGCTGCTCGAGGAGGCGGAGTTCGACCTGTAGCCTCGACACGGGGACGTTCGTCAACTTCCTCAAGTCGAGGCGATCGAACGTTGCCCTCCCGCGAACCTTCTTCGCTCGTGACCGACGTTGACGTGGCGTCCCAACGCGCTGACGCGAACAAGAGCGGACGTGGTTGACCAATCGGCGGCGAACCGGGACACCCAGCGGTGAACGCGCGTTCTCGAAAATCTGATTGAGTTAGTTGAAGAACGTCCCCGCTATGGCACATGCGCTCGAAATTTCGTGGCTCGGAACTCTGCCGTATGCGGCAGCGCTCGAGCGTCAGCTCGCCGCGATCGAGGAGCGCCGCGCGGGCGGGCCGGATCAGCTGCTGCTGCTCGAGCACCCCGCGGTCGTGACGCTCGGCCGCAGCTCGAAGCCGGAGAATCTGCTGACGCCGCGCGCGCAGCTCGCGGCGCGCGGCGTCGAGGTGCATGAGATCGCGCGCGGCGGCGACGTCACGCTGCACGCGCCGGGGCAGCTCGTCGGCTACCTGATCGCGGACCTCGCGGCGCGCGGCGCGCGCGACGTCTCGCTCTGGCTGCGCGGCATCGAGGCCTCGCTGATCGAGGCGCTCGCAGAGCTCGGCGTCCCGGCACGGCGCGTCGACGGCATGACGGGCGTGTTCGTTGCGGATGATGGCGATGCGAGGCCGCCGGAGGCGGCCGCGCAGCGAGCCGCAGGCGAGCGGAGTCAGTGCGGTAGCCCGAAGCCGAGGAAGATCGCGTCGATCGGCGTCGGCATGAAGCGCTGGATCACCTATCACGGCTTCGCGCTGAACGTGAGCGTCGATCTCGTCGGCTTCGCGGACATCGTCCCGTGCGGCCTCGGCGCCGTGACGATGACGTCGCTCGCGCGCGAGCAGCAGCGCGAGCTCGCGCTCGGCAGCGCCGCCGAGCGCGCGTACTTCGCACACGCGCGCGGGCGCGTCGCCGCCGCGTTCGAGCGGGCGCTCGCATGACCGCGCCCGATCAGCGCGTCGCGCGCCCGCAGCAAAACCGCGCGGTTCCGACCGACCGCGGCGCGAAGCCGGCGTGGCTGAAGGTGCGCGTGCGCACGACGCCCGAGCTCGAGCGCGTCCAGCGCATCGTGCGCGACGAGAAGCTCCACACCGTCTGCTCGTCCGCGAGCTGCCCGAACCTCTCGGAGTGCTGGTCGCGCGGCACCGCGACGTTCATGATCGGCGGCAACGACTGCACGCGGCGCTGCGGCTTCTGCGACGTCCACACCGGCCGCCCCGCGGCGCTCGATCCGTTCGAGCCGGCGCGCGTCGCGCGCGCGGTCGAGCAGCTCGGGCTGAAGTTCGCCGTGATCACCTGCGTCGCGCGCGACGACCTCGAGGACGGCGGCGCGAGCCAGATGGCCGCGACCGTGCGCGCGATCCGGCGCCGCATGCCCGGCAGCGGCGTCGAGGTGCTGATCGCGGATTATCAGGGCGACGAGTCGGCGCTGCGCGCGGTGCTCGACGCGAACCCCGACGTGCTGAATCACAATCTCGAGACGGTCGCGCGCCTGCAGCGCCGCGTCCGTCCGGCCGCGAGCTACGAGCGCTCGCTCGGCGTGCTGCGGCGCGCCGGCGAGCTGCGCCCCGACATCCCGACCAAATCGGGGCTGATCCTCGGCATGGGCGAGCGCGACGACGAGATCGAGCAGGCGCTCGTCGACCTGCGTGCGGCCGGCGTCACGCTGCTGACGATGGGGCAGTACCTGCGCCCCAGCGCGGACCACCTGCCGGTGGATCGCTACGTGACGCCCGAGCAGTTCGACGCGTTCGCACAGCGCGCCCGCGTGCTCGGCTTCCGCGACGTCGCCGCCGGGCCGCTGGTGCGCAGCTCGTACCACGCGGAGCAGCTCGCGCGGCGGAGTGAGCCGCCCGAAAACTCGCGCAAATCGCCAGCAGGCCCAAACTCGCTCGGCTAAGGTGCGCGCCCGTCATGACCGCCCGCGTCGTCAAAGTTCGCCGCGACGAGAAGCTGACCTGGCTCGAGCGCCTCTACGTGCCGATGATCGTGAAGGGCCTCTGGATCACGAGCGCGCACTTCTTCCGGAACCTCGGCGGGTTCATGTCGGGGAAGCGCAGCGCGTTCGTCGTGCAGTGGCCGGAAGAGCGCGTCGACTTCGCCGATGCGTTCCGCGGCCAGCCGGTGCTCGTGCAGCTCGACAACGGGCGTCCGAAGTGCGTCGCGTGCGGCCTGTGCGAGTTCGCGTGTCCGACCGATTGCATCACGATCGTGCCGGGCGAGCTCGTCGACTCGGGCATCGAGCGCTACCCGCTCGAGTTCGACATCGACATGTCGCGCTGCATGTTCTGCGGCCTGTGCGAAGAGGCGTGTCCGGAAGAGGCGATCGTGATGAGCCGCGAGGTCGAGCTCGGCGCGTTCACGCGCGCGGACATGACCTACCGCAAGGAGCAGCTGCTGGTGCCCGAGCCGATGTTGAAGCGCCGCCTCGACTTCATCCGCGGCGAGTACGACCGCGCGTACGCGGCGCCCGAAAAGAAGAAGTAGAGACGACAAGCGGCAGAACACCGCGAAGCGGCGTAGTCCGCGCGCAGTGAGCCGAAGGCGAACGGAGCTCGGGAAAGAATGGACGATTTCGGCTCGGTGGCGCTGCGCAGGTTGATCGAGGTGCACGGCGCCGCGCTGGAGGCGACCCACGCGAACCTCGGCGACGCGACCGCGAGCGTTGATCCGGCGCGCATCGCCGACGTGATGCGCTTCCTGCGCGACGACGCCGAGTGCCAGTTCGACATGCTGACCGACCTCACCGCGGTCGACTATCTGGGCGAGCAGCCGCGCTTCGAGGTCGTCTACCACCTCTACTCGGTGCCGAAGAACAAACGGCTGCGCGTCAAGGCGCGCGTCTCCGAGCAGAGCCCCGAAATCGCGACGCTGTGCCCGCTCTGGCCGTCCGCGAACTGGATGGAGCGCGAGGTGTGGGATCTCTACGGGATCCGCTTCGCCGGCCATCCGGATCTGCGCCGCATCCTGCTCTACGAGCAATTCGAGGGCCATCCGCTGCGCAAGGACTATCCGAAAGAGAAGCGCCAGCCGCTGATCGGCCCGCAGAATTAGGGATTAGGGAAGAGACGCATGTCGAGCGATCTGCACCTCCACGCCGAGCTGCCGCCGGATCAAGACCAGCGCGGCGACCTGCACAGCGAGCACCAGATCCTGAACATGGGGCCGTCGCATCCGGCGACGCACGGCACCGTGAAGTTCGTGATCGAGCTCGACGGCGAGCAGGTCGTCGACCTCGACATCCACGTCGGCTACCTGCATCGCGGCTTCGAGAAGGAGTGCGAGAGCGGCTCCTGGTATCAGTGCATCCCGTACACGGATCGCCTCAACTACAACTCGGCGATCCTGTGCAATCTCGGCTTCTGCCTCGCCGTCGAGAAGCTGCTGCAGATCGAGACGCCGGAGCGCTGCCAGTGGCTGCGCGTGCTCGCAGGCGAGCTCTCGCGGCTCGGCGACCACCTGACGCGCACTGGCGCGGCGTGCCTCGAGCTGCAAGCGATGACGCCGTTCCTCTACGGCATCGAGGCGCGCGAGCTCACCTGGGATCTCCAGGAGATGCTGTGCGGCGCGCGCGTCACCTCGAACTACATCCGCATCGGCGGCGTGAAGCACGACATCGCGCCCAGTTATCACGGCGCCGCGCGCGAGAAGATCGCGAAGATCCGCGAGCTGCTGCGCGACTTCGACGACGTCATCACGCAGAACCGCATCTTCGTCGACCGCATGAAGGGCACCGGCGTCATCTCGAAAGAGGACTGCATCAAGTACGCGGTGACGGGGCCGATCCTGCGCTCGGTCGGTGTGCCGCTCGATATCCGCAAGGACGAGCCGTATCTCGTTTACGACCAGATCGACTTCGACGTGCCGGTCGGCGAGGTCGGCGACAACTACGACCGCTACCTCGTGTGCGTCGAGGAGATGCACCAGAGCCTGCGCATCATCGACCAATGCCTCGCGAAGCTCGAGCTGTTAGGGCCGGGCCCCGTGAACGTCGACGATCCGCGCGTGCGCTGGCCTGCGAAGGGCCGCGTGTTCAACGCGATGGAAGAGCTGATCCAGCAGTTCAAGAGCGTGACCGAGGGGCCGCGCGTGCCGAGAGGCGAGGGCTACTTCGCGATCGAGAGCGCGAATGGCGAGCTCGGCTTCTACCTCGTCAGCGACGGCAGCGCGCAGCCGGTGAAGGTGCGCTGCCGTCCGCCGAGCTTCATCAACCTCGCGCCGCTGCCGCTGATGGTGCGCGGCGCGATGCTCGCCGACCTGATCCCGACCTTCGACTTCATCAACATGATCGGCGGGGAGTGCGATCGGTGAGCAGCGCCTCGGGCATCGGGCGCGGCGAAGTCGCGCGGCGCCTCGGCCTGCCGACCGACCAGCTCGGCAGCGTGAACGATCCGCGCACGACCGACGAGCTCGGCGTGAAGTGGAACGAGAAGTGGATCTACCGCGACCCCGAGCGCGAGGGTTTCGACCGCGTCGTGCTCTGGAACCGCTACGACCTGCTCGGCATTTGGCGCGTAACGCGCGACGGCTCCGCGACGCCCGAGGCGCTCCCCGCCAAAGCCGCGCACTGAACCGCCCGCGCGCGGCAAGTCACCAAGCCGGGGACGTTCATACCTGGCGGTGACTTAGGGGACACTCTTGGCAGCCCACCGCAAAAGTCACCAGGGCAACAACGTCCCCGCTCGGTGACTTCCGGGCCTCCGCCGCTCGCGCCGTTCGGGCTCGTGCTCCACCACGATGGCCGCTGGACGCACGAGGGCCAGCCGATCCTGCATCGCCGGCTGCGCGAGCACTTCGATCGCAGCGTGAAGTACCTGCCTGCGGAGCGGAAGTTCGTCGTCACGCTGCGGCACTTCCGCGGCGAGATCGTCGTCGAGGAGGCGGCGTTCTTCGTGCGCGCGATCGATCTCGCGAGCGGCGAGCTCGCGCTCTCCGATGGCACGCGCGAGCCGCTCGACGTCGCGAGCCTGCATCTCTCGCCGCGCGACGGCGCGCTGCTCTGCTGCGTGAAGCGCGCGCTCGCGCCGGAAGGCCTCCTCGCGCGCTTCCTGCACGGCGCGCAGGCGGAGCTGCTCGCGGCGATCGAGCCCGATCCCGCCGGCGACGGCTACGTGCTCGCGATCGGCGGACGCCACGAGCGCCTCCCCGCCATCGACTGACGCTCCGCGAGCTACGCCGCGCGCGCCGCCCGCACCAGCGCGAGCTGCGCCGGCCCGCGCACGAGGAACGAATCGAGGCGCGGAGGCTCCGCGTCGCGCTTGCGCAGCGCGAGTAGGCGCGGCGCCAGCGCCTCGAGCGCAACCCGCGCCTCGAGCCGCGCGAGCGACGCGCCCAGGCAGAAGTGCTTCGCGAAGCCGAACGCGACGTGCCCCTGCGGCCGCCGCGCGACGTCGAAGCGATCCGCATCCGGGAAGCGCCGCTCGTCGCGGTTCGCCGACGCGATCAGCGGCACGACCACGGCGCCCTTCGGAATCCGCACGCCCGCGATCTCCGTATCCGCGGTCGCGAGCCGGAACACGAGCTGCACCGGCGCATCGAAGCGCAGCGCCTCCTCGATCGCGTCCGGCACGAGCTCCGGGTTCGCGGCGACGCGCGCGAGCTGCTCCGGGTGATCGAGCAGCGCGTTCGCCGCGTTCCCGATCAGGTTCGTCGTAGTCTCGTTACCCGCCACCAGTAACAACATCACGAACTGCATCGCGTCCTGCGGATGCAGCGCGCCGCCTTCGCCCGGCGAGACGATCGCGCTGATCAGGTCGTCGGCCGGCGCGCGGCCCCGCTCGCGCGCGATCCCCGAGAGGTACGAGATCGCCTCGTAGAACGTCGCGAGCATCTGCGGCGTGAACGGGTTCGCGCGCCCCGCGCCGGTGGACGTCGCGATGATCGCGTCGGACCAGCGCTTGAAATCGGCGCGGCGCTCGGGCGCGATCCCGAGCATCTCGGCGATCACGCGCACCGGCAGCGGCACCGCGAGATCTTCGACCAGGTCGAACGCGTCGCCGCGATCCAGCTTCGCGACCGACTCCGCGACGATCGCGCGCGCTCGCTCCTCCCAGAGCGCGATGCGCCGCGGCGTGAAGCCGCGGTTCACGATCGCGCGCAGCGCGTCGTGGCGCGCGCCGTCCGACGAGATCAGGCTCGGGTTCTTGCGCAGCACGAACGGGTTCAGGCGCGCCTTCCACATCAGGCGCGCGGCGAACCAGAGCAGGCGCGGTGTCAACGGCAACTCGCCATCCGGCCCCGCCGGCAGCAGCACCGTGAGCATCGCGCGCGACGAGAACAGCTCCGGCGAGCGCAGCACGTACTGCACATCGTCGTAGCGCGAGACGCAGTAATGACCGGACTCGTCTGCCCGATGCACCGGCGCCTCGCCGCGCAGCGCTCGGTAGAGCGGGTAGGGATCGGCGCGGCGCACGTCGCGCAGCGGATCGAACGAGATCGTCACGGGGACTCTCCGAGCGCGCGCTTCGACGCTACGACGCGCCGCGCGCGAGCGCGATGCCCGCCGCGACGCCCACGACGCCCAGCGCGACGCTGCCGAGCGCATAGAACACAGCGGCGAGGGCGCGGCCGGACTGAAGCAGCAGCCACGTCTCGAGTCCGAACGCGGAGAACGTCGTGAAGCCGCCGAGCAGCCCGCCCACCAGCGCGATCCGCCACGGGTTCACGAGCGGCGGGTGCGTCTCGAACACTTCGTAGAGCGCGCCGATCGCGAGGCAGCCCGCGAAGTTCACGCCGAGAGTTGCCCAGGGGAAGACGCGAAACGGCAGCGCCAGCGCGACCGCGACGCGCAGCACCGCGCCCACTCCGCCGAATCCGAACACGAGCAGCCACTGCATCACCGGCAACGGTGTCGCAGCCGAGAAATCCCTTCCAGCTTCCGGATCGAGGTGTATGGTGAGTGAGCCGCTCGCAGCCAGGGAGAGCGGCACTCGCCGATCGACCCACGAACTCGGATTCGTTCCATCGCATCGCGAGCCGACCGGCCGAAATCGGGAGGAACGCACGTGGAGGAGACTCCGCCGGGCCAGTGAAGTGGGCGCGGCCTCGCGCCGCGCCCAGCAGCCGCCGCCGGCTCTGCGCCTCGGCGCGTGTGCGCCGACGCGCGCCGGCGGCTCTTCACGGGGACCCCACATGGTGGAAGTTCTTGTCGTGGCCGTGGCGCTCGTGTTCGTGCTCGGGCCGATCGTGCTCGGCGCGCTGGGCGGGCTGACCGGGCTGTGGATCGGGCGCCGCTACGTCCATCCGCACCATTCGCAGATCCACGACCACGAAGTGAACGACGAGTAGTTCCAGCCTCGCCGCTCCGGCGCCGAAGGCGTGGGCCGCCACCTCGTACGATTCGAGGCGTGCCACGCGAACCCGGTCTGAAGCCGTCGAGCGGAAGAGGGCCCGTAGCGGGGCGCGCGAAGGCGCGCTCCGCTGCGGGTTTTTCTTGTGTCGGATTCGCGCGGGATCCGCAGCCTGCGGCGCTCGTGAATCCCCGTCGACGCGCCCCCACGCCTCCGCCATCCTCCGCCGCCCGCCGCGCCCCGGCTCACGCCAGGAGCGGCGCTTGGGCGCCGTAGCCAAGTGGTAAGGCATGGGTCTGCAAAACCCTGATCCCCGGTTCAAATCCGGGCGGCGCCTCCAATGAATCAGTGGCACCTGCAGACCGCGCTGCCGCGCTTGCGGCCCTTCCTCGACGTCGAGCACGCGCTGCTCGCGCAGAGATGCGACCTAACGGTGGTGATGCCGGGAGTGAACATCAGCGGGAGGCGCGCATCGCGAAGCCTGTGCTCGCGGTGCATGACCGCTCGAATGGGCTCGTCGCCGAGATTCTCCGCCACCTCGCGCGAAGGGGATCGCCGGCAACGCGATCGCCCTAGCTACCGTCCTGCTCCAATGGAGGACGAGATAGTGAACCTCGGCGCGCTGAGTAGTGCGGCTTTGATGTTGTCGGGCATCGCTGGCTTGATTAGGCCCGACCGGGTTGCCTCGGCGCTTCAGCTTTCACCTTCGTCCGCAAGAGGCGTCGCCGAAACACGGGCGGGGCTTAGGTGGCCCCTATGCGGCACTCGGCGGTTGGGCTCTGGCGAGTCAAGACCCGGCAGCGCAGGTGGCGGTCGGAGTGGCGTGGCTGGGCGCGGCCGCGGCTCGCTTGGTTTCACTTGTTGTGGACAAGCCGCGCACCGACGCGTCGTTTTGCGCCTATCTCGCGGCTGAGGTCGTGTTCGGCGTTGTGGGCATCGCCGCCGCGGGGCCGCTGTGACGCGATCAACGAGTCAGACGGGGCCCGCGCCGAGCGGGGCTGAGCGGCCGCATAGGCTCCAGCGCCCGCGGCGGCGGCTTCGCAGTTCTCGATGACGAGGTGTAGGCGCGCGAGATCGATTTGAACCTGATGGCGGCAGTCCGCCTCGATCGCGCGCTTCTTCCCGCGATGATCGCGCAGGGTTCGGGCATGGTCGTTCACGTCACGTCGATCCAGAACATCCTGCCCTTGCCTGAGTCGACCCCCGCCTATGCGGCGGCGAAGGCTGCACTCTCGACCTACAGCAAGAGCCTTTCGAAAGAGCTCGGTCCGAAGGGCATTCGCGAGATGCGCGTCTCTCCCGGGTGGGTCGAGACGGAGGCCGCCGTCGACCTCGCGAAGCGCCTGGCCGAACGGGCCGGCACGGACTACGAGGGGGGAAAGGAAATCATCGTGCGTGGCCTGGGCGGAATTCCGCTCGGGCGCCCCGCGAAACCCGCGGAAGTAGCAGACCTCGTCGCCTTCCTCGTCTCCCCGCGCTCTGGCTCGATCACCGGCGCGGAGTACGTGATCGACGGTGGAACACGGCGTGAGCTCCCCGTCTCCGCATCCGCACGAGCTGAGCAGGGAACCGGCGGCTCCGGGCGGCGCCCAATCCCTGTCGCGAGGCGGCGAAGCGGAGATGCGGACGAGTTACGTGCAGTCAGCTCCTGGCAGCAAGCCCGCCCGACGCCGTTGACCCACCAACGCCATCCTGAGTCGTCTCGACGCGAGCGCTGCGTCTCGCGCTGCGGGTGCGGCCCGGCGCCTCGCGAATTTCCTCGGCGATGCGAGGCCGCAGGCTCGCCGCGTCGACTAGCTTCGCGCGACCCTCGAGAGCTGGCGCCCGCGTCATCGATCGGGGCCCATGACGACCGGGAGCCCCTCATGCCCACAATCGTCACGCGCGACGGAACGCAGCTCTACTACAAGGACTGGGGCCGCGGCCGCACCGTCGTCTTCTCCCACGGCTGGCCGCTCTCCGCAGACGCCTGGGATCCGCAGTCGTTCTTCCTCGCATCGCACGGCTGTCGCTGCATCGCGCACGATCGGCGCGGGCACGGGCGCTCGAGCCAGCCGTGGAACGGCAACGACATGGATACGTACGCAGATGATCTCGCGGAGCTGCTCGAGAAGCTCGATCTGCGCGACGTGACGCTGGTTGGGCACTCGACCGGCGGCGGCGAGGTCGCGCGCTTCATCGGGCGTCACGGCACGGCGCGCGTCGCGAAGACGGTGCTCGTCGGCGCGGTGCCGCCGATCATGCTGAACACCGACGCGAATCCGGGCGGCCTGCCGATCGAGGTGTTCGACGGCTTCCGCGCGGCCTACCTCGTCGATCGTGCGCAGTTCTTCCTCGATGTCGCGAGCGGGCCGTTCTACGGCTTCAACCGCCCGGGCGCCAAGCCGTCGCAGGGGCTGATCCAGTCGTGGTGGCTCCAAGGGATGATGTCGGGACACAAGAATGCGTACGACTGCATCCAGGCGTTCTCCGAGACCGACTTCACCGAGGATCTGAAGAAGTTCGACGTGCCGACGCTGATCGTGCACGGCGACGACGACCAGATCGTTCCGATCGCCGCGTCGGCGCTGCTCTCGGCGCAGCTCGTTCCGCACGCGCAGCTGAAGATCTATCCGGGCGGCACGCACGCGCTCGGCGACACGAGCAAGCAGCAGCTGAACGCGGATCTGCTCAGCTTCGTGAACGCGTAGCCCTAACAGTCAATTCACGCGCCAAGCAAGATCGGAGCCACACAGTGGGAAATCTCGTAGGGAAGGTCGCCTTCGTCACCGGCGGGTCGCGCGGCATCGGCGCAGCGATCGCGAAGCGCCTCGCGCGCGACGGCGCGGACGTCGCGATCACGTACGTGAGCGGGAAGGAGCGCGCGGAGCAGGTCGTGCGCACAATCGAGGTCGAGGGTCGGCGCGGGCTCGCGCTGCGCGCCGACAGCGCGGACGAGCCGGCGCTGCGCGACGCGATCGCGGCGGCCGCGAGCGCGCTCGGCCGCCTCGACGTGCTCGTGAACAACGCCGGAATCGCGGCGCTCGCGCCGGTCGACCAGTTCACGATGGACGACTTCGACCGCACCGTCGCGGTGAACGTGCGCGCGGTGTTCGTCGCGTCGCAGGAAGCGGCGCGCCGCATGCAGGCCGGCGGGCGCATCATCACGATCGGCAGCGTGAACGCGGATCGCATGCCGTTCCCGGGCGGCTCGGTCTACGCGATGAGCAAGGCCGCGGTCGCGGGGCTGACGCGCGGGCTCGCGCGCGATCTCGGCCCGCGCGGCATCACCGTGAACAACGTGCAGCCCGGCCCGGTCGACACCGACATGAATCCCGCGCAGGGCGAGTTCGCGGAGCTGTTGAAGCCGCTGACTGCGCTCGGGCGTTATGGCCGCGACGAGGAGATCGCCGCGCTCGTCGCGTTTCTCGCGAGCCCGGAGTCGAGCTACGTCACCGGCGCGAGCCTGACGATCGACGGCGGCTTCCACGCATGACAAGTGGAGGGATCGACGAATGAAACGCAAGGCATCGGCTGTCTGGCGAGGTGCACTGAAGGACGGGAAGGGCGCGATCGCGACGGAGAGCGGCGTGCTCCGGGACACGCAGTACTCGTTCAGCACGCGCTTCGAAAACGGTATCGGCACGAACCCGGAGGAGCTGATCGCGGCCGCGCACGCGGGCTGCTTCTCGATGGCGCTCTCTGGCCAGCTCGCCAACGCGGGCTTCACGGCCGATCGCATCGAGACCACCGCGACCGTGACGCTGGAGAAGATCGACGCGGGCTTCACGATCACGAGAGTGCACCTCGACGTGAGCGCGGCGGTGCCGGGCGCGGATGCGCAGCGCTTCACGAAGGCCGCGAACGACGCGAAGGCCGGCTGCCCCGTATCGCGCGTGCTGAACGCGGCGATCACGATGGACGCGAAGCTGCTGCCCGCGTGACGCTCCCGCGCGTCGGCATCTCGAGCTGCCTGTTGGGGAACGCCGTGCGCTGGGACGGCGGCCACAAGCGCGACCCCGTCGTCGTCGAGCTGCTCGCGCCGCTCGTCGAGTGGGTGCCGGTGTGCCCCGAGCTCGAGCTCGGGATGGGCGTGCCGCGGGAGCCGGTGCATCTCGAGCGCGTCGGCGAAGAAATCGCGCTGCTCGGAAACCAGAGCCGCGCCGACTGGACCCTGCGCATGCGCGCGTTCGCGGCGCCGCGGCTGCGCGAGCTCGCGGCGCGCGGGCTGTGCGGCTTCGTGCTGAAGCAGAGCTCGCCGAGCTGCGGCCTCGAGCGCGTCGAGCTGAGGCTCGCGAGCGGCGAAGTGAAGCGCGAAGCGCGCGGCGTGTTCGCCGCCGCGCTCGTCGAACGCTTCCCCGGGCTTCCGATCGAAGAGGAGGGCCGCCTGCACGACCCCGCGCTGCGCGAGCGCTGGCTCGGCCGAGTGCACGCCTACCGCCGCGGAGCGGTGTGAGCGCTCAATCGCCCAGCGCGGGCCGGTCGAGCGTGCCGAGCAGCGAGCTCGCGCGCGCGCCCGCCTTCTCGAACACGAGCTGCGCCGCGAGGTTCACGCGCTCGCGGAACGCGCCCTCGCAGTACGCGAGATAGAACTCCCAGGTCCGCTGGAAGCGCTCGTCGTACCCGAGCTCGCCGACGCGCGCGCAGCTCGCGAGGAAGCTCTCGCGCCAGCGCCGCAGCGTCTCCGCGTAGTGCGGCGTGATGTCCTCGTAGTGCGTGAGCGTGAGGTCCGTCGCCGCGATCGCCGCCGAGATCGCGCCGAGTGCGACGAGCTGGCTGCCCGGGAACACGTAGCGCTTCACGAACTCGACGCTGCGCTTCGAGCGCTCCCAATCGCGCTCGGGCACGAGGATCGCCTGCAGCGCGAGCACGCCGTCGGGCGCGAGGCGCTGCGCGCAGACCTCGAAGAAGCGCGGCAGGTGGCGATGGCCGACCGCCTCGATCATCTCGATCGATGCGACGCGATCGTAGCTGCCGCCGAGATCGCGATAGTCCCGGCACAACACCTCGACGCGATCGCCGAGCCCCGCGGCTGCGACGCGCGCTTGCGCGAGCGCGTGCTGCTCGCGCGAGATCGTCGTCGTCGTGACGCGGCAGCCGTGCTCGCGCGCGGCGTGGATCGCGAAGGCGCCCCAGCCGCCGCCGATCTCGAGCAGATGATGCTCGGGGCGCAGCGCGAGCTTGCGACACAGTCGCTCGTACTTCGCGCGCTGCGCCTCTTCGAGCGTCGCGCCCGCGCGCTCGAACACGGCCGACGAGTAGGTGAGCGTGGGATCGAGGAACGTCGCGAAGAACGCGTTGCCGAGGTCGTAGTGCGCCGAGATGTTACGGCGGCTGCCGGCACGATCGTTGTCGCGCAGCCGGTGCCAGAGCCGCAGCGCCGGCGCGCGCCAGCGGCCGCCGCGCTCGAGCCCGCCGAGCGCGGCCGCGTTGCGCGCGAGCACGCCCACGACGCCGGCGAGATCGTCCGCGCTCCACCAGCCGTCGGCGTACGCCTCGCCGCCGCCGAGCACGCCGCCCAGCGCCAGCGCCCGCCAGGCGCGCGCGTCATGGACGACGACTTCCGCGCGCGGGCCGGCGCGCTCGCCCTCGAAGCGGAGCGAATCTTCGCCGTCGACGATCGTCAGCTCGCCTTCGACGATCGCCGCGAGCGCGGCGCACACGCGCCGCCGCGCGAACGCGCTAAGCGCGCCGTGCTCGCGCCTCGCTGCGCCGCCGATCGTCGCGCCGCTGCTCATCGCGGCTGCGCCGGCGCGCCGGCGCCCGTAACAACGCGAGCCTCGGTCGGATGCGGGTACTCGTGCGCACCTTTGCGTCGCAGCCGAGACGCCTGCCAGTAGATCGATGCGATCACCTGCGCGGTCATCAGCGGATAACGCGCGAGCGCCCGCGCGAGGGAAGCGCCGGTGATCTCGTGCCGCGCGAGCGCGAGCCGCGCCTCGAACACGCGCTCGCCGCGCGCGAAGTTCTCGACGCGCACCCCGAGCTCCTCGGCCGGCGGGTCGAACGTGAAGCGGTACTCCTGCTCCATCGGCAGAAACGGCGAGACGTGGAAGCGCTTCGCGACGCGCGCAGAGAGCGCGCCGCAGCACGGCTCGGCGCTCTGGCGCGCGAACACGTAGCGGTGTCGCTCGTTCCAAGGCGTGTTCGTGATGTCGCCGATGACGGCTTCGAGCTCGCCGCTCTGCGCGAAGCAATAATGGAAGCTGACCGGGTTGAAGACGTAGCCGGCGTAGCGCAGGTGCGTGAGCAGCCGGAGCGCGCCGCGCGGCCGTCGCCCACAGCGCGCCTCGACGAGATCGCGCACCGCTTCGGCGAGCGGCTGCGCGGGATCGCCGAGATGGTCCGCGCGCCGAAAGCTCGCGAGCGCGCGGCGCTCGACGCCCCACAGCCAGCGCCGCTCGAACACGCGATCGAGCTCGGCGAGATCGAGGTAGAGCATGCACAGCCGGCGCGAGAACGTGTGCTCCGGCGGCGCCGTGCGCCGGTGCCACACCGCACCTTCGTAGAGCGCGCTCTCCATCAGCGCGCCTCGAGCGCGCGGCATGCGCGCAGTGCGCTCGCGAGGCCGTCCTCGTGGAAGCCCCAGCCCCAATGAGCGCCGCAGTAGTGGATCCCGCCCGCCCCGTCGATCTCGGCGTGGCGCGCCTGCGCGGCGACCGCTCGCGCGTCGAGGATCGGGTGCGCGTACGTGAAGCGACGGAGCACGAGGCGAGGGTCGATGCGGTCGGTGCCGTTCAACGTCACGAGCAGCGGCCGCGCGGACGCGATGCTCTGCAGGCGCGAGAGGTCGTAGCTGACGAGCACGCCCGTGCGCGCGTCCCGCGGCACCACGGTGTTCCAGCTCGCGCGGGCGGCCGCGCGGCGCGGCAGCAGCGAGGCGTCGGTGTGCAGCAGCGCGTCGTTCGGCGCGTAGCGGATCGCGCCGAGCACGCTCTGCTCGTGCACGCTCGGCTGCGCGAGCAGCGCGAGCGCCGTGTCGGAATGCACGGCCAGGATCGCGCGATCGAAGCGCTCCGCGCCGCGCGCCGTAATCACTCGCACGTAGCCCTCGCCGCGCTCCAGCGCGAGCACGCGCTCGCGGCAGCGAAAGCGCGCGCGCGAGCGGGCCGCCAGCGCGTCGACGTAACGCCGCGAGCCGCCGGTCACGCTCCGCCAGCGCACGGCGCCGCCGCGCCCGAGCATGCCGTGGTTCGCGAGGAACCGCGTGAAGCCGAGCGCGGGCATCTCGAGCACGTCCACGTTGCTCGCCGACCAGATCGCCGCGCCGAGCGGCAGCGCGTACCACTCCGCGAACGCCGACGAGTAGCCGCGCCCTGCCAAGTAGTCGCGCAGCGTGACCTTTGCGTCGCCGCTCGCGAACAGCCGCTGCGCGTCGCGCTCGAAGCGCAGGATCTCGCGCAGCATGCGCAAGAACGCGGGACGCAGCGCGCGCGACGGCGTCGCGAACAGCCCGGCGAGCCCGCGGCTCGACCACTCCAGCCCGCTGCGCTCGCACGCGACGCTGAAGCTCATGTCGGACGGCTGCGTCGCGCTGCCGAGCTCGCCGAACAGGCGTGTCAGCTCGGGGTAGGTCGCCTCGTTGTAGACGATGAAGCCGGTGTCGACGGCGTGCGCGCGGCCGTCGATTTCGACGTCCACCGTGTTCGCGTGACCGCCGAGCTGCGGCGCCGTCTCGAACAGCGTGACGTCGTGGCGCTCGCCGAGCCGCCGCGCGCACGCGAGGCCGGAGATTCCGCCGCCGACGATCGCGAGCTTCATCGCGCGCTCCCGCGCGGCGCGAGGCGCAGGTGCGAGACCCACCACTCCTGCCCGCCGCCGTAGCCGAACAGCTCGGAGCAGCCGAGGAAGAACAGCCGCCAGCGCTGGAACCAGAGTCGCTCGTTTCCGGCGCCGTACGCCGCGCGCAGGATCGGCAGCGCGCGCCGCTTGTTACGGTCCCAGCGCGCGAGCCAGGCATCGCTGGTCCGCGCGTAGTGCGTTCCGCTCACGCGCCAGCGCGCCTCCACGCGCAGGTCGTCCTGGAACGCGAGCAGCCAGTCGTCCGAAGGCATCATCCCGCCGGTGAAGAAATGGCGGGCCATCCAGTCGCTCTCGCTCGAGGCCTCGTACGGATACGCCGCGGCGCGATGCGCGAAGTGATGCACGAACAGCCGGCCGTCCGGCGCGAGCCAGCGCGCGATGCGCTCGAGGAGGGCGCCGTGATTGCGCACGTGCTCGAACATCTCGACCGAGACCACGCGGTCGAAGCGCTCTCCAGTCTCGAACGCGTTCACGTCGGCGCTGACGACCTCGAGGTTCCGCAGCGCGAGGCGGTCGGCCGCGCCGAGGATGTGCTCGCGCTGGCTCTTCGCGTTCGAGACCGCGAGCACGCGGCTCGCCGGGAAGCGGCTCGCGCACCACAGCGCGAACGAGCCCCAGCCGCAGCCGAGATCGAGGATGCGTTGGCCGTCCGCGACCTGCGCGCGCTCCGCAGTGAGCGCGAGCATCGCGTCCTCGGCGTCGGCGAGTGTGCGGGCGCTGGGCGGCCAGATCGCGCAGCTGTACTTCAGGCGTGGACCGAGCATCAGCGCGAACAGCTCGGCGGGCAGCTCGTAGTGCTGGCGGTTCGCGGCGTCGACCGCGAGCGCGATCGGCGCGCGCCGCGCATCCGCGAGAAAGCGCTCGTGCATCTCGAGCGATTTCTCGCAGTCGGCGGCGGCGACCTCGCGCAGCCGCTCGCGCAGCAGGCGGCGAATGCCGAGGCGGATCAGGGCAGTGGGCAGTGCGCCGCGTTCGGCGAGCGTCGTCGCGTCCATCGGGGGAGTCCTGCGCCGGTCGGGGGCTCATTTCCTCGGCGCGAGACGCGTACGGAGCTGAGAGCCGGACCGGATCGGCGCGACGATCTAGTGAAGCCCGCGCGCAAAGTCGCGTTCGGGCGGCGCGCGCGCGCAAGGCTGCTTGCGCCGGACGCGCCCCGCGAAGCGCGCGCCGGCCGAAAATTCGTGTCGGAATCGGCAGGAGCCGCGCGTCCTCGGGCGTAACCTCGCTCCACCGATCGGCGGGCGCCGCGCGGGCGCGTCGATCGGCGACTCTCGCCGCGCCCGCTTCGGAGATTCGATGACTTCTTCAACCGGACGCCTCGCTCTGCTCGTCGCCACTCGCAAAGGCCTTTGGCTCGCGCACGCCGATCCCGCTCGCCGCCGCTGGACGCTCGACGGCCCGCACTTCCTCGGCCACGAGATCCATCACGCGGTGCTCGATCCGCGCGATCGCCGCACGCTGCTGGTCGCCGCGAAGACGGGCCATCTCGGGCCGACCGTGTTCCGCTCCGAGGATCTCGGGAAGAGCTGGAAGGAGGCGGCGCAACCGCCGGCGTTCAAGAAAGCGCCGGAAGGGCAGACCGGCCTCGCGGTGGATCACGTGTTCTGGCTCACGGCTGGGCACGCGAGCGCGCCGGGCGAGTGGTACGCCGGCACGTCTCCAGAGGGCCTGTTCCGGACGAGCGACGGCGGCGTCACGTGGGCGGGCGTCGACGGCTTCAACGAGCACCCGAAGTACGCGCAGGGGATCCTGGGGACCGGCGGAACGCCGGACGGGCCGGTGCTCCATTCGATCCTGGTCGATCCGCGCGACGCGAATCATCTCTACATCTCGGTCTCGGGCGCGGTCGGCGGCACGTTCGAGAGCCGCGATCGCGGCGCGACGTGGGCGCCGCTGAACGCCGGCGTGTTCGTGAACTTCGGCCCCGATCCGTATCCGGAGGTCGGCCAGGACCCGCACTGCGTCCGCTACCACCCGTTGGCGCCGGACATGCTCTACCAGCAGAACCACTGCGGGATCTATCGCCTCCACCGGCCCGACGGGAAGTGGGAGCGCATCGGCGACAACATGCCGCGCGAGGTCGGCGACATCGGCTTCCCGGTGGTGCTGCATCCGCGCGACGTCGACACGGCGTGGGTCTTTCCGATGGACGGCAGCGACGTGTGGCCGCGCGTCAGCCCGAGCGGGCGGCCGGCGGTGTTCAAGACGACCGACGGCGGCAAGAGCTGGGACCGCTGCGACGCCGGCATGCCGCGGGAGCAGGGCTGGCTGACGGTGCGCCGACAGGCGATGACGGTCGACGCGCGCGATCCGGTCGGCGTCTACTTCGCG
>Ga0187894_10002603_pt1 | contig 21379 bp, 24 predicted proteins | sample GBC1701081metaG_FD_136650 | JGI IMG/M metagenome (GOLD analysis project Ga0187894, IMG submission 136650) | White microbial mat communities from a lava cave in the Kipuka Kanohina Cave System on the Island of Hawaii, USA - GBC170108-1 metaG ...
CGCAAGTCCCGACATCGTTGAAAGAACGCCTCCGGGCTGGCCTCGATCCGGGGCAGGAGCGGCTCGCGCCGCTCCAGCGAATCCGCCAACGCCTGGCTCAACGCCCGGGGGCCCGCAGCACCACCGCCGTCCAGAACCGGATCAGCGCGTCCAGCGTCCACACCCGCTGCCGCTCGGTCTTCCGCACCTGTCCACAGACCGTCCGACACAGCGCCGGCGTGATGTGCGCCTGCAGCAGGTCGATCACCCGCAGCAGGTCGATCTCCTTCCTGCGACTGGCCATAGACCCTCCCAGTTGAGGTTCTATGGCCCACTACACACGAGACCTTGCCATTCACCGGCGAGTTATCTTAACGGCGATGTCGCTTAGTACAGCATCACGAATCCGGCAAACTGATGCGGCGAGTCATGAGCCTCTTGGGAACCTTCAACTCCCCGGACGTGCGGACCGGGCTGATATCACTCGCGAAGGTGCACGAAGACAAACTCGGGCACTTCCCGTTTCTGAGAGAGGACGTTAATCGTGCACTCGCAGGACCGTGATCAAGTGGGGCATAACAAGCCCTTGCAGCGGACGCGCCGCAAACGGCGCGCCGTTGCAGGGCGACGTTGGCCTCGGGTCGGGCGTGAGACGTAGAGAGTAGCCACGATGGGAAGGTCACTCGTCGACGTGCAGAACATCACGAAGGGGGTGTCAGGGAAGGTGGTGTCTCACGTGAGTCAGCCTGGCCCTCAGCGGATCGACGTTCACTTCACCGACGCCTCTGTCCTCACGGTCGAGGTGCTTGATGGCGGCCTTGCGGTAGCCCTGAGTCCCGGCCGGGACGCGTTGACTTCGGACCGTCCGCAGGGCGGGCGTGGGCCCACCCGGCGTCAACAGGAGTACCTCGAGTTCATTGCCAGGCACATCGACCGGTACCGCGTGTCCCCGGCGGAATCAGATATCGCGCGCCACTTCCTCGTGTCGGCTCCGTCCGTAAACCAGATGGTTCAGATGTTGGAGCGGCGCGGCTTTATCGCGAGACAACCCGGTATTCCGCGCTCGATCTCGATCGTGGACGATCGGACAGTTCTGATCGATCGGACGCGAGGGGTCACCGCTGGCGGTCCGAGGCCCAACAACGCGCTGCACCGGACCGGGGCTCGCGTTGCTCGCTCCGGCGGGTGACCGCGCACGTTCGGCGGATAACGAGGTAACCACCGGAATGATAGGATCGAGCCATGGCACGGTCGGCGCAAGAGCTGTTTGAAGAAGCTATGAGCCTCGATCCCCAGGAGCGTGCCACGCTCATTCGGCTCTTGATCGAGGCGTTGGACCCCGAGGCCGAGCCGGGCATCGAGGACGCGTGGCGCGTGGAGATCGAACGCCGCATGGCCGAGCTGGATTCGGGATCCGTTGAGACGATCCCCTGGGAAGAGGTAAGAGCGCGGCTGCATCGGCGCTAAATGGCGCCGGCATCCGTCAGATTCCATCCTGCGGCTGCCCAGGAGGCCGAATCGGCCTATGACTGGTATGCCGCTCGAGACATCCGCGTGGCCGACGCCTTTCGCGAGGAGCTGCAGCACGCGGTCGACGTTGTTGCTCGCGCTCCCCTCATCTGGCCGCGTCACGGCAGTCGCGCTCGTCGGTACATCTTTCCACGCTTCCCGTTCAGCCTCGTATACCGTATGCGCGACGATGATGTTGAGGTCTTGGCCGTGGCTCATGGCAAGCGCCGCCCAGACTACTGGCGCTCTCGCCTCTGAGCGGCCGTCGAACTTTCGGATGCAGCGGACGGCGCTTCGCGCCGCCGCTGATCCGGCGCGTTCGCCGAGCAGGGGATCTGTTCGTCGCGGTCGACCTCGGTACGGCCGAGGGAGTGGCGGAGGTCGTCGGCGCGGTGCAGGAGCGCGCCGACCGGCAGACGGCGCGCGGACAGCTGATGCAGTCGCTCGGCGGAATCCCGCTGGGCCGTCCGGCCTGGCCGGCGGAGGTCGCGGAGCTGGTCGCCTTCCTGGCCTCTGATCGCGCCGTGTCGATCGCCGGAAGCGCGAGTACGTGATCGACGGGGGCACCGTCCCGACGATCTGGCGTCTCGTGAGGAATGCATGCCGAGGCATATCGGAATCGTCGCCGTGAGCGCGGAAGGCGCGGCGCTGTGCTACCGGGCTGCCGTGAGCGGGACGCCGCCCGACCCACGCGGGAGCGTACCCCGAATGCCGACAAGGAGTGACCATGTGTCGCAGCATCAAGACGCTGCACAGTTTCGAACCGCCGGCCTCTGACGACGAAATCCGCGCCTCCGCGCTTCAGTTCGTCCGAAAGCTGAGCGGGTTCTCACGGCCCTCGAAGGTCAATGCGGAGGCGTTCGCCCGCGCCGTCGACGGCGTGACGGCCGCGGCCCGTGAGCTCCTCGACGTGTTGGTGACGAACGCGCCACCACGCGATCGGGAGGTCGAGGCCTCGAAGGCGCGCGCGAAGGTCGCGGGGCGCTATCGCGCCTCGGCGGCGACACGGCCGGTGGGACGTTCCGAGAACAGGGGCGAGTCGACGTGACGACCGGACGCGATGCGGGCCTGGCGGGGCGTCCGGACGTGACCGTCCAGCGGCTGGACGAGTTGCCGGCGACCGAGGCGATGGTCCTGACGACCGAGAGCGAGGAGGCGGGGCACGGGTTCGTGCGCCGGCTCGTCGACGAGTGGCGGAGCGGCGCCAATCGGTTCGATCGGCCGGGCGAGGCGCTGTTCGGGGCATGGTCGAGGTCAGGGCTCGTCGGGGTCTGCGGCCTGAACGTCGATCCGTACGCCGGCACGGATGACGTCGGCCGGGTGCGCCACCTGTACGTTGCGCTGGCGCACAGGCGACTGGGGACGGGCCAGCTCCTGGTCGGCGCCGTCATCGACGCGGCGCAGGGGCGCTTCCGGCGACTGCGGCTGCGCACCAGCAATCCGGCGGCGGCGCAGCTCTACGAGCGCGCCGGCTTTCGCCGAATCGACGGCGAGGCCGACTGCACGCACGTCATGGAGATGCGTCGATGACGCTCTGGGCCCAGGCGTTGAGCACGGCCACGCGCGCGTAGACGCCGTAGAGGTTCGGCAGGGCGCAGCCGATCCCCCAGCTCACGATGCCCACCTGAAGCTTCCAGATCCCGTTCGCGTTCTTGACGACCAGCGGTCCCCCCGAATCTCCCTGGCAGGAGTCCTTGCCCCCCTCGGGGAGCCCCGCGCAGATCATCTGCTGGGTGACGGCTCCGCGGTAGGAGCGCCAGCCATTGCAGACGGAGCGCGCCACCAGCGGCACCTTCACCTGATGGAGCTCGGTCGGGAAGGTCGAGCCGAACCCCGGTTGGGTGTCGCCCCAGCCGGCAACCAGCGCCTTGGTGCCCGTGGTGGCGAGCCGCATCTCCTTCTCGGGCGTGATGAGCTTCGCGAACGGAATTCCGGACACGGGCTCGGCGAGCGTCACCACCGCGATGTCGAAGTCGGACGTGGACGGGTTCCAGTCCGGGTGAATCGCGATCGCCTCGACGCCGTGCCGCGCGCCGCCGGTGGCCAGCGAGGTCGTCCCCGTCAGCACGTGGAGCTGGGGCGCCGTGAGGAAGTCGACACAGTGCGCGGCGGTCACCACGTGTCGCTCGCGCACGAGCGAGCCGCCGCAGAACTGCGCCTGGGCATTGTCGGCGATCGCGGCGTTGAGGAGACCGACCTGAAAAGGCCACCGCTCGGCGGGGGCCACGCCGCCGCCGATGATCCGCGGCGACGAGAGGTCCGGCACCGCGGTCCTGCGCCCGAGCACGCGACGCATCATCTCGCTCTCGCGCTCCGCGACGTAGTCGCGCATCCAGTTGCCCTGGTCGGCGCCACTGACAGGCGATGTGCAGGCGATGACGAGCGAGAGCGCGGCCACGAGTTTGCGGGACGCGAGCATGTGACACCTCGTCTGGTCCGACGTGGGCATGGCTGGGTCGCCGCTCATTCTTGAAAACGGCGCGACGGCTTGTCAAGAAATGCGTACCATGAGAGCCCATGCACGCCTCACAGGCGCCCGAGGCGCTCGACGAACGCTTCGCCATTCCCGGTCTCGCGCGGTTCGAGGCGGGGGCGGGCGGGCTCACGCGCTTGTCGATCAGCACGAGGCACGCCGACGCGCACATCTACCTCCACGGCGCCCACGTGACCCATCATCGGCCGGCCGGTCAGCCATCGCTGCTGTTCTTGAGCGAGCGGAGTCGGTTCGCCCCCGGCGCGGCCATTCGCGGCGGCGTGCCGATCGTCTTTCCCTGGTTCGGGCCGCGGGCCGGCGTACCCGACCACGGCTTCGCGCGGATCAGCGAGTGGGCCGTCCAGTCCGTCGAGCGCGCGGGCGATGGCGTCGCCGTCGCGCTTGCGCTCGAGGCGAGCCCGGCCACGAGGGCGCTCTGGCCGCACGAATTCCGGATCACCTGCTGCGTCACCGTCGGCGCCGCGCTCGACCTGACGGCCGAGGTCGAGAACCGCTCGGACGCGCCGTTCACGTTCGAGGCCGCGTTCCACACGTATCTGCGGGTCGGCGACGTCGGCCAGACGTCGCTCGCCGGGCTCGAGGGCGCGGACTACATCGACAAGACCGACGGGATGAAGCGAAAGACGCTCGCGCCGGGACCGTTTCGTCTGGACGCCGAGACGGATCGAGTGTTCCCGGGCGCGCGCGGCTCGTGCGTCGTCAGCGACGCCGTGCTCGGCCGCCGGGTCGTCGTCGACAAGCGCGCGTCCGCGACGACGGTGGTGTGGAACCCGTGGAACGACAAGGCCGCGCACATGGCCGATCTCGGAGGCGTGGAGTGGCGCCACATGCTGTGCGTGGAGACGGCCAATGCGATGGACGATGCCGTGACGCTCGCCCCGGGCGCGCGCCACGCGATGGGCGCGACGATTCGCGCGACGCCGGCCTGACCGCTCGAGCCGGAACACCGACGACGCAGGAGAGGAGGACGACATGACGTCTCGCAAGATCATCGTCTACGATCCCACCGCCGAGCCCCGGTCCGCCGGGGTCACCCTGGCGCCGCGACTCGCGACGTTCGAGGGCACGCGCGTGGGCATCCTCGACAACGGCAAGCCCAACGCCGGCGTGTTGATGCTGGCGGTGGCGGAGCGGTTGCGCTCCGCCCACGGCGTCGCCGAGATCGTCAAGCGCGAGAAGCCGGTGGCGGGGCCGCCGTCGGCGCAGGCGCTCGACGACCTCGCGCGCTGCGATTTCGCGCTCGTCGGCAGCTCCGACTGAGGGTCGTGCACGTCGTGGAGTATCCACGGCGCCATCTTGCTGGAAGCGCGGGGCGTCCCCACCATCGTCCTCGCGACGGACGAGTTCGTCGAGCTGGCGACACTGGAATCGAACAACCGCGGCGTGCCGGGTCTGCCGCTGGCCATCGTGAAGCATCCGCTCGGCGGCATCCCCGAGGGGGAGGTGCTGCTGAAGGTCGACGCGGCGCTCGATGCCGTCGTGCGCGAGCTGTGCCGGCCCGCGGCGGGTGACGTCTCGACGGCGAGGGGCGTGTGACGACCGCGGGGCCGGCCGCGCGCACGCTCGAGGTCGACGACGACTATCCCGCCATCAACGAGCTGTACGTCGAGCGGGGGTGGACGGACGGGCTTCCGATCGTGCCGCCCACGGAGGACGGCGTCGCGGCGTTCCTGGAGCGGACTCGGCGTGACCGACGCGAGGTCGTGGCCATCCTGCCTCCGCGGCAGGGCGAGGCCACCGTCGAGAAGCTCGCGATCAACGCGGTGATGGCGGGATGCCGGCCCGAGTATTTCCCCGTGCTGCTCGCCGCGGTGGAGGCTGTCGCCGAGCCGCCGTTCAATCTCGACGCCGTCCAGGCCACCACGCATCCCGTCACGCCGCTCGTGATCGTCAACGGACCGATCGCGCGCGAGATCGGCCTCAATGCCGGCTACAACGCATTCGGCCAGGGGTTTCGCCCGAACGTGACGATCGGGCGCGCGCTCCGGCTCGTGCTGATGAACGTGGGCGGCGGGCTCCCGGGCAGCGGTGACCGGTCGACGCAGGGCAATCCCGCGAAGATCGCGTACTGCGTGGCGGAGAACGAGGAGGCGAATCCGTGGGGCTCGCTCGCCGCCGATCGCGGATTCGAGCGCGACGCGAGCACGGTCACCGCGTTTCCGTGCGAGGGACCGCACAACATCCAGGATCACCACAGCACGACGGGGCTCGGCATCCTCTGCACCATCGCCGGCGCGATGGCGCAGGCCGGCAGCAACAACCTGCTCGACCGCGGCTGGCCGCTCCTGTCGCTCGGGCCCGAGCACGCGGCCACGATCGCGCGCGACGGCTACGACAAGGCGGCCATCCGCCAGTTCATCTTCGACCACGCGCGCTTTCCGCTCGGGCGGCTCGGCGAGGAGTACCGGCGCATGCAGGTGACGCGGCATCACGTCGCCGATGATCCGGGCACGATGCTCCCGATCGTCGAGTCCCCCGACGCGATCAGCATCATCGTCGTGGGAGGCGCGGGCAAGCACTCGAGCTGGCAGCCGACGTTCGGGCGCCAGACCCGTCCCGTCACGCGGTCCATCGCACCGGAGTGACGCCCGGCACCACGGCGTCTCGGCTTGCCGCCGGCCGGGCGCGCGTGCGATAGTGGCGAGTCCGCGCGCGCCCGGCCGGGCGCCTGCCAGCTCGCCGCAAGGAGATTGACGATGACCGCGAAGACCAGGAGCGCGCTCCACACGCCGCTCTGCGACCTTCTCGGCATCCGCGTCCCGATCTGCCAGGCGGGCATGGCGTACGTCGCGCGTTCCGCGTTGGCAGCCGCCGTGTCCGCGGCGGGTGGCCTCGGCGTGATCGCGGCCGCCCACGGCAGTCCGGAGATGCTCCGCGAGGAGATCCGACGCGTGCGCGACCTGACCGACCGGCCGTTCGGCGTCGACATCCTCTTTGCGACCATCCGGGCGGCCGGCGACGAGGTCGAGCGCTTCACCGACCAGGTCAAGGGCTGGATCGACGTCACGCTCGAGGAACGCGCGCCCGTGCTCGTCGCGGGACTCGGCAACCCCGGGCTGGTCACCGCCGAGGCGCATCGCCTCGGCATGAAGGTGATGGCCCTCTGCGGCAACGTGAAGCAGGCGCGCGATCACGCGGCCAATGGCGTCGATGTGGTGATCGCGCAAGGACACGAGGCCGGCGGGCACACGGGGCGCATCGGCGGGATGGTGCTGGTGCCGGCCGTGATCGACGCCGTCGCGCCCACGCCCGTGGTGGCGGCGGGCGGCATCGCCGACGGCCGTGGACTCGCCGCGGCCCTCGCCCTCGGGGCCGTCGGCGTGTGGATGGGCACGCGCTTCATCGCGACCCACGAGGGCCACGGCCACGACAACTACAAGAAGCGCATCGTGGCCATCGACGAGGAGGGCACGGTCGTCCATCGGGGCGCGACCGGCAAGCCGTGTCGCGCGATCCGGAACGCCTTCACCCGCGAATGGGAGAAGCGGACGGCGGAGATCTTGCCGTTTCCGCTCCAGGCCCAGCGCGTGGGCTTTCCCGCGGCGGTGGTCGCGCGCGAGGAGGGCGACGTGGACAACGGCCATGCCGCCTGCGGGCAGAGCGCCGCGCTCATCACCGAGATCGTTCCGGCGCGCGAGGTCATGGACCGGACGGTGGCCGACGCCGAGGCCATCCTGCACAGCCTGAGGAGAACGGAGTGACTGAGGACAAGACGCTCGAGACGGAAGCGACCGACCTGCTGCGCACGCTCATTCGCAACGCGTGCGTGAACGATGGCACGCCGGCCTCCGGCCAGGAGGAGCGGAACGCGGACGCCATCGAGGCGTACCTCGCCGGCTCCGGGCTCGCGTGTGAGCGCCACACCGCCGCGCCTGGCCGCACGAGCCTCATTGCCCGCATCCAGGGTAGCGACCCGAAGGCGCCCACGCTCCTGCTCATGGGGCACACCGACGTGGTGCCGGCCAATGCGTCGGGCTGGGAGCGCGATCCCTTCGGCGGCGACCTCGTCGACGGCATCGTGTGGGGGCGCGGCGCCACCGACATGCTCAACATCACGGCGACGATGGCGGTCGCGATGCGGCGGCTCGCCACGAGCGGCTTCACCCCGCGGGGCAGCCTGACCTACCTCGCCGTGGCCGACGAGGAAGCAGGCGGCACGTACGGCGCGAGCTACCTCACGCGCGAGAAGTTCGACGCGGTGAAGGCCGACTACGTCATCACGGAGAGCGGCGGCGTCCCGATTCCGACGCCGTCGGGCATCAAGCTGCCGGTGACCGTCGGCGAGAAGGGCGTCAACTGGCGGCGGCTCGTGGTCAAGGGCACGCCCGGTCACGGGTCCATGCCATTCCGCACGGACAATGCGCTCGTGACGGCGTCCGAGGTGGTGCGCCGCGTGGCCGCCTACCAGCCGAAGGCGCGCATCCTCGACGAGTGGCGGCGGTACGTGTCCGAGCTGGAGCTGGCCCCCGCGCTGACGGCGGCGCTGACCGATCCCGACCGGGTGTACGACGCCGTGCAGCACCTCGAGCCGCTCGGGTTTGCGCGCCTCGCGCACGCCTGCACGCACACGACGTTCTCGCCGAACGTGGTGCAGGGCGGATCGAAGATCAACGTCGTGCCCGACCGCATCGCGATCGACGTGGACGTGCGCGCGCTGCCCGGCGTGAGCTCGCTCGAGGTGGACGCGATGCTGAAGGAGGCGCTCGGGGATCTCGCCTCGCGCGTCGAGATCGAGGCGCCGCGCAGCCAGGAAGGCTCGCGCACGCCGCTCGAGACGCCGCTCGCCGATGCGATGGCGCGCGTCACCGGAGCGCTCGTCCCGGGCAGCAAGATCATCCCGCGGCTCACCGGCGGCGGCACCGACGCGCGGTACTTCCGCTGGAAGGGCGTGCCCTCGTACGGCTTCGCGCTGCACTCCCGGCGGATCCCGTACACGGAGTACCCCTTGATGTTCCACGGCAACAACGAGCGCGTGGACACGGAGACGCTCCGCTTCTCCGCCACGATGTGGGAAGCGCTCTGCCGCGAGTTCCTGGGCTGAGCCCGGGTGGACCGGCGCGCGTCTGACGTGCGGCCGCTCGAGGGCCGCGTGGCCGTCGTCACGGGCGGCTCGCGCGGCATCGGTCGCGGCATCGCCCTTCGCCTGGCGCGCGAGGGCGCCCACGCCGTCATCACCTACCGGAAGAACGCCGACGTCGCCGCGGCGACGGTGACGGCCATCGAAGACCTCGGCGTGAAGGCGCTCGCGCTGCCGCTCGAGCTGGCCGACCCGACCCAGGTGGGGCCGACCTTCGAGCGCATCGCGGAGACGTTCGGTCGGGTGGACATCCTGGTGGCGAGCGCGGCGGCCACCGCGTTCCGGCCTTTGCTCGAGCAGAAGGCCCACAACGTCCGCCTCACCTTCGCCATCACCGTCGACTCGTTCATCGCCCTCGTGCAGGCGGCCACGCCGCTCATGCGTGGTCGCGCCGGACGGATCATCGCCATCTCGGGCATCGACAGCTTTCAGTCCATGCGCGGCCACGGCGTGCTCGGCGGCGCCAAGGCCGCCATGGAGAGCCTGGTGCGCGCGTTTGCCCTCGAGCTGGGACCGGAGGGCGTCACGGTGAACGGCGTCAACCCGGGCTTCGTCTCGACGGACTCCTCGCGGCTCTACGTCGAGCACGGGCTCACGCAGGACTACCAGCGCGCCATCGCGCGGCTCGAATCGGTGACGCCCGTGCGGCGGATCGGCACCGTGGACGACGTCGCCGACTGCGTCGCGTGGATCGCCTCCGACCGTGCGGGCTTCCTCACCGGCCAGACCATCGTCCTCGACGGCGGCCTCACGATCGTGTCGCCGATGACCCGGCTGGAAGAGGCGCCCTGATCAACGGGCGCAGCGGCAGCAGTGGCTGGCTACCCGTCCAGGACTCCGAGCTCGTGCTCGAGTGGACATACGTGATCCAGCTCGCCCGCTCGCTCACGGCGCAGCCCGACGTGCAATACACCATCGAGCCGGGCGGGACGGGGAACATCCCCAACGCCCTCGTCATGGGGTTCCAGCTCGCCGTCACGTTTTGAGTGTTGCCGGCGCCGGTCTCACGACCGTGTCGCCAATGCGCAGGCTGGAGGAAATGCCGTGACACCGGTGCGCTCGGGTGCGGTAACGCGCGAACGCGCTGCGACGGGCGCCTGGGCGCTCGCCCTCTCGCTCGTCTCGCTCGGGCACTGTCTGGCCACGCCCGCCGAGGCGGGCCGCACCGTCCACCTGGCCAAGCCCCCCCTCCACCAACTGCGCGATTCGCCGCCGACGGCCGTGGGGCTGCCGGCGTTGTGGGGCGACTGGTTCGGGCTCCCGGAGGCCGGGATGCTGGGCAACTGGTTCGGCCTGCGTCCGGCCCTCGCCAAGCTCGGCATCGTCCCAACGGTCGCGTGGCTGACCGACGTGCAGGGCAATCCGGTGGGCGGCCAGCGGCAGGCCGTTCGCGAGTTCGACAATCTCTACGCGGGGGTCGACATCGATCTCGAGAAGCTCCTGCGGGCCCCGGGGACGAGCTTCAGCCTCTCGCTCTCGCAGCGGTCGGGCACGAGCCTGAGCGACCTCGACATCGGCAACGTCTTCAACGTGGCCCAGGTGTGCTGCGGCGCCACGTTCCGCCTGGTGAACGTGTTCCTCGAGCAGCCGTTCCTCGACGTTCGTGTGAACGTGCGGGCCGGTCGGATCAGCGCCGGGGACGAGTTCCTGACCTCGCCTCTCTACTCGCTGTTCGTCCAGACTGGCATCAATAGCAACCCCGAGGGCATCTTCTTCAATGCGCCGGGGATGACCACGTACCCGACGGCGACGTGGGGCCTGCGCGTGCGGGTGGACCCGGTTCCCCAGGTCTACGCGATGGTCGGCGTCTTCAACGGGGATCCGACGCTGGGCGAGAACAGCAAGCACGGCGTGGACTGGACGATGCGCGGCCCGCTCTTCGCGATCGCCGAGATCGGCTACCGGCTGAACCAGGAGCAGGGCAGCGCGGGCCTGCCCGGCAACTACAAGATCGGCGGCTACTTCAACGACGGGCGCTATCCCGATTTCCTGCGCGACACCTCTGGCGGCTTTGCGCCGCTGACCGGGCTGCCGCCTGCCACCACGCGCGGCAAGACCGGCTTCTACGTGCTGGCGGACCAGATGGTGTACCGGGAGCCTGGTGGCGACGGCAAGCGAGGGCTCACGCCCTTCATCTCGCTGCTGGGCGCGCCCGACGAGTCGGTCAACCAGATGCCGTTCTTCCTGAGCGGCGGGCTCGTCTACCGCGGGCTGATCCCGGGGCGCGGCAACGACGTCGCGGCCTTCGCCGCAGTCTACGGGCGCTTCAGCAAGGAGCTGCGCCGGGCGCAGCGGCAAGAGGGCTCGCCCGTCCAGGATTTCGAGCTGGCGCTCGAGTGGACGTACGTGATCCAGGTGACCCGATGGCTCGCCGTGCAGCCCGACGTGCAGTACATCATCAAGCCCGGCGGCACTGGAAACATCCCCAACGCCCTCGTGCTCGGCTTTCAGCTCGCCATGGCGTTCTGAGCGGCGCGCCGGCGCGACCGTCAGCGTGGCGCGCCGCCAGGCTCCTCGGGAAGCAACTCGAAGACCGGGTGGCGCGCCGCCTCGGCAGCGAACGCCTCGAGCGTGGCATCCGGCGTCGCGTCGAAGTACGGCCGGGTGATCGGCACCTCGCGCACGTAGCGCCGGAGGATCGGCGCGCTGTCGCGCGGCTGGAGCTCGTGCAGGCGTTGCGTTTCCGACCGCCGGCCGCGCTCGAGCACGACCTGTCGTGACGCACGCGCGTTCGTCACCCAGGCGACCTCGCCGTAAGGGGCGACCAGCCAGCGCCGTGGACCGTCCTCGACCAGCGTCACCGGCGTGCGGTAGACGCGCCCCGTGGTCCGGCCACGCGTGACGAGCAGGTACGTCCGCGCGGGTCCGACCCCCACTCGCAGGAGCGCGCGAACGAGCGCGTTGACGATCCGGCGCCCCATGCCGAGCCGATAGCGCTTCGCCATGTCGGGCCATGGTAGCGCACGGGTCGCGCCCGCATGCGGTACCCGTGGGGTGTTCAGTTCGCTCGCGACTTCGCGCAGAATAGCCGCATGCCCATTCCAGATATCCTCGCGCTCGATTTCGACGGCGTCCTCTGTGACGGCATGCGGGAATACTTCGAGACCAGCCGGCGCACGTACGCGCGTGTGTGGCCGCGCGAGCCAGCTCCGGCCGACGACAGCCTCGCGGCGTTTCGGCGCCTCCGGCCGGTGATCCTGAGCGGCTGGGAGATGCCGCTGCTGCTGCGCGCCATCGCCCGCGGGGTGCCCGAAACCGACGTGCTCCAGGGCTGGGAGAAGGTGCGCGACGAGCTGGCCAGGGAGACAGGCCGCCCGGACCGCGACGGTCTCATTCACCTCCTCGGCACGACCCTCGATCAGGTCCGACGCGAGTGGATCGCCGCCGACCGCGCCGGGTGGGTGGCGTTCAACGAGCCGTATGGGCCACTCGACGATGTGCGCCGCCTGATCGCCGAGCCGCCGCAAGCGCTGGTGGTGACCACGAAGGAAGGCGAGTTCACGCGCGTCATCCTGGACACGTGGAACGTGAAGATGGCCGACGTGCAGGGCAAGGAAGCCGGGATCCACAAGTGCGAAAACCTGAGAGCGCTCATCCACGCGCACGAGTCAGCCAAGGGCAGCCACCCAAGAATCTGGTTCGTAGAAGATCGCCTGGAAACGCTGGAACACGTGACGACGCACGAAGACTTGTCAGACGTGGGCCTGTACCTCGCGACATGGGGCTACAACACGGAAGAAACAAGAGCGAGAGCCCAGGGGAACCCAAGGATCCATCTCCTGAAGCTGGAGGAGTTCAAGAACGGCCTCCAGCACTGGCCCCAAGACCGAAACACATAGGAGTCCCCAGGCGCAGCGAGTGGCGAAGCCACAAGCGGAAAACAAGGTGCCGCGACGAACGAAGGCGCGGAACCAACCGCAGGGCGTGAGGCGCGAGAAGGTGTCAGCTGCGAGGCGGCGACCTCGTCCGGGCGCGAGGCGTAGTCTCTCTACGTCGAGTGCCCGGACGAGGTCGCCAACGAAGCAGCTGACCCCTTCTCGCAACCTCACGCCCGGTACCAGAAGGCGATGCGGGCAAAGATGGAGTCCCACCCGTTCTTCTCGATGCCGCCGATCGAATTCGCCGAGGCGTGCATCACGTTGCGCCACGTGATCGGGATCACCGCCCCGCTCTTCACCACCATGTCGTTCATCTTGATGAACATCGCGGCGCGCTTCACCGGGTCCATCTCCACGTCGGCCTGCCGCCAGAGCTTGTCGAACTCCTGATTGCGCCAGCGCGCGATGTTCCGGCCCGTCCACTTGTTCTCGCGCGACGGCAGCTCCCACGATGCGAACTGCCCCATGAACGACTGCGGATCGAGTCCGGTGAACGTCGTGTACGTCTGCAGATCGGCGAGGAACCGGACGTTGGTGTCGGTGTTGCTCACGTCGGCGGAGAAGAACACCGAGGCCTGGATCGCCTTGACCTCGATCTCGATGCCTGCCCGCGCCGCCGCTTGCTTCACGACCGCCTGCACCTTCTGCACGGTGGCGTTCGCGGCGGCCTGGTAGAGCATCTTGAGCCGCTTGCCGTCCTTCGCCCGCACGCCGTCGGCCCCCCGGACCCAGCCCGCCTGGTCGAGGATCTGGTTCGCCTTCTCGACGCTGAACTCCCACGTCACGTTCTTCGAGCGGAACCGGTCGGGCGCGTTCAGGAAGTTCGCCGTCGGCTGGCCGAGCCGCCCGATCAGGTGCTCCTGGATGGCGGCGCGGTCGACCAGCAGGCCGAGCGCCGTGCGCACGGCCGGGTCCGCGAGGAAGGGATGCGCCGACCGGGGGCTGCAGCGCTCGCCGTCCACCTCGGTCCACGGATCGGTGTGGTTCAGCTGGATGAAGCTCACGCCGCTCGACGGGATCGTGATGATCCGGCCCTTGCTCCCGCCGGTCTGCTCGATGCGCTTGAGGACGTCCTCCTCCATCAAGACGTAGTAGGCAAAGTCGAACTCGCCGGTCTGCAGCACCGCGCGCACCGAGCTGGGCGAGTCGCCGCCGCACTTGATGTCGAGCCGGTCGAAGTGCGGGCGGTTCGGGATGTGGTAGTTGGCGTTGATCTCCGCCCGGATGAGGTCGCCCGGCTTGAACTCCACGAGCTTGTACGGTCCGGTGCCCACCGGCTTGATCATGCCGATGGCGTCGCGCGACGTGGAGCCCTTGAGCGGCTCGAAGATGTGACGGGGCAGCAATCCGCCGCCCGTGTACACGGCCGCCCAGAACGGCTGGGGCTTCTTGTAGACGACCTTCACCGTGTGCGGGTCGATCTTCTCGACGCGCGACACCTCCTCGAACGCGGCGCGCGTGCTGGTCGCGTTGGCGGGATCGATGGCGAAGGTCCAGTTGAAGATCACGTCGTCCGCGGTGAAGGCCATGCCGTCGTGCCAGATGACGTTCTTCTTGAGCCGCCAGATCACCCACTGGCCGTCCCTGGACAGGCCGCCGTTCTTCAGCGTCGGGATCTCGTCGGCCAGCACCGGCACGAACGTGCCGTCGGGCGCGGGCGTGGCCAAGGGCTCGTAGAAGAGCCGCGACGCCGTCAGATCCCTGAGACCGCGCCCGAAGTGCGGGTGGAGCATCGTGGGGGCGTCCCACATGAGGATGCGCAGATCGCCCCCTCCGCCTCGCCGGAGCGGCACGAAGAGGGGCTCGCGCAGAGGCTCCGCCGCCGCCACGCCGGCGGAGGACAGCATGGCAGCCGCCATGGGCGCCCCGATGCCGACGGCCGCCATGGTCTGAAGGAACGCGCGCCGGCTCACCCGGCCGCGCTTGACTTCGGTGATCAGGTCGCGAAGCGCGGGCTCGTCCATGGCCTCATCTCCTTGGCTCGCCGTCCTCGGGCGCGGGCGCTCCGCCCGCGCCCCTGGCGGCGCCCTACTTTTTCCAATAGTGCGCGACCACCACCTCGATCGGCGGCCGGATCTTCTGCGCGTGCGGCACTGCCCGGGACGCGAAATCCTTCTGCGACTTGAGCACCTTGGCGAAGAACGGGTTCTTCTGGGCCTCGACCTCGTACACCTTGTCGATGGCGGGCAGCTGGGCCTTGAGGACGTCGTCCGGCGTCTTCAGAATCTTAACGCCGTGCTTCTTCTCGAGTTCCTCGATGGCCTTGCTGTCCTGGTCCACGCTGTACGCGGTCATGCGGATGATCTCGGCCATGCCCGCCCACTTCACGATCGCCTGGAGATCCTTGGGCAGGGCGTCCCACTTCGCCTTGTTGACGAGCACCTCCTGATAGGAGGCGGGCTGACGCAGGTCGGGCATGTAGTAGTTCTTGGTGACGTTGTGGAAGCCCATGAGGATGTCATGGCTCGGGATGGCCCACTCGGCGCCCTCGATCGCGCCCCGCTCCAGCGCGGGGATGACCTCGCCGCCGGCGAGCGTCACGACCGACACGCCCATGGTCTTCATCATCTCCATGCCGAGGCCGGAGGTGCGGAACCGCATCTTGCGGAGGTCGTCGAGGCTGTTGAAGGGCTTCTTGAACCAGCCCAGGGGCTCCCAGTACGGCAGGCTGGTCGTGAAGACCGGCACCACCACGTTCATCTTCATCTCTTTCTGCAAGAGCTCGTTGTAGAGCTCGAGGCCGCCGCCAGCGAAGAGCCAGCCGAGATACTCCTCGCGGTCCATGCCGAACGGCCCACCGGGTCCGGGCGCGAAGAGGCCGGCCGCGGAGTTCTTGCCGGCCCAGTAGCCCGGCCAGGCGTGCGAGGCGTCGAGAATCCCACGGTTGACCGCATCGAGCACCTCGAAGGCTCCGACCACGGTGCCGGCCGCCGACATCTCCCACTTGAGGCGGCCGCCCGACATCTCCTCGACCATCTTCGCCAGCTCGAGGGCGGAGATGTGCAGGAGATTGGTCGCCGGCCAGGTGCTCTGCACCTTCCACACGATCTTCTGTTGCGCGCCCGCGTCGCCGGGGCCGCGCCAGATGACCGCCGCGAGGACCAGCAGGGGGAGCGCGAACGCGATCCAGGCAATGACGAGCTTCTTGAGCTTCATGGCGCGTCCTCCTTCACGGGTTACTTGCCGAACAGGAACCGCGGGAACCACAGCGCAATCTCCGGGAAGATGATGCAGAGGGCGAGACCGATGAGCTGGAGAATCATGAACTGCCCCATGCCGTGGTAGATGTCCCCGAGCGACCACTGGGGAGCCACGCCTTTCAGATAGTACGCCGACATGGCCACCGGCGGCGAGAGGAAGGCGGTCTGCAGATTCACCGCGATGAGGGTCGCGAACCACACCATGTCGATCTTCATCGCCGCGATGACCGGCTGCATCAGCGGCACGAACACGAGGATGATGGCCGGCCATTCGAACGGCCAGCCGAGCAGGAAGATGACCACCATGATCAACGTGAGCATCGCCACCGGCGGGATCTGCCAGGCGAGCAGGGCGTCGGTGGCCAGCTTGGCTGTCCCGAGGCGCGAGAACACCGCCCCGAACACGTTGCCGCAGACGGCGAGGAAGATGACGGTGCTGGACTGGAGGAGGGTGTTGTACACCGCGTCCTTGAGGCGCTGCCACGTGAACTGCCGGTAGACCACGGCCAGGAACGCGGCGCCGACGACACCCATGGCCGCCGCCTCGGTCGGCGTCGCCCAGCCCCAGACGATCGTGCCGAGCGTGGCGATGATCAGGATGATGTGCGGCAGCATCCCCATCGTCAGCTCGATGACGATCTCCCGGACGCTTCCGGTGCGCTCCTCGGGGGGCAGGGGGGGGCCGAGCCTCGGGTTGATGAGACTCCGGACGACGCAGTAGACGATGAAGATGGCGGCGAGGAGGAACCCGGGACCGAAGCACGATGCGTAGAGCTCGGCGACCGAGACGCCCATGACCGGCCCCATCACGACCAGCATGACGCTCGGAGGCACCAGGATGCCCAGGGTGCCGCCGGCGGTGATGGCGCCGGCGGACATCCTGATGTCGTAGCCGGACTTGGTCATGATGGGCACGGCCATGATGCCCATCAGCACGACCGTCGCGCCGACGGTGCCGGCGGCGATGCCGAAGATGGTGGCGGTGATGAGCACGCCGACGTAGAGCGACCCGGGCACCGGCCCCATCATGAGCTGGAAGCCCTTGAACAACCGCTCCATGAGGCCGCCCTGTTCCATCAGGTAGCCCATGAAGATGAATAACGGCACGGCGGCCAGCACCTCCTCCTTCATGATGCCGATCGTCTGGAACACCATGATGTAGAAGGCCCGGTCGCCGAGCCCGAACCAGCCGAAGATCAGGGCGAGGAGCAGCAGCGTGAACGCGATCGGGAAGCCGATGAAGATGGCCCCGAGCATGACGACCAGCATGATGGCGCCGAGCAGCTCTGGGCTCATCCGATCTCCATTTGCTCGCGATGGACCCACTCGCGGCCCGTTCGAATCGCGTAGACGCTCTTGAGGAGCTCCGCGATGCCCTGGATGAGCAGGAGCAACGCGGTGAGCGGGATGACGAACTTGAACGGCCACACGATCGGCCGCCAGGGGCTCGCGTCCGAGGTCTCCCCGATCTGGAACGAGTGGTAGGCCTCCTGCCAGCCGAAGTAGAAGAGGAGGATCATCGCCGGGAAGAAGAAGAAGAAATACCCGATCGCGTCGACCCGGTTCTGGCGGCGGATGGGCCAGCGCGAGTAGAGCATGTCGGTGCGCACGTGCCCGATCCGCATGAGCGTGTAGGCGGTTCCGAGCATGAAGTGCGTGCCGTACAGGAGATACGTCGTGTCGAACGCCCAGATCGTCGGGGCGCGGAAGAAGTGCCGCGCGACGACCTCGTAGGTGACGGCGAGGGTCATGGGGATGATGAGCCACGCGACGGGTCGGCCGACGAAGTTCGCGAAGCTGTCGATCAGCTCGACGGTGGCCCGGAAGCGCGGCGACGCGTCCTGATGGTTGGGGGGTCCTACGGGCACGGCCGTGGCCACACGGATCCTCCCTTCTGTTCGTGTCGGGTGGGCGCCGTACTCAAGGAGGAGGTCCGTGGGTTGGCGGCGCGGTTCCTCGAAGGCCCGGACGACGGGCGGGTCCGCGCGCCCGCCGTCCGGAGTCCCGGCTCACCGGTCGAGCTACTTCAGCCAGATCTTGTCCTTGTAGTAGTGCTCCGCGATGAAGTCGTACTTCGGCCAGTACGAGAGGCGGTACGGCACGATCAGCGACGAGTACTTCTTCTGCGAGTCGATCACCTTCTTGTAGAAATCGTCCTTGGCCGCGTCGGCCTGCCAGACCTCGTCGTACGCCTTCAGGAACGCCTTGTTCAGCTCGTCCGTCGTCTTCACGATCTTGATCCCGGCGGCGATCAGCTCCTGACAGGCTTTCGCGGTCTTCTCCTGGAAGCGGACGAAGTGATTCCAGTACGAGGCCTGCACGGACGTCTTCACGATCTCCTTGATGTCGGCGGGCAGCGCGTCCCACTTCCCCTTGTTGATGATGAACTCGCCCACCGTCGTGGGCTCGTGCATGCCGGGGGCGTAGTGGAACTTGGCCACCTTGTCGATGCCGAGGATCTTGTCGTCGTAGCAGTTGATCCACTCCGCGCCGTCGATCGCGCCGCGCTCGAGCGCCGGCACGATTTCGCCGCCGGCGAGCACGACGGCCGGGATGCCGAGCTTGTTGTAGACCTCGGCGCCCGCGGCGTAGATGCGATAGCGCTGGCCCTTGATGTCGGCGAAGGAGCGGATCTCCTTCTTGAACCAGCCCATCGCCTGGGGCCCTTCCGGGTGCACCTGGAAGCTGACCACGTTCATCTTCAACCGCTGCTGGTAGGCCTCGTTGAGCAGCTCGTGGCCGCCCCCGTCCCAGTACCAGCCGTAGTAGTCGATGAAATCCATGCCGAAGAGGGGGCCGTGGGTCAAGGGAACGAAGGCCTTCAGCTTGCCGATGATGTAACCGGGCGTGGTGTGCCCGCCGTCGATCACGCCGCGGTTCACCGCGTCCTGGATCTCGAAGGGCGGCACGATCGCGCCGGCCGCGGACAGCTCGATCTTGAGCCGCCCGCCGGAGTTCTTCTCGATCGTCTCGACGAGCAGCTTCGCCGCGTCCTGGACGATCGAGGTCGGCGGCCACGCGCTCTGGACCTTCCAGCGGATCGGGGTCTGGGCCTGCACGCTCCCGGGCCGCTCCGCCAGGTCGGTCGCGCGGTACAGGCTCGCCAGGAAGCCGCCAAGCATGGCGCCGATGAAGATCACCAAGGTAAGCGCTGCCGTGAGCATGACCCTGTGTTTCATGGGCTCCTCCGCGTTGAGTGGGACGTGGGGGCGACGGGGGACATCGGATTGGCGCGGATTCTAGTGATAGACCCTTGCCGAGTCAAGGCCAAAAGAGCGCCACGACAGGCGATTCTCGATGACGGCCGAGAGGGCGGCGGGGCCGGTTACCCCTCGCGCGCCCAGAGCGTCCGAGCGAGCACCCCGCCCTCTGCCTCGATCGTCGCCATCGCGTCGAGGATCAGATCCTCGCGGAACCGCCGTCCGACGATCTGCACGCCCGCGGGGAGCCCGTTCGCGAAGCCGAACGGCACGACGCCGGCAGGCAACCCCACGTAGTTGATGCCATTGCTGTAGATGGCCGCATCGAACAGGTCCTTCGTCTCGCTGAATCCCTGCGCGTCGTAGTTCCAGGGGAAGGTGGGCCGCATGAAGAATGGGGTCAGGACGAGCGGGTACCGGTCGAGGAACACGCTCCACGCCCGGGTCATCCGGGTCCGCTCGGCGATGCCGACCATGAATCCCTCGGCATTGACGAGCTCGGCCATCCGCTCGTACCAGCCGAAGATCTCCTGGATGGTCCGGCTCCCGTGCTGGCGAGCCTGGGGATACAGGAGCGCCTTCATCTCGGCGACCCCGATGGCGAACCACGCGCGGGCCGGCTCGGTGATGGGGGGCGGCTCGACCTCCTCCACGGCATAGCCCGCCGCGGACAGCCAGCCCGCAGCGCGGTCGAGGCCCCTGGCGATGTCCGAGTGCATCGGGTAGCCGTGCGCGTTTCGAGTGAACGCCACTCTGATCGGCGACTGGACCGGCGCGCCGTCGAACGGCGCCGGCACCCACCAGGGATCGCGCGGATCGGGGAGGGCCATGATGCGTGTGGCGAGGCGCACGTCCTTCACCTCACGGCAGATCGCTCCCTGGACGGACATGAGCTGGGCGAGCAGGCCGCGCTCCGCGGTCGCCGACGGATTGTAGGCGGGGATCCGCCCGGGCGTCGGCTTCACCGTGCTGACCCCGCACGCGAACGCCGGAAATCTGAGCGATCCCCCGATGTCGTTGCCGTGATGGATGGGGCCGAAGCCGGCCGCGGCGGCAGCGCCGGCGCCGCCCGAGGAGCCGCCGGGCGAGGCCTCGGGGTGCCAGGGGTTCACGGTGCGGCCATGCAGCGGATTGTCGGTGGTCGCGCGCATCGACAGCTCCGGAACGTTCGTCCGGCCCACGACGATGGCGCCGGCCTGTCGGAGGTTTCGCACGAGCGGCGCGTCGTCGGGCGCGATGATCTTCTCGTAGGCGGCGAGCCCGTTGGGCGTCGGCTTGCCGCGCTGGTCGACGTTCTGCTTGATCGTGACCGGCACGCCGTGGAGCGGGCCCCGGACGCGGCCGGCGGCCAGGTCGACGTCGGCCAGGCGCGCCTCCTCGAGCGCCTCCTCGGTGTAGTCGTACACGATGGCGTTCAGCGCGCCGTTCTCCTTCCGGATGCGCGCCACGACCGATTCCATCACCTCGCGCGCCGAGAATTGCCGCCGGACCACGCCCTCCGCGAGATCGCACGCGCTCCACTGCCACAATCCGTCTGCCATCGCACCCTCTCTCCGAGCCCGCGCGCCAGAGTAATGTCCAACGGTGGGGACTTCACGAGTCCAATGCCGGTTGAGTGCACGCCGCGAAGGTCCCTCCCTCCGAGCCCCGCGCGCCAGAGTAATGTCCAACGGTGGGACTGCACGAGTCCAGTGCCGGTTGAGTGCACGCCGCGAAGGTCCCTCCCTCCGAGCGCCGCGCGCCAGAATAATGTCCAACGGTGGGACTTCACGAGTCCAGTGCCGGTTGAGTGCATGCCGCGAAGGTCCCTCCCTCCGAGCCCCGCGCGCCAGAGCAATGTCCAACGGTGGGACTGCACGAGTCCAATGCCGGTTGAGTGCACGCCGCGAAGGTCCCTCCCTCCGAGCCCTAGATGGTTTCCCCGGTCGTCACCGCGGGACGCCGGTCGGCGACCGCGTGCCACACGCTCGCGCGCCACCGCGTCGCGATCAGCGCGGTGAAGACCAGGCCGATCGCACAGTAAAGGCTGATGGTCGCCGGAA
>Ga0187894_10002604_pt1 | contig 21378 bp, 18 predicted proteins | sample GBC1701081metaG_FD_136650 | JGI IMG/M metagenome (GOLD analysis project Ga0187894, IMG submission 136650) | White microbial mat communities from a lava cave in the Kipuka Kanohina Cave System on the Island of Hawaii, USA - GBC170108-1 metaG ...
CGTATTCCGCTATCTCTATACCCCGTCCCCGAAGTCATGAGGATTCTGATCGTAACAGGCGAAGCCTCAGGTGATCTCCACGGGGCTCATTTAGCCAAAGCGATTATGGCGCTTGATTCGACGGCCCAGTTGGTCGGCATAGGCGGACCTGGGATGCGCGCAGCGGGTGTGACCCTTGTGCCTGGCGTCCCGCAGCTGGACGTGATGGGATTGATCGGGCTGTTCGCTATCCCAGCCGTGGTCCAGCGCGTGCTCGCCATCCGGCGGGTGCTGAAAGCAGAGGCTTGGGATCTTGTCGTGCTGATCGATAATCCTGGGCTGAACTTTCATTTTGCCCGGGTTGCCAAGGCCGCCGGTCGGCGGGTGCTCTACTATATTGCGCCACAAGTGTGGGCCTGGCGGCCAGGGCGTATGAAGTGGATTCAGCGCCGGGTCGATCATGTCGTCGTTATCCTCCCATTCGAGCTGGAACTCTATCGCCGGGCAGGAGTTCGTTGCACATTCGTTGGCCATCCGCTGCTTGATGAGGTCGCGCCGCAGTATGACCGTGCGAAGCTTCGCGGGGAACTTGGCATGGATGAGTCCGCCCGCGTCGTCGGATTGTTGCCGGGCAGTCGAGCGAGCGAAGTTGAAATGCTGCTGCCGGTGCTCCTCAAGGCGGCTGCTCAGCTGGTCGTGGCCGAACCGGGAACGCAGTTTATCCTGGCACAGGCCTCCTCAATTGACGATAATCTGATCCAGACGCTGCTCCAGCACAGTCCTGTGCCGGTTCGGGTGGTGCACGATCGAGCCAGTGAGGTGATGGCCCTGTCCGATGTGCTGTTCATTGCGTCGGGGACCGCGACCCTACAGGCGGCGGTGGTGGGAACTCCGATGGTGCTGCTCTACAAGACGTCGCCGTTGACGTATCGGTTGGCACGGTGGCTCATCAATGTGAAGTGGATCGGGCTCGTGAATTTGGTGGCCGGCCGATCGGTTGTGCCGGAACTGATTCAGGATGAAGCGACGGACGAGCGGCTGTGTCAGGAAGTTCTGCGCCTTTTGCGCGATCCATCGGCGTATAATGACATGAAAGAAGGGCTGCGACAGGTTCGGCAATTGTTGGGGGAACCGGGTGCCTCCAGCCGAGCTGCAAAGGTGGCATTAGCTGAATGTCGACTCTAGATCGGTTGATACGATTGTATCGCTATCTGAATCCCTATCGGTTTCGATTGGGTGCGGCATTCGCGTGTTCAGGGTTGGTGGCGGCCTTCTCCGGCGCCTATGCCTGGCTCGTCAAACCGGTCCTCGACGAGATTTTCATCAACAAGAACGAAAGCCTCCTAATCATTCTCCCGCTCGCGCTCTTCGTCGTGGCCGTGCTCAAGAGCATCTTCAACTACGGGCAAAACTATCTCATGAACTATGTCGGGAACCGGGTAATCACCGACATTCGGCAGGAGTTGTTTGGGAAACTCATTCGGCTGCCCGTGTCCTATCATGATGTGAATACGTCGGGGCGGTTGGTGTCCCGTGTGGTGAACGACGTGACGGTGATGGCCAACGCGGTGGCGGGAGTGTTGAAAGATATATTTCAACAGGGACTCACGTTTCTGGCCATGATGGGCGTGATCTTCTATCAGGAGTGGCGGCTGGCCGGTCTCTCGGTGATTGTCATTCCTTTGGCGGTGTTCACGATGGTGCGGATGGGGAAACGGTTGCGGGGGCTGGCGACAAGCGGCCAGGAGCGGATGGGGGATATGGCCTCCACGCTTCAGGAAACGCTATCCGGCATCCGCATGGTGAAGGCCTATGGACGCGAAGAGTCGGAGGAGGCGAGATTTCAACGGAGCAACCGCTCTTTCCTCAGCACGACGATGAAAGCGATTCAGGTCTCCTCCCTCGGGTCGTCGCATCTGGAAGTGATCGGTGTCGTGGGGGTCGCGGCGATTATTTGGTATGGCGGCTTCCTCGTGATCAACGGCGCGATGACGCCGGGAGCGTTCTTCTCATTTCTGGCGGCGATGTTTATGGCCTTTACGCCGATTCGGAAACTGTCCGGTTCCAATAATCAGATTCAACAGGCGCTGGCTGCGGCGGAACGGGTCTTCGGAGTCTTGGATCTCAAGACGGAACAGGATGCGGAGAAGGGCCAGCTGGAGTTGCCGCGGATTGCGCAGTCGGTGACATTCGACGATGTGACGTTTCATTATGAGAGCCAATTGGTGCCGGCGCTCAACGACATCAATCTGACAATTCGCGCCGGAGAAATGGTCGCCCTCGTGGGCAGCAGCGGCAGCGGAAAAACGACGCTGGTCAATCTGATTCCGCGCTTTTACGAGCCAACGGCCGGCCGCATTCTCATCGACGGGGTCGATATTCAGTCGTATACCCTCCGCTCGCTCCGTTCACAGATCGGTATGGTGTCCCAAGACGTGGTCTTGTTCGACGATAGTATTCGCAACAACATCGCGTTTGGTCGGGAGGACGCGACCGACGAGGACATCGTTCAAGCGGCTAGGTTGGCCTATGCCCATGATTTTGTCGAACGCTTTCCGGAAGGGTATCAGACGATCGTGGGAGAGAAAGGAGTGAAACTCTCCGGCGGGGAACGGCAGCGCTTGGCCATTGCCCGTGCGATCTTACGTGACCCGCCGTTGCTCATCCTCGATGAAGCGACATCGGCGTTGGACACCGAGTCCGAACGGGTTGTCCAGCTGGCTCTGGCCAATTTGATGAAGAATCGAACCACCGTCGTCATTGCCCATCGGTTGTCCACGATTCAGCAGGCCGATCGGATCATGGTCCTGGCCCGAGGCTCGATCGTCGAAGTGGGGACACACGAAGAGCTGCTTCGCCGCGAGGGGCAATACCAGCGGCTCCATGCGATGCAGTTCCAGGATGTTCCCGATGCGTAACCCCGCGATGAAGCGGGTCGAGAACTGGCTGAAGTTCTCTGTGCTCCCTCCGATCGGGGCTGCGGTGATTCGAGGGCTGGGGCGATCGATGTGCATTGAGACCAAGGGTCAGGAGTCGATTGATGCGCTGTATCAGACTGGCAAACGCGTCATCATCGCCTTCTGGCACCAACGTCAGCTCATGATGCCTCTGACATACCGGGGGACGCAAGCGCATATTCTTATCAGCCAGCATAAGGATGGAGAAATCATCGCACGAATTGTCGAACGATTTGGGTTTAAGGCTATCCGAGGGTCGAGCACCAGAGGCGGTGTCGAGGCATTGCGCGAAATGATCCGCTTGGGACGGTCCGGAGTGGATCTCGTCGTGACGCCAGACGGGCCCCAAGGCCCGGCACAGGTGGCGAAGATGGGTGTCATCCAATTGGCGCGGGCCTCAGGCCTGCCGATTGTCCCGTTAACCTTCGGTTGCTCAAAAAAAAACACTTTTCGAGCTGGGATTCCTTCATGGTTCCCTACCCTTGGTCGCACGGTCTGTATTGCTGGGGCCTCCCCATCTGGGTGCCGCGCGAGCTTGATGAGTCAGCCTTGGAGGCCAAACGGCTGGAACTTGAAACTACCTTGAAGAAGATGACCACTGAGGTCGATGAGGCAGTCGGCTCACAGCCAGGTTGCTGAAAAATGGCCTGCCCGCTTGTTGGAAGATTGAGGCTCATGCTAAGGCTGAGAAAGACAGATTCCGATTTTCGCTCAACCTTAGCCGCGACATCAGCTTCATCTTAGAAGCGGTGGCTTCGGTGCCAGACTGTTTGAGCATCCTGCCTGGCGGATTAGTCGTTTCAATTATTCGTATTTCTGTGTGGTGTCATACCACCTTCCTGGGACCGAGTAGGTCAACGTCATGTGGTATCTCCTCTACAATGTGGCATTGTTGATCGCCGCCCCGGTTATGCTTGCAGTGATGCTTGCCAAACAACGGTGCCGTCGAGGGCTGCCGCAACGGCTGGGATTAGGGAATAGTCTGTCTGGTCTCTCAGGTCCATCTTGCCGACCGGACCAACCAGATAGACCAAACGAACCAGACAGACCAGTGATCTGGATTCACGCCGTCTCACTCGGCGAAGTGGTGGCGGTGACACCGCTCGTCAACGAACTGCATCGCCGGCATCCTGCATACCGCCTGGTGGTCTCGACGGTGACTGAGACTGGGCGGGAAGCTTTGGAACAGCGGTTGGCCGGCGTGGCAGTTCACTGTTATGCGCCGCTCGATTTTCCCTGGGTCGTCTCCCGATTTATCGAACGACTGCAACCCTGTCTCTATCTTTTCATCGAGACCGAACTCTGGCCGAATCTCTTGTGGTGCCTGCGGCGGCGTGGAGTGCCGGCCGTCCTCGTAAACGGTCGGCTCTCGACCAGGTCATTTGCGCGGCAGCAGTGGACGCCGGTGCGATCGTTCTATCGTACGATATTGCAGACGCTCAGCCTCTGCCTGATGCAGTCGGATCGGGATGTCGACCGTATTGTTGCGCTGGGAGCAGAGGTCTCGCGAGTCAGGCGAACAGGGAACATCAAGTTCGACCAGCCGGTACCGGCTGTTGTGGAGGGTAGAACGACAAGGGCTCATCTTGGACTTCAGGATACCGAACGGTTGTTCGTGGCAGGCAGTACTCATCCCGGCGAAGAAGAAACTCTCGTGGAATGCTATCGGGTACTCGCGGCCCATTGTCCCTCAGCAGTCTTGCTGCTGGCTCCTCGGCATATTGAACGGGCGGAATCGGTGGAGGCGATGGTCCGGGTGCGCGGGCTCGCCGTGCAGCGACGCAGCACCATCGGGCAGGCCGGCGTGTTGCGGTCTACCGGCCCTCGTGTGGTCGTGCTTGATTCGCGGGGCGAATTGGCTGCGATCTACCGGGAAGCGGTAGTGGCGTTCGTCGGAGGCACACTCGTTCCGATCGGTGGACATAATTTGTTGGAGCCGGCTCAGTGGGCGAAGCCGGTGTTGTTCGGTCGCTACACCGACCACTGTGCGGAGATTGCGGATCTATTGCTCCAGGCAGGAGGCGGTTGTCGGGTTCTCCATGCGGAAGACCTCACACGACAAGTCATGGCCCTCTTTACCGATGACAAAGAACGGGAGCGGATGGGCCGGTCGGCTCGTCAGGTGGTCGAACAGAATCAGGGAGCCGTGCAACGGACGTTGGAGGCCATCGATAGGTTGCTGACTCCGCAGCAAGGCGCCAGCGGGTCTCCTCTTGAAAACCGGCCGCGCCCTCTCATGGTTGGGCGATCATAAAACAACTTGTTGAATCCTGGGACAAAGGTCAAACGGTGGTTGATGTGGGCCGCAATCCCCTATGGGGTGGTTGCGCGGCTGCGGGCATTCCTGTACTACTGGGGCTGGTTCGCTCAATGCCGATTACCGGTCCCCGTGCTGAGCGTCGGGAATCTTACGCTGGGTGGGACGGGAAAAACACCGGTGGTCATTGTGCTGACTGATTGGCTCCTTGCACAGGGGAAACGGGTGGCGATTCTCAGCCGGGGCTATCGACGAACAAGCATGGTTCAGTATCTGTTGGTATCGAATGGCGAGCGGCTGCTGGTCGGCCCGAACGAGGCAGGCGATGAGCCGTTCATGCTGGCGCAGCGGTGTCCCAAGGCGATTGTGGCGGTAGGTGCCGATCGCTACGAGCTCGGTGACTGGATCTTGAATCGATTTCCGATCGATTGTATGGTGCTCGACGACGGATTTCAGCATCTGGGGCTCTATCGCGACGTGAATCTCTTGCTGGTCGACGCCACGGATGCGGAGGGACTCGAAGCCATGGCCCCGGCCGGTCGGCTCCGGGAACCCCTTCAGGCGGCGGCGCGCGCGACCGCGATCGTAATCACAAGAGCGGACGTGCCGGCTCAGGTAACCGAGGTCAGTCGTAGACTGAAGGCCACGCTTGGCTTTTTACCGGATCCGATCCAGGTGGTCTTTCGTCCAGAGAGTCTCGTGTCGGTGATGACCGGAGCGTCGAAGCCGCTCTCCTGGTCTAAGGGAAAGACCGCGCTGCTTTGCAGCGGCGTGGGTCATGCCGGATCGTTTCGTTCCCTCATCGAGCGAATAGGGATCAAGATTCTGGACGAAGTGGTCCATCACGATCACCATGCCTATACGAGCCAGGATATCGAGCGAATGAGTGCGAGAGCGGCTGAACTTCGGGTTGAGCTGGTAGTGACGACGGAGAAAGACGCCTGCAAGTTGGCCTCGCTGCTCCAACCCACCGATAGCTGGTGGGCAGTCCGGCTGACCACGGATGTGATTACGGGGGAAGATCGGTTGCGACGGTTGGTGATCGGAGTCGGAGACAAGGCAAAATGAGCGAGACAATCCGAAGTCCAAAGTCCGAAAGCCGGAATCTTTTCTCGCTCGTCCCGCGTAGTTTTGTGGAGACTTGTGGATAAAGAAGCCATCAAAAGAATTCTTGTGCGTGGACCCAACTGGCTTGGCGATGCCGTGATGTGCGAGCCTACGCTCCGTGGGTTGCGGAGCCTGTTTCCCGAGGCTCAGATTGCTCTGTTGGTCAAGCCGTATGTGGCCGAAGTGTTCGCGGGACATCCGGCTTTGACGCGCGTGCTGACCTACGACGGGAAGGGGCGTCATGCGGGGCTCTATGGTAAGTGGGTGCTGGCCGGTCAGTTGCGACGGCAAGGCTTCGATCTGGCGATCTTGTTTCAAAATGCGTTCGAGGCGGCGCTCCTGAGTTTTCTGGCCGGTGTGCCTCGGCGCTTTGGGTATGCGACAGACGGACGAAGTCTGCTCTTGTCCGATCCCGTCGCCGTACCGGATCGCCGCTCGCCCCCCCACCTCGTCCGCTACTATTGGGATCTATTGAAGCCGCTGGGCCTCACGGGTGATCCCGTTGCACCAAAACTCGTCGTCTTTCCTGAGGAGGAACAAGCGATGGAGGGACGATTCGTCAAAGGCGGCTTGACCGCCTCCGATGTCGTTGTGGGGATCAATCCAGGTTCCACGGGCGGCAGGGCGAAACGCTGGCTGCCCGAACGATTTGCCGAGGCAGCGGACCGACTCTGTCGTACGATACGCGAGTCCCGTGGACAACAAGCCAGTGTCGTCATTTTGGGAGGCAAGGAGGAAGAACAATTGGGCCAGGAAATTGCCGCGCATCTGTCGTCTCGATCTCTGGTCTTGTCCGGAGCCACGACGATCCGGGAACTGATGGCAGCGTTGAAGCGGTGCGAAGTACTCCTGACGAATGATAGCGGTCCCATGCATGTGGCAACCGCGTTGAGAGTGCCGGTCGTCGGGATCTTCGGGTCGACCGATTGGCGCAAAACAGCGCCTTTTGGGAATGCCGATGGCCTTGTGCGGCAGCCGGTCGATTGCGCTCCCTGCATGTTGCTGGACTGTCCCATCGATCATCGGTGCATGACAAGGGTTTCGGTTGATCAGGTGTATGAGGCGGCGACGAAACAGTTGGTTGGTCTCCCTGGTTCATCTCGTATATCCGGTTCTTCCGGTTTGAACGAAATACACCGACCACACAAGATCAACCACACAAACCAAAGACACATTCTCGACGGTGTCACCGTGTTTCTGGATCGAGACGGAACATTGAACTACGATCCAGGCTATCTGAAAGTTGCCGCTGATCTGAAGTTGTTGGCCGGGGTCGGGCCGGCCCTGGCGCGGTTGAAAAAGGCCGGAGCAAAGCTAGTCGTCGTGACCAACCAATCCGGTGTCGGCCGTGGACTGATGACCCTCAAAGATCTGGAAGCGGTCCATGCCCGGTTGCAAGGTCTTTTAGAACAGGAAGACGCGGCGCTGGATGCAATCTATTTCTGCCCGCACCATCCTGACGATGCTTGCCGCTGTCGCAAACCAAATGTTGGAATGGTAGAACGGGCGGTTTCGGAGTTGCAATTGGACCTCCGGCGTTCCTATTTGATCGGCGATCATGCGCGCGACATACAATTGGCACATCGGGTGGGGGCCAAGGCGATTCTCCTCACACCAACGCCGGTGGACGTACAAATGTTGGATAGGCTCAAGGTTGAAGAAGCCATGCCGAATGCCCTGGCGAAGTCTATGGTTGAGGCAGTGGATTGGATTTTGGAGGACGTGAAGACGCGTCCGTCGTTAACCGCGAATCGTTAACCGTTAATCGGTCACAATACGCGGCTGCGTGGTCTTACGATTCACGCGTAACGAATAACGATTAACGCTCATGCCGGACTATCGCCACATCTTGTTGGTCAAGCCGAGTTCATTGGGCGACATCGTGCATGCGATGCCGACCTGTGCGGCAATTCACCGGGCCTATCCTGCAGCTCGACTCGCCTGGCTGGTCAAGCGCGAATGGGCTGGCCTTGTCGAGCGCATCGACGGGGTAGATCGGGTGTGGCCAGTTGAATCGACGCTCAAGGGATGGCTCTCCGAGGTGGCCCCTCTTCGTGCAGCGCGCTTCGATCTCGTCGTGGATCTTCAAGGTCTCTTTCGGAGCGCCGCCATTGGGTGGCTCAGCGGGTCTCCCTTGCTTGTGGGATTTGCCAGTGGGCGAGAGGGGAGTCCCTGGTTCTATTCGAGGCGCGTGCCGGTTCCTCACATAGAGATACACGCGGTCGATCGCTACTTGCTTGTGGCCAAGGCTGTGGGGGCAGCGGAGTCTGGTGCGCCGGAGTTCCGTTTCCGTATCCCGCAAGGCGATTATGAGGAGGTCGATCGCCTGTTGAGCCGATCCGGTGTGAGGCCTGGAACGAGTTGGGTGGCGATGAATGTTTCTGCCCGATGGCCGACCAAGCGGTGGCCGGCTGCGGCATTTGCCGAAGTCGCAGATCGGCTGCAGCAAGAAGGCTGTGGCGCGATCGTGATGATCGGCGGCCCTGACGAACGAGCGGATGTTGCCGCAGTGAGCGGGATGATGAAGACCCCTGCCATCGATCTAGCCGGAGCCACGACAGTGGGGTTGCTGCCGGCGCTCTTGAGCAAGGCGTCGCTGCTGATTACGAACGATTCAGGTCCGATGCACGTTGCGGCAGCGGTCGGCACACCGGTGGTGGCTCTGTTCGGGCCGACGAGTGTGGTTCGGACAGGCCCTTATGGGGCGGGGCATCAGGCATTGACGGGACACGTGCCTTGCAGACCCTGTTTCAGTCGGACGTGCCACAATACACGGCCATTGGAATGCTTAAAATTGGTGTCGACTGAACAGGTCCTGGCGGCGGCTCGCGCACAGCGTCCCCTTCGGATGGTTCCCCGATGAACGTCCTCTTAGTTCGGCCTGACGGGATCGGCGATGAGATTTTGTGTTTGCCGGTCGCCTCCGCCCTGCGCCGGCTCCTGCCGGAAGCGCGGATCACTTTTCTGTCCAGTGAGTATGCAGCCCCGCTCTTGGCTCACCATCCAGATCTCGACGAGGTCTGGACGGTCACGGGCGAAGAATCCTTGCGTGACCTGGTGGCGTTGTTTCGCCGGGCCGTCGATGCCGCGGTGTTTCTCAAGCCGTTCAAGCGTTTGATGTGGGCGGCGTTCCTGGCGCGGGTTCCAATTCGAGTGGCGACAGGCTATCGCTGGTATAGTGCATTGGCGAATCGTCGGGTCTATGAACATCGGAAAGATTTTACGAAGCATGAAACCGTGTATAACGTCGGCATGCTTGCGGGGCTTGGATTGAAGCCCGGCATCGTATCTCCACCGTGTCTCGTGCTGACTGTTGCAGAACGTGCGCGGGGACAAGAGCGGTTACGCGCGATGGCGGCGCCAAGGGTCGTACTTCATCCAGGTGGATTTGCGGCCCGGCGCTGGCGCGTTGAACAGTACCATTCGCTCGCGCTTGAGTTGCATCGAAAGGGAGCAGGGGTGGTGTTGACCGGAAGCCGGGAGGAAGCAGACATATTCAATCAGCAGAGGAACAGTGACGGACCGCTTCCGGCCTCAGTCCTGAATCTCATGGGGCAGTTATCGGTACGCGAGTTGATGGCTGTGATTGCGGCGAGTCACGCGGTGGTTTCCGGCGCTACAGGCCCGGCCCATATTGCCGCAGCCTGCGGTGTTCCGAATGTCAGCCTGTTCGATCCGCGGCGCAACAATCTTCCGACGCGCTGGCAGCCGCTCGGCCAGGGAGTCGTCCTGCGTCCGGATGTGCCGACTTGTGAAAAATGCATTTATGAGGCCTGTCCCTATTGGGACTGTCTTGACCGGCTGACGGTGGACACGGTGGCACGGCAAGTCATGGAGGTCACCCAACAGCCTGCGCCGCTCAAGGTTGTGCATGTCTAAACTTTCCGTCTATGTGATTGCCTACAATGACGAGCTTAACATGCGGGCCTGTCTGGAGTCTGTGGCGGGCTGGGGCGATGAGTTGATTGTCGTGGATTCCCACAGCACTGATCAGACGGCTGCCATTGCCCGCGAGTTTACTGAGAAGGTATACCAGATTGACTTTCGCGGATTTGGGAAATTGCGCAACGAGGCGGTTGCACTCACGACCCATGATTGGGTGTTTAGTCTGGATAGCGATGAGAGGATGACGCCCGGGTTGCGGGAAGAGATTCGACTGTTGCTCGACCGAGGACCGGTAGCGGATGCCTACTTCGTTCCGAGAAAGAACTACTTTTTAGGCCGGTGGATCGAACATTGTGGCTGGTACCCCGATTATCGGCAGCCGCAGTTGTTTCGAAAGGGCCGGTTTCGTTATCGAGATGAAATCGTCCATGAGAGTTTCGATTGCGATGGGCCGGTCGAGTATCTCAAGAGTCTCGTGCTGCAATATCCCTTTCGAGACATCGATCACTATGTCATGAAGCAGGATCGCTACTCGGATTTGATGGCCGGTCGCATAGCGGAGCAGGGCCGGCGGTTCGCCCTCCATCAACTGATCACTCATCCCCTCGCGACGTTTCTGAAAATGTATGTGCAGCGGGCCGGTTTCCTCGACGCCATGCCCGGCTTGATTCTTTCAGGACTCTATGCCTATTACACCTTCGTCAAGTACGCCAAACTCTGGGAGATCTCGAAGAACAAAATGTCTGTCTAGTCTATCTGGTCTATCTGGTCAAAGAGGTCTGTCCGGTCTATCTCGTTGAGACCAGATACACCGAATAGACCAGACAGACGAGATAGACCAAATAGACACGAACTATGAAAGTCAGCGGATTTACATTCGTGCGGAACGTGGTGAAGTACGACTATCCAGTCGTGGAATCGATCCGCTCCATTTTGCCGGCGGTCGATGAGTTTATCGTGAACGTCGGGCGGTGCGACGACGGCACGCTTGAGCTGATTCGCTCGATCGGCGATCCGAAGATCAGGATCGTGGAGTCGGTCTGGGACGAGACGCTGCGAAAAGGCGGACTGATTTACGCCCAACAGACCAACATTGCGTTGTCACGTTGTACCGGCGATTGGGCGTTCTATATTCAAGCCGACGAAGTCGTGCACGAAGACGATTTGCCGGCCATCCAGGAAGCGATGTGCCGCCATTTCGGCAATCCCGAAGTAAAAGGGCTCTTGTTCCGCTATCTGCATTTTATCGCGGACTACTGGTCGACGACGCCATGGTTCTATCACAGAGCCGTGCGGATCATTCGAAACAGCGGTGAGATCGAGTCCTGCGGCGATGCCGTGGGGTTCCATCTCAAGGCCACGCAGCAATATCTCCAGAGCGGGCCGAAGGGGTGGATTGCTCCATCCAACGGACGAGTCTTTCACTACGGGTGGGTGAAGGACCCTAAAACGATGGTGGAGAAAAAACGGGAGCAAGTGACGGTCTATCATGGATACCACGGAGGACACGTTCCTGCCGCAGAGGCCGAACAGCTCGCTCATGACAGCTTTCAGTTTGAGGATTATGCCGTGTTGAAAGAGTTCGGTGGATCGCACCCGCTCGTCATGCAGGCACGGCTTGGGTCGGCCAAGCGCTGGGCGACACGGCGGAATCGGTGGCTCAACTGGAACTTCTACCGGGAAGTCCTTCGCCGAGGATTTCGCGGGTAAGTCTACGCGTACTCTTGCAGTACATCGAGTCTCTGAGCGACGCGAGAACAAAGCCTGGTGAAAGGTGCGCCTCGGCGCACCGGGGTCGGGCGGGTGAGAAGAGTGGCTATTTCAGCATCCTGTGAGAGGAGGTTTTGTTTGTGACTACGTCAGTAAACAAGCCGACACTGGCGTGCGTGGTCATCACAAAGAATGAGGAACGGAATATTGCCGATTGTCTGGCGTCGATTCGATGGGCGGATGACATTATCGTAGTCGATGCGGAGAGCGATGACAAGACGGTCGAGCTCGCTCGCGCCTGCGGGGCCAAGGTCTCCGTGCGCCCCTGGCCCGGCTTCGGCCTGCAGAAGAATTTCGGGATGGCACAGGCGTCGTCCGACTGGATCCTGATCCTCGACGCCGACGAACGAGTGACTGAGGAGCTTCGTGAAGAAGTGAAGACCTGCATCGAGGGATGGAGACCTGGCGCTCCCGTCGCCTACCGAATTCCCAGACGGAATTTTTTTTACGGAGCGTGGGTGCGAGGCGGCTCCGTCTACCCCGATTATCAAGTGCGCCTGTTTCGGCGTGGGATTGCGCAGTACAATGACGTCGCCGTGCATGAAAATCTCATCGTCGATGGAGAGATTGGAACATTGGCCGGGCATCTCGATCATTATACGGAGCGGCGCATTCAGGATCACTTCAAGAAGTTCGCGCTCTATACCACGTTGGCGGCACAGGAGAAGGCCAAGACGACTCGGACGGTTGGTTGGACTCACCTGCTCTTCCGCCCCCTGGTGATCTTGCTCAAAACCTATGTCTTGAAACAGGGGTTCCGCGATGGAGCGCGCGGACTGATTGTCTGTGTGTTCGCCAGCATGTACACCTTTGTGAAATATGCCAAGCTCTGGGATGCAACCAGGCGGGCCGTTTCTCACATGGACGCCAAGTAGTGGGCACACGAATTCTGTACGTGCATGGGATAGAAGCGATCGGCGGGGCGGAACGCGATTTGATCGCACTGCTCAAGACACTCGATCGTCACAAGTGGGAGCCGCACGTGGCCTGTCCCGGAACAGGCCCGTTCACCGAGCAGCTCCACGCGACCGCAGTTCCCACCCATGCGCTTAGCCTCCCTCCTTGGAGAGTACTCCGCGCAGTGTTTCAGCGCCGACCGGCGGTCGAGCGTCTGGGAGCACTTGTGAGTCAACTCGATCCAGCCCTGATTCATGTGAACGACATTTGGTGGGTGCCCCAGACGGTGAGGGCGATCGCAAGCCGTACGTCCAACTCTGTGCCGATCATTTCCTATGTGAGACAGGAAATCGAACCGCCCAAGGTGCGACGGTATGAGCTTGATCGGATCGAGGCGGTCATTGCGGTCTCTCAGCAGATTGAACAGTCGTTGATTGCCGGCGGAGTTTCAGTGAAAAATGTCCGGACTGTCTACAGCGGCATCGAACTTTCCGGGAGACAGCTCGCTCACGACGACCAGACGATTCGCCGGATGATCGGGCTTCCGGACGAAACCGTCGTATTGGGCACAGTCGCCAATCTATTTCCGCGAAAAGGCTATGAGGTGATGCTTCGGGCTCTTCCGGCCATCGTCCGTGCGGTCCCCACGGTGCATTATGTGATCGTGGGCAGTGACGATCACGGCTATGCTGATAGATTGAAGCTGCTCGCTCACGAGCTGAAGATAGCCGATCGCGTGCATATTGTCGGTTTTCAGGACCCAGTTCAGCCGTTCTTGGCTGCGCTCGATCTCTATGTGCATCCGGCGCTTATGGAGGGGTTCGGGATTGCGGTGGTCGAAGCGATGGCGATGGGAAAGGCCGTAGTTGCGACCACAACAGGAGGCCTTCCCGAAGTCGTGGCACAGGAAGAAACTGGCTTGCTCGTTCCTCCTGGCGATGTCGAATCATTAGCCGCGACCGTGGTGTCCCTCCTGCAGGACCGAGTCCGGCGAGAACAGATGGGCCGTAAAGGAAGCGCGCGCGCGCGGGAGCGATTCAGTCTCGATGCGTCCGTCGTGCGCATGGAACAGGTGTATGGGGAGCTGTTGGGAGCACAGAAGGGGCGAGAATGAGAATCGGGTTTGACGCCAATCCGATGGGGGACGATATGGGCGGGGTGGGGTGGCATAGTTACCATCTGCTCCGTACGATGCTGGCGCAGAAAGAGGGAATCGATTTTGTGGCCTATACGAGACCGGGCGTTGGCCAGCCTAAATCCGTGGAGGCCTGGCCGGGCGTTATCCATCTTCAGTGGGTGAATTCGAGCCGATGGGCGATGGGGAAGCGGGGCTCATCCGATCGGTTGGATCTCTACCATGGGACCAACTTCAAAATGCAAACTGTCGGGCGCTATGGCGGAGTCGTGACCATTCACGATCTGTGGCTGGATCGGCACCCTGAATACTCGAAAAAGATGTTGGGCCAATGGCCGTCGTCGTTCAAGTCGAGACAGACTGCGCTACGAGCGAGAAAGGCCATCACGGTGTCCGAGTTTTCGGCCAGAGAATTGATGGAGTTGTATGGTTTGAAGCGCGAGCACATCGTGGTCATTCCCAACGGAGTATCGGAGGATTTCGTGCCACGTCGGGACGATCAGGCGATGGCGGAGTTGCGGAAAAGGATAGGCCTGAAGACTGAGCGGTATGTCTTATTTGTCGGAGGAGCAGACCCCCGCAAGAATCACCAAGTATTTCTTGAAGCGGCGGAGATGGTGCGGAGGAAACTGGGGTCGAGAATGTTGGTCCTAGTCGGCTCGCCCATCCATCCGTTCGGGAACTATGAGGAGACGGCTCGAAGGCGCAGCTTGACAGAAACGGTGCTCTGTCCAGGACGGGTGTCCACACACGAATTGCAGTTGTTGTATTCCTCCACCGATCTGTTCGTCTTCCCTTCGTTGTACGAAGGGTTTGGGATGCCCGTGCTGGAAGCAATGGCCTGTGGGGCGCCCGTGCTCACATCCAATTCGACCGCATTGGCGGAAGTGGCCGGCGATGCAGCGGTGTTGGTAGATCCTCAAGACACGCGGGCGCTGGGAGAGGCCATGATCCGTACACTCGAGGATGAGCCGCTTCGAGCCGCCTTGAAGGTCAAAGGATTCGATCGTGCTAGGCAGTTCTCTTGGGACCAGGCCGCGACGAAGACCCTCGCGCTGTACGGAGAACTGTGCCTGCGATAGCCGTCAATCGTCAATCGTTAAGCGTTCATCGAGAGGAAAGAAAATCGACTGGTTCCTGCGATTCACGATTAACGATTCACGGTTAACGAATATGCGTAACGTCCTCATCATCAAACTCCGTTACATCGGTGACGTCTTGTTGGCGACGCTGACTGCGCGCGCGATCAAATCTGTGCGACCGGAGGTTCGGGTCACGATGCTGGTGACTCGCGGAACGGAAGACGTGTTGTTTGGGAACCCGGACATAGACGAGGTCCTGATTCTCGACAAAGATTCTCTGGCAGCACAATGGCAGCTCATCACCGGGCTACGTCGTCGGCGATTCGATATCGTGCTCGATTTGACGGATGGAGATCGGGCAGCGTTTCTGAGCTGGATCAGCGGGTCGCCGGTTCGAATTGGATTCAACGATGGTCATCGTTGGCAAGGGCGGTTCTATACGCAGGTAGTCCGGTTTGAGCGAGGTGTGCAACACAGAATCGACCGGGATTTGGAAGCACTCAAGCTTGTGAACATCCAAGCCAGCTCACAGGATCCTCACGTGTGGCTGACGCCGGAAGAAGAGCACAGCACAGATCAACTGTTGGATCAACTCGGCATCCAACGGTCGCTGCCGATTGTGATCCTGCAGCCCGGCGCCCGGTACTGGTTCAAGGCCTGGCCTCCAGAGCGGTTTGCGGAACTGGCCGATCGTCTCACGTCCCAGTATGGGTGTCAGGTGTTGATCGGAGGCATCCGCCAGGAAGGCGATCTCGCGCAACAGATTCGACAGTTGGCAAAGAGTCGCCCCATTGTCATGGCAGGTCGTACAACTGTTAGACAGTTCGCGTCCATTGCTAAAAGGTCAGCACTCTTCGTAGGAAACGATAGCGGCGCGATGCACATTGCCTCTGCAGTCGGCACTCCTGTGGTGGCCTTGTTTGGCCCATCGAACCCTCGCGAGTGGTGTCCTCGTGGAGGTCCCGTGGAGATACTCTATAAGGATCTCGATTGCGGCAGGTGTTCTAATTTAACCTGCACAAGAGGCGAGGAGAGTTGCATGAAGCTAATTTTGGTTCATGAGGTGTTTGCTGCAGCCCAGCGTCTTCTCCTCGCGGGGAAGCCAGGTATTAAGGCTATATAGAGATCTTCGGATCGTTGACTCGGCATCGTTTCCAACGTCAGTCCTGCTTGCGATTTTGAACCGTTCTACGGCGGCGAATGATCCGCGACCAGCTGCGTCGTTCTCGCCTCGAAAACTCTTCAACATCTTTTTCCAGTAAATACGCCTCCGGTTGTTTCGAATCTTTGGCCTCGCATCTGGCCGCATCTCCTTCGCCCGGCCACGAATGGGTACTATCGGGCGGTGTATTTTTTTCTTGACAGACGTGGTTTATGTGTTCATGTTGTGAACAGGTTGATAATTTACCCGTATAATTCATGGATTTACAAGGTCAACGAGACCTTCTGCTCCTGAGCGAGCTCGATCGAGATGGCAGAGCCACTCAGCGCACACTTGCCACCAAACTGGGTGTCGCGCTCGGCCTGACCAACCTCTATCTCAAGCGTCTGGCCCGCAAGGGCCACATCAAGATTACGACCATCCCCCGCAACCGAATCAGGTATCTCCTGACGCCACAGGGCTTCACGGAAAAGTCCCGCTTGACCTATCTCTATATGCAGTACTCCCTCTCCTACTACCGTGACATGCGTACTCGGCTCAAAGAGATGATGTCCACGTTCGATGCCTCTCATGGCCAGCGGGTTGTGATCTACGGGACGACCGAGTTAGCCGAATTAGCCTATCTGTCGCTTCGAGAGATGAATATCGACTGTGTGGGATTTATTGATGGAAGCACGCGTGAGTCGTTCCTTTCTTGCCCTGTTTCTTCGACGGATAGGATCGCTGGCTGGCAATTTGATTGGGTATTGATCACCGATCTCGACCATGCGGCAGCCTGTGAAGAACAGTTGGTAAGTTCGGGAGTGCCTCGGGAAAAGGTCCTGAGACTCGGCCTGCCCGAATAAGGCCCGGCGCTTCTACGCGTGATGAAACTCGGTGTCGAAGTGCGATCTGTAAGTGACAGGGCGGAGCTGTGCCAAAAAAGGTTTATTTGGTCGAAGAGGTTTATTTGGTTTGTCTGGTAGGGAAAACCGGTGCAATTGATCAACGAAATAAACCAAGTCAACCAGACAAACCGATTTTGACATGAAGTTAACTCGTTTTGAGGATCTCGATTGCTGGAAAGAGGCTCGACAGTTGACGCGGCAAGTCTACGAAGCCATTGAACAGAACTCTTCATGGAAAAGAGATGCGCGTCTCTGTAGTCAGATTCAGAGCGCTGCAGGTTCGGTGATGGCCAATATTGCGGAAGGATTTGTTCGCCGCTCGAACAAAGAGTTCGTGCAGTTTCTATTCATTGCTATGTCGTCAACTGCAGAAGTTCAAAGCCATCTGTATATCGCAGTGGACCAAGTTCATCGGTCCAAGGAGGCATTTGAGTCGATCTATGCACAGGCCGACAGGACTGGTCGAATCATCTCAGGACTCATCAAATACCTGCGCACCAAACAAACCAGATGAACCAGACAAACCAAATAAACCAAATAAACGATCTTCACTGGTATGCCCTTCGGACGCGGTCGCGTCATGAAAAGATTGTGCGCGAACAACTTGCCAATCAAGGCATTGAGCCGTTATTGCCGACGGTCAAGCGTCTGAATCAATGGAAGGACCGAAAGAAAGAGATTGAAGTCCCCCTTTTCTCAGGGTACTGCTTCGTCCGCTTTGCATCGGAACAAAAGTTGCCAGTGCTCAAGACGATCGGTGTCGTCGATATCGTCGGGGCTGACCATTGCCCGGAGCCAATCCCGGACGAGGAGATTGCGGCGATCAAAATCTTGATGACCAGTGTGCTGCCCTACGACCCGCACCCGTATCTGTACGAAGGCATGCAAGTAGAAGTGGTTCGAGGTCCGCTGCAGGGAGTTCACGGGATTCTCTTGCGTAAGGAAAAGCGTCATCGCTTGGTGCTGGGTGTTCGCCTCATTCAGCAAGCCGCAGCGGTCGAGATTGATGTCGCCGACGTTGTAGCTATCTAACTTGTATGTGAGGACGGTGCATGATGGATATGCAAGGTCATTCGGTTAGTTTCTCTTATTTATTTGATCTATTGGGTGTGTTTGGTTGAACTAGACTAACCAGATGAGCAAACCAATCCGAGTAGGTCAGGCAAATCAAATGAAGCAGGCAGACCACATGAACCAGGTCGGCCCGCCGCGCCAGTCGCGCCCGACTATTCTGAGGGGCCTTGTCACAGAGAACCCGGTCGCTGTGCCCCCGAAGCTTTCCCAATCGTCGTCGTTCGGCCAGAAGGCCATTCTCAAGAAGCAAGCCATTCGGGAACAGTTTGACCGGTTGGCATCGGAGCGAGAATCTTGGCAACGGCAGGCATCGTACTATTACGAAGATCAGCGCCGGTATTTGAGATTCTTGGTGCCGGAGGGTTTGAGGGTTTTAGAAATCGGATGCGGGTTGGGTGATCAACTCGCGGCGCTCAAGCCGCGGAGGGGAGTGGGTATTGATCTTAGCGAGGCCATGGTCAAGGAAGCCTCCACGCGCCATCCGGAATTAGAGTTTTTGGTCGGAGATGGAGAAGCGCTGGCACTCGCTGAGACGTTCGATGTCATCTTGCTCGTCGATCTCGTCGGGCATGTGCTCGACGTCGAAGCAACACTGAAACAGCTCCGCCGCTGTTGCACGCCCACGACCCGCGTCGTCATTGCCTATTATAATTTTTTGTGGGAGCCCTTCTTAAGACTGTTGGAGCAGGTTGGCCTGAAAATGCCGCAAGATGAGCAAAGCTGGCTTTCGCCTGCAGATATCAGGAACCTTATCCGGCTGGCCGATTATGAAGTCGTCAAGGCAGAATGGCGCCTGCTGATGCCCACGGGCATCCCAATCCTCTCGACCATCGCGAATCGATTCTTAGCGCATTTGCCAGGACTGAATCGTCTGTGTCTCTGTCACTATGTGGTGGCCCGGATGCGAACCGTGCCTACGGACGATCTGATGCCGGTAAGCATCGTGATCCCTTGCCGTAACGAGAAGGGAAACATCGAAGCGGCAATGGCACGTCTTCCCTCCTTTGGCCGTCACCAGGAAGTCATTTTTGTCGATGGTCATTCGACTGATGGCACCCCCGATGAGATCCGGCGGATGATTGCGCAATACCCCGAGAAGGACATCACAGTGCTCGTGCAAGACGGAAAGGGCAAGGGTGACGCTGTACGCAAAGGCTTCGCGCATGCCACGGGGGACATTCTCATGATTCTCGACGCGGACCTCACCGTGCCCCCTGAAGACCTCCCTAAATTCTACGAGGCGATTGCAAGCGGCAAGGGAGAGTTTATCAACGGGAGCCGGCTGGTCTATCCGATGGAGCACGAGGCGATGCGCTATCTGAATCTATTGGGAAATAAGTTTTTCAGCATGGCGTTTTCCTGGCTACTCGGCGAACGGATCAAGGACACACTCTGCGGAACGAAGGTGTTGTTCCGAAGAGACTACGACCGCATCGCAGCGAATCGGTCGTATTTCGGCGAGTTCGACCCATTCGGAGATTTCGACCTGCTGTTCGGGGCGTCCAAGCTCAATCTCAAGATTCTGGAAGTGCCCATTCGATACCAGGAGCGGACCTACGGCGCAACCAATATCCATCGTTTTACGCACGGATGGCTCCTGATAAAGATGACCGTGTATGGGTTCTTCCGGCTGAAGGCCGTGTGATGTCGGATGAGATTCTACGGCGGCATCAGCTCATTTGGCAGAAAAAGCCCGTCCTCCGATTGCTTTATAGGGAATGGTACCAGGAAATTGCCGAGTGGCTTCAGCCGGGGCGGACCCTCGAAGTCGGTGGCGGAACGGGGAATCTCAAGGAGTTTGCGCCGTCCGTGGTGTGTACAGATGTCGTCAAGCTGCCTTGGTTAGACGCTGTCGTGGATGCGCAACAGCTTCCATTTGTCAAGAGCAGTCTTGCGAACATTGTGTTATTTGATGCACTTCACCATCTTGAGAACGTTCGGTATTTCTTCGATGAAGCTCTCCGCGTTCTGCAGCCCGGAGGCCGCGTCATCATCATGGACCCCTACATCTCGGTCAGCTCCTGGCCCGTCTATCGCTTCTTGCATCCTGAACCGGTAGATTTCAGCCAAGATCCTCTCGCTCTGAGCCCTATGCGACCGGGGCGAAAACCATTTGACGCGAACCAGGCTATCTCTACAATTCTGTTTGAACGATCAAGCCGGCGTTTTCACGATGTGTATCCAAACTTGAGAAAGCTCCGGCATCATCGACTGGCTTTTTTCGCCTATCCGCTCAGCGGCGGCTTTGAACGTCCTTCTTTAATGCCGACATGGATGATGCGTCCTGTCTTAACATTTGAACGTGTCTTGGGCGTATTGAGTCGATATCTTGCCTTTCGCATACTTGTTGTGCTGGAGAAGGGATCTTCTTGAGGGGAGCTGCAGGCAAGCGACGCGATCGCCTAGTATTGGGGGGGGCCGTCTTATTGAGCAGGCCGCAGCGGTGGAGATTGATGTGAACGATGTGGTACCTGCGTGAGCGTGTCGGTTAAGCCCTTCATCCGAGTGAAGATGTCTTTGTGACGCTATCCTTGAAAAATGCTGCCCCAATTACGGAGAGGGACTATGATCCGGAATGTCGCGTAGATGATTGAAACAGCTAATAGGTCAGTCGATGTCTGAATTAAAAGGAATTATCCTCGCGGGAGGAACCGGCACTCGCTTATACCCCGTTACGCAAGTTATTTCAAAGCAGTTGCTGCCCATATATGACAAGCCGATGATCTACTATCCCCTGACAACACTGATGCTTGCGGGGATTCGGGAAGTGTTGCTTATATCGACAGCACAAGATATTCCGCGGTTTGAGCAACTTCTTGGAGATGGTTCAAAGTGGGGGATCAGCGTACAGTACACAATTCAACTTCACCCCAACGGCATTGCAGAGTCCATTCTTCTGGCTGAGAAGTTTCTGGCTGGTCAAAGATGTGTCTTAATTCTCGGCGACAATCTCTTCTATGGAAATGAGTTGACCACTCTTCTTAGAAGCGCGGCCGAAAAGAAGAAGGGGGCCACCGTATTTGCATACCCTGTTAGAGATCCAGAACGGTATGGGGTTGTTGAGTTTGATGAAGGTGGTCGTGTGGTAAGTATCGAAGAGAAGCCTGCTCGACCGAAATCGAGATATGCAGTGACTGGTCTCTATTTTTTTGACGACCAAGTTGGCCAAAGGGCATTAACCCTGAA
>Ga0187894_10002605_pt1 | contig 21375 bp, 19 predicted proteins | sample GBC1701081metaG_FD_136650 | JGI IMG/M metagenome (GOLD analysis project Ga0187894, IMG submission 136650) | White microbial mat communities from a lava cave in the Kipuka Kanohina Cave System on the Island of Hawaii, USA - GBC170108-1 metaG ...
GAAGTCGAGCGTCGCCAGTGCTTCAGACTGGGAGGGGCACCGTGGACAGTTCAGGCCATCGGATCGAGCGACGGTCGAGGGTCGCGCATCGTCTCATCGGCAGTCCCACTGTCGACTGTCCAATGGCTCGCTGCCTGCTCGACTCGCACCCGGCCTTCGGGTTGCGGCCACCAGACTCGACGGCCCGAACGTGGACCCGCGGTCTGGCGCAACCGGCGCAACCAGTGTCCCGCGCGACCGCGAGGCTCGTGGCTGTTCTTCTCGCCGTCACGATCGTCTCGCCGAATGCACTGTCCCCTGCGCACGCCGCATCGAGCCCATTGTCGGTCCCCTGTGACGTGCCGTCGTTGATCGCTGCCATCAACGCCGCGAACGCCTCCGGCGTCGACAGCACGATCGCCCTCGCCCCAGGATGCACGTACACGTTGAGCGCCGTCGACAATCAAACCAAGGGGCCAAACGGACTCCCTGTGATCAGGGGTACGCTGGCGATCGCGGGACAGGGGGCAGTGATCGAGCGGAACAATGGACCGGCCACCCCGCCCTTCCGACTGTTCCTGGTGGACAAGCGCGGCCAGCTCGACCTTCAGAATCTCACCGTTCGGAACGGGCAGCTTCCGGCAGGTCCCGACGGCCGGAACGTGATCAGTCCCGGCGCCCCGTCGCCGTGCGTGGGCGGGACGGGTGCCAATGGGGCGGCATCTTCAACGGCGGCCGGCTGAGCATCTCGAGCATCACTCTGAGCCACAACAGCGCTGGTGCCGGCGGAGACGGCAGGAGTTATTGCACCGGATCTGGCGCCTTTCCTTGTGACGATTTCGAGCCCTGCGATGGTGGGCGGGGCGGAGCGGGGGGAGGACTCTTCAACAAGGGAACGGCCACGGTCACCGACAGCACGCTTTCGGGCAATGCGAGCGGGGCGGGCGGGTGCAGCGGCGACGGCGATGGACTCGCATCAGGTGGCGCGGGTGGCGCAGGAGGTGCCGTGTTCAACCGCGGCACGCTGCGGATCGTCACTGACGTGTCGCGGAGGCGACCGCCCCGGCCTCGTCACCGCCCGCGTGTGCGTCGGGTCCTGCCGCGCCCGCAGTGGCAGCCGCTGGGCCTGACTACCTGAAGACCTGGCGGGCTGCCGCGAGCGCCTTTTCGATTCCTTCGCCGCTCACGTCGAGGTGGGTGACCGCGCGGATCGTTCTGGGCCCGAGCGCGCCCATCCGCACGCCGTGGGCGAGCAGGCGCTCCACCGCCGCTTCCGCGTCGAGCGGCCCCGTCACGTCGAAGAAGATCAGGTTGGTCTCGACCTCGGCCGGGTCGAGCTTGATGCCCGGCAGTTCGGCCAGGCCCGTGGCCAGGCGGCGCGCGTGCTCGTGATCCTCGGCCAGGCGGTCCACGTGGTGGCGAAGCGCGTACACGCCGCCCGCCGCGATGATCCCCGCCTGCCGCATCGCCCCGCCCATCTGCTGCTTGCAGCGCCAGGCCTCCGCGATGAAATCCGCGGACCCGGCGAGCGCCGCGCCGACTGGCGCTCCGAGCCCCTTCGTGAAGTCGATCCACGCCGAGTCGAACGGCGCTGCGAAGGCGCGGGCGGAGACGCCGCTCGCCACCGCGGCGTTCATGAGGCGCGCGCCGTCCAGGTGCGCGGAGAGCCCGTGGCGCCGGCCCGCCTCCACCACGCGCTCGATGCGCGCGAGCGGCCAGATCGCGCCGCCGCCCAGGTTCGACGTCTGCTCGACCCAGAGGAGCCGGCTCCTCGGACAGTGGCGAACGGGCGGGCGCACGCCTTCTTCCAGCGCCGCGACGTCGAACTGGCCGCGCTCGCCGTCGAGCGGGCGCACGTTGACGCCGGCCAGCGCGGCGGGTCCGCCGGTCTCGAAGTGAATCGGGTGGGCCGTCCGGTGCGCGAGCATCTCCTCGCCCGGCCGGCAGTGCACGCGCAGGGCGATCTCGTTGCACATGGTGCCCGAGGGCAGGAACACCGCGGCCTCCGTGCCGAGCAGGCCGGCCACCATCTCCTGGAGCAGATTCACCGTCGGGTCCTCGCCCTTCTGCTCGTCGCCGACCTCGGCGTCGCACATGAAGCGGCGCATGGCCCCGGTCGGCTTCGTCACCGTGTCGCTGTAGAGATCGACCTCGATCCGCGTCGTCGCGCTCATCGCATCCTCCCGGGGCATCCTACCATCGTCGCGCGCGGCCGGTCTCGGCCGCCGTGCCGCGGCATCGGTGTCGCATTTGGTCGGCGCCGGCGGCGCTCGACTCGATCGCGCGGTCTCGCCGGAACGCGTCGCCATGTCCGTGGCACGTCGCGATTTCATGGGCTTTTTCGCGATCAGGGTGGGCTGCGCTCCCGATGGGAACGAGAATTGCTCTCTCCGCTGGGCGTGGAGGCTGGCAAGAGCCGTCTCCACGGAGGAGGGACGCAACAATGCTATCGCCATCGACATCGGAGAACGTGCTCGTCGTGGAGGACGAGCCGAGTGTCCGCGCGCTCGTCCAGGACATCCTCGCCGGCGAAGGATACACCGTGCTCGACACCGGGGATCCGTGGGAAGCGCTCGGCGTCGCCGAATCGTATCCGATCCGGCTGCTCGTGACCGACATGGTGATGCCTCACATGAGCGGAACCGAGCTGGCCAGGCGCATCGAATCGATCCGGCCAGACACGAAGGTGGTGTTCATGTCGGCGAGCGCCATCGACGACTTGCTCGATCCCGACGCCCGGTTCATCGCCAAGCCGTTCGCGCTCGACCGCATCGTCGACACCGTCCACGAGGTGCTCGAGCGCTGAGCCCGCGCCGAGAAAGGAACGCGGGCGCCGACGACGCGGCGGGTCCCCTATCGCCGCGAGTCGCCTCGCGGGAAGATCCCGCGGCGCAGGCGGAGCAACAGGTCGGGGATGGCGCGCACCTGGTCGAGGTCCTTGTCGCGCTCGCTCCGCGGCAGGTCGTCCCACGGCACCAGGTCGCGGTTGATCTTTCGATTCCAGTCGGTCACTGATCCCACGGTCCAGCCGTCGACGCGGCGCTCGGCACACCAGCGCAGGTGCTCCATCCTGGCGAGGAGGTCCTCCTGCGCGGCGGTGAAGTGCTTGATCCGTCCCGAGAAGACGCGGCCGGCCAGGGCTCTGAGCGGCCGGTCCTCGTATCCGAGCGCGCGCAGCTTGATCGCGATGTGGTCCGCGGCGTGCCGGTTCGACTCCTTGAGGTCGTCCGGCAGATCCTCCCACGCCGGGTTGTGCGCGTAGGAGACGCCCGCGCGCATCTGCTGATGCCGGTAGCGCTCGTGCAACGCGCGGGCGGCCCGGTCCTCGCTCTCGTGGAGCAACACGTCCCACGCGAAGACGCTCTCGATCATGCCGAACGCGCGGACGTGAGGCCGCACGCCGGCGCCGGGCGTCGCCGGCAACTCGATCGCGTCGAAGCCGCGATCGGTGCGATGGAACACGAGGATCTGTGTCGGCTGCTCGACGGGGAGCCGCGCGAGATCGAGCCACGTCCCGAGGTCCACCAGGTCGCTGCCGTCGTCGTCACCCACGCAGATGGCCACGGTCACCACGTGGCGGCCCGCGTCGCGCCCCGGCAAGAGCTTCGCCAACCGCGTCGCCAGGCCGGGGCTCACGGGATCGAGCGACTCGAAGGCGCTGTCGCAGACGGCGTCGAGCGCGTGGCGAGCGCGGAATCGCGCCCACGTGTCGGCGGTGTCCTGATCGGCGACGGTCAGACGCAGGCGAATGCCATTGCCGACCTCGTTCGCGAAGTGCCCGATCCGGGCGGCGTGGCGCGCGAGGCTCTGGCCCATGCGCCCGAAGCCCACGACCACGAGATGCACGACGGTGTCATCGACTGGGCCGGGAGCCTCGTGGTCCAGCGGATGGAGCCGCAGCGCCTGGCGCGCCGCGGTGTCGAAGGGATCGAGATCGCTCCAGTTCACGCGATATCGCGAGCCGGCCGCCGGAAACAGCGGCTCGCGCTGAAGCCGTTCCCGCATCGCGGTATCGCGAACCAGCAGGCGGCAGACGAGCGGGGCCGAGCGCGCGCTGGCGCCGCGCGCGAGCTGTCCCACCGCCGACGCGATGACCAGGTTCGTGTCGTCCTCCGGGCAGGCGGCGACGACGAACTCCGCCGTGTCGACGCACGCCGTGCGCAAGAGATTGGGATCGCGCGCGTTGCCCTCGAGCACCAGCACGCCGTGCTCGTGCGCTGACTCGAGCGCCGCCGGGCCCGCCTGGCTCTCGATCGCGACGATGCGCCGGCCCCGACGCCGCCCGTCCACCGCGAGCCGATGACCCAGGTCCCCGAGGCCGCAGATCACGACGTGGCCGCCCCGCCATCGGAGCCACACGCGCAGCAGGAACTCGTCGCCGAACAGCTTCGCGGCCGCGACGAGCCCCGCGGCGAAGACGAGGAACGCGCCGAGCAGCCGCGCGACGTGGAGCTGCCACGGCACCTCGCGCTCGAGGTGCGGTGCGTGGAGGATCAGGAGCTGAAGCGTGTGATAGAGGATCGAGAACGCATCGACGTGCGGAGCGCCGGGCGCACCCTGTGGTGGAGCACCGGGCGGGTGCGGAGCAGGCTCGTGCGGAGCGGCGGGCGCGTGGCCGGCGGCGGGTCCCATCTCGTACCGCCAGTGACCGTACGCGCCGAGCCCGATGACGAGCGCCGTCCCGACGGCCGCCACCCAGAGCCGCCAGCTCGGCCGCCGCGAGCCGCCGAGAAGCCCCCCGCCCTCCACGTGGACGCCCTGCGACCGCGCCCCGCCGTCCGCGCGATGTCTACGACGCCCGATACCAGAACGGCAGGCGCCAGAACGTCGAGTCCCAGCCCGACAGATCCATCCCCCGGAGGCGCTGCGCGGACGCCGAGACGCCGTTGCGCCAGAGGACGGGCACGGTGACCGCGTTCTGGATGACGAGGTCGTTCATCCGGATGAACATGGCCGCCCGCTTGACGGGATCCATCTCCTCGTCGGCAGCCTTGTAGAGGCGGTCGTACTCGTCGTTCCGCCACCGCGTCACGTTGCGCCCCTGCCACTTGTTGGCCTTCGACGCGATCTCCCAGGACACGTAGCGGTTCATGAAGTACTGGGCGTCCGGCTGCGTCGGCCCCTCGGTGAACATCTGCAGATCCGCATAGAAGTGCGGGTAGTTGTCGGGGTTGGCGGCGTCCGATCCGAAGAACACGGAGGCCACGACCGACTTGATCTCGATCTCGATCCCGGCCTTGGCGGCAGCCTGCTTCACGATCGCTTGCGTCTTCTGGCGAGGCGCGTTGGTCGACGTCTGGTAGAGCATCTTGAGGCGCTTGCCGTCCTTGGCGCGCACTCCGTCGCCGCCGCGCTTCCAGCCCGCGGCGTCCAGGATCTGGTTGGCCTTGTCGACGTTGAATTCCCATTTCATGTTCGGCGAACGCACGTTGGAGGGCGCATTCAGGTAGTTCGCCGTGGTCTGCCCCTGGCGGCCGTAGATCTGCTCGTGCACGGCCGGCCGATCGACCAGCAGGGCCAGGGCCTGGCGCACGGCGGGATCACCGAGGAACGGATGCGGGGTCTTGGCGCTCGAGCGCTCGCCGTCCACCTCCGTCCACGGATCGCTGAAATTGCACATGGTGTGCTCGACGTTGCCGGTCGCCCAGATGTTGACGCGCCCCTTGCCCCCCTGCTCGAGACGCCGCAGGATGTCGTCCTCCACCTGCATGTTCCACGCGTAGTCGAACTCGCCGGTCTGCAGCACGGCGCGCGCCGCCGACGCGGCGTCGCCGCCGCCCTTCATCTCGAGCGTGTCGAAGAACGGCCAGTTCGGGACGTGATAGTTCGGGTTGAGCTCGGCGCGCACGGTGTCGCCGGGACGAAAATCCACGATGCGATACGCGCCGGTCCCCACCGGCTTGAGGTTGGCTGGCGCTTCCCGGGACTTGGCGCCCTTGAAGCCCTCGAACACGTGCTTGGGCAGGATCATCCCGCGATTGCCGCAGAACGCGTCGGCCCAGAACGGCTGTGGCCGCGTGAACGTGATCTTGATCGTGTGGCTGTCCAGCTTGTCGATCTTCGCCACCTCGCGATACGAGCCGACGTTCACGGTGGCCGTGGCCGGATCCACGATGAATTCCCAGGTGAACACCACGTCGTCGGCGGTGAAGGGCTTGCCGTCGTGCCAGCGCACGTTCTTCTTGAGACGCCAGGTGACGTTCGTGCCGTCCTTGGCGAGCGCACCGTTGGCCACCGACGGGACCTCCGTCGCCAGCACCGGCACGAGGTTGCCTTCGGGATCGTAGGAGACGAGGGGTTCGTAGAAGATGCGCGAGGCGTCGACGTCCTTCGTGCCCGTGGCGAAGTGCGGATTGATGAGCGTCGGGGCCTGCCACCACAGCGTGCGAAGGGCCCCGCCGCCGCCGCGTTTGGTCGGCGTGAACGTCGGCTCCTTCGACTGCGCCCGGGCAATGCCCGCCGACCCGAGCACCTGTGCCGCCATCGGCGCGGTCAGTCCGAGGCCGACCAGGATCTGCGTGAACCGGCGGCGACTCAGCTGTCCGACGGCGACCTGTCTCGTCAAGGAGCGAAGGAACTGCTCGTCCATGGGGCACCTCCAGTCACGGCACGTCTCGAGGGGATGGGCGTAGTCGATGCCGGATTATAGTGCATCGCCGCAGGCTTCGACCGCTTGCTTCACGCACCCCCTGAACGGGGTGGACCTCCGACCAGTGCGGCCGGGCGCGACATGGCCGCGGTCGCGCCTTCGTGGCAAGATCCGCCGTGCGCGTGGACGCCCATGGATCCGGCTGACGAACTGGTGGACGTGGTCGACGAGGATGACCGCGTCGTCGCGACGGTCCCGCGCCGCGAGGTGCGCCGCGGTCGACTCCTGCATCGCTGCACCTACGTGCTGCTCCGGAACGCGTCGGGGGAGATCCTGGTCCACCGCCGCACGGATACGAAAGACGTCTTTCCCGGCGCGTACGACGTCTTCTCGGGCGGCGTGTGCGTCGCGGGCGAATCGTACGACGAGTGCGCCCGCCGCGAGATCGCGGAGGAGTTCGGTGTGGAGGGCGCCGATCTCAGGTTTCTCTTCAAGCACCGGTACCAGGGAGAGGGCGGGCAGGCCTGGGGCGCCGCGTACGAGGCGCGATGGGACGGCGCGGTGCGCCCGCAGGAGAGCGAGGTTGCCTGGCAGGCATGGGTCGGGCCCGCCGAGCTCGATCGCATGCTCGGCGCTCTGCCATTCTGCCCGGACTCCCGCGAGGTGTTCGAGCGGCTGCGCCGAGGCTGAGCGACGGTCGGGCGTCCCGCGACTGTACGACGCGGGCGCCGGCGCCGAGATCCTGCAGCAGCTCCTCGTTCGCTACGGCGCGCGAGAGGGCCGTGTCCGGCTCGAGAACGCCGCGCGCGCGACCTACTCCGCGTACCACGGTGGCCCGGCCCGCTATGCGCGGTACCGGTCAGCGCAGGTGACGTCCCAGAACTGGGCCATCGATCGCGCCTTCTGGGAGAAGTATCAAGCGGTCGCCGCCCACACCGCGGACGACAACGTTCTCTGCCTTCGCCGTTCCCCGACGTCGTGAAGGCCGCGCTGCCGCCGCTCGGCGGCGCGGGACGCGGCGTGCTGCTCGACGACGCGTTCAAGCTGTTCTGATCTCGCGCCGAAATGGCGACCTGGCGCGCGTGGTGCCCATGCGCGTCATCCTCCTGACCGGCCTGCCGAGAAGCGGCACTGTCGAGCTGTCGGCGGGCGGCGTCAGCTCCGTACCGACACGCACCATGGCGACGCCACCACAGTCGGCGATCGGCGCGACTTTTCGAGCACTCCAGGACGCGTGCGCTCACAACGCGCGTGGCATTCATTCTGCAGAACCGATCTCGCGGGGGGACGCGACATGCATTCACACTACTGACGGAGACAGTCATGAGCCTTTGGATAAGTCCACAGCGCTTCGCACAGGCAATCGCGATCCTGATGGCGGCCGGTCTCGCAGATGCCCACGCCGCCGATCTCCTGGTCAGCAGCACCAACACCTCGCAGGTGCTCCGCTACGACGGCAACACGGGCACGTTCGCCAGCGTGTTCGCCGGCGGCGCCGAGCTCGACACGCCCGTCGGCCTCGCCTTCGGCCCCGACGGCAACCTGTATGTCGGCAGTCTCGGCACCGGCCAGATCCTGCGCTACAGCGGCGCCACCGGCGCGTTCTTGAATGTCTTCACGTCCGGTGGCGGGCTGTCCGAGCCGAGCGGCGTGACGTTCGGGCCCGATGGCGCGCTCTATGTCAGCGACCGGACGAGCTCGCAGGTCCTGCGCTACGACGGCGTGACGGGGACATTGACGGGGGCCTTTGCGTCCCACCCCGCCCTGCTCGATCCGTTTGGGGTGGCCTTTGGCCCGGACGATCATCTCTACGTCAGCAGCGCCCTCACCCAGGAGATTCTCCGCTTCGACGGCGCCACCGGCGCGTTCGTCGGAGTGTTCGCCACGGGCGGCGGGCTCAACGGCCCCGCTGGCCTGGTGTTCGGGCCGGACGGCGATCTCTACGTGAGCAGCCTGCTCGGCAACCAGGTCCTTCGCTACGACGGCGCCACCGGCGCGTTCATCGACGCGTTCACGTCGGACGCCGGACTGGTCTCGCCGTACGGCCTGACGTTCGGGCCCGGAGGCGACCTGTACGTGAGCAGCGCCACGACCGGCCAGGTCCGCCGGTACAGCGGTGACACCGGCGCGTTCGTGGAGATCTTCGCCAGCGGCAACGGGTTGGCCTTCCCGACCTACCTCGTGTTCACGCCCGCAGCTCCCGGGCCGACGGAGATCGAGGTCGCCGTCGACGTCAAGCCCGGCGCGTGTCCGAATGTGCTGGCCTTGCCGGCTCACGCGATCCCGGTGGCAATCCTCGGCACCGCCTCGTTCGACGTCACCACCGTCGATGTGGCCACGGTGCGGCTCGCCGGCGTGGCGCCCCGCAGTGGCTTCGCCCTCCATGACGTGGCGACGCCGGCCGAACCCTTCACGGGCAAGAGCAAGGCAAAGGATTGCACGGCGAAGGGACGAGACGGGTTCACGGACCTCATCCTGCACTTCGACGTCCGGGACATCCTGTCGGCGATCGGACCGGTGACTGACGGCACGGTGAAGGTCCTGCCACTGACCGGCAATCTGAAAGCGGCCGCTGGCGGCACGGCCATCACCGGCGAGGACGTCGTCGTGATCAAGAACAAGAGGAGATGTGACGGCAAGAAGTGACGGGCGGGGCGACGCCTCCGCCCCTCGCCGTCAGCCGAGCATCCAGTGGCCGCCGTCGACGCTGATCGTCTGGCCCGTGATCCAGGCGGCGTCGTCGGAGGCGAAGAAGCGCACTGCGCGCGCGATGTCCTCGGGCGTGCCCAGGCGGCGCAGCGCGATCGAGTCGATGAGCGCGCGCTGGCCCGCGTCGCCCATGGCGTGCCACTGGGCCTCGGAGGCCGGGTTCGAACGCACGAACCCGGGGGCGATGCAGTTCACGCGGATGCCGTGGGCGCCCAGCTCTCGCGCGGTCTGGCGCGTGAAGCCGATCAGGCCGGCCTTGGCGCTCGCGTACGCCTGGATGCCGGTCAGGCTGTACGAGCGGCCGGCGCCCGACGAGATGTTGACGATCGCGCCGGCGCCGCCGCGTTTCATGACTGGCGCCACCGCGCGCGTCGTGTGAAACGCGCCGTCGAGGTTGATCGCGAAGATCACGCGCCAGTCCGCGTCGGAGATCTCCTCCACGGGGCGCATGATCTGGCCCGCCACGCCGCCGGCCGTGTTCACGAGCACGTCGACGCGACCGGTCGCCTCGACGGCGCTCGCGACGAAGACGTCCACGGCCACCGGATCGCGCACGTCGACGACTGCCGTGCGACACGACCCCGCGGCCACGGCTTCCACCGCCGCGCGGGTGGCTTCGAGCTCCGCCGCGCGCACGTCGCACGCCCAGACGCGGGCGCCCTCCCGCGCCAGCTCGGCCGCGATCGCTCGGCCGATGCCGTGGGCGGCGCCGGTGACGATGGCCACACGGCCGGTCAGGGCGGCCATCGCTACACCTGGCCGCGGAGACGCGGGTCGAGCGCGTCGCGCAGCCCGTCGCCGAGCAGGTTGAAGCCGAGCACCGCCACCATGATCGCGATGCCGGGGATCGTCGCCACGTGCGGCGCCACCAGCAGGAGGTCGCGTCCGGTCGAGACCATGAGCCCCCACGAGGGCGTCGGGGGCTGGACGCCCAGCCCCAGGAACGACAGCGCCGCCTCGACGAGGATGGCGTTGGCCATGAACAAGGTCGAGTAGACCACGACCGTGGGCAGGATGTTCCGGAGCACGTGGCGCACGAGCACGTCGAACGTGGAGGCGCCCAGCGCCCGGGCCGCGTGGACGTACTCGCTCTCGCGCGCGCTCAGCACCGCCCCGCGCACGATGCGGATCACGGCGGGCGTCCCCCAGATACCGACCGCGATCGTCGTGTTCAGCACGCCGGTCCCGAGCGCGGACACCACCGCGATGGCGAGCAGCAGGTACGGAAACGCGAGCAGCACCTCGGTGGCGCGCATCACCACCGCGTCCACCCACCCGCCGGCGAAGCCGGCCAGGCAGCCGAGCGTCAGGCCGAGGCCCAGGGCGATCGCCACCGAGAGCAGGCCGACGACCAGGGCCACCCGACTGCCGTAGATCACGCGCGAGAGGATGTCGCGTCCGAACTCATCGGCGCCGAGCCAGAACTTCCCGCCCGGGCGCGCCCGCTTCTCGATGAGGCTCTGCTTGGCGGGATCCGCGGGGGCGAGCCACGGCGCGCCGACCGCCGCCACCACGAGCACGCCGACGATGACGAGCCCGACCAGCGCGAGGCGATTCTTGCGAAACCGCCGCCACGTGTCCGCGGCAAGCGTCGCGGCGGCCCCCTCCGCGAGCCGCGCCTGTGTGGTCGCTGCGATCGCCATTGAACGCTAAGGGCCTACAGCCTGACCAGAGCGACGAGGAGGGCCCGGCTGCGAGGCGGCGCCCGAAGGCAGCACGCGAGGCGTACTCTCTGTACGTCGAGCGTGCTGCCGAGGGCGCCAACGAAGCAGACGGACCCTCCTCGTCGCTCTGGTCAGCCCTGCCGCGAGATGCGCGGGTCGAGCACGCCGTACGCGAGGTCGACGGCCAGGTTGATCACGACGAAGGCGAGCGCGAAGACGAGCACCGCGCCCTGGAGAAGGACGTAGTCGCGCGCGAAGATTGCCTTGACCATCAGCCGTCCGAGCCCCGGCCAGGCGAACACGGTCTCGGTGAGCACGGCGCCGCCCATGAGCTGGCCCGCTTGCAGGCCCAGCAGCGTGAGGATCGGGATGGCCGCGTTCCGGAGCGCGTGCTTCGCCACCACGAGCCGCTCGGCCACGCCCTTGGCGCGCGCCGTCCGCACGTAGTCCTCGCGCAGGACCTCGAGGACGCTCGACCGGGTCATGCGCGCGACCATCGCCACCGACGGCAGCGACAGCGTGACCGCGGGGAGCACGAGATGCGCGGGCGAGCCGACGCCGCCGACCGGCAGCCACGGCAGCCACAGGGCGAAGACCACGATCAGCACGAGGCCCGTCCAGAACACGGGCATCGAGAGGCCGAACAGCGATCCGAGACGCGCCACGCCGTCGAAGAACGAGTTGGGCCACACGGCAGACACCACGCCCGCCGTGACCCCGGCGAGCGCGGCGATCACGAGCGCCGCGACGGTCAGCTCGACCGTGGCCGGCCACGCGTCGGCCAGCTCGTCGACCACCGGACGGTTCTGCTGGATCGACCGTCCGAGGTCGCCTCGCGCGAGCCGGCCGACGTACTCCACGTAGCGGACGAGGAGAGGCTTGTCGAGCCCGAGATAGTCCCGGAGCTTGGCCACGGCCTCCTTCGTCGCGTGCTCTCCGAGCATCAGCGCGACGGCATCGCCCGGAATCAGCTCGACGGTGAGCATCACCACGAACACCACTCCCAGCAGCACGGGCACCGCCAGAAGCAGCCGCCTGACGAGAAAGCTCAGCACCGAGGAGTCACCGGGAACATCTCGTGTCAAGTCCCCACGGCCGCGCTCGTCGGCACTGGCGCAAGTTGCCGGTCAGGCGAGGCGCGAGCGGGCGGGCAACGCGAGGCGTACAAGGACGTACGTTGAGCGTTGCCCGCCCGCTCGCAACGAAGCCTGACCGAGCAAATTGCGGCCAGTGCCTACTTGTCGAGCCAGGTCTTCCCGAGCCAGAGGTTGTACTCGACCGGGTGCACGCTGAAGCCCTTGACGGTCGCGCGCGTCGCGATGATCTCCTTGGTGGTGTAGACGGGAATCCACACCATCTCGCGCGCGAGGATGTCCTGGACCTCCCCGTAGAGCTTCTCGCGCTCCGTCTGGTTCAAGCTCTTCCGCGCCTGCTCGACGAGGGCGTCGACCTTGGGGTTCGCGTAGCGCGACGTGTTCCATCCGGTCGGCGGCGTGTTCTTGCTGTGGAACAGGGCGTAGAGGGAGTAGTCCGCGTCGGCGTTCGACGTGACCCAGCCGAGCGTGAACAGGTTCTGGTTCAGGGTGGCCGCGCGCACCTGCTGGAACACCGCGGCCCACTCGAGGAATTGCACCTTGGCCTCGATGCCCACGTCCTTCAGCATCGCCTGCACGGCCTCGGTGATCTCCCCGTCCTTCGGGTAGCGGCCGCGCGCGGCGAGCCACGAGAGCGTGAGGCGCTGGCCGCCCTTCTGCATGATGCCGTCCGGCCCCGGCGCCCAGCCCGCCTGGGTGAGCAGCGCCTTGGCCTTCGCCTTGTCGAACGGGAAGAGCTGATCGAGCGCCATGTCCTTGAACCCGAACACGCCGGGCGCCAGCACGCCGCGGGCCGACACCGCGGAGCCCTCCATGATGTTCTCGAGGATCGTCTTGCGGTCGACCGCGTGGAGCATCGCGTTGCGCACGCGCACGTCGTCGAGCGGCGGCTGGCCCGCGTGCATCCCGATGAAGACGACGCGGATGCCCCCCACCTCGTGCACCGTGAACTTCGGGTCCTTGCGCAACGCAGGGAGCTGGGCCGGCGCGGGGAACAGCACCATGTCGGCGTCCCCCGTCTGGAGCGCGATCATCCGCGCGCCCTCTTCCGGCACCACCTTGAAGATCACCCGGTCGAGCAGGGGCTTGTCCCCCCAGTAGTCGGCGTTCCGCTCGAGGATCACGTGGGTGTTGGTCTTCCACTCGACGAACTTGAAGGGCCCGGTGCCGACGGGCGCGCGGCTGAAGCCCTCGCCCATCTTCTGGACCGCGGTCGGCGAGACGATGCCCATGCAGTACATGGCGAGCGTGCGCAGGACCGGCCCGTACGGATCCTTCGTGATCATGTCCACGGTGAGGTCGTCCACGACCTCGGCGCCGGTCAGCGACCCGGCCAGGCTCGCCCAGCGCGCGGGCGGCGTGCCCTTCAGCGCTCGGTCGAATGTGAACTTCACCGCGGCGGCGTTGAACGGCGTCCCGTCGTGGAACTTCACGTTGGGTCGGAGCTTGAACCGCACCTTGGTCGGCGAGAGCACCTCGTACCCGGTGGCGAGCGCCGGCTTCACCTGCATCTTGTCGTCGAGCGTCAGCAGTCCCTCGAGCATGTTGAAGTAGACCCACGCGCCGGGCGCCGTGGTCTCGAGGTTCGGATCGAGCGAGACCGGGTCGGTCGGCCGGACGATGGTCAACGTGCCGCCGCGTTTCTGCGCGAGGGCGGTGTCGACGGGGACGAGCCACGTCGCGCCGACGACGGCCAGGGCAATCAGAGCGGGGAGTGCACGTCGACTCATCGGAGACCCTCCTTGTGAAGTCGTGCGGATGCTCACGCGGCGCCGGTGGCGAGCGCGGCGAGTGGATCGAGGTTCGCCCAGTCCATGCGCCGGCGGCCGTCCTCGATATCGCGGATGATCGCGATCAGGCTGCGAGTGAGTGGCATGCGGACGCCCAGCGTCTCGCCCTTGTCCGCGAGCACGCCGAGCAGGCCGTCGACCTCGGTCTTGCGCTTGCGCACGGCCAGGTCGCGCCAGACGCCGGTCTTGGTCTTCGTGTTGCCGCGGTAGTGCGCGGCCGCGGCGGCCATCGCGCGGGTCATGGCGGCCTCGTCGCCGCCCAGCGCCGCGCGATACCAGGCCGGATCGAACTCGTCGAATGGGTCGATGCGGATGCCCGCCTTGTCCGCCACCGCGAGGCCCTCCCCCACGAGGCGGACGAGCGCGCGCTGCACGGCCGGGCCTCGCTCGACGACCTCGTACACGTGCGCGTCGACGACCGCCGTGGCGAAGAGCGCGCTCGCGTAGATCAGCTTGGCCCACTTGTAGCCCATGACGTTGTCGGTGACCTGGGTGGGCTCGACGGCGCCGAGCATCCGCGCGAGCTCCTCAAGCCGCGGTGTGATGCGTCCGTCCAGCTCGCCCAGCACGAACGCGCCGCGGCCGCCATGAAGAATGCGGCCAGGCGCCACCCAGTCCGCCGCCCAGTTGACGAGACAGCCGATCGTGCGGTGAGCGCCGACCGCGGCGGCAATCTGCTCTTCGCCGAGGCCGTTCTGGAGCGACACGATGGCGCCGGTCCCCGCCAGCCGGGGCGCCAGCGTGCGCACGGCGTCGGCCGTGTGCTGGCTCTTCACCGCGAGCAGGACCAGCTCGAGGTCACGGCCGAGCCCCGCCGGGGTGACGGCGCGCATCCGCGTCGTCGTCACCACGCCGTCCCGCTCGACGGAGAGGCCGGCCGCATTGATCGCGTCGACGTGAGACGTGGAGCTGTCCACCAGCAGGACATCGTGGCCGGCGCGGGCCAGCGCCGCGCCGGTGGTGCCGCCGATGGCGCCCGCCCCGTATATCGTGATCGGCATTGCGTCCCCGGAGTACCACACGCCCCCGGAGCCGTCAACGTGAGAACGCGTCTCAGCGGTCCGTGTGCCCCAGGCTCTTCCCTGGCGCCACCGCATCCCGGACGGTCTGCTTCAGCTCCTTGATGTCCGGGAATCGCCCGCGCTCACGGCGCGACCAGAGCACCGTCCCGTTGGCGCGAACCTCGAAGATGCCGCCGCTCCCGGGCACGAGCGCCACCTCGCCGAGCTCGGCCTCGAACGTGGTCAGCAGTTCCTGCGCCATCCAGGCGGCCCTGAGCAGCCACCGACACTGCGTGCAGTACTCGATCTCGACGCGCGCCTTCGAGCTCATCGGAGTGACGCGAGTCGACCGCCGTCCGTCCTGCGCGCGCTCAGGGCACCGTGGTGTCAATGGTGTAGCCGCAGACGTTCAGCGCGTTCGGCGGGCCTGTCGGATCCGGACAGAACCGATAGAGGTTGTGGTCCCAGGACGGAACGATGAGGCCGCCGTCGACGATGGTCGGCGGCGCGGCTTTGCCGTTGATCTTCTTTTCCCAGAGCTTCGTCCCGTTGGGATTGATCGCGCGAACGAAGCGATCCTGACCAATGATGTAGATGCGTCCCGCCGCGTCGACGACCGGCGCGTAGCCCTTGACCGTGAATCGGTTCAGCGTGGTTGGCGTGAACGGAAAACCAGACACCTCGTTCCCGGTGAGCGCATCGATGGCATGGAGCTTGCCGTCGTCCGTCGGAACGTACAGTCTGTTGCCATCGGGAGACAGCGCCGCCGAAGACCAGATCTTCGATCCGAGGTCCTTTGCGAACAGAAGCGTCAGATCCGGCTTGAACCCGTAGAATTTCTTGTTCAGACTCCCGACGTAGATGTTGCCGGTCGTCGGGTGGACGAGCGGAGTCGGGCCGCTCATCATGCCGATCTTCGCGCTCTTCTTGAAGATCGTCGCGCTGCCGCCGTTGTCGTCGATCAGGTAGACGAACGTCCCGGCCGCCACGACCAGATGCCCCTCCGAGTTGCCGTTGCCTGCGACGGTATCGGCGAGGGACACCGACGAGAACACCACCGCGTTGAGGGCGGCGGACTTCCAGATGATCGTGCACGCCGGGACACTGCCCGAGACCTGGGTCGAGATCGCGTACACGTTGACCCCGGTCGCCACGTAGACGCGGTCCTTGTACTTGGCCGAGATCGTGGGCGAGTCCTTGATGTCGCCATCGACCGGGACGTAGCGCCTGCAGATCGCCGCTCCGTCGTCGGTGTCCTTCTTCCAGAGCTGGTTGTCACGGCCGCCGACGTAGAGGAACCCGTTCGTGTCGAGGGTCGGCGTCGAGAACGACGCCTCCGCGCCCACGGGTGTCTTCCACAGCAGCGTGCCGTCGGCGCGCACGGCGAACGTGCTGAATCCCGAGCCGAAGATGAACACGCCGTCGAGCGTCGCTGTCGCCTGGCTGTAGATGATGTTGCCGATGCTCGTCGCCGGAAGGAGGTTGTTGGTCGTCGGACCGCTGAAGGGGCTGCGGAACGTGTGCTTGGGATCGTGGCCGTACATGGGCCACTTGGAGTTGAGCAGCGTGGTGTCCGCAGAAGCCGAGGACGCCGCCGCGCCGATCAGCAGCGCTGCCCCGAGGACGAGCGTTTCGAGCATGCGACCTCGAGCCACACGTCCGTTCCGTCCGGCGCGTGCAATCGTTCTCATACGTTCTCCTGGACAACCCGTCGGGCGTGTTCGTTGCCGGGTGGCCATCCGCGGGGAGGCGTCTATCTGGATGAGCCAGCAGAGACCCGCCACTTCATCTCGACGGTGGGAGGAGTCGATACGCTCACCGGCGGCCCCCGCTCACTGCTGCCCTGCGTCTGGCGGACAATGTCGCCGCTTTGTCTGCGTGTCCGCCGTCTACCTGTCCTTCGGTCGTACAACACCGCCGAATCAGGCGTCAAGCGCGAAACGCCAACGCCGCGTGGTCCCGATGGACTCTTTCCGACCTGGCGCGCCATGGGGTCCGCGACCAGTGGGGCAGGATTGCCAGTCTCGGAAAAAGTTTTCCCTGAAGGCGCCCCGGATGCCACTGACTTGCCGGGATTGGCGCGGATCTGGCGGTGCGGCACGGACGTTCAATAGTGGATACGCTCGCCGAGGTATTGTGCTCGACATGCCCACGAGAGAGAGGGCCGAGGACGCCGTCGGGCGCGAGCGCGGCGTTCGGGGATGGTCGGCCGCCGGAACAGCTCCGTGACGCCCGAGCCGATTCCGCCGTTCCCCTGCATCGACGTCCACGTCCATCTGCATCCGGAGCCGCTGGCCCGTGCGATCGAGCGCTGGTTCAGCAACCACGGGTGGGCCGCGGGTCACTCGTTCGATCCACAGGCGGTGGCCGACACGCTGCGCGCTCGCGGCGTGAGCCGTTTCTGCTACTTCTCCTATGCGCACAAGCCCGGCATGTCGCGCTCGCTGAACCGCTGGCTGGCCGCCGAGGCCGCGCGCCTGCCCGGCGCCATCGCGCTCGGCACGCTGCACCCCGACGACCCGGACCTCGACGCCGTGGCCAGAGAGGCCACGGGCGAGCTCGGGCTCCGCGGCTTCAAGTTCCACCACTCGGTGCAGCGGTTCCACGTGGACGACGAGCGGCTATTCGGCGTCTACGAGCGCGCCGAGGCGGCCGGCCACGTCTTCGTGCTCCACGTGGGCACGCTGCCCTACCGCGACCCGTTCACCGGCGTCGCGCGGTTCGCGCGCCTGATGGCCCGCTTCCCTCGCCTACGCGTGTGCGTGGCGCACATGGGCGCGTTCGAGTCGGCGGAGTTCCTCGCGCTCCTTCCGCGCTACCCGCATCTCTACGTGGACACCACGATGGCGCTCTCGCCGCTCGCCACGCCCTACGTCGGCGCCGATCCCTCCGCGATCTCGGACGACGACCTCGTGCGCCATCAGGACCGCGTGCTGTTCGGTTCCGATTTCCCGCTGACCCCGTACGACTACGACGAGGAGCGCCGCTGGGCCTGGACACGTGGGCTCGACGACGCCGTGCGCCGCAAGATCTTCCACGACAACGCGCTGCGCTTCCTCGACCTGGAGTGAGCGAACCCGGCCACACGGCCGTCAGAACACCCGTGTGACGTCGCCCTCAGCGGGCTACTCCGGCTCGGGGGCTACTCGAGCTCGAGGGCCTTGCGCCGCACCCGGTCCAGCGTGTGGATGACGTCGGCGAGCGCGTCCTGAAACTCGGGGCTATCGCGCGGGGGAACTCCCGTCGTGGCGGCCCAGGTGATCAGCCAGGTGCCGATCTCGTACAGCGCGAACGCGCCTTCGGGTGTCGGCGCGGCATCGAAGTCGCGCTTGGCATCGCGGAGGATGCGCTGTCCCTCGACGAAGGTGTCCTGGCTGAGCGCGCCCGCGATGGCCCGCAGGGTGGACAGCGCGGGCATGATCATCCACCGAACCTGCCTCCAAGCGTTCTCGTCCGGCATGGCGGTCTGTCGCCTCCCTTGCCGCAGGCCCTCGGTCGCGCACGTGCGCGCCGGGCGCGGCCGTGATACTCGGTGCGAAACGCGCCGCGGCGCTCTCTCTGGGGCGCCGCTCCGACCCTGCCCCATCTGTCGAAACCGTCGAAACTGCCGAAACCGCCCGGCCGCTCACCACTGGGCAGTTGTCCCGGAACACCGCGATACTCCTTCGCTCGTCGTCCGGCACGCGACCCCTTCACGCGTCACGTGTTCAAGTGCCACTGGCTCGAGGAGTCGCAGCACGCCCGCATGGACCACCTCGAGACGCTCCGCGCCTTCTCGGATGAGGGGCGGGAAGACACGGATGCCGCCATCGACGATCTCATTGCGCTCGTCGTCGCCGTCGATGGCCTGCTCCAGGCCCAGACAGGGCTCGACGTCGACAACTTCGAGCGGTATCTCGGCCGCTCGCTCGGCGCGACCGTAGAGCGCCAGGTGTACGCCGGCGTCCTGGCCGCCAAGCGCTACACGTTCATCGAGAGCGGGGTGACCCACCCCAACTTCCAGGAGCTGTTCCAGATGGTCTCGACGCCCGCCCAGCAGGCCCGGGTCCAGTCCGAGCTGGGGCCCGTCCTGGCGTCCGCCGCCTGACCCGCCCTGCTCGTGTCGAACGCCCTGCCCGGGTCGAGGGCAGGGCGGGCGGCTCGTGCGAGCGGCAGCCGCTCCTCTCGCCGGCGATCTCGACCGACGCCCGGCGCAGCTCACGTTGCGGAAAGGCGGGCGAGCGCGCCGCGGCAACGCTCGACCAGGGGCGCCATGCCGAGTTCGGTGGCTCGGGCGAGCACGTCGCCGTACAGCGCGGCCGCAACGCCACGGTCCGCGCGCGCCTCTACCGCAAGCTCGGCCTGAATCCAGAGCGCCCAGGCCTCGTAGCCGCGCTCGCCGCGCTGGCGACTCAGGTCGAGCGCCTCGTCGGCGCGCCGGCGCGCCTCGTCGAAACGGCCAGCGAGCAGATGCGCGTGCGCGAGCCAGGCGAGCCATTGCGAGTGGCCGAACAGGAAGCCGAGCGCGACCGCGCGGTCGATCGCGCGCTCGAGCAGGCGCTGTCCCTCCGACGCGTGCCCACCGGCTCGTCGGCGAAGAGCGCGGCTCGCTCGATCACGTTGGCCAGCTCGCGCACGTTGCCCGGCCACGTGTGGGCGAGGAGCGCCGCGCGCGCGTCGTCGCCGAGGGTGCGGAGCGGGAGCCCGTAGTCCTCGCACGCGCGCGTGAGGAAGTGCTCCCCCAGCGTCACGACGTCGTGTCCGCGCGCGGAGAGCGGCGGCAGCACGAGCGTGACGACGGCGAGCCGGTGGTAGAGGTCGGCCCGGAAGCGCCCGCGCTCGACGGCGGAAACGAGATCCTCGCTCGTGGCCGCGATGATCGCCGCATCGACCGGCTCGCTGCGCGTGCTCCCGAGCCGTCGGACCGCCCGCTCCTCGATGACCTTGAGGAGCTTCGACTGAAGGGCGAGCGGGAGCAGGCCGATCTCGTCGAGGAAGACGCTGCCGCCGCGCGCGGCCTGGAAGAGTCCCGCCTTGGCCTGGCGCGCGTCGGTGAACGCGCCGCGCTCGAAGCCGAACAGCTCCGCCTCGAGCAGCGTGCCGGGGATCGCCGCGCAATTCACGTCCACGAAGGGGCCGCTGGCCCGACCGCCCGCGCGGTGAATGGCGTCGGCGAGCAAGCCCTTCCCTGTTCCGGTCTCGCCGAGGATCAGAACCGGCGGCGGCCGCCGCGTCGGACCCTGGCTGGAGCGCAAGAGGCGCTCGGCCTGCTCGCGCACGGCGGCGATCGCCGGACTCTGCCCGAGCAACCGGGAGACGATCGGCATGCACGCATCCTACCCGAGACGCGGGCGGGGGCGGTGCCCGGACGCCACCCCATTCCGAGCTATGGGTCGATCGCGCGGCGATCGTGAGGCGAGATCAGCAGGTCGGGTGGTCCTGGCTCGACGTGTTCCGGGCACGATTCCGAGCGCGCACCGCGAGGATCGTGGCCGCGAGGCGCTCGATGCGCCGTGCCTTCAGCGCCGCCTGCATGCGTGTCTCGAAGGAAGGATCGTGCGCCAGTTTGTCATCGAGCCATCGGATGAACGCATCCTTCTCCATCGTCACTCCTCCGATCGTGGGGACGCTCGGTGCCGGGCCTGCGTCATCGGCTCGCTCTGATGGTCCCGTCCTCCTGTTGCACGCGGAGTTTCATCGCTCTTCGCTTCGATGTCGGAGCGAGACGGCAGCTCTCGCCGGGCGTGTCGTCTCGTCGGGCCTGACGCCACCCTCGAGGGTATCGGGCGGCGTCTCGTCCGGGTAGTGGACCTTGGTCCATGGACGCGGTCCCTCCGAGACGCTTCACCTCTGACCTCAGCCTGGCTCGCTAGCCCACCCGATCTCGCTCAGCCCCGGGAGGTTCGATCTTCGGACCAGACGAGACGGCCCGGCCGATCGCATCGAGGAGGGCGCTCCTGTCGAAGGGTTTGGACAGGTATGCGGCGGCGCCCGATTGCCTGACGCGGTCACGCGTCGCGGGATCGTCATGAGCCGTGATGAAGATGACGGGAATGGCAGCCCATCCCGAGGCCAGTCGTTCCTTCAGCTCGAATCCGCTCATTCCGTCCATATGGATGTCCAGGACCAGGCACGCGGCCCGGCCCGCTTGCGCCGAGTCGAGAAACTCTTCGGCCGATGCGAACGTCTCGACGTCGTAGCCGAGAGATTTGACGAGCCGACGGAGCGCCCGACGGACGGAGCGATCGTCGTCCACGATGGAGATGAGCGGTGCGGTGAAGGGCATGACGTGGCAGAGTCAACTCTGCCGTGGGCCGGGCCTGCCGCGGTAGTGGACCTTGGTCCAGTCTCGTCGGGCCGTACGATACGTGCCCGGGTCGGATCACCGCCTCGGCGAGATCGCCTCCTGTGTCCTTGACGGCCCCACGCGACCAGCCGCGCAAAACGGGCGCCTAGTGGACCAAGGTCCACTACCGATGTTCGCAATGAGCCGCTAGCCTCGCCGTGGGTTGTCCGAGGAGCGAACGTTCCCAAGGAGGCGTCGCATGCAAGCACCCGTGTGGATCAAAC
>Ga0187894_10002606_pt1 | contig 21370 bp, 21 predicted proteins | sample GBC1701081metaG_FD_136650 | JGI IMG/M metagenome (GOLD analysis project Ga0187894, IMG submission 136650) | White microbial mat communities from a lava cave in the Kipuka Kanohina Cave System on the Island of Hawaii, USA - GBC170108-1 metaG ...
GCCGAAGAATTCGTCCTTCTTGCGCTGGCCGGCCGGGAACTGCGCCTCGCCGAGCTTCGCGTCGCCGCCGCCGACGAGCGCGAAGGCGAACTTGTCGCGGTACATGTAGTAGCCGCCGGCGATTTCGAACCGCACCTCGATGGCGGTCGGGTCGAGCGCGCGCGCGGAGAGCCGGAAGGCCTTTTCGGGCTCGAGCAGGTCGTCGGCCCCCGCCGCCCAGACCGGAGCAACGAGGAGCGCGAGGAGGAGGGCGAGGATGCGCGGCATCGGTTCAGGCCGGGGCCCGCGTCTCCGCCTCGACCCACGCGAGGTACGCCGGCAGCCCGCCCGCGAGTGGGACCGCGATGATCTCCGGAAGTTCGTAGGGGTGCAGCTCCCGGATCACCCGCTCGAGGAGATCGTACCGGTCGCGCGTGGTCTTGGCGAAGACCGGGTGCTCCTCCGCGGTCTCGATCGCGCCCTGCCAGCGATAGACCGAGCGGCACGGCGCGAGCACGTTCACGCACGCCGCCGCGCGCCGCTCGACGAGCGCCTTCGCCAGCGCCTCGGCGGAGGCGCGGTCGGGGAGGTTGCTGATCACGAGCAGGGTGTCGTTCGCCATGGCTCCCCTTCACGCGGCCGCGACCGTGCCGCGCGGCACGCCGTCGAACACGGTCGGATAGCGGAGCGCGATCCCGAGCCCGTCCTTCAGCCGCCGGTTCACGAGCCGCCGCGACTCGCGCAGGAACGAGAGGAGCGCGGGCGGGAGCAGGCGCTCGGCCTCCGCGCGCGCGATGCGCGGCGGCCGCGGGAGGCCGTGGCGGTCGGCGACGAGGTCGAACCAGTCGCCCATCCTGAGCTCGCTGTCGTCGGACGCGTTGAAGACCCCGGCCGGCGCGTCGGGCGCGAGCGCGCGCACGCAGATCGCCGCGAGATCGTCGGCGTGCACGTGGTTGGTGTAGCCGTCGTCCTCCGCGCGCAGCACCGGCGTTCCCTTGCGCAGCCGCTCGAGCGGCAGCCGGTCGGCGGCGTAGATCCCGGGGACGCGGAGAATCGTGATCTTCACGCCCCGCTCGCGCCCCCAGTCGGCGAGCGCGCGCTCGGCATCGACGCGCCGGCGGGCGCGGTCGCTCTGCGGCGCGACCGCGCGCGCTTCGTCCACCCACGCGCCGCCGCAGTCGCCGTAGACGCCGCTCGTGCTGAGGTACACCACCCTGCGTGGTACCATCGCCGCGCCCGAGAGCGCCGCGATCAGATGGTGCGTGCGCTCGTCGCGATCGGCGGTGTCGGCGGGCGGCGCGGTGTGCAGGACGGCATCGGCGCTCCCGGCGAGCGGCGCGAGCGAGCCGGGACGATCGAGGTCGCCGGCGATCGTCGCGACGCCGAGCCCCGCCCGATCGCCGCGGACGAGCGCGGTGACGGCGTAGCGCACGGCGAGGCCGGGCAGGGCGCGCCGGGCGACGTCGCCCGGGCCGACGATCAACAACCGTTCCATCCGCTCCATGGGTGCGATTCTAACGCCCGCCTCCGCATGACCCGGCAGGTCACCGTCAGCCCGAGCGGCAGCGTCTTCGCCGTGCCCGAGGGCGACACCATCCTCGCCGCCGGGCTGAACGCCGGCTTCCACCTGCCCTACGGCTGCCGCAACGGCGCGTGCGGCTCGTGCAAGGGCAAGCTCCTCGCGGGCGAGATCGACTACGGCAAGTACCAGCACACCGCGCTCTCCGCCGACGAGCGCGCGGCCGGCTACGCGCTCTTCTGCGTCGCGAAGCCGCTCTCCGACGTCACGATCGAGAGCCGCGAGATCGGCGCGGTCAAGGACATCGTCGTAAAGAAGCTGCCGTGCCGGGTGCACCGGCTCGAGCGTGTGACCGACGACGTCATGATCCTCCACCTCAAGCTGCCGGCGAACGAGCGGCTGCAGTTCCTCGCCGGGCAGTACATCGAGTTCCTCCTCAAGGACGGCGCGCGGCGCAGCTTCTCGATGGCCAACCCGCCGCACGACGACGAGTTCCTCCAGCTCCACGTGCGGCACGTGCCCGGCGGCTCTTTCACCGACCACGTGTTCGGGACGATGAAGGAGCGCGACATCCTGCGGTTCGAGGGCCCGCTCGGGTCGTTCTTCCTGCACGAAAGCGGGAAGCCGATCGTGTTCGTCGCGAGCGGCACCGGGTTCGCGCCGATCAAGGCGATCATCGAGTCGGCGCTCAAGCACGAGGTCGGACGGCCGATGACGCTCTACTGGGGCGCGCGCCGGCCGCAGGACCTCTACCTCGACGGGCTGGCGCGCAAGTGGGCGGAAGAGTGGCCGGCGCTGTTCGAGTACGTGCCGGTCGTCTCGGAGGCGACGCCCGCGGACGAGTGGTCGGGGCGGACGGGCTTCGTGCACCGCGCGGTGATGGAGGATTTCTCCGACCTGTCCGACGTCCAGGTCTACGCCTGCGGCGTGCCGATCATGGTCGAGTCGGCGCGGCGCGACTTCACCCACGAGCGCGCGCTGCCGATCGACGAGTTCTTCGCCGATTCGTTCACCACCCAGGCGGATCTCGCCCGCGGGTGAGCCCGGCGAACCGCGGAGGGAGCCGATGACCGATCACGCCGCCGACGTCACCCGGGCGCGGTTCGCCGCCGACCTCGTCTGCGCCTTCCACGTGCTCGATCTCGACGGCCAGGGCAGCGGCCTCGGCGGCCACGTGACCGCGCGCGTGCCCGGCACCGAGACCTTTCTCTGCCACGGCTTCGGCCTCGCCTTCGACGAGGTCGGCCAGGACGACCTGCTGCACGTGACCTTCGGCCTGGAACGGCTCGCCGGCCGCGGCAAGGTGAACCCGACCCTCACGTTCCACAGCGCGCTCTACCGCGCGCGCCCCGACGTGGGCTGCGTGGTGCACACGCACGCCGACCACCTCGTCGCGCTGACCGCGGCCGGCGCGCGCTTCGAGCCCGTGACGCAGCTCGCCGCGATCCTGCACGAGGATTGGGCGTTCCTCGACGAGTACGACGGGCTCGTGCTCGACGCCGCCGAGGGCGATTCGCTCGCGCGCGCGCTGGGAGCCCGGCGCGCGCTGATCCTGAAGAACCACGGCCTGATCTCGGTCGGCAGCTCGATCGGGCAGGCGGTCATCGGCGCGGTGGTGATGGAGGCCTGCGCCCGCGTCCAGCTCGAGGCGATGCGCGGCGGCCCGGTGAGCGCGCTGCCCGCCGCGGGGGCCGCCGCGGCGAAACGGTTCCTGAACAGCGACGCGAACACGCTCGATCGCTGGAACATGCTCAAGCGGCGCGCCCACCGGGCGCGCCCGGACCGGATCCCGGCGTCGCTCGTTGCCGACGCCCGGGCAACCTAGAACGAGGAGGAAGCCATGCCCGTCATCCGCAGCCTGGTCGCGCTCGCCGCCGTCGCCGTGCTGGCGTCGCCGGCGTCCGCGCAGGACTGGCCGGCGAAGCCGATCCGCGTGATCGTCCCGTACGCCCCCGGCGGGACCGATCAGCAGATCCGGGCGATGGCGCCGACTCTGCAGAAGATCCTCGGCCAGCCGCTCGTCGTCGAGAACAAGGCCGGCGGCGGCGCCGCGATCGGCGCCGCGTTCGTCAAGGACGCCGCGCCGGACGGCTACACGCTGCTCTACACCGGCAACGGCGCGCTCACCGTCGTCACTCACATGCGCAAGCAGAACTACTCGCTCGACGACTTCGTGGCGATCGGCAACGTGACCGGCACGCCGTTCGTGGTCGCGGCGCGGCCCGGCGCGCCGTTCAAGACGATCAGGGAGATGGTCGCCTACGCGAAGGCGAACCCCGACAAGGCCACCTACGGCTCGGCCGGGCAGGGCACCACGACGCACATGACGGGCGAAGCGCTCGCGGCCGCCGCCGGCATCAAGATCGTCCACGTGCCCTACCAGGGCATCGGGCCGGCGGTGACCTCGATCCTCGGCGGCAACGTCGACATGGTGATCGGCCTGCCGAGCGCGATCATGCCGCAGGTCGCCGCGGGCAAGCTCGTGCCGCTCGCCTCGACCGGGCCGGAGCGGATCGACTTCCTCAAGGACATGCCGACCCTGCGCGAGTCGGGCATCGACGTGATCGACGTGACGAAGTTCGGGATGCTCGCGCCGAAAGGCACGCCGCCGGCGGTCGCGGCGAAGCTCACCGCCGCCCTGCGCGAGGCGGCGCAGACCCCGGAGTTCGTCGAGCTGATGCGCAAGACCTACAACAGCATCATGTTCATGGACCCGGCGCAGTTTCGCAGCGTCCTGCAGACCGAGGACAAGTACTTCAAGTCGCTCATCGACCGGCTCGGGCTGCAGGAGAAGGGCTAGCCGGCGAGCGTCTCCGGCGGGACGAACCCGCGCCAGTGGTCGGGCCGGAGCGGCTGCGCGCCGAACGTCCCGATGCGGTCGGCGGTGACGCCGACGAGCGAGGCCGCGGTTGCGCCGCGTGCGGCGAGATAGCGCTCGAGCTCGACGATCGCCTCGCGCAGCACGCCGAACCCGCCGGTCATCACCGCCGTGCACAGCTCCGCTGCGGTCGCGCCGGCGAGCATCATGCGCGCGACGTCGAGGCCACTCCGCGCGCCGTTCGTCCCGAGCAGGGGAAAGCCCGCGCCGAGCTGGCGGCGGCTCCGCGCGAGCCAGTAGCACGCGAGCGGCAGCGCCCAGCGCCCGCCGTAGCCGAGGTTGGTCCCGAGCAGCGGCGCGTGACTGTCGAGGTCGGGCAGGAGCCCGAGCGAGCGGCCGATCATCACCACCGCTTGCGCGCCGCCCTCTCGCGCGGCCGCCGCGAGGGCGGCGACGTTCTCGCTCTGCCCGGTGAGCTTCACCCATACCGGGATGCGCACGGCGCCGCAGACCGCGCGCACCTGCTCGCGCACCCGTTCGGCCGCGCGTTCGGTGACGATCGCACCGCCCGCGGCTTCCTCGCCGTAGGGCGCGCCGACGTTGAACTCGAGCAGGCGGATGCCGGCGGCCTCGACCCCGCGCGCGATCGCCGCCGCCTCGCCGAGGTCGGCGAGGATGATGCTCGCGGCGACGTACGCGTCCTGCGCGCGCGCCTCGCGGTCGAGCGCCGCGACGCTAGTGATCCACTCGCCGGTGGCGAGCGGCTGCAGCCCGGAGCGGCAGAGCAGGTTCGCGTCGCGCCAGCCGGCGCCCGCCCACGGCTCGCGCCGCCAGTCCGGCGCGAGCAGCGCGTAGTCGGTGCGGGCGAGCTGCTCGCGCGCGGCCTCGGTCTCGTTCACCGACTTCGCGACCACGACCGCGGCGCCGGCCGCGAGGCCCGCGCGGATGCCGGCGGCGGTCAGCACGTGCTCCCCCGCCGCGCAGATCACCGGGTTCTTCAGGCGCAGGCTTCCGACCGTCACTGCGAGATCGACGCTCATCGCTTGCTCCGTTCGCGCGGTTCGCGGCGATTGTAGCGAGCCGCCCGGCCATCCTACCGGCGTACTAGACGCTCGGAGCGATTCCCGCGGCGCTGCGCGCGGGCTACGCTGCCGGCGTCATGAGGGGATGCCGCAGGGGGGAAAGCCTATGAACGAGCTCTCGTTCTGGTCGCTGTTCGCGGTCTGCGCGCTCGCCACCTGGCGGGTCGCCCACCTCGTCGCCCGCGAGGACGGGCCCGCCGACCTCGTCTTCCGGCTGCGGCTCGCCGCCGGCAGGACGCTCGTCGGGCGGGCGATGGACTGCTTCCACTGCGTCGCCCTCTGGGCCGCCGCGCCCCTCGCGCTCGTCGTGGCCGATTCCGCGGCGACCTGGCTCGCCGCCTGGCTCGGGCTCGCCGGCGCGGCCTCGCTCGCCGACCGGATCGTCCCGTCGCGCGAACCATCTGCCCTGGGAGAACCGGACCATGAGCTGCTGCGGACGCAGGCGGGCGGCGATCGCCCGCACGGCATCACCGGAATCTGACATGCGCCGCGCGCCGCCGCTGCGCCAGGTCGTGCTGCGGTACCTCGGCTCGGCCCGGGTCACCTACATCGGCGCCGCGACCAAGCGCGTCTATGCGTTCGCCGCGCCGGGCGCGAGCGCGGTCGTCGACGCGCGCGACGCCGCCGGGCTGATCGCGCTCGGCCTGTTCCGCTGGGTCGGCTGAGCCGGCACCTGCTACCTTCGGGGCGGTGACCGCCCCGCACGCGACCGAGACGCTGCTCGCGGCGCCCATCGCCCCGACGATCGCCCGGCTCGCCCTGCCCGGGGTCGTGCTCGTGGCGTTCCAGATCGCGGTGAGCGTGGGCGACACGATCTTCGTCGGCCAGCTCGGCACCGGCCCGCTCGCCGGCCTCGCCCTCGTTTTCCCGCTGGTGATGCTGCTGCAGATGGCTTCCGCCGGAGCCATGGGCGGCGGTGTCTCGTCGTCGATCGCCCGCGCGCTCGGCGCCGGGCGGCCGGCGGCTGCCCGCCGCCTCGCGGTGCACGCGGTCGTGATCGCCGCGGCGTCCGGGCTCGCGTTCACCGCGCTGATGCTCGCCGGCGGACCGGCGATCTATCGCCTCCTCGGCGGCACGGGCGGGCCGCTCGCCGGCGCGCTCGCCTATTCCAACATCCTCTTCGGCGGCGCGATCGCGGTGTGGCTCGCGAACACGTTCGCGAGCGTCCTGCGCGGCACCGGCAACATGCTCGTGCCGGCGGTTGCGCTCTCGCTCGCCGCGACCCTGCACGTGCCGCTGAGCGGCGCGCTGGTGCTCGGCCTCGGGCCGTTCCCGCGCCTCGGCATCGCCGGCGCGGCGATCGCCTACGTGGCGGGCTTCACCTTCGCCGCGGCGATCATGCTCGCCTGGCTCCTGCGGCCCTCGAGCAGCCTGCGGCCGACTCGCGGCGACCTCGGCTTCGAGCGGGCGCTCTTCGCCGACATCCTGCGGGTCGGCGCGCTGTCGGTGGTGTCCGCGGTGCAGACGGTGCTCACCGCGGTGATCGTGACCGGCCTCGTCGCCGGCTTCGGCGCCGCGGCGCTCGCCGGGTACGGCGTCGGGGTCCGGCTCGAGCTGCTGCAGGTCCCGCTCGTGTTCGCCATCGGCCAGGCGATGGTCGCGCTGATCGGGACCAGCATCGGCGCCGGGCGCGCGACGCACGCGAAGCGCATCGCGTTCACCGGCGCGGCGATGGCCGCCGCGGTCTGCCTCGCGATCGGGCTGACGGTCGCGATCTTCCCGGACGCCTGGATCGGCCTCTTCTCTGACGACCCTGCGGTGCGCGCCGCGGGCGCGAGCTATCTCCGCATCGCCGGGCCGTTCTACCCGCTCTTCGGCGTCGGCATGGCGCTCTACTTCGCGTCGCAGGGCGCGGGCCGCGTGCTGCTGCCGGTGCTGGCGGGCACCGCGCGCCTCTTCGTCGTGGTGGCCGGCGGGATCACCGCCGCGAGCCTCGGCGCGCCGCTCGTCTGGCTGTTCGCGCTGATCGCGCTCGGGCTCGCGGTCTACGGCGGGCTGTCGGCGTGGTTCGTGGCGCGGACGGTTTGGGGGCGAGCCTGAACGAATGAATATCGTAAGAAAATTCATTCATACATAGCTCGTATTCTCTCGTATACCTATGACTATTAGGAATTAATTGTGTAATATTCTATTCAGAATTTATTCACGCAGAATTTGCTCACGCAGAATTTATTCACGAGTTGGTCGTTCTCATGCCGGATCGCCTGGACGATCTCCGCGCGGCGTTGCGACGCTCGGGGGTGACGACCGCTGCCGGCCTGCGCGTTGCGCTGGGCGTGAGCCAGCCGACGCTGTCCCGGCTGCTCGCCGGCCTGCAGAGTTCCCTCGTGCGGTTCGGCCGCACCCGTCGTGCCCGCTACGCGCTCGCCCGATCGGTGCGCGGGCTGCCGACGGCGCTTCCGCTCTACCGGATCCGCCCGGACGGCCGCGGCGAACGGGCCGGCGTGCTGCGCGCGCTCGAGCCCGAGGGGTTCGCGCTCGCCGGCCGCCCCGACGATTTCTGGCCGCTCCCGGGCGAGATGGCGGAAGGCCGGTTCGAAGGTCTGCCCTACTTTCTCTTCGACGCCCGGCCGCAGGGATTTCTCGGCCGGGCGCTCGCGAAGCGGCGCGCGCCGGAGCTCAACGTGCCGGACGATCCGTCGCGCTGGAGCGACGACGACATCGTGCTCGTGCTGGTGCTCGCCGGCGAGGACCTGCCGGGGGATCTCGTGCTCGGCGAGCCTGCGTACGAGCGGCTGCTGCGCCGGATGTCGCAACCGAAGGTCGGGCTCGCCGATGCGGACCTTGCGCAGGCCTACCCGCGTCTCGCGCGGGAGGCGCTCGAAGAAGGCGTGGCGACTTCCTCCGCGGGCGGCGAGTTCCCGAAGTTCACCGCCACGCGCAGCCTGCCGGACGGCCCGCGCGAGGTGATCGTCAAGTTCGCCGCGGAAGGCCGGTGGTCCGACCTGCTCGTCGCCGAATCGGTGGCCGCCGCGACCCTTTCCGCGCACCTCGATCGGGCCGCGCCCTGCCGCATCCACCGGTTCGACGGCCGGACGTATCTCGAGGTCGAGCGGTTCGATCGCGCCGGCGCGTGGGGCCGCGCGCCGGCGTGCACACTCGCCGCCGTCGATCCCGCGCTGCTCGGACTGGGCGACGCCCGCTGGGACCGGGCCGCACGGGCGCTCGCCGACGACGGCTTCGTCGGCGACGCCGCCCGCGATCGGATCCTCGAGCGCTGGTGCTTCGGCAATCTCATCGCCAACAGCGACATGCACGCCGGAAACCTGGCGTTTCATCCGGTCGCCGGCAGGCTCGCCCTCACGCCGTCGTACGACATGCTGCCGATGCGCTACGCCCCCGGCCGCGGTGACGAGCTGCCGGCGCCGGCGTTCGACCCGATGCTGCCTTTGCCCGGACTCGAGCACGCGTGGCGAGCGGCTGCGTCGGCGGCGGTCGGCTTCTGGGAAGACTGCGGCCGGCACGAGCTGATCTCGGCCGGGTTCCGCGAGACCTCCCGGCGCAACGCCGAGCGCGTCGCGGCGCTGCGCGAGCGCGTCGGCCGCTGACGCGATTCAGTCCGCCTCACCCCCGAGATACGCCTCGATCACCCTCGGATCGTGCGCGAGCCGGGCGGCCGGCCCGGCGAGCGCGATCGTGCCGCTCTCCATCACGTAGGCGCGGCCGGCGAGCCGCAGCGCCGCCCGCGCGTTCTGCTCCACCAGCAGGCAGGTCACGCCGCCGGCGTTGATCTCCTGGATCACCTCGAAGATGAGCTGCACCACGATCGGTGCGAGCCCCATGCTCGGCTCGTCGAGCAGCAGGAGCTTCGGCCGCGACATGATCGCGCGGCCGATCGCGAGCATCTGCTGCTCGCCGCCCGAGAGCGTGCCGCCGGTCTGCGCGCGGCGCTCGCGCAGGCGCGGGAAGAGCCCGAACACCCGCTCGCGGTCGGCGCCGACGCCGGCGTCCGCGCGGGCGTAGGCGCCAAGCGTGAGGTTCTCCTCGACGGTGAGCTGCGGAAACACGCCGCGTCCTTCCGGCACCAGCACCAGCCCCGCCCGCGCGCGCTGGTGGGCGCGCTGGCCGGCGAGGTCCCGGCCGGCGTACCGCACTGCGCCCGGCGCCGAGGAGATCATTCCGGAGATCGCGCGGAGCGTGGAGGATTTGCCGGCGCCGTTGGCGCCGATCAGGCACACGAGCTCGCCTTCGCCGACGGCGAGGTCGATGCCCTTCACCGCGCGGATGCCGCCGTAGCGGACTTCCAGCCCCTTGACCTCCAGCAGGTTCATGCGGCGTGCGCGGTGCCGAGGTAGGCCTCGATCACCTTCGGGTCGCGCTGGACCTCGGCGGGCAGGCCCTCGGCGATCCGCTCGCCGTGGTCGAGCACGAGCACGCGGTCGCAGACGCCCATCACCAGCCGCACGTCGTGCTCGATGAGGAGGATCGTGACCCCGTCGCGGCGGATCGATTCGAGCAGGCCCTTGAGCGCGCGCGTCTCGGAGGCGTTCATGCCCGCCGCCGGCTCGTCGAGCGCGAGCAGCTTGGGCTCGGTCGCGAGCGCGCGCGCGATCTCGAGCCGCCGCTGGTCGCCGTAGGGGAGGCTGCCGGCGGGGTCGTTCGCGCGATCGGCGATGCCGACGTAGCCGAGGAGCTCGGCCGCGCGCCGCTCGATCGCGCGCTCTTCGGCCACCGCGGCGCGGTGGCGCACGATCGCGCCGACCACGCCGGTGTGCGTGCGCACGTGGCGGCCGATCATCACGTTCTCGAGCGCCGACAGGTTGGCGAAGAGGCGGATGTTCTGGAACGTGCGGGCGATGCCGCGCGCGGTGACCTGGTGCGGTTTCAGCCCGGCGAGCGACCGGCCGTCGAACGTGAACGCGCCGGCGTCGGGCGCGTAGATGCCGGTGAAGAGGTTGAAGAGCGTGGTCTTGCCCGCGCCGTTCGGGCCGATCAGCCCGTAGATCGCGCCGCGCTCGATCGCGAAGCTGACCGCGGCGAGCGCCTGGATGCCGCCGAAGCGCTTCGAGATCCGGTCGGCGGCGGCGAGCGTCATGCGACGGTGCCGTCGTTGCGCGCCGCGAGCTCGCGCCGGCGCACCGCCGAGGGCCACAGCCCGCCCGGGCGGAGGATCATGATCAGCACCAGCGCGAGGCCGAAGATCAGCATCCGGATCACCTCGGGCTCGACCAGCATGCGCCCGAAGAGCTGGCGCTGCAGCGGCTCGACGGTGAAGCGCAGGACCTCCGGCACGAACGAGAGCAGCAGCGCGCCGAGGATCACGCCCCAGATGTTGCCCATGCCGCCGAGCACGACCATCGCGAGCACCATCACCGACTCGACGAGCACGAAGCTCTCCGGGCTGATGAACTGCTGGATCGCCGAGAACATGCCGCCGGCGACGCCGCCGAAGCAGGCGCCCATGGCGAAGGCGAGGAGCTTCACGCTGGTGGTGTTGATGCCCATCGCGCGCGCGGCGACCTCGTCCTCGCGGACGGCCTCCCACGCGCGGCCGATGCGCGAGTTCTGGAGCCGCACGTTGATGAAGATCACGACGATCACCATCAGGAGCAGCAGGTAGTAGTACTTGATCGGGCCGGTGAACGCGATCCCGGCCACGGTGTCGGTGACGCCGAAGCTCACCCCGTCGATCTTCACCGGGTCGATGCGCGCGATGCCGCGCGGGCCGTTGGTGATGTTGAACGGCTGGTCGAGATTGTTGAGGAAGATGCGGATGATCTCGCCGAAGCCGAGCGTGACGATCGCGAGGTAGTCGCCGCGCAGTTTGAGCGTCGGCGCGCCGAGCAGCACCCCGAAGAGCGCGGCGACCGCGGCGCCGATCGGCAGGATCGCCCAGAACGGCCAGTGCAGGTTGAAGTGCGGCGAAGCGAGCAGGGCGTAGACATAGGCGCCGACGGCGTAGAACGCGATGTAGCCGAGGTCGAGCAGGCCGGCGAAGCCGACGACGATGTTGAGGCCGAGCGCGAGGAAGATGTAGAGGATCGCGAAGTTGGTGATCCGGACCCAGGTGGTGCCGACGTTCGCGGTCAGTACGAACGGCAGCACGGCGAGCGCGATCGTGACGAGCGTGATCCCGACGAACAGCGCCGCGGGATGCTTCTTCCAGCGCGCCAGCGTTTCGTCCATCATGCGCGGTCGCCCACCCGCTCGCCGAGCAGCCCCTGCGGGCGGAACACGAGCACCAGGATCAGCACGATGAACGCGAACACGTCCTGGTAGTTCGAGCCGAAGACGTTGCCGGTGAGATCGCCGATGTAGCCGGCGCCGAGCGCCTCGACCACGCCGAGGAGGAGCCCGCCGAGCATCGCGCCGGGGAGGTTGCCGATGCCGCCGAGCACCGCGGCGCAGAAGGCCTTGAGCCCGAGCGGCGCGCCCATCGTGTAGTGCGCGATGCCGTAGTAGCTCGCGACCATCACCCCTGCCACCGCCGCCATCGCCGCGCCGATCACGAACGTCGCCGCGATGATGCGGTTCGAGTCGATGCCCATCAGCCCGGCGACCGGCGCGTTCTGCGCGGTGGCGCGCATCGCCGCGCCGAGCTTCGTGCGGTACACCATGAACGCGAGCGCGGCCATCATCGCCGTCGAAATGACGAGGATCCCGATCTGCACGTTGGTGATCGTCGCTCCGGCGACGTCGTAGGACACGGTCTTGATGACCTGCGGGAAGGCGAGCGGGTTGCGGCTCCAGATCATCATCGCGACGTGCTGGAGGATGATCGAGATGCCGATCGCGGTGATCAGCGGCGCGAGGCGGGGGGCGCCGCGCAGCGGGCGGTATGCGATCCGTTCCATCGCGTAGCCGAGGATCATGCAGACCGGGATCGCGCACCCGGCCGCGATCAGCACGATGAGGAGCGGGGGCAGCCCGGTCGGCGCGAGCGTCACGATCAGGCTGAACGCGACCATCGCGCCGATCATCACCACCTCGCCGTGGGCGAAGTTGATGAGCTGGATGATGCCGTAGACCATCGTGTAGCCGAGCGCGACGACGGCGTACACCGCCCCGAGCGTCAGGCCGTTGATGATCTGCTGGATGAAGATGTCCAAGCCGCTCCCCTCCGCCGGGACCGGGGGGAAGGTAACACGGACGCCCGGGCGCGAACGAAAGCGCGCGGACGAGAGCGCGCGGACGAAGAAAAAGCCGGCGGAGCCGGCCTTTTCGTTCGCCCTTTTCTTGCCCTGGGCCGGATCCCGGCGTACGCCGGGGTGACCGCGCTACCGCGCGATCACTTCTTCGCGGCGTCCATCGCCTTCGCCGCCGAGTCGACCGCGGCCTTCGCGGCGTCGCCCGCGGCGGTGACCGCGCCGGTCAGCATCTGCAGGAACTCGTTGTAGGCGATCGTCTTGCCGCCCTTCACGATCGCGGTCGGCTCGAGCTTGCCGCCCTTCATCACGAACATCGTGATCTCGGCGTCCTTGCGGTCGCCCTTGTCGTCGAAGGCGATCGGGCCGGTCGCGCCGCCGTAGGCGATCTTCTGCAGCTCGGGCAGGTACTTCGCCGGGTCGGGCGAGTTGGCCTTCTTCATCGCCTCGATGATCAGGTTCGCGGCGTCGTAGGTGAACGGCGCGTAGATGATCGGGTCGGCGTTGAACTTCGCCTTGTAGGCCTCGAGGAACTTCTTGCTCGCCGCCTGCGGCGGGATGCCGGCCTGCGAGCAGATCAGCCCTTCGGCCGCGGCGTCGCTCGCGAGCTTGCGCATCTCGTCGGTGCAGGCGCCGTCGCCGAACGCGAACACCGCCTTGATGCCGAGCTCGCGGCCCTGCTTGAGCAGCGGCCCGCCGGTCGCGTCCATGCCGCCGTAGAACACCGCGTCGGGACTGCGGCCCTTGAGCTTGGTGAGCACCGGCTTCCAGTCGGTCGTCTTGTCGGTGCCCTTCTCGCGCGCGAGCACCTTCACGCCCGCCGCCTTGAGCGTCTTCTCGACTTCGTCGGCGAGGCCGGCGCCGTAGGCGGTCGCGTCGTCGATCACCGCGACGGTCTTCGGCTTCGCCGTGGCGGCGAGGTAGTTCGCGATCGCCGGACCCTGCTGGTCGTCGCGGCCGACGACGCGGAACTGCTGCTTGAAGCCCTGCTCGGTCAGCTTCGGATTGGTCGCCGAGCCGGAGATCACCGGGATGCCGGCCTGGTTGTAGATCGGCGAGGCCGGGATCGAGGTGCCCGAGTTGAGGTGGCCGACGACGCCGGCGACCTTCGCGTCGACGAGCTTCTGCGCCACCGTCGCGCCGACCTTCGGATCGGCCTGGTCGTCCTCGGCGACGAGCACGAACTTCACTTCCTTGCCGTCGATCTTGATCTTCGCGTCGTTCGCCTGCTCGATCGCGAGGCGCGCGCCGTTCTCGTTGTCCTTGCCGAGGTGGGCGATGCCGCCGGTGAGCGGCCCGACGTGGCCGATCATCACGGTCATGCCGGGCGGCGGCGGCGGCGCCGCAGGGGCGGCGGCCTTCGGCGCCTCGGCGGCTTTCTTGGGCTCTTCCTGGCCGCACGCGGCGACGCCGAGCGCCACGGCGACAGCGAGTGCGAGCGGTGCGATTCGGGTGTTCATGTTGTCCTCCGGACTGGTCTTGACGGGGTGGGGTGAAGCGGGCCGAAATTATCCCGACAGGCCCAAGACCTTGTCAAAATTTTGTTTTTCTTCCCCCGGGGAACTCGGCAGGTCGCGCGCCCCGGAGGCGTCCCATCAGGGTGCGGCGCCGGGGCGTCGCCGGTCTGCGACGCCCCGCGCGCGGATTGAGCGGCGGCTTGCCGCCGCTCCAATCCGCGCAGTTACTGCGGCGCTCTCAGCGCCGCAATAACCTATTTCTGCGACAGGATCCACTTCACCATCGTGTTGATGTCGCCGTCCGGGACCGCCGCGTTCGGCGGCATCGGAATCTGCCCCCACGCCCCGACCCCGCCTTTCTTGACCTTCTCCGCGAGCGTCTTCTCGGCGCCGGCCTGGCCGCGGTACTTCGCCGCGACCTCCTTGTACGACGGTCCCACGAGCTTCTTGTCGACCGTGTGGCACGAGAGACAAGCGTACTTCTTGAGCAGGTCGTCGACGTTCTGCGCGCGCGCGGGCGTCGCGGCAAGGGCGGCCAGCGCGGCCGCTGCGACGACCGGTGCAACGACCGGTGCGAAACCCGGAAAAAATGCCTTCATACGTTCTCCTGATGGACGAAACCCCGTGGCGGAGCCGCGATGCTACTTGCTACCGGGATCCGGCGCCGCCGAGCAGCGCGCGCAACGCCTCGATCCGCGCGACCGGCCCGAGGCAAGTAACGCCCCGGCACACGTACGCGTTGACCCCGCCCGGGGCGGCCGGCTTGTCCAGGGCGGCGGGCAGGGCCCCTGCGGCGGCGTCGATTCCGAGCAGCACGGCGTGAGGCCGAAATTCGGGCGCGAGCGAGCGCAGCCACGGCCGCAGCTCCGGCACGGCGCCGCGGAGCACGACCACCGACGGCGGCGCGAGGCATTCCTCGAGCGCGATCGCGAGCGCGCCGAATCCGCCGGGGTAGCGCTGCATCGCCGGATAGAACGCCGCGACCGCTCGCCGCGCGGCGTCGAGGTAGCGCGGCTCGCCCGCGAGATGGCCGAGCCGCCCGAGGGCGAACGCCGCCACGCCGTTGCCCGACGGCGTCGCGTTGTCGTGGCCCGGCTTCGGCCGGTGGATCAGGCGCTCGTGGTCGTGGCTGGTGAAGAAGAACCCGCCCGCGGGATCGGCGAACCGCGCGAGCAGCGCCTCGGCGAGCTCGACCGCGAACGCGAGGTCGGCGGCGTGAAAATCCGCCTGCAGCATCTCGACGACCGCGTCGAGCAGGAACGCGTAGTCGTCGAGATACGCGTTGAGATGCGCGCGGCCATCCTTGCAGGTGGCGAGCAGCGCGCCGTCCCGCCACATCGCTCCGCGGACGAAATCGAGCGCGCGCCGCGCCGAGGCGAGCCAGTCGTCGCGGCCGAAGACGGCGCCCGCGCGCGCCATGCCGCGGATCGCGAGCGCGTTCCAGCTCACGAGCACCTTGTCGTCGAGCCCGGGGCGCACGCGCGGCGCGCGCGCGGCGAAGAGCTTCCGCCGCGCCGTCTCGAGGAGCTCGGCGCACTCGTCCTCGCCGCGCCCGAGCCTCGCGGCCACGGCCGCGAGCGGCTGCACCACCGCGAGGTGCCAGTGCTTGCCCTCGAAGTTGGCCTGGGCGTCGAGGCCGTAGTGCGGCGCCGCCACTGCATACTCCTCCGCGGTCAGCAGCGACTGCACCTCGCGCGGCGTCCAGACGTAGAACTTGCCTTCCTCGTGCTCCGAGTCGGCGTCGAGCGAGGAGTAGTAGCCGCCCTCCGGCGACTGCATCTCGCGCAGGATCCAGCCGGCGGTCTCGGCCGCGACCCGCGCGAAGAGCGGCTTGCCGGTGGCGGCCCAGCTGTCGGCGTAGAGCCGCAGCAGCGGGCCGTTGTCGTAGAGCATCTTCTCGAAGTGCGGGATCGTCCAGGTGGCGTCGACCGAGTAGCGGCAGAACCCGCCGCCGAGCTGGTCGTAGATGCCGCCCTCGGCCATGCGCTCGAGGGTGAAGGTCGCGACGTGGAGCGCGTGCTGGTCGCCGGTCGCGGCGAAGCGACGGAGCAGCAGCTCGAGGTCGGTCGGGTGCGGAAACTTCGGCGCGCCGCCGAAGCCGCCGTGCGCGGCGTCGAAGCTCTGCTTCAGCGCGCCGATCGCCTCGGCGACGACCTCGCCGGAGAACTCGACCTCGCCGGCGGAATCGACCGCGCCGGTCGGCGCGTCCTGCCGCATGCGCTCGAACGCCGCCGCGATCGAGCGGTTCTGCTGCGCGATGTCGCCCTTGTGGTCGCGGTAGTAGCGCTCGACCCGCTCGAGGAGCTGCGGGAACGCCGGCATGCCGTAGCGCGAGGTCTTCGGGAAATAGGTGCCGACGAAGAACGGGTAGTGCTCGCCAGGGCTGAGGAACGCGGTGAGCGGCCAGCCGCCGCCGCGCTGGTTGAACATCTGGTGCGCGGCCTGGTAGATCTGGTCGAGGTCGGGGCGCTCCTCGCGGTCGACCTTCACGTTGACGAAGAGCGCGTTCATCACCGCCGCGACGTCCGGATCCTCGAACGACTCGTGCGCCATCACGTGGCACCAGTGGCAGGCGGAGTAGCCGATCGAGAGCAGGATCGGCTTGTCCTCGGCGCGGGCGCGGGCGATCGCCTCCCCGCCCCAGGCGTACCAGTCGACCGGGTTGTCGGCGTGCTGGCGGAGGTAGGGGCTCGTTTCCTGCGCGAGGCGGTTCGGCATGCGGCGATTATGGCCGTGCGGCGCGGATCGCGGGGACGTCGACCAACCGCACGCCCGACGCGGGATTCTCCACGGCCGCGACCAGCGCGCCCACCATCTGCCCGACGGTCACGAGGCCGAGCCTGAGCGCCCGCTCGCGCGTCGGCGGAAACCGCTCGGCCAGCCAGTAGCCGGGCACGAGCGCGTACGGCCACCAGTGCCCCGGCCCGAGGACGTACCAGGGCCGGAGGATCGTCGCGTGCAAGCCACTCGCGCGGAGCGCCGCCTCGGCCTCGGCGCGCGCTTCGACGTACGCGCGCATCACCGGCGCCGGCTGCGCGACGCTGACGTACACGAAGTGCCGGACGCCCGCCTCGGCTGCCGCCGCTATGCCCGCGAGCGCCGACGGGAGATCGATCGCCCGGAACTGCGCCGCCTTCGCCGGGCTCGGATGCGGGACGCCGACGAGCTGGACGAACGTGTCGGCGGGCGGGACGTCGGCAACGAAGCTCGCCGCGTCGAGCGCATCGCCGGGGACGGGCCGGCAGCCGGCGGGCAGCCGCGCGACGGATGCCGGCCGCGCGAGCGCGCGCACCCGGTGCCCGCGCGCTGCGAGCGCATCGATCAGCCGCGAGCCGATGTAGCCGGTGCCGCCGGTGACGAAGACTTCGTGCACGGTCGGAGTACGGCGCGCCGCCGCCCGCGGCTCTCCCGCGGGGCGTCCTACCGCCGCGCCGCCTGCAGCGCCCGCCACACCCGCTCGCCGGTCGCCGGCATGTCGATCGGCGCCGCGCCGGCCTGCGCGAGCGCGTCGTTCACCGCGCACATCACCGCCGGCAGCGCGCCGACGTTGCCCGCCTCGCCGGCGCCCTTCACGCCGAGCGGGTTGAGCGGCGTCGGCGCGGGGTTCGACTTCACCTCGATCGCGCACAGATCGTCGGCGCGCGGCATCGAGTAGTCCATGAACGACGCCGACAGGAGCTGTCCCGACTCGGCGTCGTAGACGATCCGCTCCATCAGCGCCTGCCCGGCGCCTTGCGCGACGCCGCCGTGGATCTGGCCCTTGAGCATGAGCGGGTTGATCACCGTGCCGACGTCGTCGACGACGGTGTACGCGACGAGGGCGGTGGTGCCGGTCTCGGGATCGAGCTCCACTTCGCAGACGTGGCAGCCGTTGGGGTAGGTGACCTCGCCCGGCGAGAACGTGCCGCTGTCGTAGAAGCCGGGCTCGATTCCGGGTGGCAGACGCTCGGGCAGGAAGGCCGCTTTGGCCACCTCCTTCAGCGCGAGCGCGCGATCGGTGCCGGCAACGCGGAACCGGCCGGCCGCGAACTCGACGTCCGGCTCGGCCGCCTCGAGGAGATGCGCGGCGATGCGCCGGCCCTTCGCGATCAGCTTGTCCGCGGCGACGACGAACGCGCCGCCGCCGATCGCCGCCGTGCGCGAGCCGAACGTGCCGACGCCGAACGCCACCTTGTCGGTGTCCCCCTGCAGGTAGCGGACCTCGTTCGGGTCGAGCCCGAGCCGCTCGTGCGCGAGCTGCTTGAACATCGTCTCGTGGCCCTGGCCCTGGCTCATCGCGCCCGACAGGATGGTCGCGGTGCCCGCCACGTCGAAGCGGATCTCCGCGTACTCGAGACCGGGCGCGGCGGCGCGCTCGATGGCGTTGATCACGGCGAGCCCGCGCAAGCGCCCGCGCTTGCGCGCCGCCTCGCGCCGCGCCGGGAAGCCGGCGTGATCGGCGGCGGCGAGCGCGAGGTCCATCGTGCGCGGGTAGTCGCCGGTGTCGTAGACCCAGCCGAACGCGTTCCTGTACGGCATCGCCACGGCGGGAATCAGGTTCCGCCGGCGCAGCTCGACCGGATCGATCTTCAGCTCGCGCGCCGCATCGTCGACCAGGCGCTCGATCACGTACGTCGACTCGGGGCGGCCGTTGCCGCGGTACGGCGCGGTCGGGCTCGAGTGGGTCATCACGCACAGCACCTGGGCGTGCGCGGCGCCGAGCGCGTAGGTCCCGGCGAACGTGCCGATGTGGCCGAAGGTGCCGAGCAGGTTGCGGTCGGACGAGACGTAGGCGCCGAGGTTCGCCGTGGTGCGCACGCGCAAGCCGAGGAACCGGCCGCCGGCGTCGAGCGCGAGCTCGGCCTCGCTGATGCGGTCGCGCGCGTGCTCGTCGGCGAGGATCGCCTCGCTCCGCTCGCAGGCCCATTTCACCGGCCGTCCGAGGCGGCGCGCCGCCCACAGCACGAGCCGGTGCTCGGCGTACTGCGGTCCCTTCGCGCCGAAGCTGCCGCCGACGTCGCCGGCGACGACGCGGAGCGCCGTCTCCGGAATGCGGAAGATCTCGTTCGCGAGGAGGCTGCGCGCGCGATGCGCGTACTGGAGGTCGGCGTAGAGCGTGTAGCGCGCCTCGCCCGGGTCCCAGCTTCCGATCGCGCCGCGCGGCTCCATGAACTGCGCGTGGACGCGGCTCACGACGTAGCGGCCGCGGACGATGTGGTCCGCGCGGGCGAACGCGGCGTCGGTCGCCGCCCTGTCGCCCATCTCGAACACGTTCGAGACGTTGTCCGGGCACTCGTCCCACACCGGCGCGGCGCCCGGACGAGTGGCGTCCGCGGTCGCGGTGACCGAGGGCAGCGGGTCGTAGTCGACCGCCACCAGCTCGGCGGCGTCCTTCGCCTGCGCGAGCGTCCCGGCGATCACGATCGCGACCGGATCGCCGACGTAGCGGACCCGTTCGCGGACGATCCCGGGGTGCGGCCGCCAGAACATCGGCGCGCCGTCCGGGCGCTTGCGCTTGAGCGCGACCGCGGTCGTGCCGAGCCCGTCGGTGGCGAGGTCATCGCCGGTCAGCGCGGCGATCACGCCCGGCGCGGCCGCGGCGGCCGCGACGTCGATCGAGCGGATGCGCGCGCTCGCGTGCGGCGAGCGGACCACCACCATGTAAGCCTGCCCCGGCAGGTCGAAGTCGTTGATGAACCGACCCTGCCCGCGAAGCAGCCGCGGATCCTCGAACCGGGGGACCGACTGACCGATGCCGAACTCGCCCATCCTGCGATGCACCTTGTTGGATGTCAGGTTGTAGGATAACCTGCGGACGTACTCTGCGCCTTCGCCGCACGCCCGAGGAGTCCGCGATGATCGACAGGAAAACCGCGATCGGCAACTGGGACCGGCACGTCGCGCCGAGCAGGCCGTGCACGCCGGCGGAGATGGCCGGGCGCGTCGCGCGCTGGGGCCGCATCCCGGCGAGCGACCGCGCGTTCGCCGACACCTGGGTGCCCGGCCACGAGCGCGTGCTCTACAGCGTCATCGGCGCGGGCGTCCACGACGACCCGGACTTCAGGCCGGCGATCGCCGCGGCCGGGAACTTCGTCGTCGACTACATCGTCGCCCCGCCCGGCTGCGGCGCCGCGCTCCACGCCCACGATTCCGAGGAGGCGTTCGTGGCGATCACCGGCCGCTGGGCGGTGCTCTGGGGCGACGAGGGCGAGCAGCAGGTCGTCCTCGACGAGCGCGACGTGATCAGCGTGCCGCCGTTCGTGATGCGCGCGTTCCGCAACCTCGGCGACCGCGAGCACACGCTGCTTTCGATCCTCGGCGGCGGCAACCCCGGCAAGGTGAAGTGGGCGCGCAAGCTCGCCGAGGCGGCGAAAGCCCGGGGCGTCGGCTTCGACGACGCCGGCAACGCCGTCAAGTTCGACTGATCGCCGTGGCCGCGCGCACCGCCGGTGTCATCGGTCTCGGCTCGATGGGCATGGGCGCGGCGCGCTCGCTGCTGCGCGCCGGGTTTTCGACCTTCGCCTGCGACGTGCGCCGCGAGGCGCTCGACTCTTTCGGCGCCGCCGCCGGCGTCGCGTGCGCGACGCCGGCCGAAGTCGGCGCGAAGGCCGGCGTCGTCGCGATCTTCGTCGTCAACGCCGAGCAGGCCGAGGAGGTGCTGTTCGGCGCGAACGGCGCGGCCGCCGCGATGAAGCCGGGCGGCGCGGTACTCTTCTGCGTCACCGCCGCCCCCGACTACGCCGAGCGCCTCGGCGGGCGCCTCGCCGAGCGCGGCATCCTGCTGCTCGACGCGCCGGTGTCCGGCGGCGCCGCGAAGGCCGCTGCCGGCGAGATGACGATCATGGCCTCGGGCGCGCCCGCGGCCTTCGCCGCGTGCGAGGAGGCGCTCGCGGCGATCGCGTCCAAGGTCTACCGCCTCGGCGACCGCCCCGGGCAGGGCTCGCGCATCAAGGTGGTCAACCAGCTCCTCGCCGGCGTGCACATCGCCGCGATGGCCGAGGCGATGGCGCTCGGGATCCGCGCCGGCTGCGACCCGGACGTCGTGTACGAGGTGATCTCGAACTCCGCCGGCAGCTCGTGGATGTTCCAGAACCGCGGGCCGCACATCCTCGCCGGCGACTACACGCCGCTCTCGGCGGTGAGCATCTTCGTGAAGGACCTCGGGATCGTCCTCGACACCGCGCGCAAGCTCACGTTCCCGCTCCCGCTCACCGCGGCCGCGCACCAGATGTTTCTCGCCACGAGCGCGCACGGCCACGGCGGCGAGGACGACTCCGCCGTGATCAAGATGTTCCAGGCGCTCACCGGCATCGAGCTGCCGGGGGGCAAGCCGTCGTCGCCGAGGGGCAAGGCACCGTGAGCGTGATCCTCGGCTGCATCGCCGACGACTTCACCGGCGCGACCGACCTCGCCAGCATGCTCGTGCGCGCCGGCATGCGCACGGTGCAGAC
>Ga0187894_10002607_pt1 | contig 21365 bp, 20 predicted proteins | sample GBC1701081metaG_FD_136650 | JGI IMG/M metagenome (GOLD analysis project Ga0187894, IMG submission 136650) | White microbial mat communities from a lava cave in the Kipuka Kanohina Cave System on the Island of Hawaii, USA - GBC170108-1 metaG ...
CGTAGCCTCGTGCAACTTGGGTTGCCAAACGCAAAGGCAGAGCCTTTCCGCACATCAGGCGGCGAAGCCGCAGTATTACGGCATTCATTTTTCAAAGACCATTAGGCGGGACTCAAAACTCTTAATGCGCGGCTAACCACTCGCTGAAAACTTTTGCTTCTTCGGCTTTGCCGCTCCAACGTGCGCGATTTTTTCCGATTAGGGCAACGACCATTGCCTGATGCTGTCCTGCTCTATCGCCCAACCGCTCAAAATAGTTATAGAGACGGTCAATCTTTTTTACCGATTCGCATGCGGCGTCAACGGTCTTGAACGAAAGAACATTTCTAAAAAACCGTGAATAGACGTTCTGTTCGACTCCTGTCGTCGTGTACAAATCAAAGTATCCCGAAATTAACTTTTCACTTTGTAAAACCTGTGCGACATAAGAAGGACGCGCTTCGGTTTCTCTTGCGATTCGCGCCAAATCTGTCACGCCTTGTTTGTAAAGAGCTAAAATCTGTTCCTTCTTTGTATGCTTGTCTGTTTCGTCTTTTTTCGGTTCGTCCGAAACTTCATCGGCATCAGAAACAAACAGACTTTCAACATCATCGGTAATATCAAATTTCAACTTAAAGTTTTTGGTTTTTTGTGTTAATAAATCTTCTCTTGTCATCGTTCTGTCCTCCGTTTCAAATTACCTAAAAAAGAGGACGCGAGATTTTTATCGCCCAGGTACTTCTTGTCCGAACTGCAACAGATAACCGTTGCAATCTCTGACAGCGAATTCGCGCATTCCGTAATCGAAATTTTCAATCGGGTATTCCACAATAACTTTGTCTTTCAGTTCTTCCCACAGAGTGTTCACATCATCCGGGTAAAAATACAAAGAACCTGTCATTGTCGTTTTCTCGATTGTTGAGTGTGCGTTTCTGGATGTGAACATAAGTTCAACCGCGTCCTTAACCACACAAGCCCAGCACGCTTCGCCCGTGTTCGGATATGTACTTACACATTTGAAACCTAATAATGTCGTGTAAAACTCTACCGTCTCTTTCAGGTTTTCCGCTTCAAGCATTACCGTTACATTTTTCAGTTTCACAGAATGTTTTCTCCCAAGCTATTTTTTGTATTCAAACAAACCTGCGATAGCACCGGCAGGGTCTTGAATCACGCAGAATGTTCCGTGTTCTCCGGCATTTTTCGGTCCGAAGATAACTTTACCGCCCGACTCTTTACACAGTTCCATGCTCTTTTCAAGATTGGCAACTGTGATATAGATGAGCCATTGTGGCGGAATCCCTTGGTTCGCACCCCGTGCATGACAGACACCTGCAATCGGCTTTTCGCTTTCCGGAGCGAGCATCACAAAATCATCGTATTCGCCCATACTATGAGGCTGATGTTTCCAACCTGTAACCTTGCTGTAAAAGTCTCTGACTTCTTCTGCTTTATCAATGGTCAAATCCATCCAGCCAACTGTACCGACTTCGATTTTATTTGCTTCGCTCATCTGGTTTTTCCTTTTACTGTTCTCGCGTCCCTTACAGATTCATTCTCAATTAGCCGGCACGTCTCATATTTTTGAGCGCGATTTCTTCACTCATTTTCTTCAAGTGTTCAATTAAACCTGAAGCGGCGCGTTTTGAGAGTTCATCAGTTTTGCAACCGAGAACAGTGTTGCATTCCGTTTCATAATCTACGTTGATTTCGCGTGCGAGAGCGCGAATCATGCCTAGTTGTTTCGCTGTAACCAAATCAGCGATGGACTTTGCAATCGGGTCACGCGGAAATGCCGGTGTCTGAACAATTCCTTCTTTTTCGATTACATCGGATTCACGTTTGTAAAGTTCGCGTGCAATGCCAAACTTAACAGCGGCGCGTTTTAACGCATCGTGTTCAGCCTTTTTAATTCCCATTTCACTATTGGCATCGCCCGTGCCGACACCTTCGCGTGTAATGCCGTCAATCGTTATCGAAGCCGTAACTGCCACGATGTCCCCAATCTGCTTGATGTCACGAACGGCGTGCGACCAATCAGGCGTCACGCGGTCAAGTATGTCTGCAACAACGTGCCATTCGATGTATTCAACAAGATGGGTTTGACCCTGACGGTCTTTCCAACCTTCGCGTGTTTTAACAAGCTTAGGGTCAACTTGCTGGCGCAAAGAGTGAAGTGTATTTGTAAATTCCAGAACATTATCTCTGTTTTCAATTGTTTCGATTGATTGCTCCTTGATTTCGGCGATTTTCAAATTTTGCGTATTCATTGTTTGCTCCTTTTCGTCTTTGTGTTTCGCAAGCAAACAAAAATCTGCGGAATCGCTGATTTTCATTTGCTCCCGTTCGACGCTTTCATCTTGAAGCGTCTCGGATGCGTTTTCGTTAGTGTTGAGCTTTACTTCAACCGTTTCACTCGCTTTCCCAACAAGTTCCGCGGTTGTAGTTTCTTTTTTCGTTTCAGTGCTTTTGGCTAGAATCGAATGCTTCACAGCCAAAATGTGTTCGCAACGAAAGTTTGAATTTTCGGCGGACATCTCTTCAAATTCGAGACAAGTGCAACGGACTTTTCCTTTTTCATCACGCCAGACTTCATATGATGCGCTGCGCCCACGCAGCCCCGGCGTCATTACTTTGAAACGATTTCCTTCACGAGAGACCAAACCCATCGAGGCAATTCCCTGAGCGCGTTTGTCGCGCATAATTGTTTTTTTGTCTGTTGCCGCTAATGCCATTTTCTTGTACCCCAATTTCTAAAGATTCAAGCCGCTTTTTCCGAAGGCATCTCGTTTAGAACCAAGAGCGTTTGAGTTTTGGTTTTTGATTGAAAGTTTGTTTCATTCAATCTTTTTTCGAGTTCAGCAATTCTTGCCTCTAACTCTTCAACCCGACGGTGTTCTTTGTTTATTGTTCTGAAAACATCGTCAAAAGTTTCCCAAAACTCTTCGCTCATTACTTCTACTACCTTTCAACTCTGTATGATTGATTACGATGTTTCAATCACCGTTGTTTCATCTGTGAAACAGTGTACTACAAAACTTTTTTTGTTGCAAGTGTGAAATTTAGTGTTGCATCTAAAAAACATCTGTGTTAGTTTTCGTTTTGTTAAAAGTCATTTGATTTGAATTATGACTTTGAAAGGAGAACCCCCCAATGGCACAAAAGGTTAATAACAGCACTTTGGTTAACACAATCGAACTAGGTCGTGCGATTCGTCGCAAACGTGAGGAGATGGGATTGAGTCTGCGTGATGTAGCGGATGAAACAAATGTTTCAGCATCAACTTTGTCACGTATTGAAAACGGTACGGGCAAACCCGATGCAGATAACATCGCTCGCCTTACAGCTTGGTTAGATGTTCCTATGGAACGCGTTATGAGCGCACGAAAAGCCGACAACGAAATCAAACCGGTTGTATATTTCCCGCACGAACCAATGCCTGAAATTATCGAGGCACATCTTCGCGCAGACAAAAATTTGACCGAAGATACGGCTAAAGCACTTTCAGAGATGTTTCGTGTTGCTTATACGCAGTTCAGCAAGCCGGGTATGGATAAAAGCAAACGTCGCAAATAATAAGTTAAAACTAAGTTTGGAGGGATTGTTGCCCTGCTACGTTAGCAATTAAAAAGAGGGATGTATGAGCCGTAAAATAAGCTACATTCCCAAGATTTTCATACTGTTTCGCCGTACATCATGCTAAGGGATGTTGATGCGGCGATTCTTTTTTGTGCTGACGTTTTTATTGCCGTGTTGTTACAATGCAACGCGGCTCTTTTCTTATGAAAGACGAAGATTTACCACCAACGTATAAAGGTCGTCAGTATGAGCTTCGTGCAATTGGTTTGCGCGAGTTTGCAGGACTTAGGCGTGACGATGAACCGCTCAATCCTTTTGAGTTAGCCTATTACGCAAGAATTTTTGTTATTGATGTAAATAATGTCGAGGGTTTATCCGAAGAGGCAAAACAACAACTTTTGGACAAAGGCTCAAACGATTGGTCAGGCGGGACAGCTTCGACAAATTTACCAAACGGCTGGCGGCTTGTGATATTAAATCCTACTCATGGAGCGCAACGCATGAACGCGACTTTGATGGAGGAAATCTGTCATGTTTTCTTGGGACATAAACCCAATCGTTTAGCTGTCATCACACAAGATAAGGACGGTCAGACACGCGCACGCGATTATGTCCAAGCAGATGAAGAAGCCGCATATTCAATCGGCGCGGCGGCACTCGTTCCTTATTCGTCACTTCGCCGTTTTGTTGAAGAAGGAAAATCTGCGCGGGACATCGCACGCAACTTTAACGTCAGCCGTGCGCTTATCATTTATAGAATAAAAGTTTCGCGTTTGTGGGACGTTTACAAAGAGAGAAATCCGGCAGAAGCGAGCCAGGTGACAGCCTACAAACCACAAAACTTTATTTCAAAACCTTAACAAAACAAAAGCCGTGAATAAAGACAAAATTTCTGACCTCATTCACGGCTTTTGCACTTATTGTTAAACTTATCGTGTTAGTCCGTTTTTCGCTTCGCGTAAATCTCTTTCACGTAATCAACAACCATTCTGTCGCTGTTAAAAGCGGGCGCGAGTGTTGCGATTGCGTGTTTCATCATCCGCGTCCAGCCGTGCGGAGTACCTGCTTCATCACGGTCATAATAAAGCGGCACAATGCTGTTCTCTAAAAGTTCGTAAAGAGAGTTTGCATCACGTTCATCCGTAGCAGGTGATTCGTCATCGTGTTCGCTATGACGGTCACCGATAGCCCAACCATTTGGATTCTGTTCGTCATAACCTTCAATCCACCAGCCATCGAGAACAGAAAAATTCAAACCGCCGTTCATGGCTACTTTTTGCCCGCTTGTGCCTGATGCCTCAAGCGGTCTTCGCGGAACATTCATCCAGACATCAACCGATTGAACCAACTGACGCGCAATCTCTTGGTCATAATCCTGTAAGAAAACGGCTCGGTTCATAACGCGCTCGTCGTATTTCCAAATCGCAAGACGTTGTAGAATCTGCTTTGCTCCCTGGTCTTGCGGGTGTGCTTTTCCTGCAAAGACAAACTGAACGGGACGCTCTGTGTTATCAATCAATCGCATCAGCCGTTCGTGGTCATTCAGTAATAATCCCCAACGCTTGTAACCCGCAATTCTGCGTGCAAAACCGATGGTCAAAGCTGTGGGGTCAAACATGGTTTTAGCCGCGTTGACGTAATTCTCTTTTTCGCCGCGATGAAGTCTTGCATGAAAAGAGCGATGACGAACAAAAGCAACCAGACGTTCTTTCAACAATGAATGAGCCTGCCACAATTCTTCATCTGGAATTGTTTCAATCGCCTCTGCCCAACGATTCTTGTCCAAAATCGCACTTGACCAATCGTGTCCAATGTATTTTTCGTAAAGTTCACGAATCAAAGGTGCAACCCAAGTCGGAGTATGAACGCCGTTTGTAACAGATGTAATCGGAACATCGTCAGCGTTTATACTTTCCTCAAACATTTTCGTCCAAAGATTTCTGGAAACCTCACCGTGTTTTGCGCTAACGCCGTTTGTCGAACGGCACATTCTGATAGCAAGCGGCGTCATACCAAACCATTCTTTTTCGTTTTCCGCATCAACACGTCCAATGCCCAAACATTCTTTGCGCGATAAGCCCAGTTCTTTTTCGTAATCTTCGCCAAAACATTTCACCAACATCGCAGGGTCAAATTCATCATTTCCCGCCGCTACGGGTGTATGCGTAGTAAAAACGGAGCGTTCACGAATCTCTTTTGAAGCTTCTTCAAAACTTAAACCCGTTTTTGTTTTTTCTCTGGCAAGTTCCAAAGTTAAAAATGCCGAATGCCCTTCGTTAAGATGAAAAACGCTCGGCTCAATTTCCAGTTTGCGAAGCAGACGCACACCGCCAATGCCAAGCATCATCTCTTGAACTATGCGGGTTTCGCGGTCTCCGCCGTACAGATGACCCGTAACCCAACGGTCAACAATCTCGTTGTCATCAATGTTTGTGTCCAAAAGATAGAGCGTGATTCGACCGACTTCGACACTAAAAACCCTCGCCTTAACAATGCGTCCGCGCATTTCAACTTCGACATAAACGCGCTCGCCGTTTTTGTCTTGAACACGCTTTATCGGAAGTTCGCGCGGATGTGTTTCGCCATAGTGTTCTTCTTGCCAGCCGTCGCGTGTTAAGCGTTGGCGAAAATAGCCGTAACGATAAAGCAGCCCCATGGCAATAAGCGGCACGCCTAAATCGCTTGCAGATTTCAGATGATCGCCCGACAACATTCCAAGACCGCCCGAATAAAGCGGAAGCGAATTGTGAACGCCGTATTCAGCACAAAAATATGCAACTGGATTTTCAGCCGTAATGCCATATTGTGAATATGCAGAATTTGTTTCGGCTGTGGCATCAAGGTATTTGTCAAACTCTTCCGCAAGTCGTTTGACGCGGGTGATATAGACGGGGTCTGTCGCCATCTGCATCAGGCGAAATTCGGAAACTTCGCTTAAAAGTTTCTTAGGATTGTGTTCGCACGTCTCCCAAATCGAAGGGTCTAAATCACGAAACACGCTCGCACCATCAGCCGCCCAACTCCACCAATAGTTACGCCAAAGCCTGTCTAAAGCTTTGAGCGGTTCGGGTAATGTCGGCATTATCAGTTCCATTGTCGTATGGTTTAATTCTATCTCTTTCTCTAACTCTCTTACCACTTGTAACATTAAAATCAGTCTTCCACCTTTTCGTTATTCAAACTCCTGATGCTTTAGAAATTTCTGCAAATCGCTCAAAGCAAAAAAGACAAGACGCACTTCTTTCAAACTCGAATCCTTTTCAAGAGATTCTTTTATAGCCCTTGAAACAATAACGGCGGCTTCATCTTTCGGATAACCGTAAACACCCGTTGAAATCGAAGGAAATGATATTGTGCTTAATCCGTTTTCAACCGCAAGTTTCATTGAATTTATGTAACAGTTTGCCAGTTGGCTCGCCTCATTAACTCTGTCAATTCCTTTTATCGGTCCGACTGTGTGAATCACATAACGGGCAAGCAAATTACCGCCCGTCGTGATAACGGCTTCGCCCGTAGGCAAACCTTGCTGATATTGCGTGCGACGGATTTCCCGACAGGCTTCTAAAATCGCATCACCGCCTGCGTCGTGAATAGCACCATCAACACCGCCACCGCCCAATAATGTATAATTTGCGGCGTTTACAACGGCATCAACTTTTTGCTGTGTAATATCGCCCGTAAAGACAATAACACGCCCGTTTAGAAAGCTATTCATCTTTTGTATGTTCACTAAAAGGAAAGTAAAACCAACCGGAAGAAATAATCATTTAGTAGCCAGTGTTAAGTCGCTTCCTCTTCCATCGGTTCAACATCAATTTCATCAAAAATCGCCTGTCGCTGTAAGGCTTCTGCAACCATTCGCGCTTTCTTTTCCGTGAGAGGCAGGTTAACGTCGTTACTCAATATCTCAAATGTATCCTCATCAATCATCGTCAATATCAACGAACCAAGTGAGACTCCTTTCGCAACTTCAATTTCATCAAGATTGTGAATGCGAAAGCGTCCTTTTTTTTCAACCCATTCTTCTATAAAAGGGTCATGCAAAGCCCTGCGTGCTTCTGATTCGTTTTGATATAGACCTTCAACAATCAACCGATATTCTCGCCCGTGTTTGTTGGTCATAATGCAAATAAGTACTAAGTCTCAAACTTTATTCGCCAAACGAACGAAGGCGACTTTAACATCGCAGACACAGCTTGGACAAAGGCTGAGAATAAGAAAAATCGCCGCAAGCAACAATGCTTGCGGCGATTTTCTACGAAGGACAACTTGGTTGGTTGCCTTATCCGATTCTCTCGTTTCGTTCGTTGATTTCTTTACTCAATCTTTCAAAGTATGAATCAAAAGTTACGAAACCGATTGTTCCCTGAAAGAATGCTCTGCCGCCTGTTTTGTCTGAAAGCTTGTTCAAAGCACCTTGTCCTAGTAAAGCAAGGCTGCTGTTATTGCTTGTCAGACCGGCCGACGGAGCGTAGAACGAATAAACCGTTATGTTCTTTTCGTTCGCTCTTTTGATTGAACGCTCAAGGTCTGTCGAGTTTAAGATACTTTGACTGTCGAAGCCCTGAGAAACATCGAGTCCGTCGGATATAAGCAAAATTGCGTTTGTGTTTTTGCTGTTTTTATCAAAAAGCTTCAATGCTTCCAAGACTTGATTGTACGGAGCGTAAGACGAAGCCGATGTGCTTCCGACGGGGATTCTCAGTGAATTCGCCGCCACGTTAGTATCAGCAGTAAATTGTTGACGAACCTGAAGCGTATTCGCTGTTATGTAAGCAACCATTACTTGCGAACCATCCGGTAGTGAACGAATAAAATCTTTAGTAACTTTTATTTCGTTACCTACCTTAGGAACCAAATCGTCCTGAATCAAAATCGCAAGATTCACAGGCTCGCTGATTTTGGCTTTTGCATGAGCATCGGCACGCTTGTTCGATTGCGCGGAAACGCCTGCAATCGTAGTCAACACGAAAACCAATGAAAGCAGTGTAGTATAAAATTTCTTAGTAAACATAAATCTATTTCCTCTCAATTCAAACGCTATTTTTATAGCTCTAAAGCGTCAGTGTGTTGTCTGATGCGCGGAAATAAAAGCGAGTTTCCCAGATTAAGTAAAAGTTTTTCGCGGAATAAACAGCGTGTCGAAGGGTATTATCTCCGTGTGAGAGGTTTTAGAAACAGAAAGACCAGGTGTAGAAATACTTTATGACCAAGCTAATTATTTTCACGCTCGCAATCGTCATTTCATCGGCAACACTGATATACACAAACAGATATGCGGCAAAAAATTCGTCTTCGCCTGTATCCAATAAATTGATTCCGACGAATGATTTGAAACAGGCACCCGAGCTAAAAAAGGGTGATTGGATAAACTCGGAAGCATTGACATTGGCGAAGCTCAAAGGGCGCGTTGTGTTGGTGGACTTTTGGACATTCGGTTGTTACAACTGCCGCAATACCCTGCCGACACTGAAAAAGTTTGACGAGCGTTACCGTGATAAAGGATTAACAATCATAGGCGTTCACACACCGGAATTTGATTCCGAAAAGAAAATCGAAAATGTTCGCTCAAACGTAAATAAGTTGGGAATAAAATACCCTGTTTTGACAGATAACGAATTTGAGAATTGGAACGCATATAATGTCTATGCATGGCCCAGCATTTTTATTTTGGACAAACAGGGACGCATACGCTACACGCATGTTGGCGAAGGGCGTTATGACGAACAGGAAGAAGTGATAAAAACTTTGTTGGCGGAATAAGATGTCAGATATTAAATCGGGCGAGATAACACCAAAAGAACTGTTTTTGAATCGTCGTCTTTTTATTCGCGGAGCGGCGTTGACCGCGACGACTGCTGCAACGGCTTTGCTTTATAAGAAATTCAATCCGGTTCCCTTGCCCGAAGAAGCGCGTGACAAAATCACGGATGTTACGAAGACTTCCGCTTCATTATCAACTAACGAAAAACCGAACACACTGAAAGAGATTACCAACTACAACAATTTTTACGAATTCTCTACGGACAAATCAGAAGTCGCATACACCGCAAAAGATTTCAAAACAAAACCTTGGCAGGTTTCCGTCGAAGGACTTGTTCAAAAGCCAAAAGTTTTTGACCTCGATGATTTGGTGAAAATTGCCCCTCAAGAAGAACGCATTTATCGTTTTCGTTGTGTCGAACGCTGGTCAATGGTTATTCCTTGGATTGGCTTTCCGCTCAAAGTTTTGCTGGATAAAGTCGAACCTTTAAGTACAGCCAAGTATGTTGCATTTGAGACCTATTACGATAGAACTCAAATGCCTTATGCCGCCTACGCCGGAATTGATTTTCCTTATGTCGAAGGCTTACGAATGGACGAAGCAATGCACCCGCTTACGATTCTTGCAACTGGTCTTTACGGCGAAATCCTGCCGCCACAAAACGGTGCTCCGATTCGTCTGGTCGTTCCCTGGAAATACGGGTTTAAGAGCATCAAATCTGTTGTAAAAATCAAGCTTGTAGAGCAAGAACCGCCTACGACTTGGAACATAGCTTCGCCACGCGAATATGGTTTTTATTCAAACGTAAACCCAAATGTCTCGCATCCGCGTTGGAGTCAGGCGCAGGAACGACGAATCGGTGAATTTAGTTTACGCGATACGCTGATTTTCAACGGTTATGCAGACCACGTTGCACAGCTTTATACGGGAATGGATTTGAAGAGATATTTTTAATTGGTCTTAGGTCTTTGGTCTTTGGTCTTTGCTGTTCGATACGCCGAAAGCCTAAAACCAAAGACCTAAGACCCCAAACCGCTTTTCAAAATGAAAGACGCACGCTTTTCAAAATTTGTTTTGTTTGTAAACAGCATTGTCCCGCTTGTGTTGTTGTTGTGGGATGGTTGGAATAATCGTCTGGGCGTGAATCCGATTGAATTTGCAACACGCACGACGGGAATGCTCACTTTGATTTTTCTTTGTATTACTTTGCTGATAACTCCTTTAAGAAAAATCACGGGCGCAAATTGGTTGATAAAGTTTCGCAGAACGCTCGGGCTTTATGCTTTCTTTTACGGGACGCTTCATCTTTTGACCTACGTTTGGTTTGACCGTTTCTTTAGCATTAAATCAATTGCGGGCGACGTCATTCAACGTCCGTTTATTGCGATTGGAATGGTCTGTTTTGCATTGCTTGTGCCAATGGCTGTGACATCAACAAACGCTATGATAAAACGCTTGGGCGGAAAGAATTGGGCAACTCTTCATAAACTCATCTACCCCGCAGCAATTGGCGGCGTTATACATTACTACATGATTGTTAAATCGGATACACGAGTTCCGCTTGCGTTTGCTTTCATAGTTGCTTTGTTGATTGGCTATCGGGTTTATGAGGCAAATAAAACAACGACTTCAAAAGTAAAACCCACGCTTTCCGCAGAATAAAATTATGCTACGAGTTTTATATTATTTTCGCGGCGTTTTGTGATTTCCGTTGTTATTTCAATTATACGATCAACATTAAAGGGCTTTGGTACGACCCAATTGATTGCAGCATCTTTCTGTTCTTCTACGCTTACAACATCACCCCAGCCTGTCACAAGAGCAATCGGAATACGTTTGTCTGTTTGACGAACAACTTCTGCCAACTCCCAACCGCTCATACCCGGCATTCCCACATCCGTAAAAATGCCGTCAACCTTTTCATGTTTAAGTATCTCAAGTGCCTCTTGTCCGCGTTCGGCAAGAAAAACTTGGCAACCTTCTGCTTCGAGTATGTCGCCAATAAGTTCCCGCACATGTTCTTCATCATCAACAACCAAAATTTTTGTTCTGCGCTTTGATTTGGTGTGTACAGGACGCGCTTCGACCTGTGTAGATGTCTCTTGTTGTACAGGTAATGTAACGCCTTTTGCTATCGGCAGATTTATGCGAAACGAACTGCCGCGTCCAACCTCGGAACTGACTTCAATAAAGCCTTCGTGACGACGAACAATACTGTAACTGACCGCAAGACCAAGCCCCATTCCTGCTTTACCTTTTGTTGTAAAGAAAGGGTCAAAGATACGTGAATAGACTTCGGGTGGCATTCCGATGCCTGTGTCCGTAACGCCTATCTGAATAAAATCCTTTACGTCTTCGACCGACAGCGTAAGCGTTCCGCCGTTTGGCATTGCATCAACGGCATTGATAACCATATTTACCAAAACCTCGCGCAATTCCGAGGCATCGCCCATAACAAGTTCACGCGAGCGAATTTGAAGTTCCAAGTTAATTTGTACGTTTGAAGCTTCTGCCAAATCCTTCCAACGCGGGCGCGTTATCTCGCTGACATCCCAGAGAAGTTGGTCAACGGCAACTGGAATAAAATCCTGCTGGTCGCGCCGTTGACGCGCAAAATCCTGAATGCGTTTTACGGTTTTTGCCCCGTCTTCCGTGGTTTTAATGATTATATCTAAGCCTTTTTTTATCTCTTGTGAGTCTTCTGTTTTTAATAGAAGTTGTGCACGCCCTAAAATTCCTGCGAGCGTATTGTTGAAATCATGTGCAACACCGGAAGCCAATTCGCCAAGGGCAGACATCTTTTCCATATCATTTAACTGCTCGCGCATTCGTTCTTGTTCGGCAATATAATGATTGAGTTCTTCTATGTGCTGTTGAGCCTGCTCCGCTTTTGCGGCTGTTGCCGAGGCTTCGACATTCTGCATGTACATTCGATATGTCAGAAAGATTATGGCAATTAAAGGTGTAACAATCGCAACGCTGTAAAAACCCGCACTATCAACAATTCTTGCCGTAAGCCCTGCTGCAGAAACACCACCGAAATATGTTATGGAAGCCCAGAGATAATGTTGTTTCCAAATGTGCCAGAAAGGTTTGTTGCCTTTTAGCGTTGTGTGAAGTGCTGCCATTCCGGAATTAGCCACGTATTGAACCAAACCCATAAAGAAAAGTGCAAAGAAATATTTTCCTGTAAAACCGTCTAAGGGAAGTTCTGCTATATTGCCAAAAAACAATCGTGTGCTTGCAACCGTTAAAAGAGTCACACAGGCAAGCATCCCACAATTAAAAGCAACTGTGCGCGTAGATATTTTTATAGCCTTAGGGCGAAGTAACAACGATGTCCCCAAACCTTCAGCCGCGGCAACAAGTATTCCTGCTTCGCCACCGTATAAAAGCAGTGTCAGGAAAATCAGAGTGTCGGAAACAGATATATGACCGTTCGTGCGCGGGATTTGTACAGTCATGCGAGAACTTAGCATGATTGTTACAAACGCAAGTATCAGAAAATTTCTATCAAGCTTATCAAACGGCAATGTTAAAGTGGCATAGACTAAAACTATTCCGCCGATGGCAATTACCGTATTGATATAAAATTTGGAAAGGTGACTGCGGTTCATATTTCGTTAATCATAATAAGAGTTATAACGAATCGGGAAATCCAAAGCTACAAACAAGCCGGGGGATTACAAAACTATTTTCTGATTCTTATTTTTTGAGGAGAATCTTTCAACTTAAAGCCGTCAGCCAACACAGGAAGTTTCCCGACTTTATCTGTAAGGCTGACTTTCGGCTTTTGCCTTATATGTTAGCCACTAAAGATTTTGTTTATTGTTCGGTAATGTCGCTGACAATTACGCCGTCACTTACAATAACACCATCGCTTACTATAACGCCATCACTTAATAAAAGTCCGTCGCTGACAATTACACCATCGCTGACAATCACGCCTGAGCTAAGGAACATTGTGCCCTGTCCCAAGTTTGTGCCGTCGCTGACAATTACGCCGTCACTGACGATTACACCGTCACTCAATAAAAGTCCGTCGCTGACAATCACGCCATCGCTCACGATTACACCATCGCTGACAATTACGCCCAGAGCGTAAATTTTCTGATAATTTGTTATCAGGCTTTCCCCTGTGGCGTAGCCATGTTTAATAACAATACCCTGCGCCCAAACAAATGTGTGATTGGAAATCGAAGTTGTCGCTTGCGGAGCGTCCGCCGTTAATAAAGGCACGCCCAAGTTTAGGTTTGTGCGGCAATCCGAACGTACTAATTTCGCAAGACGAACTGCTCCGTCTGAGTTTAATTGCCCCGCACCTTGTTCAAACAGATTATAGTTTTCGAGTTGTTGAGCAGAGTACATCATCAAAACTTTGATTAAATTCGGAGTCAGTTTCGGATTGGCTTGCAACATCAACGCGGCAACTCCTGCTGAAATAGGCGTTGACATTGAACTTCCGCTCATATACATCATCTGCTTATTTTTTGCTGAGCCGGCTGTCGCATCAAGTTCAGGGTATTTCGTTACAAGGTAATTATCATCCGATTGTGCGCTTATAAGCCGGTTTCCCGGAGCAACGATGTCCGGTTTTATCAAGTGGTCGTAATGCTTGATTCCATTTTCATCAACCCAACGACTCCGCGTCGGTCCGCGCGAACTATACGTTGTAACCCCATCATCCTCGCGTGAATCCGTCTGAAAAGTATTCACAGCTCCGACTGTAATAGCCGAAGGTTCAATCCCCGGAGAATGAATCAATCCATAAAGCTTTGTTCCATTTTCATTTTTACCGTTATTTCCGGCGGCAACAAACACAGCAACTCCCGCGTCAGAAAGTTTTCTTACAGCCCTGCATACCGGGTCATTGCGATATGAGTCAACTGCGATTGTCCCCAAACTCATGTTGACTATACGAATATTGAATGTCGAACGATTTGCCAGCACCCAATCTATTGCTCTTAATAACGAAACAGAAGTTCCTTGCCCTTTGGCATTCAAAACACGCAGGTTTATCAAATGTGCATTTGGAGCAGTTCCCGTGTAACTCCCGTTGTACAGACGTTCGCTACCTGCTGCTAACGCCGCAACGTGTGTTCCGTGTCCAAAAGGGTCGTCAATACGATTCTCGCCCGTGAAATCTTTGCTGTAAATGACTCTGCTAAAAAATGATGTTGTACGAAAAGCATGGTGGTAACTATCAATTCCTGAATCAAGTATTGCGATGCCTACACCGCTTCCATCCAATGTTGAAGTTGTTCTGAAAGGGGTTTGCACAGTCTGGTTTCTAATCGAATCTACGCCGGTTGTTGTTGTCACATGACCCAGAGATTTTGTAGGACGGTCAAGCGATAGATAGTTTATTTCTGAACGCTCCGCCAATTTAATCGCGCAACCCGCCGGAGCAAAAATAGCGACTGCATTTAATGATTCAAAACGCTCGACAACTTTAGCATTATAATGACGCAGAGTTTCGTCACTTACGCTTTTGGTTTGTACTATAACTTTTACATATTCATTTGCTTTTTCAGGGTTATCAGCCAATTCACGCAAATCGCTTGAAACATTGTCTCCGACAAATCCATAGTTGCTGTTTTCAATTTCACTACTTGAATCTTCACTTTCGGTCTGTTCTTTGTCTTCAAGATTGATTGGTGTAAACAACACTCCAAATGTGGCGTTCTTATCAACCGCTGTTTGAAACGTGAGTTTGTTTGTACCGCTGATTAGATGAAATTGTCCTTGAGTCAAAGGATTTATTATCTTCTCGCTCCACACCCCTGCTGTTTCACTTTGTGAGATAAATTGCGGCAATTCATCAACAAACAAAACTACGTCGTTCTTTAAGACAATTGCCGCTTCAATCACGCTTAAAAATGCGGTGGTTATCTCTTTTGGTTGTAAGCCTTTGTTTTCAAGTTTTTCAAAACTGAATGAGAAAAGGCGTTTGCTTCGCAAATTGTTGGGAACATCTCCTGTAACAATTCGCACAGCTAACGCCTCTACAAAATTTGCTTTTAAGGAAACTGATTCGCTTATCAAGACAGGGTTCTGAGGTTTGTTTTCGGACAAAAGCCTGATGGTTTTGTTCAAGGAAGTTTTGTCTTCAAACTCCCCGGTTATTTTTCCCTGTCGTGCAGCTACAGTTAAATCTACTGTATATTTTTCAAGAATAAGTGCTTCTTTTGTTTTCTTATTCCCGGTTTTGCCTGCACTGTTTTTATTAAAGCCTTGCCCGTTCGTGACAAGAATGCTGATGCAAGATGAAAAAACTAAAAGACAAGCAATCAGTTTTTTCCCAAACAAGACAGGAGCATTTTTCATAATACTTCCTTTGTACATTCTGTTTACAACTTCCATTTATTTGAATTCAGACTTGAAGGCATAAAAACACGCACAATTATCCAAGTACTTTTTTGTCGCGTTTTCAACCGACATCAATACCAATTGGGACAACTCGCTTTACTGATTCCTAATTAGCTCTGAATAGAACTTACAAGAAGTGAGCTCGTTTTTTCTTGGGCAATCACTGTTCCCTAATTACCTTTTAACAATCATTTATTTTTATAATCACAAAAATTAGTTCCTGAATCTTCTGTATTCTCAGAATGAAGTTTGATGAATCGCTTTAACCTTTCCCACTCAAGTTGTTGAACTTGTTTGAGAAAAATTCAAACTGGCATTTTCATACTTTGTTCGTTAAGAAAACTTTATTTTTATATCTTATGGAGTTGGCTTTTTTAGATGTGAGCTATTTTCAATTAAATATGTCTTTTCAGTAAGTAGTAATCGAGGCAATATGCGTCAGCGGTTATTGAGACAGACGCACATTGCCTCTTTTGTTAGCAGATATATTTGTTCTCAATAGCTAAAATCGGGTGCCGCGGGTAATCGTAAACCCACCTGTAAGATAAGGGTTAGCTATTCTTTCCCGCCCGATTGTTGTAACAATACCATGCCCCGAATAAAGGGAAACATCATCACCAAGCGGCACTATTTTATTCATCAATGAATTCATTAGTTGTTCGCTTGAGCCACCGGGTAAGTCGGTTCTGCCAATTGACCCGGCAAAAAGACAGTCGCCGACCAAAAGCATTCTTTCTTTTTCTTCAAACATAATTACATGCCCGGGTGTGTGTCCGGGACAATGAATTATTTTGAAAGAGAGATTGCCGACTTGATAAAGTTCGTCGTTCTGCCAATATCTTTCAACCGGCGGCGGCGTTTCGTATTCAAAACCAAGATTCGCCCATTGCCAGCGAGGGATACCCAATAACGAAGGTTGTGTCTGTAAGCCGTCGTACATAAATAGATCGTCTTTGTGCAGAATGATTTGGGCATTCGGAAAACACTTTTTTATCGCAGACGTTCCGCCTACATGGTCAAGGTGTCCATGCGTCAAGGTAATTGCTTGTAATTCTAAATTTTCTGCCTCGATGAATGCTGCTATACGTTTATCGTCCTCGCCCGGGTCAATGCAGATTGCCTTTCGTGTTTCTTCACAAGCGACGATGCGCGTATGTTGTTGAAAAGGCGTACAGGTTATTTGTTCTATAATCATTGCGCGACAAGTCTAACGAAAAAACAGAAGCCAACGCAAAAACAGTTTTACTGTTTATCGCGTCAACTTCTGTTTGAAGTTTTCAGTTTTGGTTTGCTCTTACTTTGTAACGTGTATCTCTTCTTCGACTCTTGGATGTCTTATGAAATAAACGACTACACATGTAACGGCAACCACAAAACAAACAATAGATATGTAGAGATGGTTTACACCTGCCCACATATCCGGTAAACCGTTGGTCTTATAACCAACAAAAACCAACAATTGCCAAACCGCTATCACCAACGCGGCTAGACCTGCCAAAATTATTATTATGTCCCTCATGTCGCGCCTCCATCATTGGTGTTTGAACAGAACTGTAGTTGATTTATGAAGGACGCTTTTCTCTGCTTGAACAAACATTAAGCCAATCTATTAGTAGGGGGTGAAAGCATTGGCGTAAGGAATGAACAAGCAGTAACGCCCGATGCTTTTCAACGCTCAGTATAATACCGCTACTTGCAGTTTGATGACAAACATTTATTTGTGAAATATGAGTTACAAGTGATGTGTTGTTTTATCAAAAGGACGAACGAAAAGCTATTACCTGCCTTTTAATAGCTTCCTGCGATGACCGTTGATTTAACGCCAGAAGCCTCTTGAGCGATTTTGACCCCAACGCTTGCGCCTATTCGTGTCGCTCCGGCTTGAATCATTGCGCGTGCGTCTTCGATTCCCTTCACGCCACCCGAAGCTTTAACACCGAGTAACGAGCCAACGACCTGACGCATCAACGCCACGTCTTCAACCGTCGCGCCGCCTTTTGAAAAGCCTGTGGAAGTTTTTACAAAATCCGCACCTGCATTTTTTGAAGCAATACAGGCGCGAATTTTTTCTTCATCGGTTAAAAGAGCAGTTTCAATTATGACTTTGCAAATCGCACCGTGTTCGTGTGCAACATTTGCAACCGAACGGATGTCATTTTCGACGGTGCAATCATCGCCGCTTTTCAAAGCACCGACATTGATAACCATATCAACTTCGCGGGCGCCGTCAAAGATTGCGCGACGTGCTTCGTAGGCTTTTACGTCGGCTACATTCGCGCCCAAAGGAAAACCGATAACAGTGCAGACGGGAACGCTCGTTCCTTGTAACAAACACGCGGCGGCTTTCACCCATGCCGGGTTTACACAAACTGAAGCAAAACGATATTGCGCGGCTTCTTCACAGAGTTTTCTGATGTCGGATTCGCTCGCCTCCGGTTTCAAAAGTGTGTGGTCAATCAGACCAGACCAATCGCGTGCGGTCGCGGCTTCGCCAAGAATGATTCCTACGCGAGACGCCCCTGCGTCAACAATCCTTTGCATTCTGTCGGGACAAAAACCGAATCCGTCCGTAGGACAAGTTCCGCCCCAATAATTTTCTTCGTCGTTAAGACGGGCGATAACAACATCGGTTATCTGCTCTATAAGTTTTTCCAAATCACCGTTTGGCGAATGAGACATAAAAATAAGCTCCGAAATAATGTGCGAAAGAGTTCTATTCCAACTTTGAATTTGAGTCAAACCGATTCTTATTTCGCCTCATACTGTGCGACCAAATCGGGTTTGCCCCAATCTTTATAAAGCCTGACCAATAGTTCGGTTATATCTCTTAATACGGGACTGTTTGGATGCTGTGTTGCTTTTAAGTTTTTATATTGTTCAAGCAATAATGGTTCGGCTTCACTAAATCGCTTTTGCGCCAATAAACATTCGCCCCATTTGCTTTTAACATCAACTGAATGTCGCAAATTCAATGGTGATTTAAGATAAATTTCCATGCCTTCTTTGAATAATCGTGAGCCGCGTTTTACATCTCCTATTCTTACAAGCAGTAAACCTTTTGACATTAATCCGCTTCCGAATTGAGTATGCCCGGAATCGTAGTTTTTCCGTATTAACGACATCATTTGCTCTGCATATTCCAATGCTTTTCGATTGTCACCTTGCGCCTGATATAAATATGCCAGGCTGGTAAAAACATTTAGTTGTTCGTTAACTTTACTCTCAACTTGTTGATATTGTTCAAGTGCTTTATATAAACAGGCTTTAGAATTTGTGAAATCTTTTTTTGCTCGATAAACCCTGCTTAACCTGTAATTTGTTGCTCCACGGTCAGGCAGAATTTTTATGCTCTTTTCAAATGCCGCAAACGCATTGTCCATGTCTCCCCAAGAATTATATGCCTGCCCTAAATTTTCATAGGCTACTGCAACAGAGGCGTGTTTTTCGCCATTCTTTTCTATCAATATCCCGATTGCTTCTTTTGTCACGTTTACTGCTTTAGTATGTTCAAGTTTATCTGTGAAAGCAGTCCCGTAATCAATCAAGAAGTAAGGAAACTGAGTGCTTTCAGATGGTGCATGAAGGCGATAGATAGAGTTCGCATGCTCATAAAGCTCGTGCATCTCCTGGTATTTTCCCAATAGGCGTTTTGTGTTAGCCAGATAATAGATTGTATCTGCGACTTTTATATGGTCTTTGCCGAAGGCTTGTTGACGCAGAGGAAGAGCCAACTCCAATGCACGCTCTGATTTGTCGCCCTGCTTCATTGCGGCGTAAGTGTCGCCGATAGTGATCAAAATTTCGGCTTTGACTTCCGGTTCTTCATTAAGGTCGCTTTCGATTTTCTTTGCGGCTTCGTCCAACGCGGCAATGACAGTTAAATCACGCGGTTTGCCGTGACCCGGAGCATACCAATCAGGATTTGCATAAGCGAGCATATTCTGAAAGAACTTGTTTATGCGTTCTGCTTTTGCCTGTTCGCGTTCCGCTTTGTCGCGTTGTTCGGCAGCAATGAGTGCTTGATTTTGAGCTATACGGGATTGGCGAATGATTGCAACTGCGCCCGCAAACAGCAAAAACAAAATACCAATAGTAACGGCAACTCCGATTCTATTTCGATTGATAAATTTTGAAGTGCGATAAACCAGAGTGTCGGCACGTGCCGAGACAGGCAAACCTTCAAGGTAACGATGTATGTCTTCCGAAAACTGATTAACAGTAATATAACGTCTTTCAGGCTCTTTACGAAGTGCCATCATAGCGATGCTATCCAAATCTTTTGATTGCGGATTGCGGATTGCGGATTGCGGATTAAAAAACAGTTTTTTGACAAGTGATCTACTTTCATCATTCCGAAATCCGAAATCCGCAATCCGCAATCGAGTGGGTTCTTGTTCGCAGATTGCCTTTGCAATATCTTGTGGCAAACGTGAATGAAATTGGTATGGGCGCGTGCCTGTCAGAAGTTGATAAAGAATTACGCCCAGACTGTAAACATCGCTTGATGTGGTGACGACCTCACAACGAATCTGTTCCGGGCTTGCGTATTCGGGCGTCATCACTTGCAGGTTTGTGATTGTCATTTCGTCTTGTTCTTCGCTTTGAAAAACTTTAGCGATGCCGAAATCCAAAAGCTTTGGTGTACCGTCTTCACTTACGAGAATGTTTGAAGGTTTAAGGTCACGGTGAATAACAAGATTTTGATGTGCATAAGAAACGGCAGAACAGACTTTGCGAAACAGTTTCAGGCGTTCGTTTATCGTAAGGTTGTTTTTGTTGCAGTAATCAATCAACGGCAAGCCTTCGACATAGTCCATAACGTAATAAGGCAAGCCGTCTTTTGTCGTTCCGCCATCGAGAAGTTTTGCTATGTTCGGATGGTCGAGACGCGCAAGAATCTGACGTTCGTTTCGGAATCGTTTTAGTAATTCTTCCGTATCAAACCCGTAACGGACGAGTTTTATAGCGACTTGTTTTTGATAAACGTCATCATCGCGCACGGCAAGATAAACTATACCCATTCCGCCATGTCCGATTTCACGTAAAATTTTGTAGTTTCCAATGCGTTTGCCTTCGATTGTCGGATTTTGATTTTCGAGAAGAAGTTCTGCGGCTACGGCATAAGCGGGAGTCTCTATAAAATCATTGTCTTCATCGTGAGAACTCAACATCTTTTCAACAGCTTCACGCACTTCAATATCGCCGTTACAAAAACGATTCAAAACCTCTGCACGACGCGAAGGAGTCTCGTCAATCGCGGCTTGAAAAACCTCTTTGACCTTTTGATATTGATTCGGGGACATAAATCAGTTGCAGTTGCAGTTGCAGTTGCAGTAGCAGTTGCAGTTGCAGAAGCAGTTGCAGAAGCAGTTGCAGTTGCAGTTGCAGTAGCAGTTGCAGTTGCAGAAGCAGTTGCTGTTGCAGTTGCTGTTGCAGTTGCTGTTGCTGTTGCAGTTGCTGTTGCTGTTGCTGTTGCTGTTGCTGTTGCTGTTGCAGTTGCAGAAGCAGTTGCAGTAGCAGTAGCAGTAGCAGAAGCAGTAGCAGTTGCAGAAGCAGTTGCAGTTGCAGTTGCAGTTGCAGTTGCAGTTGCAGTTGCAGTTGCAGTTGCAGTTGCAGTTGCAGTTGCAGTTGCAGTTGCAGTTGCAGTTGCAGTTGCAGTTGCAGTTGCAGTTGC